>Ga0209606_1003760_pt1 | contig 14886 bp, 9 predicted proteins | sample AD_UKC057_MetaG_FD_184412 | JGI IMG/M metagenome (GOLD analysis project Ga0209606, IMG submission 184412) | Active sludge microbial communities of municipal wastewater-treating anaerobic digesters from USA - AD_UKC057_MetaG (SPAdes) (version 2) | ecosystem: Engineered > Bioreactor > Anaerobic >...
CATTTCGCTGGCGGATATCGTAAAGATTGCGCCGGACGACACCATGGAGAAGGGCAAGCACTGGTTCAACCACCTGTTGTTCAACCAGGACGGCAGCCGCTTCATCTTTCTGCACCGCTGGCACAAAGAGACTGGCAAGGGATGGTACACGCGCGGGTTCACGGCGCGCCCCGACGGCAGCGACATCTTCTGCTTCGGCGGGCACGGGATGGTGTCGCATTTCATCTGGCGCGACCCCGAGCATATCCTCGCCTGGTCGACAGAGCCGGAAGGCAATTTCTTCCACTTGTATGAAGACCAGACCGAAAACGTCGAGACCGTTGGCAGGGGGGTTTTGAAGGCGGACGGCCACTGCACCTACTCGCCCGACGGCCAATGGATCATCACCGATACCTACCCGGACAGCGAGCGCATGCAGAACCTCATGCTGTACCGCCCGAAAGACGGCAAGCTGGTGGATTTGGGCCGGTTCTACCAGGAACAGCCCGGGGATATACAGTTGCGGTGCGACCTGCATCCCCGCTGGAGCCGCGACGGGCGCTACGTCTGCATCGACTCCAAACACACCGGCCAGCGCCAAATGTATTTGCTCGATGTGAGCAGCGTTATCTTGCCCGGTGCCGAAGAAAAGAAGTAATCGCTCTATTTCGCTTGATGGGACTCACGGGGCCTTCGCTGCTCGGCAGATCGCGTGCCAAGATTGACCGTTCCCACGCGCAGCGGGGTATATTCAAGGCATGTGGAAGAAGCGCAAGCTACTGTTGGTAGGGTTGGCAGTCGTCCTTTGGTGCAGCGTAGTCGCTATCATTGTAGTTGGCAAGGCCTCCGCGCCGCAGGACGGCGACGAGGCAGTGCAACGCGTGCACGAACTTGCGGCAGAAGCCGTCGCGCGCTATGAACAGCACTTTGCCGAAACTGTCAGCAGCGCCACACCGTCGGGTTCAACTGCAGCTATTGAGCTATTCGACCGGCTGGCTCCCTCTCTTGAACAGGTGCTCGAAGAAGAACACTTCCAAGAGGCCTTAACCCTGCAGGAAAAGAAACATTGGTCTGAATGGACCGGGGACCAAATCAACCTGCTCGCCATATTCCTGGACGAACACCTCGCCTTGCTCGATGACATCCGCGCTCTTGGGGATCTCCGGGAACCCGTGTACCGCGCGGATTTGAGCAAAGGGATGGGAACCGACCTCCCCCACTTGGCGCCGTTACGCACCATGGCGCGCTTGCTGCGTTTTGAAGCATCGATTCGGGCCCATTCCGGGGATCTCGAAGGTGCGATTGAAGATTACCACGCGATTCTCGAGCTCGGTGAAACCTTATGCGATGAACCCTTTACCATTTCCCAGCTCGTACGGGTGGCTCTTAACGCCATAGCGTTTGAGGGCATGGGTTCCGAGTTTCCGCTAGGTGAACTAAGTGTCGAGCAGGCGTGCGTCTTCGTCCAGAAGACCGAGGGGATGTGCCATCGCGAAGGTTTCGAAAGCGCCCTGGCAAACGAGGCCATGCTCGCGATTAACTCCGCAAGCAGACAACCGTTTGCGAGTATCGCGAATGAAGAAGCGGTGCCCGTTATTCCTGAAACAAACACGCTAACACTGCTGTTCCTGTACCCGTCGCCTCTCGGTGACGATATCGTCAGGGCCGATCGCCAAACCTGCGCCAAGTTCATGGAACACATCATCCGCGTGGCACGAAAGCCCTACTTCGAGGCTCAGGACGAACTTGACACCATCGAAGTCGAACTGGCCAGCCTTTCGTTTCTAAAAGGCTACACGAAAGCACTGGTGCCCCAACTCGTCCGGATTCAGGCTGTTCAGCCGCGCAATGAGGCGATGCTTGACCTCATGCGCATCGGGGTCCTGCTCGAGGCGCAGTACGCGGAAACAGGGAGCTACCCCGCGAGCCTCGACGCGGTTGCTGATGACCTTGGCGGCAGCCTTCCGGTCGATCCGTTCACCGGCGCAGCGTATGTCTACATACCCGAAGGCGACGTCTTCATGCTCTACAGCCTCGGCGCAAACCAGCAGGACGACGGCGGCCGCCACCACTACCTCGAGGGCGACATTGTATGGCGGGGAATCAAAGAAAAAGGGGAGGGTGGTATCGAGGGTCCTACGGAGTAATGCACTATTGCGACCGAAGGTCTCCCAATCACCTCCTCTGCTGTGGCGCGGTCGGGAGACCGCGCCACAGCAGACGCCACAGCGGAGCGTTTTGACGCGTTAATCGCCTCCTGTTATGGTCTGAGCTCTACCACGCGCAACAGTTGCCCGGCACCGGGTTGCAGGAGATATCACATGTTGTCTCTCGCCGTTCTTGCCGCTTTCACACTGGGCGCAGTCGACCAGGAACTGGTTGTTGAGCGCGCCGGCACAACCGTCACGGTAACAGGCGCGCATTTCGGGTTGACCGTGGACGCGTCGAAGGGCGGCGAGATGACCTCGCTCCGGCTGCACGACGGCGCGGCTTGGCATGACGTGCTCGAGGGCACGTTCCCCGCCCTTCGGTTCCAGGACGGCGAATCCGAGTGGAAACTGGCGCTCGATATGCGCAAGGGCGAGATCCGGCAGGTCGAGCGCGAGGGCAGGGCGGTGCGTATCCATACCTGCGCTGTGCTGCGGCGCGAAGACGGCACGGGCTCGCCCTGGGGAGTCGATCTGCGCTACGAGATTCATCCCGAGGGAGCGGTGTTCATCGACATGGAATGCAGGCTGGTAAGCGTCCCGTTCACGTTGTCGGAGGCGACCGCGTCGTTTGCGGTGCGTCCGGAAATCGCCGCCTGTCCCAGGTACCGCGACCAGCAGGTGGGCAAACAGGAAATGCCGCTGAAATCGTTCCGGGCGGCCTTCGGCGCGAATCCCGCCAAGAGTTTCACCAACGAGCTCGAGGTCATTGTCGAAGACAACCACCCCATTTCGGGTGCCGTGGCCTACGAATCGGACAAGGGCCGCGCCACGTGGGTTCTCGGGCGCAACGGCGGGACCCTCGAACCGGGGTTTCAGTACCGAAACCGGTTTGCCATCGGCCTGGGAGCGGCGGTCACGAAAAAACCCGGAAGCAACGTCATCGGCCAGCGCGTCTACCACGTAGTGAACTGGCTGGACCTCGAAAACTGGTATCCGGCGAACGAGCACATCGACGCCATGGTCGAGAACTACGCGACGATCATGATTCTGCATCACGAATACCTGTTGCAGCGCGGCAGCAACGGCTACCCCCACGCAGAGTATCGCGTGGCGCGCGATCACGACGCCATGGTGCGGACCATCGACTACGCGCACGCGAAAGGCCTGCGCGTGGGCCTCTACATGCGCGGCATCGAGTGGTACGCCCTCGAGACTGGCTTCTTCGAGAAGTATTGCAGGAAAAACTGGGACGGCATCTATCTCGATTGGCACGGACCCTTCGCCGTAGCCTGGCACGAGAGTCAGTACAAGCCCGAACCCTTCCTCGGCGACCGGCATTTCTCGGAAGACGGTCTGTACACCCCCGCCAGAGCGTATTTCCTGATGACGCGGCGGCTGCGCGAGATGGTCGGGCCGGACGGTTTCCTCATCGGCCACCAGGGGTCGTTCAATTCGGGTACGTTCGCCAATCTGTGCTTCGACGCGTACCTTCCCGGGGAAGCGGGCTCGGACCGCCGCATGTTCTCCGATCGCGACGAGGCCGTCTACAAGGGTATGCTCGCAAGCAGCGTGTGCATGCCCTGGACCCTCGACCTGCCGGACTACCAGAACGCCGAGGGCGCCGCCAAAATGGCCATATGGGGGTTCTATCCACACCTGGTCACGGGAATCGTGGCCCGTCACGGCAAGGAAATCACGTATCCCATCGATCCCAACGACGAACTCTACCGCTTCGTGCTCCCCTATTGGCGCTTGCTGGCGAAGATCGATGTCGAGAAGGCGGAGGTATTCAATACGCCCTCGGTAAACGTCGCCGCCCTGGAGAGTTCCAATCCTGAGGTCGAAGCGCTCATATACAAGGAATCGGCGGACCGGTACCTGGTGGTCGCTGGAAACCTCGGCACGGAGCCGGCCAGCGCGGTATTGACGCTGAACGCCGACGTTCTCGGCATGACGAGCGACTACGCCGCGGTCCGCATCGACGCCGCAACCGGCAACGAAACGCCCTGCGACTACGAAAAGGACACGCTGCGCACCTCCAGCCTGCCCCAATGGGGCATTGAGGGCTATTTGCTCACAAGACAATAAGCGCCCGTGCTCAGGGCGGTGCGATGAACGGCGCGCCGCTCTGGATAGGTATGCCCGCCGGTATGATGAGCCTCTGGACGCCGGTGACAAGGTTGTCGCCCACCACGAGCGTACCCGCATCTCCCGTGAATTCCACAACCTGCTTCATAGTGTTGGGGCTCTGCGTATCGGAAATGATGTTGCCCGTAATAACCGAATCGGACAGGTTCTCGAAATACAGCGCGGAATAGGCCCCGGCTTTTTCCTGGGACGGGTTGAGGATCGAATTGCCAACCAGGATGATCCGCTTGTTGTCTTTGCCCTTGATGGTGACAGCCGTCTGGTGCAGGCGCGTGAAGGTGTTGCCGGTGATGGTGACGTCCGGGGCGCTTTCGAGCACGATCCCGCAGGCCGGATCGAGCTTGTGCCTTTTGCTCGGGTCGTAGGGGTAGCGGCAGAACGTGTTGCCGGTAATAGTGAGTTCGCCCGCGCCGTTGAGCGCATGGACCCCCGGCTGCGCCATGAGCACGATGTTGTTGGCGCTGACCGTGATATCGCGCACGTTGTCGAGCCGGACCCCCTCGCCCTGGCAGTGGGCCAGAGTATTGGCGCTGACCGTGTCGCCGTAGCACTCGCGCGCGAGCACCACGGCGTGCCCGGCGCATTCCTCGATCATGTTGGCGGAAACGAGCGAACCGTACGTGTTCTCGATCACAACGCCGTTGCCGAGGTGGTCGTCAAGGTTGTTGCCGGTCAAGGTGAGGTTGAAGCTGTCGATGCAGCGGACCGCATCTTTGTTTTCTTCGAACTGGTTGGCCGATACCACGATGTCGTGGCAGGCGGCCAGATTGAGGCCGGTGTGCTTGTTGTAGTTGATGAGGCAATCGCTGATGCGGGGGTCCTCGTAGCAATTATCGAGAAAGATCCCGTACGTCCCGTTGTGTTCGGCGGCCACGCGGCTGATGAGGAGTTCGTCGACGGATTTGGCGTAGATGCCGGGGCCGCTCTTGGGATTGCCGGTGACCCGCAAGTCGCAGAGCTGTACGCGCCAGATCGACTTGACGCCCTCGGGCGCGCGGACGTCGATGCCCGCGAGACCGCCTTCGTTCTTGTTGACGATGTGGGTGCTCGTGCCGGACCCGCGCACCATCACGTCGCCGGCGCGAATGCGTAACGGCTCCGTAATCTCGTAGCGCCCCGGCGGAATGGTCACGACCCCTCCCGAAGCGGGCAGGGCCTGGAACGCCGCCTGGAGCGAGTTGAACCCGGCCGCGTCGATGAGTTTGGCGCCTTCGGCCCCCGGCTGGAATTGCTCGTTCTTGGTCGGATCGCCCGCCCAGGAGCGAGGACACACCGCACACGCCAGGCAAGCCGCAACAACACACGTGAGAAACCGCCCCCTGAATCCGGTCATGAGTGGAATCCTCCTTGCTTGAGCCGCTGCAACCCTATTCCCAGGACGGTACCAGCATAGCCACGGATGTGCCGGAGGGCAATAGGGTTCAGGGCCCCACATTGGAGGATAAACGAAGGATCACGACTGGAGCAGGGAGCACGGCGGAAACCCGGGAATGGGGCATGGCGAGGGGCTGGTCTATTCAAAACGCTTTTTGCCGCTGCCGCCAATCGGATAGAATAGACCGACCCTGAAGGGAATCATCGAGGACACACGGTACCGCGAGAGCGGAAGGAGAGGGGCGTGCTATCCATAGCAATACGCGGCATTGCCGGGTCCATATTCCTGGGACTCGGGCTGATTGGGCTGTTTTCACCTGGTACGACGCGAGGGATAGTCAGCGCCTTCGTCGAGAAGGCCCCCGTGCGCATACTCGGGCTGTTCTTGATGGCCCTGGGGGCTGGAATATTCCGGGTGGCAGACCAATTGTACGTACCCATCGTGGGGAAAGTGATTGGTGTGACGCTGTTCATGATCGGAGGCGTCCATATGTTCGTGCCGGAATTCGCCATCATACTCAACGAATGGTGGGTGGCCCGAAAGATGGCGTGGGAGCGGCTGGTCAGCCTCGTCTATATCGGAATCGCCGTTCTGTTCTTCATGCCCCAGGGGGCCACGTTGATGCCCCCGCCGTCGCCACAGGCGCCGTCTGAGATCCAGGCGCCAACCGAAGCACCTCCCTCTCAGAACGAGGCACACAACTCCACCCCCGCGGAGGAATAATTTCGAGCCCCCTACCGCGAGCGCCCGTACTGCGCTTCCGGGAAGTCCGTCACATCCAGAAAGGCAACCTGGACGACGGGAATATTGTCGTACTCGATGGCGCTGGTGCATACAAGCAGCCGGCGGACAACCCCGTCCTTGCGGATGAGGCGCATGTGGAATAACGGGGGCAGGTCTTCGCCGCACTGGCGCCGCTGGATGCGGTCCATAATCAGGGCGTGGTCTGCCGGGACGATCAGCGCGAAGACCTTATCCGGCGTCAGTGCCAGTAACTCGGTCTCCGAGTATCCCGAGATAGCCACCGCCCGGGCATTGACGAATACAACCTTCCCATTTCGTATCAGGGCAAGCCCCTGCAGGGAATTCTCCACGAGCGTTTGGTAGGCGTTTTCCGCCTGGCGCTGCTCGGTGATGTCGTAGGAAATCACCCCCAACAGGCGCTGGCGGCTTTCTGCCTCGAGGGGAAATTTCCAGGTTCGCATGATCCGCGTGCGCCCCTGTTTGTCGACTAGAGGTTCCTCGATGACCAGCGGGCCTTTCGCAAGGGCGGTTTGGTCGTCAGCGAGCGATCTTTCAGCAACTTCACGGGCCATGTATTCGTCCGCGCGTTTTCCTATCCAGTTATCGGCATCGAACCACTCCCGCATCATGCGGTTTGCAAACACGAGGCGGCTTTCCTCGTCTCTTATAGACATCACTCCGGGAAAATTGTCCGCGAAATTCAGGAACATGGTGTGCGCGCGTTCCATGGCTTCCTGCGCCTTCTTCTGCTCCGTGATGTCAATATGGACAACCACGGTCCCCTCGCGGTTGCCCTCGGCGTCGAGCAACTGGGCAGTGTGCCCAACGAATGTGCGGCCGGCAGGTTCGAAACGCTGCTCAATAGAGAATTCTTCACCCGCCAATGCCCGCTCGAGCCATGCCCTCATGCCGGGAGGGCCGCCGAGGAACTCGAACACGTGCTTTCCGACGACCTTTTGCGGGTCAATGGCGAAACCTTCCAGCCCCCGGCCTTCGAAGAAGGTGCAGATGCCGTTCAAATCAGCGGCGAGCAGGATCACCGGCGCGGCCTGAAGCACCTTTTCCAGATGCTGGTTCTTGCGCTGCAGCTCTACCTCGGCGCGTTTACGTCTCTCGATGTCATGGACCGAGCCCACAACAGCCTCGACCGAGCCGTGGTCGTCCAGAACAAGCATCATGGAATCGCTCACCCAATGATAGGCGCCATCCTTGAAACGGAGGCGCAGTTCAACGGTGAGGTTTGCGGTATGGCCCTTGGCGTTTTCCACGGCCTCTCTCATCGCCGCCTGAAGCCGCAGGAAGTCCCCGGGATGGATTTCTTTGGCGAAGTCGCCTAGCCCTCTGTTGATGAACTCCTCATATGAATAGCCATTGAATTCTTCGACGTGGGGGCTGACGTAGTCGTAGCGGTTTTCGCGCATGTTAAACCGGTACAAGACGTGGCGCGCAGCTTCAAGGGCCTCGGTGAAACGGCGTTCCCCCTCGCGAATCTTCTGCTCGGCCGCCAGACGCTTGGAGATGTCGCGTGATACCCCGTACAAGGCCGGTTCGCCATTCCAGAGCCCAAAGTTGAGCCTGGTCTCGACGGGGATGAGCTCCCCGCTTGCGGTCTGGAGCGTGGACTCGCCTGGGGCTCGGTCACCCGCAAGCACTTCCTCGAAAAGCTTTTGAACTTCCCTGCGGCGCTCCGAAGGATGGAGCATCGCGAAGGAGGAGCCGATGAGCTGGTCTTCCGGATAGCCCATGCGTTCGATTATGGCTGTATTGACCTTCAGGATCTGGCCGTCGAGAGACAGCACAAAGACGAAATCTTCGACGCAGTTGAAGAATTCCTGAAGGTTCCGCCGACTGTCTTCGAGGGCTCTTTCGGCCTCCTTCCGTTCCGTAACGTCGATGCTGACGATCTGAACCGCCGGCCGCCCTTCGAACTGCGTGAGGCTTACATAGCTTTCAAAGTGCCGCACACCGCCGTCACGCCGGACGGCTCGATAGGCCAAAGGCTGGATGGGGAACTCGCCGTTGATGGCGGCCGTATAGGCCTCCATGCTCATCTCCCGGTCTTCAGGATGGAAAAAAGTCTCTATCGTCTCAACGACCGACAGGCCGATCATCTCGTCCACCCGACAGCCCAGCATCTCGGCTAGAGCAGGATTGGCGTATACCACTCGATTGTCTTGAAAAAGCGAAAAACCCTGGCGCGAATTCTCAATAAGCACGCGGTGGGCTTCCTGCAACCGCCTCAGGTCGGTGATGTCATAGTCCGCGAAGACAACATGGCTGACGCTGCCATCCTGGTTCTTGAGCGGCGCGGCATTCACGAGATGGTGTCGCGGGATCCCATCTGGCCCAAGGGTAAGTATCGCGTGTTCGGCCACGCTCTTGCCCGTATCCCGCACCCGGAAGAACAGGTCTTTCTCCGGGGGGATGGGCCGGCCATTGGCGTCGCGCAGGTCCCACTCGCTCGCCAGGCACGAACGGCCGGCGAGGTCGTTCACAGACCGTCCCGCCAGTTCCTCCGCGCGGGGATTCGCGAAAACGATCGTGCCCTCGCGGTCCGCGACGATCAGGCCGGCTGCCGTGGTGTCGAGAATGCCGCGCAAGAACTCGGCGTTCTTGCGCATGACCTCCTCGGCCCGGCGCCTGCGAGCCTCTTCGGATTCCAACTCGGCAATCCGGCGGCGTGCCGCCTTGAGTTCGGCCGCAAGATCGGCATTGCGCTTGTAAAGGTCGGTCACACCGTGCCTTTCGGAGCCGCATAGTGCATCGGGATGCACTAGGGCGCCACCCTCCTCTCCGCAAATCCTCCTATTCTTGATTATATATCGTGGAATTTCGGGGACACAATACTCAATTCTGAGTATGAATCCGGAAGACTTCTATGGCGGATAGGGTGCTCGAAATTCCAATTGAGTATTGTGTCCCCGAAATCCTCACTTGTGATTCGGCCGGGATTCGTAGGATACTTTGAGCTTTCGAACCAACTTTGCAACGTGAAGAGTGAGGTGTCCCATGAAAACCAGCCGCCGATCATTTCTCAAGAAGGCATCTGTTCTTTCCTCCCTGCCTTTTATACTGCCCTCGCGCATATGGTGCGCCGAAACCCAGCCGAACGACCGGCTCGTGATGGGTTTCATCGGGATGGGCAAACAGGGCCGGGGCCTGCTCGACGCCTTCCTGAACCGCAAGGCGTGCCGTGTGGTGGCCGTGTGCGACGTCGATACGACACGCAGGACTGCCGCCCAGCAGCAGGTCAATGCGTATTACACCCAGCATACCGATGCCGGCTCGCCCGACTGCGCCGCGTACAACGACTTCCGGGAACTGACCGGGCGGCAAGACATCAATGCGGTGTGCATTGCCACTCCCGATCATTGGCACACCATTCCCGCCATCGCCGCTCTCGAATCGGGCAAGGATGTTTATTGCGAGAAGCCCCTCACGCACAACATCCACGAGGCCATCGCGCTGATGGACGCGGTCAGCGCCAACAAACGGGTGCTCCAGACCGGGTCGATGCAGCGTTCAATGAAGGAATTCCGCGTGGCCTGCGAACTGGTCCGCAACGGCGCCATTGGCGCCATAGAGCGCGTGGAGTGCAGTTTCGGCCCTCCGGGAGTCCCCTGCGACCTGCCGGAAGAGGAGATGGAACCCGGCCTCGACTGGAACATGTGGGTCGGCCCCGCGCCGATGCGCCCGTACAACTCGGTGCTGAGCCCGCGCGGCGTCCACGATCACTACCCGGATTGGCGCAGCTACAGGGAGTTTGGAGGCGGCATGGTGTGCGACTGGGGCGCCCATCACCTCGATATCGCCCAATGGGGACTGGGAATGGATGACAGCGGCCCCGCCGAGGTTCATCCGCCCGAGGATCCGGCGGCGCAACGCGGGGCTGTTCTCCAGTACGCCAACGGCGTCCGCGTCATCCACGTCGACGGTTTCGGCGCGGACTTCTTCGGCAGCGAGGGTGAAATCAAGGTCAACCGCGGCAAATTCGAGTTCTATCGCGACGGCAAGCGCGTGGCGGGGTTCGTCGACCGCGAAAGCGGCGGCTCGCTCGAATCGACCCTCCAACAGGTCGAAAACGAGTACTTGCGCGACGCCAAGATCAAACTCTACCAGAGCTACGACCATGTTCAGGACTTTCTGGACTGCGTCAAGGCGCGCACCAAACCCGTCACCAGCGAAATAGTCGGCGGCCGCAGCGCCATATGCTGCCATCTGATGAACCAGGCGTATTACCACCACGCGGTGATCGAGTGGCTGCCCGAACGCATGCAGTTTGCCCCTGGAAGCGGCGACCCCGCGTGGCTGACCCGCGACTACCGCGAACCCTGGAACGTATAACGATTCCCCATGAACCGTGACCGGCCCGGTTCCCGCGAATGGGACCGGGCCGGCCCTCTACTCTTATATCCCGCCTGCGGGACCTCCCGGCGGGTGCCGGTGACCTTCGCCATCTTCTGGTCTATACTAGCCGTACCGTGGCGATTCGCGTCTCGGGTACGAAAGGAGAGACCGATGGCTTCCCGTATTCCGAAACACCGTAGACGGCGGCACAAGCATGCCGTGGGGGCGCCCCCCGGAACGTTGAAAACGGACCCGAATGGCCTCAAGCCGGCGCTCCATTTGATAGCGTACGGGCCCAGCGATTTCACAGAGATCGACAACCCTGACCTGAGCACGATCCAGCAGCTTCAGGAAAAATGGCCCGTGGTCTGGCTCAATGTGGATGGACTGGGCGACATACAGGTTCTCAGCGAGTTGGGCCGCATATTCGACATCCACCGGCTCGCACTCGAGGACCTCCTCACCATGAACCAGCGCGCCAAGATCGAGGACTACGACAAGAAGCTGTTCGTGGTGATGCGCATGCTCGAACCGGGCCAGGAGGTCAATACCGAACAGCTGAGCATCTTCCTGGGCGAAGGCGTCGTGGTGACGTTTCAGGAACATCCGGGCGACTGCCTCGACCCCGTCCGGAAACGCATTCGAGAAGGGTTGGGCCGCGTGCGGAACATGGGCGCTGACTATCTCGCGTACTGCATTATCGATGCTGTCGTTGACGCCTATTTCCCGTTCCTGGACGAGGTCAGCGAGAGACTCGAGGTTTTGGAAGACGACGCGCTGTACCGGCCCAGTCCCCAGATCGCCGCGCGCATTCACGAAACCAAACGCGATTTGCTGGCGCTGCGCCGGGCCATGGCGCCGATGCGCGAGGCCTTGGGTCTACTGATGCAAGGCAGAACCGGTCACATCACGGAATCCACGCGAATCTACCTCCGGGACTGCTACGATCACTGCATCATGCTGCTCGAGATGATGGAATCGTACCGCGAACTCGTGGGGAGCCTGCTCGAAGTTTATCTGTCGAGCACAAGCAACCGCCTGAACGAGATCATGAAAGTGCTCACCCTCATCTCGAGCATCTTCATCCCGCTGAGCTTCCTCACGGGCCTGTACGGGATGAACTTCGATCGCCAGGCATCCCCCTGGAACATGCCCGAACTGCGCGCGCGATTTGGATATCCCGTCTTCCTGGCCTTTGTCCTGGCCATCGGCATCTTCCAGCTCGTGCTGTATTGGCGGCGCGGATGGTTCAGCAAAGTCATCCGGGGGCCCGTCGCGCCGCCGTCCCGCCGCGACGAAGACGCACAGTGAAATGTGAATGGAGGAATTCATGGCGTCCTTGTATTTGGTGCCCACGCCGATCGGCAACCTCGAGGACATGACGTTCCGCGCCGTGCGCGTGTTGCGCGAGACCGAAGCCTTGGCTTGCGAAGATACCCGCCGCACGCGCGTGCTCCTCGAACACTACGGCATTCCCAAACCCAAGACCGTGTTTTCGTATCACGAGCACAATGAACAGGCTGCGGGCAAGCGCATCCTCGGCTTGCTCGATGCCGGCGTGCCGGTCGCGGTGTGCACGAACGCGGGATACCCCGGCGTGAGCGACCCCGGTTTCCGCATCGCGTCAGACGCGATCGAGGCGGGGCACGAGGTCATCGCGCTGCCCGGGGCAAGCTCGGTTCACGTTGCCCTCGTGCAATCGGGATTGCCCACCTCGAGTTATGTGTTCAAAGGTTTTCCGCCCCGCAAGAGCGGCGCGCGGCGCCGTTTCCTCGCCCTCGAGCGCGACCATCCCCACACCCTGGTGCTGTATGAATCGCCCTACCGCATCGGCGCGCTCCTCGCCGATGCGCTCGAAGAACTCGGCAACCGCCGGGCCGCTGTATGCATCGAACTCACGAAGATGTTTGAAGACGTCAAGCGCGGCGGCCTCGCCGAGCTCGCGAAGACCTTCGAGAACGCCAAAGTCAAAGGCGAGATCACCGTGGTCATCGCCGGCAACAATCCCAAGTTCCTCCGCAGCGCCGCTACGCAAGACGGTACGCACGAGCACGCGTGAGGCGCCCGGCGCGGGGCGTGCGGCAGGGTTACCGGCGAGTGCTTTCGTACCACGCACGCGCCTTTCCGGCTTGCGCGATCGCGTCCATGTGGATGTTGCGGAATTCTTCCTGGGTGGGACGCCACGGTGTCTGCATGAACCCGAAGAGGCGGTCAGGACCGATGACCTGCGTGCAGTGCTCCACGGTTCTCTGCAGGTTTTGAGTCTGCCCGGCGAAATTACTGGCGGTGGGCACCTGATCGTACCCGTGCTCCTCTAATTGAGCGTAGGCCTTTACCATGAGGTCTTCCGGCTCGAAGTCATCGTTGTAGTACCAATTGCTCTGCAGCACCGACGCCGGCATGTTTGCGAAGAAATCCTCGGGATGTTCCCACAGGTAGTCCGACCAGACCCACGGGCGCGAGCCGCCGTCCTGCGCGGCATCGATGAGCAGGTTCAGGTCGTGCCACCACAGGTCGTACTGGCGGACCACCGAGTAGCGAAGCAGGCGCTGGTTGCCAGCGGTTTCCTCATCCATGCCAAGATGGAAAAAGGCCGGCGTGTCAAACAATTCGATGACTTCCGCGATGAGTTCGGCGCACACCGTGTAATACGTGGGAGTGGAGAGCATGCGGTCATACGGATGCAGCCAGAAATCGTGGCATGCCGAGAAATTCAGCTTGGGAATGGGTTCGAGTCCCAGTTCGCGGCATTTGGCGAGCTCCTCGCGCAAGCGGCCGGTCGACCAGGCGTTCTTGAGGGCGATTTCGGGATGCGACCTGTACTGGACCCCGTTTCCGAGGTCGAGAACGATCATGTTCATGCCCGCCGCGCGCATTTTAGCGAGGATATCGTTCCAGAGCGCATCGTCAACGCGCAGATAGGGCTTGGCTTCGTAATATTTCCGCTCGGCGTCGGGCGGGAGTTCGCGATCCCACCACATTTCGAAGCTGATGTGGACCAGATTGGCCCAGAAAAGGTCTTTTTTGGCTGTTGCAGGCCCCATGCCGCTCCCCTTATCCGTTCAGCCGCTTTGTTGAACACGGTGCGCAAGCGGTCTTGCCCATACCCATGGTAGGCCACGCATCCGAAGCCGTGCAAGTTGGAAAGGGAGCGGAATCCGGACCGCCGGTCTTGTTATACTCTTTGTGCCGTATGCGCTCGCCGGGACGCGGCGGGTGCAGGCAGGAGGTGGTACGTGCCCAGAATACTTGTAGTCGGCAGCGCCAACATCGACCTCGTGACCCGCGTAAAGCGTGTGCCGAAACCCGGGGAAACGGTAATTGGCCTGTCGTTCGACACCGTGCCCGGCGGCAAGGGCGCCAATCAGGCCACGGCGGCGGCCCGGCTCGGCGCCGAGACATGGTTTGCCGGATGCGTCGGCAACGATCCGTTCGGCGAGATGCAGCGGCGCAATCTGTCCGCCGAGGGCATTGATCTCACGTATTTGAAAGTCCATCCAACAGAGCCCACGGGTACGGCGGTCATTCTCGTGGCCGGCCAGGGGCAGAACTCGATCGTGGTCACGCCGGCCGCGAATATGGGCATCACAGCCGACGATATTGCCGGCATGAAAGGCCTTTTCGAGAACACCGACGCCGTGCTGATGCAGTTGGAAATCCCGATGGCAACCGTCGAGGCGGTCCTGGACATGGCCCGCCGACACAGTGTGCTCTCAATAGTCGACGCGGGCCCCGCCCAACAGGTGCCCGACGCGATCATCGAGAAAGCCGAGATCTTCTCGCCCAACGAGACCGAGGCCGAGGCTATCATCGGTCTCCAGATCCGCTCGGTCGACGATGCGCGCGAAGCCGGCAGAGAACTCCTCGAACGCGGCGCGCGGCGCGCCGTGCTCAAGCTCGGGGCGATGGGCGCGTTGTACATCGACCACAAGGAGTGGATCCACGTGCCGGCCTTTTCGATCAAGGCGGTGGACACCACGGCGGCGGGAGACGCGTTCACCGCCGCCCTGGCATTGGGCTGGGAAGTGCGGCGTCCGGGCGACGCGCTCGAGTTTGCCAACGCGGCCGGCGCCCTGGCCGCCATGGTCGCGGGCGCCCAGCCGAGCATGCCCACCCGGGCGGCCGTCGAAGCGTTTCTGAAAG
>Ga0209606_1003770_pt1 | contig 14859 bp, 7 predicted proteins | sample AD_UKC057_MetaG_FD_184412 | JGI IMG/M metagenome (GOLD analysis project Ga0209606, IMG submission 184412) | Active sludge microbial communities of municipal wastewater-treating anaerobic digesters from USA - AD_UKC057_MetaG (SPAdes) (version 2) | ecosystem: Engineered > Bioreactor > Anaerobic >...
CACCTTGGCGGGGCGGGCGGGTGGGTCACTTGGGCGGTGATTGATGATTTTTTCGGCAGGCACGGGGCTAGGTTGCGCGAACCTTGACCTGGCTGCAACCCGCACCCCTTTCTTCTTTTGTCACTGCATTTTTGAAGACATGATGCAGACACTTGGATATAGTGCAACGATTAACGTTTATAACCGGGGCACCGCTCGTTGGTGTCCCGCGCGATGAGGACTGAGACCATGAAGCACGTCATGCGTTGGGTTGCCCCCTTGCTTCTTGCTCTTCCCTTGGGAATTGCTTGTTCTTCCACCGATCCGGAAAACGATCCCGCGGAACCGACCGATGACGAGTCTCGACTCCGCAATGAGATATTCGAGGAAAATGCGTCGGGAAAGGCCGATAACGCCGATTGTTCCGGCGTTGTCCTTCCCGATCAAAGCGGATTCAATAAGCGTGTGGCCATCACGTTCGACGATGGTCCTCATTTGGACAATACGCCGCGGGTTCTCGACGTGCTGGCCGCGCACCACGCCACCGCTACGTTTTTCATCAATGGCAAAGGCGTAAGGACTGCCCAACATCGTGACCTTTTGAAACGTATGCATGAAGCGGGGCATATCATTGGCAATCACTCGCAAAACCACGCGAATCTCAAGACGGTATCCGCGGCCACGCTCAAGGCGGAGATTGAGGGAACACATCAAATCTTGCTCGATGTGGGGGTGAAACCCGCGTTCTTCCGTTTCCCTTATGGGTCTTCTTCCTGTGCCACCGCTGAGACCGTTCGTTCTTATGGTTATGCGGTGACAGGCTGGCATATCGATTCAGCGGATTGGTGCTTTGCGGCATCCCGTGGAGGTGTGGGCTATTGCGATCCGGCCACCTTCCAACACGTGCCGAATTCGTACCGGAGTGACATCGCTGGATTCGTATTGAGTCAAGCTCGTGCCAAAGGCGGCGGCGTGCTGCTTTTCCACGACGTTCATGCCTACACGGTTGGCGTGCTCGATAGCATTCTCACGAAGCTCGAAAACGATGGCTTCAGGTTCGTCGGCCTCGATGATGTCGACACTTTCCCACGGCTCAACGGGAAAAAACCAGCGTCCTCGCCCTTCATCGGCTCGGCTTGTGAAGACCACGATGACTGCAACTTCACGGCTGTCAACGAAGCAGGGTTCTGTCAGACGTATGAAGGCGGAGGCTTCTGCTCGATCTCATGCAATGGCACCTGTCCCGATAAGGCTGGCATGGCCCCGACGTTTTGTGTGTCGTTGGACGGCAACTCCGGTCAATGCGTTGCGAAATCCAGCGCGGCCAATGGCTACTGCGCTGATCTTCCCGGCACGACAGCCAAGCCAATGAGTCGGTTCATCGGTACCAGTTCTGCCCCAGCGTCCACCGCGGACGTTTGCGTGCCATGAGCGCATAACCTGTTGTAATTCCTCCGTTTTTATATTCCTTCCGACGGGGCTACTCAAGAAATCGGGCCTCCCCGCCGGGGATAATCCGGCGTATTGCCATCGCCCGCTTTGCCGACCGTCGATCAAGCTGCTCCATTGCTCTAACCATCGGGGAGCGGTATCGTCGCTCATTGTTGGGTTCATAAGGAGAAGCACGATGATCGAGCAACGTATCCTCGGTGCCGTCTTCATCACGGCCGTTTGGTTTGCGGCAATGGGCTGTAACGACGACAAGAAAGCGCAGGGCGTGGCTGAACCGTCAGCGGTTTCCGCGGTTCCCGTCGAATCGACGTCCCCACCGGTCGATGAGCCGCCGGTCGAGGCCAAACCGGAGCCAACGCCGCTGGTCAATGAAATGGTACTCATTCCCGCGGGTTCGTTCATGATGGGGTCGGACGATGGGGAGAAAGACGAAAAGCCACCGCGTCGTGTGAGCGTCAAGGCCTTCGAGATAGATGTCCATGAAGTGACACTTCGTTCGTATATGGCTTGTATCAATGAAGGTAAGTGTACGTATCCGGATTACGATAGTTTTTGCAATTGGGGAAAAGAGACTCGCAACGATGATCCCATGAACTGTTTGGATTGGGAGCAGGCAAAGGCGTATTGCGAATCGGTGGGCAAGCGTTTGCCCACGGAAGCGGAATGGGAATATGCCGCTCGGGGCACCGATGATCGGGTGTATGGGTGGGGAAAGACCGATCCTCCCAAGGGCTTGTGTTTCAATCGAGGCAGGAAGGGGACGTGCCGTGTGGATTCGGTTCCCATCGACAGTCCATTCGGGCTGCGAGGAATGGCAGGAAACGTGTGGGAATGGACTTCAGACGGGTACAACGCGGATTACAGCAAGCCCAGGAGCAAAGAGCAGATCGTGTATCGAGGCGGCAGTTTCCTCGAGACTGATTTGTCGGATCTTCGTGCGACCTCGCGCAATACGCGAATCTCGAAAGTTCGCATGGATTATCTAGGGTTTCGATGTGCCCGGACGCCTGGGGCCAAACGAAAGCAGTGAACGTAGGGGAGTGGGTCAGTCCTGGATTTGATCGAAAACCGCCGGTTCCTCTTTGGATCGGTTTTTGGCGCCGCCGTTGATGGGCGCTGACGGCTCGTCCACCGCTTGCGTGATTTCGCGTCGAAGTCCGCGTTCTACAGCTTCGATGAGGAACGCTCGAAGATGGGCCGTGGGAATGATGTGCTGAATGGAACCTACTTCTCGAGCGCGTTCGACGCAATGGACGGCATCGAAAGCGGTTGCCACGAGTCCTTGTTTTTCCGCGTAGACTTTCCTGTAGGTTTCTTCGAACTGGGCACGAAGGCGCATGCGGTCTTGGGGGGAGGCGTTGGAAAGCAGTTCTTGCACGGCTCGCACGCGCTCATCAGCGAGGGTTCGTGTTTTGACTTCCGCGGGGAAGACGACGGCGGCTGCTGGGGCGCCGCCGATGACGGAGGCATGGGAGCCTTCGAGAGCGGCGACTTCCATCCGATCGTTGAGTGTTTTTGAAAACACGACATAAGCGCCTCCGTGGTATCTCGAGATCACGCAAAAAACGATGGGGCCCTCGAAGTTGACCACGGCACGTCCTATCTGTGCGCCATATTCGAGTTGCCATTTACGCATCGATTCCGGCGAGCCGTCGAATCCCGATAAGTTGGCAAGGACGACCACCGGGCGGTTATGGCTCGCGGCGTTGATGGCCCGTGCGACTTTCTTCGAGGACAGCGGGAAAAGCGTCCCGCCCGTCCATGTCTCCGGCCCATCACCGGGAACAAATCCGAGACGAGGCAATGGACGGGATTCTATCCCGATCAGGCACAGGGGAATGCCCCCGAGATAGGTATCCCATACGACAGCATTTTCCGCATTGCGCATGCGTGCCCAGCGCTCCAAGGGCTCATCATCGCTGTCGATGACCGCGCGCATCACGGCGCGGATGTCGAACGGCTTTTTCCTTCCCGGATTGCATGTCATCGAGAACACTTCGCCGATCGTCTGAAATGGCACCCCATCGATGGTGGGATGTGTGGCTTGGCTGATATCTCGATCCGCCGGATCCGTGGTATCTCGTCGACGAGGCACTTGTTCTCCCGCTACGACGTAGGTGTAGTCATAGTGGCGGAACAGGATTTGGCAGGCTTGGGCGATATCGGTTGCGAAGTACTGGGCTTGCCCATTGGGCTCCATGATGCTTTGAGCGCCTCCGATCCCGGCGTTGTCATCAGCGGATACACCCCCGGAATATTCCAAGGCTCGCTTGCCCGTAAGCACCATGGACCCTTGCTCTGTCATGACGAGGATACCGCGCGTATGCATGAGCATGGTGGCCTCGGCATTCCAATACGATTGCCCGCCGACGTTGACGCCTGTCACGATGACGTTGATTTCCCCTCCTGCTTGCGTAAATTCCACGATTCTTCGGAGCACGCGGGCTACCCAATCGAGTCCTTCGGTCCCCACGTCCATGGAGATCTTGGCCCCGGAAGAAACCGCGAACCATTCGACAGGCACGTTCCATCGCTCCGCGAGATCGAGCGCCTGGATGATACGGTTGCACTCCGGTTCCGCCAATGCGCCCATCTCACGGCTAGGATCCCCCAAAATGATGACGCGTTTCATTCCTTCGGGATGTTTGGCCGTGGTGTTGGTGATGACGCCGATCACCACATTGGCATTGTTCCGTCCTGGCGGGCGACTTACGGCCACCAAATGATCTTGTATCAGGTCGTATTCGATGAACTCGCCGGGCGGAAAGTCCGCCTCTTCCGTGCCTTGCGTGGGCGTGAGCATGCGAATGATCTCATAGGGATATACGAGACCAAGACGACGCAGCCGAACGACTTTTTGCGCATACGCGCTCAACGAACGAATGGGTTGATCGGATAGCCCATCGATCCGCAGATGCATTCCCGTACCGACGCGATTGGAAATATGAATGACGGCCTCGCGAACGGTGTCTTGATGGGGAAGACGAACTCGAACGACTGCTTTTTCAAGGCCGAGGTTTTTGGCAAGGGGCGCGAGGCGTCGCGACACCCGTGCCAAATCCCTGAGACTGAGACCCGCATCGGGCCAGATATACAAAACGATTCGGTTCCAATGCAGCCTGTCCCGAGCCGAGCGTCGGGATTGAAAATCGCGTATTCCCGCAAGAGCCTCCGTATACATTCGTTCGAGATGCGGCAACTGAACGATTTGACCCGAAGCATCTCGCACCGCAGACAAATCACGCACTTCGACGAAAGCAAACAATCGCTCATCTTTGGGATTGTCCCGCGCCACCGCGTGGAACAAGTAGATGTCGTCGCGCGCACGAAGCTGACGTGTCTGAAAGTTGCGAAGACGCCATAGCTCCAATCGTTCCGCAAGCATCGGATGGATGCCTCGATGAAGCTCATGCTCCACATAGACGCCATCCTTGGCTTCGAAGGTGAAGTAATGAATGGTCCGCCAATGCTCTGGATGCGTGGCCGCAACGACCACCCGATTCACGGGAGCTGAAACACCCACGGCGTCGAGCGCTTTTCGAATCCGGCTCGGTGCCCGACCCAAATCCACGGGATAGTCCTCGCTCACCGTAAGCAATTCAATAGATATTTCCCGAGCATCCACGAGCGTTTGCGCGACTAGCGAGGCTGCCGCCAACGCCTCTTTCAATTCCCCACAATACGTATGCGTCGCAATCGCATAACATCGTCGACCCTGATGATGATACGCCGCGATGGCGACACGACGCTCCCCCACACTGCGGACTTCCACATCATCGATATGACGGATGCGATACAACCTGCGCAGCATGATGCTCAAAGCAAGATCCCGGCCATGATCGTCCGCTTGCATCAAAGCGCATGTGAAGTAACCCATCAAAGGCAAGGGGCAAGCAATCAACGCGCGCATCGCCTCATGCCAAGCAGGCCCCCCTTGCTTTTCACATACCACCGCAAAATCTCGTTCGACTCGTTTGTGAATCTCGTTTCGACCGGTTTCGAAAAAGGGACGATCGAAGAAGTGATAACGCACTTCCCGCGCCAGATCGTTCAGGGCAAGGTCCCGGCCGAGCGTGGCATCAATGAGTTTATCCAAAATGGCACGGAAGCTCGATGTGGCAAAATACTGAATGTTATCAGTGTGTTGCATCTTCCGCTCCAGCACGCGGAAGACCTGACCCGCCACGACTTCCGCGCGTCGCTGTGACTTATGCAACGCAAGCAATGCTTCTTCGAGTTCGACAGAGCGGTCGAGGCTTTCCACGTCGTAATGAGCGAGGGCCGCGCGGAGCCCCGACAAAAAACCCTGGGGCAATCCCTGTCCCGCGCCCTCCACCGCTCGAAGATACGTTCGAAAGGACTCTTGTACGCTCAAGGGGCCCGTTTGATGGTCCGCGTCTCGACGGAACAACCACGTGACGTCCGCGTAGGTTCGTAGAACTTCGTTCTCCAGCCGCCACATGGTTTCGTCATCCGGCGGAAGCGTTGCGCAAAGCTGCGATCGCTGCGACGCGTTGGTTTGCAATTCCTCGTCCGTGATATCGAATCCCTGCACCGCGCGACGAAGCTCCGTCAGAAGGCGGTAACATGCTTCATGCGGTTCGGTGTCGTGCGAGGTCATGGCATCGATGGGGAGCGTGATTTTTTGTGCAGATGAATCGATGAACGAATCGGTGGTTGGCTCGATGATCACAAGCGGTGTTCCGGGCAGGACTTGCACGTTTTCCATCACGCAGACTTCTCGGATTCGGCCATGGCACGGAGCCACAACACCCATCTCCATCTTCATCGCTTCGAGAACGATGAGGCGGTCGCCTTGATGGACCTCCTCGCCCACTTCGCAATGAATCGCAAGCGTCACCGCGGGCGACGGAGCCCTCACCACACCGCCTTCGTCGCGGGATATCCGATGAGGTACTCCATCGACTTCGACCAAGTGCCTCAATCCATCCACCACCGCGACGATCCGATGTCGACGGCCGCAACAGGTCAACCACGCTTCGAAAGGTCCTCGTCGATCCAACTGAACCTCGGTACAAGAACCATCGATTTCAACACGAAATGAAGAAGAACCCACGCGTCGCACATTGACGGAATAAGTCTGTCCCGCAGTTCTCAACTCGACTGGATGACCAACATCGGCATCGACGCTAGGGCGTCCGCGCGCGGCAGCGGCAAGGAATCGGGCACGTGCATGACGCATCGCTTCTTCATACACATCGATGGCGGCGTGGATGAGTGCGACATGACCGAAGGCGCGAGGCTCATTGGCTCTTGGAACGTGAGTTCGATCGATCCAACCGATGTCATAGTCGTGTTGCGCCACATCGGGATGCTCCAGCAGCTCGAGCAAAAAAGCCTTGTTGCTGCTGCCGGACCGAATGACCACGGCGCTATCGAATAATGCACGACGCAAACGGGAGATGGCTTCGTTGCGGTCGCGCCCATGAGCGATGATTTTGGCGATCATGGAATCGAATTCCGACGCCACATCATCTCCTTCCCGCACCCCCGTATCGACGCGAATGCCTGGTCCCGAAGGCATGCGAAACAGCTCGATGTGACCGGGAGCGGGGGCAAATCCGTTATCGGGATCTTCCGCATTGAGACGTACTTCGATCGCGTGTCCTACGGTGGTCGGAGGCTCTCCCTCGAGTCGTCCACCGCTTGCCAGATGAAGCTGAAGCTTCACGAGATCAAGCCCTGTCGTGACTTCCGTGACGGGATGCTCCACCTGCAAACGGGTGTTCATTTCCATGAAGTAAAATTGGCGTGATCCCGGATCGAAAAGAAACTCGACCGTTCCGGCATTTCGGTAATCCGCGCCGTTGGCAAGACGAACGGCAGCGGCGCGCAGTTGGGCATCGATCGCAGCGTCCAATATAGGCGACGGAGCTTCTTCGACGACCTTTTGGTTACGACGTTGCAGGGTGCAATCACGAACTCCAACGGCCCATGTGGTTCCGTATGAATCAGCGATGATCTGCACTTCGACATGACGAGCGCCCTGCACGCGTTTTTCGATGAATACCGTGGCGTCGCCGAAAGCTTTCAGGGCTTCGGACCGAGCGCTTTCAAACGCTTGTGCAAGAGTCGAGTCGTCCAGTACACCGCGGATCCCTCGTCCGCCTCCTCCCGCCGATGCCTTGATCATAATCGGATAGCCGAGCCGTTGTGCGTGAGTCCGAGCTTCTTCGACGGTGGCCACGGGCCCTCCGCTCCATGGCGCGACGGGCACCCGCGAGTTTTCCGCGATGATTTTGGCGGCAATTTTGTCCCCCAAGCGGCGCATGACTTGCGCGGAGGGGCCGATGAATACAATGCCTAGTTTGGCGCATAGATCGGCAAACTCGGGGTGCTCAGCCACGAATCCCCACCCTACCCAAGCCGCATCCGCTCGGGTGGCCCGCAAGGCACGCTCGAGCGCATCATAATCGAGATACTTACTTTTCCGGTGCCCATCGCGTGGATCGACGAACGTGGCGGATCCAAGAAAATAGCGCTCGTCGGCCTGTTGCACGAAAGCACTCCGACTATCCGGTTCCGTATATAGGGCAATCGCGGATAGGTCGGTTCCCGATTCGGCCCGAAGTTCGCGAAGGGCGTGAAGCAAACGAATGGCCGGCTCTCCACGATTGACGATGGCAAGACGATGGAACGCGAGTTTATGCATTGCCTCTCACAGCGGAGGAAGAAAAAGCACGGTTGGCAAAGGCATCCACCATCAACGCACGCGAAACGTCTTTCGCACCTTCTGCGAATGGCGCGTCACAGAAGTTGTTCATGCACTTGCAATCTTTCCAAGGTGTTGTAATCGCTGCCGAAGCCGTACTTTCTCGAACCCTCCCCCTTCGGGCGAATCGCCCCATGGTTGAATTCTTCTTGTCGTTGATGAGGATGATGACGTTGGTCGAAAGGCTAAGGATGCAAAGCCCGGGCCATGTCACAGGGGCAGGGGTGGGATGAATGAGCCATCCTCGATGATCGAGGATCATGGGTGACGCCTTTGCACGGCGTCTTCATGGCGCCAATGGCAAGAACAGAGAAAGGAAACGTTGGATTAGTTTTCGTCTTGCTCGATGGGGCCGAGTTTTTCGAGCATGGCTCGGGCTTCGAGTGTCACTTCCAATTCCGGATGGGTTTGTAAAAATGCTTCGAGCGCTCGCACCGCGCCAACGCGATCGTTGTTCGAGGCAAGCGCAAGTCCCAGAGCGAATAACGCGTCACCGTCGCCAGGTACTTGGTCGAGGACTCGACGCGCCTGGCGAATGGCTTCATCGAGTTGTCCTTCGATGCGCAGAGAGTGCGAAAGCCCCACTCGCGCAGCGAGATACGTTGGGGATATTCGCAATGCCGCTCGGTACGCATCCGCCGCCGCATCGAACCGCCCAACCTCGAACATGGCCGTGCCCATGTAGTAATAGGCGTAAGGATTGCGCGGGTCTTCGCGGACGATGTCGCGAAGCAAATGAAGCGCGTCGTGGGGATTGCCTTGAAGCAACAATTCGGTTGCCTCTTCCACCGCATCCCAATGAGCCGCATCTTGAACGTCGTCTTGCGGCCTATGACTCGTCTTCATGCTCTTGACCTATCCCAAGACCGAAAGGGTTCGCTACGCTCCGTGCTACCGCGCCACCCGGAAAATGGTTTTGTTGGACGTATCGAACCAGTACACGAAATCACCGTAAGCGCGAATGAGGCTCGCAGAGCCTTTTCCTCCTGGAACGATCGTGGTCGAAGAAGTCTCGTTCTGCTTCCACCGATGAATGGAACCATCCGGCATGCTCCAATAGAACGTGTCCTTGATGACCGTCATTTCGGCTGGAGCTTGCTGCGTGTAGTCTGCGACCGTTTGCACAGCGGTTCCCGAATGTGTTTTGCAACGCACTTGCTTCGTACCGTGGGATATCCAGCATACGAATTGCTCATTGGCGACCACGGACTTGGGTTGGTTCTGAGAGGTGGCGAAGTCAGTGATCGTTGTGCTTTGCATGGAGATGCGTTTCACTCGTCCGCCGTTGAACTCGGGCCAATATAGATAGCCCGAGCCTAGCGCGATGGAATAGGCATCTTCCGTGGGCACGACCAATACGTTTCCATCGTTGGAACCCAGAGATTGGTAGCGGATTTGACGTTGTGAGTTCGGGCCGTAGCCTGATGTGCTCCAGTACACGCGATCGGCGGTAACCGCCAGGGCCAGTTGAATGCCGGTATCGATCGCGACATTGGAATAGACGGGAGGTTGTACGAAGGTTACCGACTTGATCAATTGCTCTACGACTGGCTGCTCTGTTTGTTCCGACGAGTAATAAGCCGTATACGTTGAGTTTTTGGGGAGTGTGACCACATGTCCCCCCACCGTTGCTGGGGTCGAAAGGGTAGCGGTTCCGCCAAAGGGAATGCGGTAAAGCACGTTTTGTTCGATCACGAGCAGATCGTTAAGACTCACCGCAAAGTCGGAAATGGGCGATGGGAATGTTGGCCCGGCCTTTGGCACGCAGTAGCCCATCGAACAATCGGAACCCAAGCAGGAGTGGCCGCACTCCCCGCAGTGCAATGCATTGGTGGAAAAATCCGCTTCACAACCGTTTGCGTTGTTCTTGTCACAATCCCCAAATCCCGCCTTGCATGTGATCTGACAGCTTCCCGAAACGCATTGGGATGACGCGTTTTGTGTTCCGCATTCGGCGTTACAAGCGCCGCAATGCTTCAAGCTGGTCATGGTGTCTGCTTCGCACCCATCCGTATCGATGTTGTTGCAGTTCTTCCACGTTCCTTCGCATGTAAAACCGCATCCTTGGGCCGAGCATTTCGGCTTAGAATGCGGATAGGTCGGGCAGGCTTGGTTGCACTTCGTACAATGCTGCACGCTCTCATGAAGGTTCGTTTCACATCCGTTGTTCGGATCGTTGTCGCAATCAGCGCGAGGACTGGTGCAACCCAGACCGCAAACGCCGGATACGCAAACCGCATCATTTCCCCCAGGGCAGACCTTGCCGCACGTTCCGCAATGCTTGGCGTTGGACGATAACTCGACTTCACAACCGTTGCTCGGGTTGCCGTCGCAGTCGTCATATCCGTTGTTGCACGATAGCTTGCAGGTGGAAGAGACACATACGGCAGATGCGAAGGGCGCCGAAGGACAAGCGTGAGAACAGGTGCCGCAATGAAGAGGATGAGATGTGACATCGGTTTCGCAGTCCGCGGCCGTGGTGCAACTCATCCAGCCCTGGGCGCAAGGCGTGCCTGATCCTGCCGCACCACCGGTGGCGCCAGCCGACCCTGCCGTTCCCGCCGAACCTGCCGTTCCCGCTGAGCCTGCCGACCCTGCCGTTCCCGCCGAACCTGCCGTTCCCGCTGAGCCTGCCGTTCCCGCCGAGCCCGCGCTTCCACCGGATTGGCCTGCAGCACCTGCAGTTTCGCCCCCGGCCCCCGCGGAAGAGCCTCCCGCGTAGCCTGATTCCCCTGAAAAGCCGCCAGAATCCTTGCCTCCTGGGCTGCCGTCACCGCCGGCGGCACCCTCTTTGGTTCCTGCATCGTAGGCCGGAGTATCCTGAAATTCCTCACCGACACAGCCGATAATCCCTATCGCGGAGGCAGCGAAAAGCGTTGTTCGAGAAAAACGCCAGTTGCGCATGGTTCCAACTCCTACGAAAAACCCCGGGTCGAAGGGGGATTTTATAATATCAGGAATTTATTGGTTAAATAACAGGAAGGTAGAAGCGAACTTGGATCGAATCAGCCGTGGTAGCAAGCGCAAGCGCACTTATGTCTACATTTTCTGTCCGAGTGTTCAAAAGGGCGCAGAAATCGCGAGATAGGTTTGTCCACCGGGCACGGCGAATTCGCCGAAACCTTTGGCGTATCCCAAACGACTGTTGATGACGCCGAAGTAGCCGAGTTGAAGATCGATGAGCAATTCGCCCCCAAGGCCCGTATGAAATTGATCTCGCGGATGGTCCGTGTCGAGCGTGTTGAAAGCACCGCCGTAGTCCACGAAAAGGTTTCCGGAGAGTCGTTGCAGGAACACGGGCAATGTCGAAATACCGCGGTCCACCGATGCGATGGGGAAGCGGTATTCCACATTGGCCAGGTGGTATTGGCTTCCGATGAAGCTAATGGGTTCATAACCACGCAAGACGAATCCGCTTTGAAACATCGTGTTGTTGATGACGTCCTGGATGTTGGTGTCCATGAACCCGCCTACGTAATACAGTCCACGACGTGGGTAGGTGCCGGCGGATACGCCGCCCCCCAAGTGAAACGCAGCGCTGTGGTGCCTGAGCCAAGGCATGGGTAGGTAGGCGGTAGTTTGATAGGTGAACGAATAGATCGAGTAATCGCTGGCGGTATAAATATCACCGAAGTCGACCGCCGCGCCCAGGCTGAAGCCCCGCTCTGGTCCGACACTCATCGCATAACGTTCCGTGTTTGCGTATGTCCACGATGCCCGAACCACGCCGAGCATTCCGCGTGTCGGATCGCGTCCAACCCGAGCATAAGGATCGAGATCTTTGCCTACTGGCAGGTCACCGCCAGACCGCGCAATCGAATAAGAAAGCGCATAGTTTTGGCCTTCATACGCGCGAGGCTTGGCGTAAATGAGACCGTTGGTCCATCCAATCGTTCGTTCGTACCACACCGGTTCTCGATCATTGACCAGATATCCTTTGCGGGGAGCCAAGGTGCTGAAGACCGATGAGACGTAGGCGAAGGGAAGCCGATTGTAACTGTATCGACCGCTGATATGAGGCAAGGTCCGTTCAGTCTCAAAGTTTGCGGAAAGCGCGATGGAGTGATGACCAGCCACATCCGATCCGGTGGTTTGCACCGTGAGCGCCTGTCCATAAGTGCCTGGTCCATAACTCAACGTAATCGCCCGAGGCCATAACGTCGAAAGCGGATTGTAGGGGCGTCGTTCCCAATTTGTTCGCGAAGGTTCCACCGGCGCTTGGGGCCGCTCGGGAACATAAGGCAACGGTTCCAAAAAACGGCTCGCCTCGAAAGGCATGGCGAACAGGTCGTAGCCAAACGACGTATAACCAACGTATACGAGCGTTGTTCCGTCAGGAGAAAGCTCTGGTTGGTATGCACCCGTTCTGACGTTGGTCACTTGGTGCAATGCGCCTGTCGCAAGTTCGAGCGCATAAATATTGGCGATGCCCGTGCGGTCCGACGTGAACAGCAAATACTTGCCATCGCGCGAATAGGACGGCTGCATATCCATCGCGCGATCGTGCTGAAGTTGTTGGAATTGTCCTGTGGCCACTTCGACGATGCGGATGTCCCGGTAGCCTCCTCGTGTCCAAACGCTGTAGGCAACGTGTTTCCCATCGGGAGAAAACCGCGGTGTATACGCCTGCTCGAAGCGCGCACTCGGCACGAGTGTGCGGGAATCTCGGATCGCCCCCTCGGAGGAAATATCAGCGATCTTGAGATAGGACGTCCCTCGTGTATTCACAACGTATACGATCTGCCGACCGTCGGGGCTCACGTCCGGATCTCGCGCGCGATGGCCGAAGGTCAAACGTTGGATCGAAGGTTCCGTGCCCGAAGGCGCGCGCTGGTGTGGGCCAATGCGATGAAGATCGTTGAAAAAGTACTCTCGACGCCACGGTTCGAGGGCCGCGTAGATCATCGTTCCATCCGGTAAAAAAGAGGCGGAACACTGACCATCGGCGCGAACGATCAACGGTTCCTCCAGCGGTTGCGCGCGTCGTGACCCGTCCATGAGGACACGATAAAACCCCGATCGATCATGGCTGTTGCCCCCATGAAATATGACCTCCGTATGCTCGGCTTGCGTTCGAGCAGCCGGAGGAACGAAACGCGGATTCGATATCCACTCCCCTCGCGTCGTCAGACGAGTTCCTTCGCGAAGCCCCCGACGATACACCGGATCCAGTTGCTTGCGATAATGCTCGCGGAGATACTGCTGCCAAGCCACGAATAGCTCTTCGTAGGTTCGTCCGGTGACTCGACGAATATTGCGGTTCAACCCGTAAGGAATGAGTTGTGAACCGGTGTCCGCTGCCACGGCAGCAAAGACATCATAGCCATAAATGTCCTGAATCCAGCTTAGGAAGCGAGAGCCGTACAGGTACCAGACATTGCCTTGCGGCCAACGGCGGGGTGAATGCGACATCTGGTCGAGCCCCATCAACCGTTCGTCGAGTACGTCAGCGCGAAGGAACATATCGAACATGGTCGAGCGGATTCGCCCGCCGGTCGAATGGCGAGACTCGTGGATGATGGCGAAGCCCTCGAGGATCCATCGTGGTTGTGCTTGATTGGGCGCAAAGGTGCGGCCTACTACCGCGTTGATGAGCGCTGGTACCCCCGTGATGTTGTCCATCTGCAAGATATGCGTGTACTCGTGGGACAACAATTCCAAATACCAATCATCATAATCGCCAAGGGGCGACATATCGTCGGGGGCGGTTACGAATAGACGCACCGTGTTGTAGGGAAATGCCGTGGCGGAACCATTGGCGCTGTCCGTATCATCGGTGATCACGATCTGCACCAAATGCGATGGTGACCAACGAAGGCCTTCTCCCATCTCCTCATGCAGACCTTCGTACCAATTGGCTACACGCTCGGCGATTGGCTCCAATCCTTTGGGATAATGAATGCGTGCGTGAGGCGTGTGAAGGGTCCACCACTCGAGATAGGGATCACCGGCCCAAAGAACGGAAGACGACAATAGGATCCACAACGCTATCGAATGAGCGAACAGGATACGGAGCGCACGGCACCGCATGATCGCGATCAAAGCATCCCCCCAAGCCGAAGTGGTCGGGTGTGGCACTATAAATCGTCGTGGAATAAAGGTTCCCGATTGCGAACGTACCGGTACACGAGCTGACGAGCTTCGGTGGAGATATGGGTGAATTGAATGCCACATCCCGGCGAGGTGGCATCCGATGTCATCGATTCACGCGATTCGCGGGTCCATCGAACGATGCCGATGGCTTCGAACTCATAGCCACCCGGCAACGAAACCTGCACTTTGAGGGTTTGGCCCACCGCAGGCACATTGTAGGTAGCAATGAAAAGGCCGCCGTGATCGACCACATCGTTGCCGGAAAGCCCTCGATAGAAGTTGGTGGCGGAGTGCGTTCCAAGTTCAGCTTCGATACTCGGTAGGTTTGCTGCTCCTCGATACGGTTCAGCAGTGGGCACTGCCGGTTTGGCAGCGAACGGATCGGCTTCGCTCCAACTGCTCGCTGCGGCAGGCATAGGCGCCGCCGCAACCTTTGGCGACGCATTGGCCGGCCCAACAGCCGCCATCGGAGCCGATGGCGCTTGGAATTGAGGAACTTGGGGTGGCGGCTGAAAAAAAGCGGGCTGCGGCGGCGGTTGATACGGCGGCGCTTGCGGCACCGGGGGTTGATAGGGAGCTTGGGGTGACGGCTGAAAAGCGAC
>Ga0209606_1003773_pt1 | contig 14839 bp, 7 predicted proteins | sample AD_UKC057_MetaG_FD_184412 | JGI IMG/M metagenome (GOLD analysis project Ga0209606, IMG submission 184412) | Active sludge microbial communities of municipal wastewater-treating anaerobic digesters from USA - AD_UKC057_MetaG (SPAdes) (version 2) | ecosystem: Engineered > Bioreactor > Anaerobic >...
CGGCGTGTCCCGCACGCATCAGGCCGACTGGCGCCTACGGCACGCAGACGGCGGCCCCCCAGTCGGACTGCCCGGCGCCCATCACCAGTCTGAGCACTCCACCCTTGATTATCTCGCCATGGGCGATTCGGGGCGAGTCCAGGGGCTGTCCATTCAACGTGGCCGACTGTATGAATCGATTGTCGGCGGACAGCCCCGGGGCCTCGATTACAAAGTCTACTTCCTGCCTGCGGGCCGGGTCGATGTGGATCACGGTCCGCGGGAACCTGGGTGAGTTGATCTGGTAAAACTCGCCGCCCGGGGTAACCGGGTAGAAGCCCATGCTGGCGAACACCGACCAGGCTGACATCGAACCGGCGTCGTCGTTCCCGGGCAACCCGCCAGGGGTGTTGTTGAAGTACTGATCCAGGAGGTTCCAGACGCGATTCTGCGTACTGCCCGCGCGACCGACGAAGTTGTACAGCCACGGAACATGGAAATCGGGCTGGTTGTCCATCGCGAAGTGTCCGCCGTCAAAAAACTGGTCCAGCCGCGACGCGAAGGTATCGGCACCTCCCATCAGATCGACCAGTCCGCACACGTCATGCGGCACCGACCATGTGTACTTCCAGGAGTCCGCCTCGCAGAATCCGGCGCCCTTCTCCGGATCGAAGTCGTCGATCCATGTTCCGTCGCCATTACGCGGCACCATGAACTGCTCGGTTTCGTTCCAGTGGTTTCGATAGTTCCCGGAACGTTCCATGAAGTACTCCGCGTCCGATTCGAGTCCAAGCGCGGCCGCCATCCGCCCGACACACCAGTCGTCATGGGCGTGTTCAAGAGTCATCGAGACTGACTGGTCAACGTCGCAGTCCATGGACACGAAACCTTTCGATACGTACTCGGGCGGGGTTCCGCGGTTGAAATATCCACACATTCCGACAGGCAGCGGGTTCTCCGAGTCCTCCATCGAGCCCTTCTTCAACGCGGCCCAGGCGGTTTGAACGTCAAAGTCGTCATATCCCTTCAGGTAGGCGTCCGCGACCACGCAGAACTGTGGATTCGCGATCATCACGCGGGAATCGCCAATCGCGTTCCATGTGCACTTCTGCATCCAGCCGCCCGCCTCGTACGTGTGAACAAGGGACTGCATCATGTCCGAGTTCACCTCGGGTTCCAGGATTGTGAACAGCGGGTGGGAGGTCCGATATGTGTCCCACATGCACCAGTCATCGGTGTAGTAACGCCATCCGTCGGCCGTCTCGATCCGCCCCGTGCCATCAGCTCCGGAGAAAAAGCGCCCCCCTTCCGTGTAGTCAGCGGGCGCCAGGAATGTGTGATAGAGCGCCGTGTAGAAGGTGGCCAGGGCGTCCGGATCGACCGACTCGACCTCGACCCTGGACAGAAGGCGGTTCCACTGCAGCCTGGCGTCGGCGCGCGCCTGGTCGAATGACAGCCCGGACACCTCCTCGCGGTTGGCGCGAGCCTGTTCCACCGAGATGTAGGATATGCCCACGCGAAGTCCGACCACCTCGTCTTTACCGGTTCCGAATACAAGCGAGGCGCCAGCCTTGCTTGATTCTCCCCAGACCTCGACCGTGTCGAACGGACGGTCCAGCTTCGCGGAAAAATAGACGGTCGCCACGCCGGTTCCAGGTGCCACTGATTCGGTGATCGCAGCCACGAGTGGATTGGTCTGATAGCGGCTCCAGCCCTCGACGGTGTCGCTGCCGACCACGGTCAGATCAGAGTTCAGCCACGCGCCAAGAGTAGTTCGCAGGTCGATCAGGACGGCCGCCCTTGTCGCCTCCGGATAGGTGTACCGGTGAAACCCGACGAGCCTGGTGGCCGTCAACTCGGCTCGTATGCCGTAGCTGTCCAGCGTCACCGCGTAGTAACCTGGCTCGGCGATCTCGCTGTCATGGGTGAACGCCGATGAATACGCGGATTCGACGCGACCCGGATCACCGACAACCGGGATCGCCAGGATTCTGTTGTACCCGTTGCCTGAACCGCCGGGGCCTTCGAGATGCGAATGAACGAACCCCTTGATGCGGTCGCCTTCGTACTTGTACCCGGTGATGGCGCCTTCCTCGACGTTCGTGTTCGGTCCGAGCTTCACCATGCCCCGTGGCACGGCCGCTCCTATGAAGACATTGCCGCTGCCCGAGGTTCCGATAAACTGATTGACGTGAACAGCCAGGTCGGGCGGTTCGGATTGAGTATCTCCGCAGGCGACCAATCCGGCCACCGTCAGGCCAGCGATGATGAACGCAGAAATTCTGAGCATCTGGAGCCCCCCCGGGTTTACAACGTACCCACACCGACTCGTGTAGTAACGCAAGATCGCGCCGCAGTCGCGCGCTGTCACAAAATACCCCGGGTTTATAGTAATATCCAGCGCACATGTGACTCTCCCAATGCCGGACGGACGCGCCGATGACGAACCGATTCAGACTGGGCCCCGCCACCATGTTCTGTCTGCTGGCAACGCTGACGTCCATCGGATGCGCGAGCCTTGCGTCGCCTGACTCCGAATCGACCTTTCCTCTGATCGCGGGCGACTTTGTCAATCACGACTGGCGTGTGGACAGGGTGCGGGGCGGCAATGGCCAGGTCTCGATCAAGCTGACCAACGGATCGGCGACGGCATCGTTCGATCTGACCGAAAGCAGAGGCAGAACGGCACCAAACTGCACACACGACTGGTGTGTCGAACCGACCCGTGGGCAGAAGCCCCCCGCGGAGCTCGTGCAATCCCTGGTGACCAGGCTTTCCCCTTCCAAAAGTCCAGCCGGGACTGACGGCCATTCAAACGTTTCCGCCGTGAAGGGCACGACAGCCCGCATGGCTTCAACATTCCGGGCCCCGGGGCGCGACAGGCTTGAGCCGCTTCTTTCCCCGATGGGAATCGTGTCCGCCTTGATGGTCCTGCTGCTGATCTGCTGTTCGATCATCGCCGGAGTCCATGCGGTGAGAGTGATGATGGCCGGTAACAGGATCCGGCTGGCAGTGACGCTCGCAATGACCGCAATCATCGCCATCATGATGATCAACGGAATCCCGGGGCGGCTGAACCCTGGTGGACTGGCGATTCTGCAGGACGGAACCAGCCTGCAGAACATACAGCACCTGTATGGCAGGGGAGTGCACGACAGCCCCCTGTCTGAGCTTGCCGCGGATCTTCTGTCCAATGACGACGGCCTGATTCGCCTGCCATCCGTCGTCGCGGCAAACCGTATCCTGAACGCGTTCAATGCCGCCCTCTTCTTTCTTGTGGTGGCGGCGATCCTGCGCTCGTGGCTGTTCGCTCTGCCATTCACATGGGTCTTCGCCTCCAGCCAGGCGACGCTGGTATCGTCAACGTCCGAGTATCCGACCCCGGTACTGACGCTTCTGTTCCTGCTTGCGATGCTCCAAGGATTCGTGATCGCACGCAGCCGCCAGGCGGGTCGCCTTTTGACCGCGGCGGGGCTCGGAGGCCTTCTGGCCATCACTTTTCTTGCCACCGGTTTTCGTCCCGAAGCAGGCGTGGCTGCCGCCATCGTTCTGGTCACCGCCCTGGCGGCGGCACTCGTTCCGATTGCCGTGATTGACGATGTGACAGGCTTCGTCCGGGGCTGGTTTGGCGAAATGCTGGCAAAGCCTTTGAAGGCGACGGGAATCGTTGTCGCTTTCGTTGTCCTGGGGACAATCGCCGCGGTGCTGGAGTCTCGCCTCAGTTCGCCGGTATCCTGGTTCGCCGGGGCGGTAAACCCGTTCAACAGCGGATTCAGCGACGCCTCGATGTACCTGTCCACATTCGTCCCGATCGGGGTTCTGATTCTGGCCCTTGTCGGATTCGCGGCAACCATCCTGCGACCGTTGAGGTTCCTGTTGTTCCCGGCGGTCACGCTGCTCCTGCTCAAGCTGCATGCGGCCGCTGGAGGAGTCGAGTTCAACCACTGGTTCCGTTTGATGACGACGGACTTCCCCCTTGTGATGGTGCTGGCCGCGTTCGGGCTGGCCGCGTTGATCGACAGGCTTGAGAAGGCGGATTTGCATCGCGCGTGGCGCGTGGCGGTGCCCCTGCTGATCGCGGCAGCCTGTCTCGTGCCACCCGCGTCGCACAGGAACCCTGGCGGCTACGAAACCATGCCCGGATCCACGACAGATGTCCACCGCATGCGAAACCCGCGAATCGAGGTGGATTTTCTGATGAAAGTCCTCGACCAGTACCCGGAATGCCTGTTTGTCACCAGCGCCTACGACCACGGAAAGTGGCGACCGGCCTGGTTCGGCCGATATCAAAGTCCGACCTTTGAAAGGCCGTCACGGGAATACGAATGCAAGATGAACTATCTGTCGCTGGACTGCAATTTCGAGGATGGTCCGGATTGCGCGGAGCTGACGGAAGGCGCTGACAAGGTGATGTCGATCGACTTCAGAAGCGCCCCCTACGGACAGTGTCCGCCTTATCCCGGGATGAGACATCGCAGCCGGATTACACTGGGTGTGTTCAAGGCTGCGCCGACTGCGGAGTCAGGCCCCCAAGATCCCGGCGCCCCAGAAACTCCACGAACCCTGCCATGAGGGCCTTGTAGATCATGTTGCCGACAACCTCGTAGCCCGCCGGAGTTGCGTGTCGGTAGTCTCCCCAGCCGAGTCTGGGCTTCGACTTGTACCACCGGCCCATCGCGCCCTCGCCGCCCATCGCGGAAAACGTGTCGAAGAAGGCGCAACCCGCCTGCGCCGCAACCTCGCGCTGGGCAGCGACGATTTTCGGCACCATCGGCATAGTCCTGACGTTGCCTCGAGAATCCACCTCGCCTTGATCGAGCGGAGCGAGCAGCATGCACGAAGCATCGGGATTTCCAGCCCGGATGAGGTCGATTGTCTTGCGCAGGTTGGTGCGGTACACGTCCATGTTCATGTTCTGATCCCCGCACTCGTTCCCACCGAAGGCGACGACCAGAAGCTCAGGCCGCCGGTGGGCGATCTGCGCCTGAAAATGCGCCGAATCGGCGTTCTGAAGACGCTGGGCGCGCGCACCGACGATTCCGAGCGAGTCGTAAACCACGCCCGGCCCGGGCGCCTCAAGCACCACACCATAGATGACAACGCCGTTGTCGGCCTTCAGAACGAACTGATGCTGGCCATTCGGGACCTCAATCCTGTGAAATCCGTCGGCCGTCTCGTCGGATGCCGTCGTCACCCGCTCCGGAGCAGCTTCGTCCACCGAGATCGAGATATCCCGGCCTCCCGGTGATTTCTGGTAGAACACTTCGAACGACGATGCCGAGCGTCCGACCAGTGCGGTCTCTGAAGCCGTGGCGTACCTGCCGGTGCCATCGCCCCGTGACTGAAAGGCCACGCCGCCGTAACCGTAACGCCCGTCCTTTCTCTCGTCCCGGATCACCATGTACTGTTTCCAGTCGCCGCTCTGCGAATTCACCACGTCCACATGGCGGTATGGCATGGTCCCCTTGCCCGCCAGCATGAAACCGTGGCCGGAATCCCCGAACCGCCGCTGGAAACGCCTTCGCAACGTTCCTGTCACGTCGTCGGCGGCGATGGTCGAATCGCCCCAGTGGGCGATCCTCGTCACGCGCTCACCGATGGCAGTCTGATAGAGTGACTGATAGAAGGCATCCAGCGCCGTTCCTGAAGGATCCTCGATGTTTTTGACCACGCCCTCGAGTTCGACGGGATCGATGAACACCTTTCCGGCGCTTTCGGCAGCCGAAACCTTTGCGGGAACGGCCTGCTCGATGCCGACCTCCTCACCGAGATTGGCGGCAAGCTCACTTCCAAATTCCTCGGCCAGGGCGCTGCGGGCCTGTTCTCCCTTCAACGCGGAAGATCCGTCACCATGCCCGGTGATGCCGCGCGACCAGTCGAATTGGAAGAGCTTTCTCATCGGTGGCGGGTCGCCGGGCACCCAGGGTCTGAAATCCAGGTTCGACGGCAGCAGATACGTGACCCCAAGCAGTGAAAGGAAAACTCCCGCCATGATGGCAAGACGTCTCAGTGCCTGTCTGTTTTCCGGTGTTCCCGGCTCGCCGGGTCTGGTCCCTGTTGGCTCCACGCAACCCTCCGGCTCAGAACTGGAAGTAGATATATGGCACGACCTGGCTCGAACCGAGTTTGAACAGCATCGCGCCAACACCGGCGATCACCAGCCCCTGAACCCAGGCTGGCATCGACTTGTAACCGTCGAAGAGCCTTGTCACCCAGCGCTGCGGGCTCCAGTGAATCGCAAAACCGAGGCCCATGACCAACCAGACCTTCCAGCTGATCTGGGCTGTCGAGAATGAACCGGCAAACAGCTGGCGAACCACGTCTCCGGCCACCTCAAGTGACGGAGACCGGAACAGGATCCGGGACAGAACGACGAAGTGGAAGGTCAAAAAGATCTTGATGATCTCCAGCCACATCGGATCGACAGTCTCTTTGGTCCGCCCCGCCCGCTTATAGAAATATCGGTGAATCGCCATCGCGGTGCCGTGGATCACCCCGTAGATCACGAAGGTCCAGCCAGCGCCATGCCAGAACCCTATCAGGAAGAAAGTGATCCACAGATTCCAGTAGGTTCTGGCAGTTGAACCACGGGAACCGCCGAGCGGGAAATAGACGTAATTGCGCAGCCATGAACTCAGAGTCATGTGCCAGCGCCGCCAGAACTGGGCCGGACTTGTCGCCATGTACGGCCGGTTGAAGTTTTCAGGAAGCTCAATCCCAAGCAGCATTGCCGACCCGCGCGCAACGTCGGTGTACCCGGAAAAGTCGCAGTAAATCTGGAGAGTGTACCCGTACAGGCCCATCAGCATCTCGACGGAAGTGAATGCCTGTGGATTGTCGAAGGTTCGATCGACCAGGTTGATGGCAAGGAAGTCGGCGAACAGCAGCTTTTTAACGAGCCCCTTCATTATCAGAAAAGTGCCGCGGCTGACCATCTCCGAAGTCAGGCGGGGCGTGGCCTGAAGCTGCGGGATGAGCTGCTGTGCCTTGGTGATCGGACCAGCGACCAGCGACGGGAAGAAGACCGTGAAGGCCGCGAAATGAAGGATACTTTTTACCGGCTCGATCTTCTGCTGGTAGACGTCGATGGTGTAGCACATCGACTGGAAGGTGTAGAACGAGATGCCTACAGGCAGCATCAGGTTTAAATACAGTGACGGTATCTCGATCCCGAAGATCTTCAGGCCGCCTTCAACCGCCGATAAAAAGAAGTTGTAGTACTTGAAGACGCCAAGCACGCCGAGGTTGCTGATGATCGATACCAGCAGCAAGGCTTTCTTTCGGGCCCGGGACTGGACGACCGGGATGAGGCGTCCCACCGTGTAGTCGATGCCGGCCGAGGTAAGAACCAGGAAGATGTACCACGGGTTCCAGACCATGTAGAACCGGCAGGACATCAACAGGAGCGCCAGCAGGCGCAGAAAATTGTGGCGCGACAACGACCAGAAGACGATGACCGCGACAATCAGGAACAGGATGTAGTCAAGACTCTGAAACAGCATGTCCCGACCAGAAGAGTTTGCAAAAGACAGCCACGGCCAGCACGGCGGCGTATTCTATATTCAATTGGATGGTGAATCCAGCTAATATGGGGACAGTTTCCTCTCTGAACCGGAGGTAGGTCGGATGAGTAAGGTTCTTGTCACTGGAGGGGCCGGCTACATCGGTACCCACACATGCGTCGAGATGCTTCAGGCGGGACTCGATATTGTGGTCGTGGACAACCTCAGCAACAGCCACCCCGAGGCGCTCCGCCGGGTCGAGCGGCTTGCAGGCAGATCGTTCCCCTTCTACCGGACGGACATCCGGGACAGGGACGGGATGGAGGCGGTGTTCAAGGCGCACGAATTCTCGGCGGTGATCCACTTCGCCGGCCTGAAGGCCGTGGGGGAATCGGTCACCCAGCCGCTGAAGTACTTCGACAACAACATCGGCGGAACGGCGGTGCTGCTCGAGACGATGGCCGCTCACGGAGTCCGCGACCTCGTTTTCTCGTCGTCGGCGACGGTTTATGGCGACCCGCATGCCGTCCCCATCACCGAGGATTTTCCGCTGAAGGTGGTAAACCCGTACGGCAGGACAAAGCTGGTAATCGAGGAGATGCTGCGCGATCTGTACCGGGCGGATCCGTCGTGGAACATCGCCCTGCTGCGCTATTTCAACCCTGTCGGCGCTCATGCCAGCGGCGAGATCGGCGAAGACCCGTGCGGCATTCCGAACAATCTGATGCCCTTCATCTCGGGTGTTGCGGTAGGCAAACTGCGGGAGTTGAAGGTGTTCGGCGGCGATTATCCAACCAGGGATGGCACCGGCGTTAGAGACTATATCCATGTGGTCGACCTTGCCATCGGCCACCTTCACGCGCTCGACAAGCTTCGACAGAAGCCCGGTTGCGTGGCCTGGAACCTGGGCACGGGCCGTGGCTGCTCTGTTCTTGAGATGGTCGCGGCGTTCGAAAAGGCCTCCGGACGCAAGATCCCCTACACCCTCGTGGACAGGCGCCCCGGAGACGCGGCCGAGGTCTGGTGTGACCCGTCGGCGGCAGCCCGCGACCTTGGCTGGACCGCCGAACTGGATCTGGACAGGATGTGCCTCGACACCTGGCGCTGGCAGCAGAAAAACCCGCAGGGATTCCCGCGCGACTGAATCCGCTCGACAAGCATCACGCGTCCGCACAATTGCCGCATCTGGAAACTTAACGCCGGATGTGCATGGTTCATACCGGAATAATGTTCGAGGTTTCGAGCGGAACCGGCGTCAGCAGCCTTCGTCGGTCTCCCCGTCGCAGTCATCGTCGATGCTGTTTGAGCAAGTTTCCGCGCCCTGAATGGCACAGTTGTATTCGCAGAAATCCGCCGGATCCAGGTTGATGTCCCATGTGTTCGATTCGCACGGCACCTGATAGCAGCTTCCGGAGGAACAGAACCCGCGCATCGAATGGTCAAGCGAGCCGAGGCAGACGTTTCCGCAGGCGTTGCAATTGCTGAAGTCGGTAAGAAGCATCTCGGGGGCCACGTCATCAGTGGTCCCGTTGCAGTCGTTGTCGACCCCGTCGCAAAGCTCAAGCCCGGTGGAATGACATTCGCACCCGGTCGCATCGAGGCCGTCGACATCGAAATAACCCGAAACGCAACCGGTCATCAGACAGATGCCGCCGACGCATTCAGTCACGGCGTTGTCCAGCGCGCAGGGGACATCACATTCGCCGCAGTGTTCCACGCTGGTATTGGTATCGATGCATCGGCCCGCGCAAAGCTCGAGGTCGGGGGCGCATGTATCCGCGCAGGCGCCGTGCGAGCAGACCTGCGGTCCGCAGGCGGTCTCACAGTCGCCGCAATAGATCGGATCGCTGGTCAGATCGGTCTCGCAGCCGTCAGCCCAGTCGTTGTCACAGTTGCCGCGGCCGACGTCACAGCCGTAAGTGCATTCACCGCCGGCGCAACGCGCGGATCCCCATGGGTATGAGTCGCAGACCGAGTTCTCGGCGCCTGGCGACCAGCCGGCGTTGTTGAGCGCGACCGAGCACTTCTGACACCCATTGTCCGGATTGACCTCGGTGTCCATGCGGCAGGCGCCGTCAATGATGCAGTAACCGAGGTTCGTGAAGACACAATCGCCGGTAAGCGAATCACATGAGTCCGAAGTACAGAACAGGCCGTCGTTGCATGTCTTCAGGGACCCGGACTTGCAGACCTTGCTGACGCAGATGTCGCCAATCGTGCAGCCGTTGCCGTCGTCGCATGGAGCGGTGTTGGCCACGTTGGAGCAGCCGGAAAGCGTGCACGAATCATTGGTGCAGACGTTCGTATCAATGCAGTTGACCGGGTTCTGGACCGGACAGGTGCCGTTGTAACAGACCACCCTGGGCCTGAAGATGTCATCTTGACAGGACGCCTCGCCGCAGACCTTGGTGTTGTCCGGACGGGTCATGCATCCGCCGGTCGGAGTGCAGTAGTCCTCGGTGCAGATTTCACCGTCATCGCACAACGTCGAGTCCTGCGGGGGACAGTAGTCGTCGATGCAGATCGCCGGCTGGTAGTACGTGCCGAGCTCACATGAACCCGGCTGGCAGACCTGACCGTTGCGAGGCGCGTGAGCACACCCGGTAACGCTGCACGTGTCGGTCGTGCATGGATTTCCATCATCACAGTTTTCAGGCGTCACAGTCGGGCAGGCGCCACCGGAACAAATGGCCGAGGCGTAGAAGGACAACCCCTGACAGCGGGCCGCGGAGCACTGGATGGTATTGTTGACGTTAGCGCAGCCGGTGGTCGTGTCGCAGGAGTCGTCGGTGCAGACATTCGTGTCGTCGCAATTGACCATGCTGCCCGAACAGGAACCGTTCGAACAGTAGTCTTCATGGGTGCAGGCGTTGCCGTCATCGCATGGCAGGGTATCGTCCGGTGACATCGTCTCGCTGGACTTGTCGGGCTTGCAGGCCACACACTGACCGTACAGTTCCACATCAACCGCATCGGCCACATAACAGACCCCGGACACCAGACAGAAACCGGTCTTTACCGTGTGTGAGCATTCAAACGGACTGGAGCACGAGTCGTCGGTGCATTCGATCGAATCGTCGCACGCCGCGACCGGCGACCCGGCGCAGGTTCCATCGGACTGACATTCGTCGTTGACCGTGCAGGGGTTCAAGTCGTCGCACTCATCGCCCTCGATGCATGGCTCAACGGTATCGATCGTATCGACCGCGTCCAGGGTATCGCCGGCATCGGTGCCGATATCGTCCACTGAATCGACGGTGTCCCTGACATCCTTCGTATCCGGGGGCTCCACCGTGTCCGACACGTCCTGAACCACGTCCTGGACGACATCCATTTCGTCAGGATTCGGCAGTTTCTCGGGGAACTGTAGACAGGACGTCATCAGCAACATGGCCGCGGCCGCGAGGACTGTCTGTAACCGCAAACGTCTTTTCATAACCGGCAATCTTCCACGTTCAGGTTGATAACAGCGCCGCTACCAGCGCACCACCGCCGTCGCGCCGGGCCCATCGGGACCGGCCGGAAGTATCGTGACCGGCGAATCGTCCGGAGCCGTGAACCACAGGGCCAGCCCGATCGCGAGAGCCGCGCCACTGAGACCCCACGATCCGTACGCGATGTACGAATACATCTTTCCGTCCGAAACGGCCTTGTCGAAATACCATTCGTAGTAGGCGTAATTTGGATAGTCGGTAACCTTCATCGCGCCTGCGTCGTCCAGCTTTTTCTGGGCGTAGAAATACATGCCTGTGCCGGCTCCCAGCGCCAGACCGGACAGTACCCACATCGATATGGCGCCTGCCTTCTGTGGTCCGATGCTCCCGGACTTGCCGGAGCCGTTACCCGCCCAGTCGTTGCCACGGTCACGTATCCGTCCAGGCTTGAGTTCGGTTCCGACCTCTTCGCCGGGGTCATCGATCGACACCGAAGCGACATCGGCGGCACCGTTGGCGACCTCGACCTTCAGAATCTTCCGCATTCCGGACTCAATGGAAACCCAGTCCGAGAAAATCGGTTGACCGCCTGCCTCAATCTCGACCGAATGCTCGCCCGGTCCCAGCCGCTTGTTGACCGGACCCTCGCCCAGCGACTCGCCATCGATGGCGATCCTGCATGAACCATTCAAACACGAAACGTCGAGTTCACCCTCGATCGTCTTGAGGCGAATGGAGATTTTGAACTCGGAGCCCGGTTCTATCGTCACCTGCTGCGTATACGGCACATATCCGGCGGCCTGGGCGCCTAGAACATGTTTTCCGGACTCTACCCAGGTATCGTTATCAACAGGTTGACCATCGATGAAAAGCGCGACATCAAGTCCACGCGGAAGCACCTCGACAATCAGTTTGCCATGAGTATCGGAGATGCTGCGTCGAATGCGCTTAATCAGGCCTTCAGCCTCCGCCTTTTCGGAGTCGTTCCGTGCCTGTTCAGCGTACCTCTCGGCATACTCGAGAGCCTTCGCCTCGTCCTTCAGGCGCACCAGGTATAGAACCGAAATGTTGTAGAGGTACCCTGGATCGCGAGAGAGTTTCCAAGCTTCAAGGTAGGTATCGATGGCGGACTGCCACCGACCGGCCACCACATGAGCCTGTGCCTGTTCGACCAGCGTGTAGAGATCCTGCGATCCCCGTCCACCCTGCTGAGCAGCGGCGTCGGAGCCCGCCAGGGAAGCAAGCAGGAAAACCGTCGCCAGCAAAACCAAGCAGCCAGATAAGCGCCGGACACGACAAGTCATCAATTCAACTCCCGAAAACCGGAGACTCAGCGCCGCCGGAATCCGCAAACCACTACGGGCCAGGCCTTTGACGGGCCGCGTCCGCGCGGGAACGCACGTATGCTTCTCCGCGCCATATCTTAACTGGATTGATTCCGAATCGCCAATGATTTACCTGACGGGATTTTCGCGCGGCATCCTCGCGGTCATTCCGTGACCACGAAATCCTCGCATGGGGAGGTAATCAGGGAACCTGCTTCATCGTAGTACAGGTAGGCGCCGGACTTCGGGCAGGCCACGGTCAGCGGATATCTGGCCTTGAGGCCCCAGCCGAACTCCAGAGTCTGTCCTGGCGCCATCTCGGGAACATAGACCAGTATCTGGCGGGCCGTTGTCTCATACCTGCTGACCAGTCCGTCCGAAATGGCATCGACAAGCGTCTTGACACCCTCGGCCTCGTTTCCGGTTCCATCGGGCATGAAATCGAATCCCGGAGGCAGACCAAGGTCGATCATCACCATCGACAGCCTGGCGGTTGAAACGTTTTTCACCGTTGCGGTCGCGCCCACCACGCCATCTACCTGAAGGTTCGATTTCTCGTAGGCGACATCGATAGTGAGCGGCCCTTCGACACCCGGGTCGACCACAAAGCCACCCGGCATCCACCACGACTGAACGATCGAGTACATCAACGTTCCTTCGCCGGCGAATCCGACGGAGACCTCGTTCGGCGCGGCCGGATTCACACCCTCCAGTTCGAACTGGAAGAACACGTCGTTGTTCTCGGCGGTCACCGCCACGGGATCAGCGTCGACCCCGTTCAAACTGACCAGAATCGTCCCGACCGCGTCGGATCCCGCAGCCGAGAGACTTGCCACGAACGCCCGAAGCGCCTGGATGGTGGCGTGGGTGGTTCCCCAGTTGCCGAAGCTGTCCTTCTTCGAGGCCATCCAGTCGATCGCCATGGCCGCCACGACCGGATCGCGCGACGCCTTCATCAAAGCCAGGACGGCCATCGCCGTGACCTCGATATTGCCGGTGCCGGGCTCCTCCTGGCCGTAGTAATACTCTGACGAATCCGCGCCCGAGGACCACCAGGCCAGTTTGCCGTCGTCCTCGACCCGTGCGAGCAGGTCGTCAAGCATCGCGGAGGTCGCGGGATTGGCGGGAGCCGCCACTGTCATGGCCGCGGCGCACAACGAAAGGGCATAGGTCGATGTATCGCCGTTGACGTTCGAGGCGATGTAGGAGATGGCGTTCGACGGCGCGGTGCCTGTCTGTCCGAGAGCCCAGGTAACCAGACAGGTCGTCATCAGGTCGTCGTACTGAACAGTGGCGAACTCGCTGCCCTGCGTCTCGTGCCAGGAACCGTCCCCGGCCTGACGCGCCTTCAGCCAGGCCACGGTCCTGGGAATCAGGGTCTGATCGATCTCGTGAACAGCGGCGATGTCCGCGAACTCCAGGACGCCAAGCGCCGTCAGGATGACATTCGCCGGATTCGGGTCGCCAAACCATGTGAATCCACCGCCCGTGCACTCATAGGTCAACAGGCGCTGGTAACCCAGGTTCACATACTCGCGCGCCTTGAGCTCGATTTCGGGGGTGATGCTGCCGGATTCCTGCACGTACTTCAGAACCAGCGCATCCGGCCAGAGCGTTGCCGTGGTCTGTTCAAAGCATCCCGAGGGCATCTGCAGGATCGCGTCGAGTCCCTCGACGACCTGGGACATCACGCCGGGGTACACCTTGACAAGAATGGACGGGGTGCCCTCGATCGCCGTTTCCGGGAACTCGAACGACTTCGTGACCGGACCTTCAAGGCGCCCGGATATCGATTCACGAACCTCGGTGCCATCCGGAACGACCTGAACCAGACGCCTTACCGCGTCGTCGGATCCGCTGCTGAGCGCGGTTACCGTAACGGGATGCCAGCCAACCTTCCGGGCCGTCAGGACGACACCTACACCCTTGACCTCGTTTGGACCGAGGTCGACTGAAATGGTCGCGCCGGAGCCAAGTTCCGCCCAGTCGCCGGTCTCGACAGACAGGGACACCGTCTGGGGCGTCTGAAGGTAGTTGTAAACCGCGATCGGGAACTCCACCGTGTCACCCCTGGTCAGGGTCACGGGCAGGTCCAGGTCCACGAAGAAGTCCTTGAACACCACCAGGCCATCGGTGGACGAGCCGAGCAGACCGCCCATGCTGTGGGCAAGCGAGGTCATCCGCCACTGCGTGATGCTGTCAGCCATCGTGAAATCGATGGTCGCGACGCCCTGCGCATCGGTGACGACCAGCGGGTTCCAGACAAGCGTCTCCGGGAAGTAGGAACGCAGCCGCGGCTCATCGCCGCCCTGGCCGCCTTCTTCCGTGGGCACGCCGGAGTCGGCCGCCGTGGCGGTGTCGGCCCAACCGCCAACGCCGTTATCCCACTCGTAGCGGCCCCAGGCTATTTCGTACGTGTAGAACGTCGTGGACCAGTCATCAGGGGTGCCCGCCTTCTCGTCGGTTCCCATCGTGGTCGCCTTGATCTGATAGGAGTCCACCGCCTCGAAAGTCCAGGGATTTCCGAAGAAATCTGTGTAGACCAGTTCGCCCGTTACGTAGGCGGTAATCTCGGCTTCGTCCGCGTCGGAGGACTCGA
>Ga0209606_1003774_pt1 | contig 14838 bp, 11 predicted proteins | sample AD_UKC057_MetaG_FD_184412 | JGI IMG/M metagenome (GOLD analysis project Ga0209606, IMG submission 184412) | Active sludge microbial communities of municipal wastewater-treating anaerobic digesters from USA - AD_UKC057_MetaG (SPAdes) (version 2) | ecosystem: Engineered > Bioreactor > Anaerobic >...
GCTGTATAACCGCAACCCCAGGTTGGCCCTGCCGAGACCGTTCGTAACTTCAGGTGGTAGTACCGGTAAATAAGAAGTGTAATTACCGAAAGTATGAAAATGCCGCTAATAATACTGATCTTAACAAGGCTCTCAGGTACCTCTTCCGGAACAATCATCAAACCTTGTATATTGAAAGTTTCAGTGACTATTCCTGTTACAGGTTTAACAAACCACACAGATGCCAGTCCAATGAGTACAATAAAAGCGGCTGGTATTAACTGTGGTAATATCATGGTTTTTGTTACTTCACAAGCCTTTGAAGCTTTTTCTGACCGGGCTTCTCCGAGAAAGGCTATACCGAATGCCTTTGTAAAACAGAATATTGCCAGTCCACCTGTCAGAGAAAGCCCTGCAATTACTATTATCAGCATGATGGACTGGTAAAGATTTGAAGCCGACAGGCTGTCAAACATCCCCATATAAATAATGTATTCTGATATGAAACCGTTAAATGGTGGTAATCCGCAGATGGCAAGCGAGCCAAGGAGAAATAGCAGCGACGTGTACGGCATCTTTTTCATCAGCCCTCCCATCTCCTCTATGTTCCTGGTATGTGTTGCCCTGTAAACTGATCCGGCACTGAAGAAAAGCAGTGATTTGAAGAGGGAATGGTTCAGAACATGTAATAATCCGCCGCTGAAACCGAAAACAGCAAGGAGCTTGTTGTTTGTTGCGATCCCGATGACACCTGTTCCGATGCCCAGGCCGATTATTCCGATATTCTCAATGCTGTGATAAGCAAGCAACCGTTTAAGATCGTGCTGAACAATAGCCATCATCACTCCCAGAAGAGAGGAGATAAGGGAAATTACAACTATTATCACACCGATCTGAAGCAGATCATGTTGCAGATATATAATAACTCTTATTATCCCATATATACCCATTTTAATCATTACTCCCGACATGACTCCCGAAACATGGGAAGGCGCAGCAGGATGAGCCTCAGGCAGCCATGTATGAAGGGGTATAAATCCGGCTTTGATCGCAAATCCGATAAAGAAAAGCATGAAAAGCAGGATATTCGGGTTGGAAGAAAAATAAATTCCCAGGGAATCGAAATTCATTCTGCCTGTTGCCCTCTCAACCAGAATAAATGCAATTAAAATGAAGAACATCCCCAAATGCATCTGGATGAGATAGCTGATGCCGGTTTTCATTATCATTCGTTTTTCTGCTTCAAAGATCACCAGGAAGAATGATGAAAGAGCCATTATTTCCCAGGCTATAAGGAAAAATAGCCCGTTGCGTACCATAACCACAAGAAGCATGGAGATGAAAAGCCACAGGTAAGAGAAATAATGTATTGAGAACCGAAGATTATTACTTCCTTCCTGATATGGAGCAAGGTATCCCCTGGCATACAGAAATCCGGTAAAAACTGTTATATTTATAACAATAATAAAAAATGCCGAAAGCCTGTCTATGATTAAAAGAAAACCGCCACCGGAAAAGCCGGTTGGAGCTTCAACAATCATCTGACCGTCTCTGCCCGAAAAAACGTTAAGACTCCAGAATGTAGTGAGTACAACAATACATGCAATCAGGAAAAGAGTGAAATAGTATTTAAGGGATCGCGGGATGAAGAAGACGGCAAACGAAAGTAAAATAAGTATGAGAAACAAGATGGTACTCATCAGTTTAAATACATGATTGCGATTGGTGGCCGCAAAAGTATAAAAAAAATCCACAAATGGTCAGTAAGCATGAAATAAAGATCGACACCCTGAACGAAAGCTTGTGGGAAAACCGTTATTCTGACCCTTCCCCGCTTGAAAAGAAAGCTTTAAAGCTTCTGAAAGATGCCGGAAGAATGAATTATCAGAGGGGTATTGCTTATGCACATCTCAATCTGGCAGCTTTGAGCTTCCTGAGATCAGAAAATGATAATGCCCTCCGGCATTTGTCGGAATCATTTCAATGGTTAAAAACGAGAAAGAAGGAAAAAGGATATATCCGCTACCTGCTCCTGAAAGGAAATATCCTTGAAAGTATCGGACATTATGACAAGACCCTGAAGCTTTGGCTTGAAGCATTAAATATCTCAAGGGAAACAGGGGATCCGGAATCAGAGTCAGAAGCCTGCAATCAGCTTGGCCTGGTATGGCTCAGGCTTGGAAATTATAAAAGATCACTGGATTTTTTTGAGAAAGGACTTGAAATCAGGATAAAACTGAATGACGAGAAAGCACTTGCATCTTCCTTCAACAGGATAGGTATGGTTCTGAGAGAGATGAAAAGGTACGATGAGTCGCTGGATAGTTATTTCAGGAGCCTTGAAATAAGGAAAAGGATTGATCAGACCCAGGCTATTCAGTGGACTCTCCTTGGCATTGCAAGTACTTATGAAAAAATGAAAAAATTCCCCGAATCCCTTGAATATTATGAGCAGGGTGCAAAGGAGGGTGACAGGCGGTGCATACTGCAGTGCTTACTGGGTGCAGGGCGTGTTCAAAGCCGGCTCGGATTTTCCGGAGAAGCTGAAGAAAAGATCAGAAAAGCTCTTTCCCTTGCCAGGGAGCTTAAATCACTTTCACTTACTTCGGAAGCACATATTGCACTGGCAGATCACTATGAGCTGAACGATCAGCCAAAGAGAGCTCTGAGAAGTTTCAGACAATACCTGAAGTCGCGGGAAGCCTTTCAAAGCAGGGAAATGCAGAACCGTCTCAGAAATATTGAAGTAACTCATGCTATTGAAAAATCTGAACAGGAAAAAGAGATTTTCAGACTGAGAAATGTCGAACTGAAAAACGCCTACGACATCATTGAAGAAAAGAACATGGATATAACTGCAAATATCAGCTATGCAGGTCGCATCCAGATGGCAGTTCTTCCCGATATCAACGAAATACCCGGCATGAAGGAGAATTGTTTCATCCTTTACATCCCGAAAGATGTTATAGGAGGAGATTTTTACTGGTTTTCAATGATAAAAGGAAAACTTGTACTCATTGTAGCAGATTGCACTGGTCATGGAGTACCGGGAGCCCTTATGAGCATTCTCGGTATATCATTTCTTGAAGATATAATTAACACAAAAGGGATCGATAAATCCCATCTGATACTGGATGAATTAAGCAGGAAAGTTGTAAAAGCCCTGAAACAAAAAGGTTACAGAAATGAGACAAGGGACGGGATGGATATTTCAGTATGTGTAATAGACCGGGATCTTTGTACTCTCCAGTTCTCGGGAGCTCATAATAACCTGTACCTGACAAGGAACAATGAATTGAAGGAATATCCTGCAGACAGGCAGGCCGTAGGGTATTCCGATGAACCTGGCACCGGTTTCACCAGCCAGACTATCGATATAAGTCATGGTGATATTATATATCTGACAACTGACGGATATACCGACCAGCTCGGAGGGAAAGATCATAAACGTTTTAAATCGCAGGCATTCAGATCACTTCTGTTGAAAATACATAAAAAACCCCTTGCAGTGCAAAAGAAAATTCTTGAGAAGGAGTTTAATCGCTGGAAAGGGAAGAATATCCAGACGGACGATGTACTTGTTTTTGGAATGTCCTTATAATCAATACTATTACTGACCATTTATTGCAGGTCTTTCATCATAAGGTCTGTTTTTAATTATCACCCTTTCATAAAACTCTCTTACCTTTTCTGATTCCTTCTCCCATGAGAGATCATCAAATGGCTTAACAGCATTCTTCTTTAGTTTGTTCAGCAGATCAGGATTTTTTTTCAGCCGGTTTATTGCATCGCGTAATGTCTCCGGAGTAATTTCAGGAATAATCAATCCAAAATCATATTTCCTAATAATCACAGGCACTTCCTGCAGGTTGCCGGCTATTACCGGGATCCCGGCGGAAATATAATCAAACAACTTATTTGGAAGGCTGAACCTGTAATTAATGTTTGTATCCTTTTCAAGACATAATCCGACATCTGCTGTTTTTGTAAATCTCATGAGTTCATCCCAGGGCATGATATCAAAAAATTTTACCCTGTCAGTCAGATCCATATCAGCTGCTTTCTTTTTCAGTTTTCCCACTACATCACCCGATCCGGCTATTATGAGGCTGGTTCCTTCAGTGATCTTCATGGCTTCAATCAGCTCCTCCCCTCCTTTGTCAATATTAATTCCCCCACCCTGAAGTATCAAAAGCAGATCACCCGGTCTTATTCCGATATCTTCCCGTGAAAATGCCTTTAGGTCTTTTGACGACCTTGAACAATTCATTACCGTAACCGGTCGCATACCATATTCTTTTTCGTATTGCAGCGCTATTGAATTGCTTACTGTCATCACATATTTAAGATGCGGAAATATTCTTCTCTCAATGGCTTTCCATATCCTTTTTACAGATTCCCTTCCCTCCAGTTCAGGCAGGCCTGTAAAATATTCATGTGAATCATAAACGAGGATTTTATGTTTCAACCTCGATATCAGGTAATTAGGGAGCAAAGTATCAAGGTCGTTTGCAACAAGGATATCATAATCATGAAAAAGAAGGTAAAAGAAAAGGCGGACATTGAAGAATTTATAGAAAAGGAAACCTTTGTGAAATAACATCCGGAACCTGAAAGTCCTGAACGGAACCATATCCCTTTTACAGCAATCACCTTTTCGTCTGCCAATGATTGTAACATCACAGCCAAGGTCACTTACAACCTTTGCGATTTTCTGAACCCGCTGATCATAGCAGATACAATTAATAACCGAAAAAGCTGCTGTGGGCTTCCGGAGTTTGTTTTTCATGAAGTAAAGATAGTAATTATGATGTAAAGGCGCAATGGCGCAATGGCGCAGTGGCTCAGCGGCTCAGCGGCACCGCTGAGCCGTTGCGCCGTTGAGCCTTTGTGCCTTTGTGTCTCTGAGATTGAAGTTCTGAACTGCGAACAGTTTCTTAACCGCTATTTTGGAGGTTGATTTAGGAGACTCACCTGAAAATCTTCCTTTTATTCAGTTCCCGTTGATATATTGCTGCAAATCTGTTATGTTCCGAAAGAGTCCTTGAGAAATGATGATATCCCGAGAAGTCAGCTTTCGCCACGAAGTAAAGAAAGTCATGCTTTTCAGCGTTCAGAACAGCATCAATGCTTTCGATTGTCGGGCATCCGATGGGTCCCGGAGGAAGACCTCCATTCAGGTATGTATTATAAGGTGAATCAATCTGAAGATGCTTTTTCAATATTCTCGTTAATGAAAAATCATTGAGTGCAAATTTGATAGTCGGATCAGCCTGCAGGGGAATACCCCGTTTCAGACGGTTAAGATATACTCCTGCTATCCTTGGTTTTTCATCAGCTTTTCCGGCTTCGTCATCAACGATTGAAGCAAGGGTTGAGACCTCCGCGGGCGTCATACCTATAGCTTCTGCCTTTGACTTCCGCTCGTCATTCCAGAATTTCCGGTTTTCTTTCAACATTCTCCGGTACAGTTCTTTTGCATTTGTATTCCAGAAAAACTGATAGGTATTGGGGATAAATACCGAAATTATATTCTCACGGGAAAAACCATCACCGGAATAATTTGCAGTATCGTTAAAAAAATCGGCGATCGCTGTCGAATCCGCACTGATCTGGCCACCGATCTTACCGGCCAGGTCATAAAGGGTACGGATATTATTGAATGTCACATTCACAGGGGCCTGATCACCGGAGCGGAACATATTTATTGCCTCAACATAACTCATCTTGTGTCTGATGACATACCGTCCGGGTTTTACATTTACCGGGTAGTTCTTTCTTCTGGCAATCCAGTCAAAAACAGCAGGATGCTTTACCGGAGTATGAGCTTTTATTGAGTCCATTGCCTGACTGTAAGAAGCCGATTCAGGTATATAAAGAACTATTTCTTTCTCAGCCGGCACTATGTTTAGACCAAACAAGACACTGAATATCAGTATAATGCCAGCGAAAATAAGCAGTCCGGAAAATATCAGAAGGAATTTCAGTGTTCTGTTTATCATTGTCTTTCAACGGAAACGCAAATTTACGGATATTGTTGTAAAGAACAAAAGGTCTTGCGGTCGTGCGGTCGTGCAGTCCTGGGGTCATAATATTGTGTAACATTGAGTTTTTTGTTAATAATTAATACTTTTACATATTCATTAAATCAGTAAAAACTTCAAATATGTCTGTTTCAATGTTACTTATACTCCTGGCAATCGGAGTAGTGACCGGTGTGATGGCCGGGATGCTCGGGATCGGTGGTGCAATAATTATGGTGCCTGCTCTTGTGTTCATTATGGGATTCAGTCAGCAGATGGCTCAGGGAACCAGCCTTGCAGTCATGCTCCCTCCAATCGGAATAATAGCAGCGTATAATTACTGGAAAGCAGGACAGGTGAATATAAAATTTGCGCTAATACTTGCAGTGGCTTTCATAATCGGTTCATATTTCGGATCTAAGCTGGCACTCAACCTGCCACAGCCGGTACTGAAGAAAATATTCGGGATCCTGCTCCTGCTGGTAGCGGCAAGGATGCTTTTAAGTAAATAAAAAAAGGGTCATGCATATAGCACGACCCCTTTAGTAACTCCCATGTTCCTCAGAACATTATCCCCAGACTTAATATAAATGACGGCTGACGGCTGTCCAGATTGAACGTCTGGCTGCCTATTGTAACCGACTCACCGAATCTTCCACTCAGGCTTCCCCCGTATCTTGCATCCAGAACAAGCCGTTTGAACAGATCGACTCCGATCCCTGCCTGGTAACCGAATGTGGCACTTCTGTATAATTCACCAAAATCGGGATCATCAATTAATGCATCAGGTGATCCGATGTGAATATCTGCTGAAGGTCCTGCATTGATATGAACAGGCCCAAGCTTAACTCCAAGAAGTAACGGTATTTCAAGACGGGTAAATTTCTGGTTAAGCAGATCCTTACCGGTTGAAGTTGTAACATTGTAATCATACGAATTGGAAGCCAGCATTACCTCCGGTTGAATAAAAAATGACTTTATGCCAACCCTTAAAAATGCTCCTGCCTGAATTCCCCATTGTGCATTTTTTACGGCTTCGATATTATTCGTGCCTGTACTTATTTCATATTCCGGAACTGTCGCGGTATTGGCGCCAACCTTTAACCCGAATTTTATCTGGGAAAAAACCGGCAGAACCAACATGAATGCTAATGTAAATACCAGTAATTTTTTCATAATCTGAGTTTTAAAATTATTAACAAATTTAGGAATAGGACTTTCATCAATACTTTTCTGTAAAACGTTTAATCCTTAAAAAGGTTACAAAAAATATTGTAAAATCCTGTTTTTTTTGACGAAGGGAAAAGAGGCGGGGTGAAAATCCTCCGGTTATCGTTTTAACCCTAAATCCCCCAGGGACATAACCGTCAACTTAAGAAATGTTTTAACGAAAACTGCTGAAAATAGCTTAATTATAGCTTATTAAGTTTCCCCTCCTTTCAAAGGAGGGGAAACTTAAATACATAAAAACCATCAGGCTGCCGGCTATGCTCCCAGTAGGACTGACACGTACTAATCCCCTTGGGAAAAAAGAGGAGGTATATAAGTACTTTCACATAGTTTTTAAACCGGAGGGCTAATTTGCTCCGATAGTCTCAGAAATCGCCTTTTTCATCTGATCAAATTCCCCGCGGTCATAAAGGCGGGTAAGGAAAACTATCTTTCCCTTCCTGTCGATTATCACATTCCTTGTAACTCCGGCTTCCTTAAGGGCAAACAACCCGAAAATATCTGCTCCGGGATCCAGAGCAAGCGGATATGTTACTCCTATATTTTTTTTGAACTTAAGAACTGTTTCCAGAGGTTCATCCCTGTCAATACCTATTACAGCGAGATCCTTATCTTTATTCGGCAGCCATATCTCTTTTTCAATAAAAGGCATTTCAGTCCTGCAGACACCGCACCAGCTTGCAGTGAATTGGAGCATAACAACCTTCCCTCTCAGATCCGAGAGTTTATAGGACTTCCCGCCGGCTTCTTTGATCATGAAATCGGGAGCCATATCTCCAACTTTAACTATATAACCTCTGTCATCAGCCTTTTGTGCATTGCTGCAGGATAACGCTGAGAAAAAAATAACCGTTATGACGACCAGATACTTCTTTACCATAATAAATTCTTAATATCAAATTAAAGTGCCCAAATTTATTAAACAAAATTATATGACAAACGTTCATTTTACCTGTCAAATTCATAAACAATATTATTATTCTTATATTCCTTTGTATTCCTTAGTGATGATCTTTGTGCCTACTATATAACTCACCCCTAAATCCCCCAGGGGGACTTTTAATCTGAGCGCCCCCCTGGGGGTAAGGGGTGGCAAGAAGGGCAGGTTATTATAGTTGATGTTCCTGAGGCCTCTAAGGTGGTACATTTTGTGTTAAAAAAGATATTTTTACCTTAGTAAAAATTTGAATTGATGAAGTCTCTTAAATATTTCCTGATCGCTATCATTATATTCACTCCGCCAATTCTATATGCACAGGATAGTCCGGTTGAAAAAGGACTAAAAGCAATTACTTCCGATGCCCTGAGGGCAATGCTTGGATTTCTTGCCTCTGACTGGATGGAGGGTAGGGCTGCCGGTGAAAAAGGAGAATATCTTGCAGGCGATTATATTGCAAGCATGCTGCAACTTTACGGTGTAAAACCCGGAGGTGACTATCTGAGAGGTAATGATTATCTTAATTCACTTCTTCCCGGAGGAAAGTCATATTTTCAGAACTTCACCCTGATAAAAGCAATGCCTGACAATAAACCGGAATTCAGCCTGAGATCACTTACAGGTGATCTGACAAGGGAAACAGGTTTTGCCTGTAATGTAGATTTTTCAGTCCGGCCTTTATACAACTCTGTAGAAATTTCAGCTCCTGTAGTTTTTGCCGGGTATGCATTTAAGAATGAAAAAATTAAATTCAACGACCTGGGTAAAACAGATATAAAAGGAAAGTTTATTCTGAAAATATCTGGTTACCCGGCGTTTGCTGAAAAAAAACTGAGTCCTTCAGAAATTAATGCCTCTGTATCCTCTTTTGAAAATTATGCAAGAGAGATGGGTGCAGCAGGCATTATTGAATTCAATCCTACGGCATCAGTTACAGGAAGAGCAGAACCGAAGGAGTTCCTGAATCTCTCTCCTGCAGAAAATAATCAGAATATTGGCAGGATAAGGGCAAGATATACTCTGCCCGGAAAAACTTTTCAGGAAGAATTTATAAGAATAACTATTTCATCCAGAGCCGCAAATGAGATTTTAGAGGGATCAGGAATAATTTTAGAGGACTATCTGAAAAAAGCAGATTCAAACCAGCCATACGATTTACCTCCACTTACCGGTAAATCGGTTTATTTTAAATCATCTGCAACTGCAGAACAGCTGAATGTCAGGAATATTGTCGGCATCATTGAAGGAAATGATCCTGAAAAATTCATTGTGATCGGGGCTCATTATGACCATATGGGAATGAAAGACGGACTTATCTGGAACGGAGCAGATGATAATGCATCGGGGACCGTAGGGGTAATGACCCTGGCCAGGGCCATTAATGCCACTGGCGTGAAACCGGATAAATCAATAATCATTGCATTGTGGTCATCTGAAGAGCAAGGTCTTCTAGGATCACGGTATTTTGTCAGGAATTCTCCCTTCAATCTTAAAAATATAATACTTAATGTGAATTTTGATATGATCTCAAGGCATATATCCGATGAAAATAAGAATGGCGTTACAATGACCTATACAACATCACTTACGGGATTAAAAGAAGTTACCATGTCGAACCTGAACAAATATGGTATCGATCTGGAGGTCAATTATCAGCCATCAGATGATCCGCCGGGCGGCAGTGATCACAGGTCTTTTGTTGAAGCAGGTATCCCGGTTATGAGGTTCAAGCCCGGACACCGTGAAGAGTATCATACCCCGTACGATGAAGCTCAGACTGTGAACTGGGATATAATGGAGAAAATTATAAAAATCAGTTTTGTAAACATATGGGAATTGGCAAACTAAAATCACACATTATGAAAGTGACAACTATCATTCTTCAGATCTTGATTATGACTGCAGTCAGCCTGGCTGTTCAGGCACAAGCAACACAAAATGAGAAACTTCACATAATTGTCATCGGCGCTCATCCCGATGATCCGGACAAGGTTGGCGGAACAGCTCATAAGTGGGCTCTTCTTGGACATGATGTACTGCTTGTATCTCTCACAAGCGGAGATGCCGGACATCAGACATTAAAGCCTGCAAAGCTTGCTAAGATAAGGCGCGAAGAAGCAAGAAGAGCAGGTGAAGCCATCGGAGTGCGGTATATTACACTTAACAACCATGACGGAAAATTAATGCCTACATATAAAAACAGGCTCGAAGTGATCAGGCTGATAAGAGAACATAAAGCCGATGTTGTTATTTTCCCGAGGCCATATGACTACCATCCCGATCACCGGTATACCGGCACTCTTGTACTTGATGCTGCTTATATGGTCACAGTGCCCAGGATACTTCCAAAGGTACCGCATCTCGAAAAAAATCCGGTATTCCTGTACATGAGCGACGGATTCGTTCATCCCGAACCATTCAAACCGGATGTTTGCGTTATTATCGATGATGTGATAGAAAAGAAAATAGATATGTACCATCAGCATACTTCACAGATGTATGAATGGCTCCCATATAATCGCGGGGGACTGGCAGATGTTCCAGCAACGGAATCCGAAAGAAGGGCCTGGCTTGGCAAAACACGGAAAAATTCATCCAATGCTGCCCCATACCGTGAGAAGCTTATCGAATTGTACGGACAGGATAAAGGATCAGCTGCCAGGTATTGTGAAGCTTTCCAGGACTCCGGTTACGGTACACGGCTGACAAAAGATAATATCAAAAAGTACTTTCCCTTTATTGATAACTGAGATACTCGCTGTTCTCCTTCAACTCAATAAAATCATTGCCGGTTTCCCGGTAACCATATTCGAAACAATAATGGTATCTCTGACCCCCTGTTGTTTCGATTATATGGGTGAAAAAGCTGAAGTTATAACCAAGGGCAAACAGAGCATCTTTATGAATATCATGCTTCCCCTCGTTATACAGATCAGCAAGTATCCTTCTGTTCTTCCGCAGTAAACCATGCACGTTACGGACATAATTGTTCGTATCGCGGTTCAGACGGTTATTGTAATTATTCCTGCACTGGTCGGAACAGAATTTCTTATCGGTACGGCCGCGAATAATTTCGCCGCAATCGAGACATTTCTTTTCCACAGCACTAAAGTTTTGATAAAGTTACAAAAAACCGTTTTCAAACGATTACAAACGACTGTAAAAAATAAATAAGGTCGAAGAAAATTCACCACGGTGTTACACGGGGTTTTCACGGAGTAAAACCGTGTAACTCCGTGGTTAAAAGAAATAATCGATTTTGTTTTGTAACATAAGTGCCTTACTTTATCATCTGTACGATTTCATTAACCAGTCTGAAATCGGGATCAGTTCCTGCAGGATTCCATGGAGTCCCTTCACCATCATCAGCAACTGATTTAAGGACAGATGCTGCTTCTGCCTTCTTTCCATCAATCATCAATCTGGCCCATTCCACAATTTTTTTATTCCTGGTGTTTCCTGTCCATTGATTGAAATAACCTGAAGCTTCGTCTGTACGCCCAAGCTTTTTCAGCGCCGTAACCGACAGGTAATTTATTGAATTGCCTCCTGAGGGTTTGCCTCCGTTATAATCAGCAACTTTCCCGAGCAGCTCTGCTGAAAGCTTCTTATTACCCAGTTTCTCCTGTATCATTGAACTGATAAAATCCTCTGCTCTCTCATCAACTTTAAAAGGTCTTCCGACACCCAGGTTTTCGGGCCACTTATATGCATTATTTGCATATATGAGAGCCTTTCTGGCTTTATTTTCCGAAAAATTCTTCAAAGAATTGAGCAGATTGGCTGTTTTCCATGCAACTCTTCCCGAACCGGCGCCTTCGTGAGGAAGGATTTCGGTCTTCTCCAGTATCTTAATACTCTCGTCATAATATCCGTTGTATAATAATGCCAGAGCGTGATCGAATTTAATTATGTACGAATCGCCTGCAATCTTCATTGCCCTCCGGGTAATGTCAAGCGCCTTGTCATATCTGTTCAGGGAAGAATAGAATCCATACAGAACGTGATATGTTCTCCAGTTATCGGGGCTGAGTGACAGGGCCTTCAGGAGATCCTGTTCCGTATTGCCGCCATTTCTCTGCCTGAAGGTACCCCTGGTAAGATAAAAGCCATAGCTGTCCGGCATTTCTCCGCACTGATCAAAATACCAGGCTGCCTTCTCATTCTGTTGTTTGCTCCAGTACAAAAGAGCCGAGTAATATTTTGTTTTCCAGATTGGAACCTTGCTCTCAGCCCACTTAAATATGTCAACAAACTCATCCCGGTACGGTAACACGAACTTATCATCTCCTTTCAGAGCTTTCTGAAGGTAAAGATCGCATTTTGAAGCATCATTGAGCTTGTCGGCAAGATAAGCGCCCAGGTAATCAGATATGGGAAAGGAAGGGCTCTGCCCGATCACTTCAAATGCTTCCTTCAGCAGTCCTGCATTCATATACCATAGAGCCAGTTCTGTATAGGTTTCATACGGGAGTTCGTTTGTTATTCGGGATTTAAAAACCTGAAGAGCAGCAGGATCTTTTGTTGAGTAATATTTTTCGAAAGCTGCAAAATGATTGAGCGGATCCTTTTCCAGAAGGTCATCCAGAATCTGGTTATAAACCGGCATATCATTCCTGAGCCTTGCAATGACAGCCCTTGTGTAACTGATATTCTTATCAATGCCATTATATAAGCCGGCATCACCGGCATATTCCCATGCTTCATCAAGCCTGTTCTCCTGAAGGGCTATCAGCGCCAGCTTGTTACGTGATGTTGCTTTATACTGCGGAGAACGAAGAGTTACTCCAAATGCGTCCCTGGCCTTGTTGAATTCTTTTTTCTTTGTAAGAAGAACACCGTAAAGGAAGTTTGCATCCGGATCATAAGTATTGAACCTGATCACTTCCAATAATTTTTTCTCGGCATCATCATATCTGAGATTCCTGATATCGATGTCGGCAAGACCAGTCAGAGCCGGAAGGTACCAGCGATCCTTCTCAAGACATCTTTTAAAATAGCTCTCCGCTTCAGAATATAATCTCTGTTTGGCTTTTTCAATACCGGTTGTATAAAGGCCGAAAACAGACTCCCAGTCAAAATCTTCCTGCATGGTAAGCGGTCTGTCCAGGAAATTCGCCTCTTTGTCGGAGAGATCATATTTCAGTTCACCCCCGGCAAGACAGATCTTAACATCCTCCGCCTGAAGCATGACTGTTTTCTCAATTTTTTCTTCGGGTTCCAGTCTGACCGGGATTTCATGAAGGATATTTCCTTTCAGATCAGTTATGAGGAGTTTATCATCTACAAATGACAAAGCCTGGAATTCGATCTTATAGTTATTTCCTTCCTTTTGAATGTTGAAGATCCCTTCTTTTGAAATTGATTTTACCCCGTTCAGATTGCTCAGGGGGAACCACAGTTCTGAGAAGGTTTCAACGGCACCCGGTTCAAAAAACTGATGTTTGAACGGACTAAGGGTGCTTCCGTCTCCTTCCTGGTTGAAAAGCAGTCCGGTCTGCATTTCAATATACTGTTTATTACCTTTCTCAGGATCAGTAAGCAGGTCCACCCATATAGCCCCGTCGCGGGCAAGTGACCATATCCATATTTTTTTTCCGGGTTTTACGGGATGGCGGGTTAAATGACCGAATCCGGACTGGCTGTTACTGAAATAACCTGCGAACCAGTCACTATATTCACCGAGTACATGGTAGCTGTGGGATGAACCGTAATTGTTATTTTTATAAAATGATACATCTCTTCCGCCTTCTTTAACAGGCCAGTCGCCTGCCTCACCTCCATGTCCGATCTCAGCTTTCCCGGGGAAATAAAACCGGAGGTCATCCGTGCCATTTGCCGCTGCAGTCTGCCAGTGATAAAGGGATGTTTTCATATCAGTGGGGTTGTTCCAGTAAGATTTTATTTCAAACCAGGCCTTATCGGCGGGAAGTCTGATTTCCGCCCTCCATTCGGTTCGTGAGGTCAGCTCGAGTGAACCGACGAAGCATGAGACACTGCCGTCCGAATTTTTCCTGAAGGTATAATCAACGGGTGTTGCAACTGTAGGCGCGTGACCGATCGATCCGAAATTATGTTCAATACCTCCTGAGGTCCAGGGTCCTCTCATCGAAATATCCCTGAATTTAACCACGTTATTATGGTAAATGAAATACTGATTGTTCTTCTTGTCCAGGGCGCCCCATACCTTCCCTCCTATTTCCGGAGCCACCCATACTTTGATCCACTTATTCTCGAGGACCACCATTTTATGGGATTTCTCAACCGGATCAGCAGAAAAATAATCATATCTGAAATAAGGATAGATCTTACCCGGCCGGGCAACGGGATCGGGATCACTGAATGAATAAGTTGTAAAAGGGATCATTTCTTCCCTGATCGTAGCTTCCTGGCAAAATGCCGGAATAATCAACGCTGTAAGCAGGAATGTTAAAAACAGTTTCTTCATAATTTCGTGTACAAATGTTTATAGTTCGAATAAATCACGCAAAATAGTTAAATAATTAAATGTCCGTTCTTAAAACTATTTTTATTTTTCCTTTTAAGGGCATCTCTAAAAACTCATTGTTGATATATTTGTCTGATTGTTAATAAAATATGATTGATTTTGTTGACAATATTTTCTTTCTTAGTAAGAAAAGCACGAGATGAAAAATATAAATGATTTAG
>Ga0209606_1003776_pt1 | contig 14830 bp, 10 predicted proteins | sample AD_UKC057_MetaG_FD_184412 | JGI IMG/M metagenome (GOLD analysis project Ga0209606, IMG submission 184412) | Active sludge microbial communities of municipal wastewater-treating anaerobic digesters from USA - AD_UKC057_MetaG (SPAdes) (version 2) | ecosystem: Engineered > Bioreactor > Anaerobic >...
CTTCCCGCTGAGCAAGCTGAAGACCATCGATTACCTCTACCGATATCAGGGAGTAAGCCTTGACATCGATGCTGTATACCGTTTTTTAGATAAGCTCAATCGGTTAAAGGATCAGGTAGAGCAGATAGCTTTTGCGCACACGCTAAATGTCTTGGAGGGAAAGATAAGTGTGGTATTTTACGATATGACCACACTCTATTTTGAGGCCTCCGATGAGGATGATCTTCGCAAGACAGGCTTCTCCAAAGATGGAAAACATCAAAACCCACAGATCTTCATTGGTCTGCTGGTTGGTCTGGGCGGATATGCAATTGGTTATGATATTTATGAAGGCAATACTTATGAGGGTCATACACTTATCCCCTTTCTTGAAAAGATAAGCAGGAAATTCAAACTGGATAAACCTGTTGTTGTTGCAGATGCAGGCTTGCTTTCAAATGAGAACATCAAGGCATTGAAAGAAAATGGATATGAGTATATTCTTGGAGCACGGTTGAAAAATGAACCAGAGAGGATCAAAAAGAAAATACTGCAAACAACGTTCACCGATGGATACACGATAAACATAGCAAAATCAGACGATACAAGGCTCATAGTCAATTACTCATCAGTCAAGGCCACCAAAGATGAATACAACAGGAGACGCGGTCTGATGCGCCTTGAGAAGCAAATAAAGGCAGGCAGACTAACAAAATCGCACATCAACAAGAGGGGTTACAATAAATATTTGCGCCTGACGGGTGAGATAACCATTGAGATTGATTACGAGAAGTACAATTATGATCACGTCTGGGATGGGCTGAAAGGATACAACACCAATAGCAAGTTTAGCAATCAGGAGGTCATGCAGAATTATAAAAATTTATGGTTTGTCGAAAAGGCTTTCAGGATGTCAAAAACTGATCTACGAATAAGACCAATTTACCATAGGCTAAGGGATAGAATAGAAGCCCATATCTGCATTGCCTTCACTGCTTACTGTGTTTACAAGGATCTGGAGCGTGCCCTGTACCAGGCCAAATCAACGCTATCCCTGAAAAAAGCAGCAGAGGTCACCCATAACATGTACCAGATAACATACACTCTGCCAGCTTCTAAACACACAGAAACACATCTGCTCAAGATGGATGCGGGGCAGCAGGAATTATATGATATTATCCAAAGGAACTTTTAGGGTGTCCCAACGCTGAAAACAGGAAAAAGTTACAGCCATTCTTAAAGAAAGATGCACCTTTAATGATCTAATTCTTAACAAAGGAGGAAACAGGGCGGCAGGAAAAAACAACAAAAAAAGTAGCTGACTTTTTCAGATTACTGAGAAACAAAGACAAAATTGGAACCGGTGATAGATTACAAGCTTCTCCTGTTTTCCGCACTTTCCCGGGACACCCATGTAAATCATTGTAAATCAATATATGTTTATTATTTTTGGGTGTCCCGAAATAATCAGACATGTTCGTCCGCACCAAATTGAATAGTTCTGGAAGTACTAGTATTCAGATAATTAGTGTCAGAAAGAAAACTCATCTTTTTTTAAAAATTTCATATATACGACTTCATTTGCCAGGAATAGTTCCGTTTAATTTCTTTTCAAATTAATGTTTTCCCAGGATTTTCAATTTTTCCTAACAGATCTCTGAAAATATGTACATAATTTTTGCCCATCAGGCATACCAATCCCATCTAAGATAAGTCATGTCATATGTTTCAAGCGACACCTATGCCGCCATATTATGCTCTCTGTCAATTGATTGCAAGTATTGCCGTTGAATCGCGATCAACTTTTGTCCAATACGCCGCAGGTTATATGCTGCGACAGCCAGCCCGATGTATCGCTTGAAATTCGGGTAACCCCGGTCGGGGCACCTGTCAAGTCCCCTGCATTCCAATTCATTGATATTCGATTCTACAGCGCTATGTTTATTTCTCAACAATTTAAAATATCGTTGGCCTTCTTCAGCTTGTTCCTGCTTGTTGCACTTCCCCTTTTTTGGCATGATTACTTTTTCAACATGTTCTTTTAGCAGTTCCTTATTTTCCTTGTGCCAGAAGCCTTTATCAAAACTCCAGCTCTTAACAGGGAACGTGGAAATAAGGCACTCTGCCAATGGTTTTACAATCCCGGAATCGGATTGGTGGTCCATTACCCGGTAATCTACAATCAGGTTATACTGATCTGTTGTGATAGCCACCTTCTTTCCAAGTTCCACGTTTGGACGTAATTTCCCTTTAGTGATCCATTCGGTATATTCCTCGAAAATTGAAAAGATTTTTTCCTCATGAGGGATTTCTTCTCCTTTTATTACCCTGCGCTCAAGTAAGTCAACGTGTTTATTCATTAACTCCATAAACCTTTCCAATTCAAGCATGATTACCAGATCGGCGCCATCAGTAATCGGAAATGATGTTTTTGATACTTCAAGTTTATCCAGCAATGCCTGTGCTTTCCTCAAGTATGCATGCGTTGCCTGTTTTACCCGTTGTTCTTTGCCTTTACCTCCCGAAGACGACATTTTGCCCACGGTGCGCATCATACTCTTCATCTGGTTGTGCCAGTCGCGTATTTTTCTCCATCCCGGAACCTCTGGATACTTATTCAGGAACTTACCTGCAACGTCAAGGCATTTGCGGGCACTGTCCCACAATAAATTGTAATCGGTTGGAAAGTGTACATTGCTCTCTACAACAAAGCTATCGGTCTTCAAGTACAATGCTGCCCCCTCTTTTTTTTTAAACACCTCATGACCAAACTCAACAATAACCTGGTTTAGTTCCCTTACAGTCTCGTCATCCAACAGAGATACGTTATCGATAATGTTTTGATATCCAAACTCATATCTCTCATAACCAAACCCGCTCTCAACGCCCATGATCCGGCGTATCAGATGATCATTATTAGCTGTATGATAAAGTTCCTCGTAGCTTATGTTCTGGCATAAACGCACCTGCGACAAAACAAATATCTGCCACATATCCATGCCGGGCCGCCCGGTACGCTTCTTGCCTTCCGTGATTTTCGATTCAAGGATTTCAAATACTTTTTCGTTCCACCTGGGAGTTATGAAAATTTCTTTCAGGGCTGCACATAATCCCGGAAGAGCGCCACTCCGTTTTTTTGTTGGAACCTTTGTTTCGCTGATGGGTAATCTCCCAAGCGTCATTTGTTGTTCGAATCTTTTTCTCATTTTTGAATCTTGTTTGATGTTCTACCTGAAATATCCGAATCTCATTTGTTTAATAGCCTGAATGTCTGTATTTTTAGCATAATAACCAAAGAAAAACACAAGTAGATTCAAACAAGTTATCAACAATAAACCATTGTAAGCCAATTAATTGAAAGTTTTCTTGCAGGCACTATTTAAGGATTATATAGCATATAAGGGGATATTTATCATCCAGTCCTGCACTTTATAGGGAGAGGGTGCAGTTCTTACCACCCGAAGCGGTTTATATTTGTCATTAAAGAACCTGAGGCTTTTTGATCTTAGATTCGTTCCGGATTTTACTTCGATGGCAGTAATATCACTCCCGTCCTGAATAACAAAGTCAACTTCTGAAGTACTTCTCTCATTAGTCCAATAACCGATATAACGATTACTCACAGTCTGAAGTTGTTGCATTACATATTGTTCGGTCAGAGCTCCTTTGAATTCAGTAAAGATTGCATCTCCTTCTATCAGAGTACGGATATGAATGTTCGTCATTGCTGCAAGCAGGCCCACATCAACCAGAAACAGCTTAAATACAGATAAATCCTGATATGCGATCAGAGGCATATCTGGTTTTGAAATCCGGTGGCTTTTCAAAACCAATCCGCAATCTGTAAGCCACTGTATTGCTATTTCAAAGTCCCTGGATCGTGCTCCTTCACGAATTAGTCCATAAATAAATTTTTTATTTTCTTTAGCCAGCTGAGAAGGGATACTCTGCCATACCATATTTATTCGTGGAACAACCTCCTTCGGAATATGTTTTGAGAAATCACCTGCATATGATTGAAGTATCTGATGTTGTACAGTACGTACGAGCTCCCAATCTCTTGTTTCTGAAAAAACACTTACTACTTCAGGCATGCCCCCTGTATGTAAGTAGTATTTCAGATAATTCAGAAGTTTATCATGGAAAACAGATATGATATCCCAATCCTTATTTCTTACAATTTCAGATAAACCTTGTTCATTTACTGCACTTAAAAATTCAGTAAACGACATTGGATACAGGTCGAGAAACTGGACCTTGCCAACAGGGAATGATACATTATCGTGAAGACTCATCCCCAGTAATGACCCTGCAGCAATAAGGAAATATTGCGGTGCATTTTCATTGAAATATTTCAGGGATGTTATACCTCCTTCCGCGCATTGAATCTCATCAAATACAATTAAGGTGTCTCCCGGAGTGATATTAATCTGAGAATGTATCTGCAATGTGGTGATAATCCGTGGAATATCAAAATCATTTTTAAACAGGGATTGCAATGACGGAGTCTCTTCAAAATTTACATAAACCATTTGTTTGAAATGACTTTTTCCGAAATCTTTCAATAACCATGTCTTTCCTGTCTGACGGGCTCCACGCATTATTAAAGGTTTTCGCCTTTCATTCTGTTTCCACTTGATGAGATCAGATAGCTTATCTCTTTTCATGTTTATATGTGGTTTCTAAAATGACACACAATTTACCAGGAATAAATAGGACAAAATTACATATTTATCGTGATAAAAATGTAAAAATATACACATTTATCAGGATAAATTCGCCTAAATTATGTTTTATAGGAGTATTTTAATTACCGGGGAAACCAGGAACATGAGGCAAATATCATGATATTGAAGAATATAGCCCAAAGGTGCTAAAGCCTGAAGCTTTGACCACTTATGGCCGGACCGAAGTTCAAAAACACAGGTAACATTATTTCAGAAACCAACAACCGGCGAGATGTGGTCAGAGTCACCTGCTTTTGCACCAGAGTTAAGATTCTTGTAAATAACTGTTTACTTTATTTGAATTAAATATTGCAACAACAAATACTTTAGTGTAATTTGTTGGACATTCGAAGTAAAATAACACAATGAACTTACAATATATTACCGATACAAAAGGACATAAAAGTGCTGTACAGCTTCCCTTGAAGTACTGGGAACAGATACAAAAAGACCTCGAAGAACTTGACCGTTTAAGGAGCAAAAAACCTTTTATGACCGAACTTGCCGAAGCTGTTGAAGAAATGAAGCTGATAATTGAAGGCAAAAAGCAAGCCCGGAACGCTGAAGATTTCATCAATGAGCTTTGATGTTAAAGACATTTCTGCTATGGTGTTTAATTAATTTTATGTCAGATTTTTATTGAAATATTTACTTTTCCGCCAAGTCCTTTCTCGACAATATCGAAGAGAGTACTTAGTGTTATATTGCTGCCATTATTCTCTACACGGGAAATGTATTCTCTCTTCTTGTCAATAATCTGTCCCAATTCTTCCTGTGTCATGTGCCTCGATTCACGGGCTTTTTTTAATAAAAGTCCTATTTTAAACGACTCAGCCTCTCTCTCAAGATTGTCGCGTCTTTCGGTACCTTTTTCTCCATAAACACGGTCTTTGATTTCCGACCATGTAGATGTTTCTCTATTGACGTTTTTTGCTTTCATAATACTCATTCATTAATTTTTCTGCCTTCGCAATTTCTTGTCTTGGTGTTTTTTGTGTCTTTTTCTGGAAACCGTTTAGAAGGATTATCAGCCTCCCGCTGTCAAAAAAACAGAAAACACGCCAAATGTCTGATCCTAATTGAATTCGAGCCTCGTAAAGTCCGCTTGAACCTACTATTTGCTTTAAGTAAGTAGTCGGAATTCTCTCCAGAGTCTCAATAGCTTCCAAAATCTTAAAAATTTTGTCCTGAACCTTAATGGGTTGTGCGGTCAGGAAGTCCTCGAAGTAGTTCTTGTAAGCTATTATTTCTCTTATTTTATCCATGAGGCAAAGCCATGACACAAAAGTAACTTAAAAGTTACTAATATCCAAATTTGAAGTAATGTTCTTTTTTATTATGCACCATATCTCTCTCAACATTTGTCCTGATATAATTTGGATACCATTTACGAGGATCAATTTTCTGATCATATACCGGAGGGTAGTACCCTTTAATGATCCCGTCTGCAAGTTCAGTGTCCCTGCCGGTTGACAGCTCCGATAAAGTAAATGGAAGCAGATAAATATATGCAATCCTTTCGGCAAGGCTTTGAGAAATTGTTTCCTGCAGAAAATTACAATTTCGGAATCGAATTCCAAATTTGTAAGATTAAAATTGAATTTTTATTTCAACGGTGGATTCATTCAACTGTTTGGCGACAGTCCTTTTATAACAACTATCTTTACCGTTAAACCCTAATTTCTAATAATTAAAGTCAGGTACTAATAGCTGTGCTCTGTGCTCTTGAACGGATACAGTCAATCCAGTTATCAAGATGATATTTGCTGTCGTTACTCAAACCTGTCATCAAAGATAAAAAGTTCCTCACTTTTGACCGGTCTTCTCAATATTTATTACTCTGTGGATCGCAAAGGCTTTCCCATCGGCGGATATACCCTGAATGGTTACTTTATAATCACCTTTTATATCTGAGCTACTGAATTCAATTTTTATATTCTCATTTTTCCCGACTTTTAAAGAAGGGTTCCAGTAAAGGGTATTTCTGAAGTCGGGTTCATGGTTCTTTAAATCCATAACCTTTGAGTGATCGGGAGAAACGAATTCATAAACAGGATCAATAATTCTGAATTGTATCCTGAGTGCTTTATCAGGGAGCGGCACATTGGAGAAATCTGCCGAACTGGTTATTACATTAACGATACCGTCAAATATGAAATCTCCAACCATGTATTGTTCTTTTACTACTTCGACTTTTTCAACATCCCCTGGATTAAGGCCGGCAATAGCAGTGGGATTCCTGATTATTACCCCATCAATCATTGTCACAGGCGGGGCATCAAAGAGTTCATTCCCTAAAATATTATACATGGCAATCTCGTAGTCGCTTCCACTTTTCTTTAAAGAAATCCCCGGGACAATTTCAAAAAAAACTTCCTGCATATCAGAGAGTTCAGCCCATTCTTTAAGGAAAACTTCCGATGTTGGCTTTCCATAGAATCTTAACGGCTTCTGAAATGATAAATTCTTGTATGATATTTTTTTTCCTGTCTGCGAAGCACCAAATAGTTTCTCAACCTGATAGATAATACTCCAATCAGGAATAAAAGAAGGAGTCAGATCCCAATCTGATTCTGACCTGATATCACAGGTATTGTATTCACCTGAGAAGGGCGATTCCAATGATATTATATATGTTCTGTTATCATCCGGTTGGATGATCAGATCATGAACGTCTTCATCGATAGCCATTCTGAATGTGAATCTGCCGGTATTATCTGTTTTAGCATATTTGAATACAGGAATTTTCCCGGGGCTTGAGAGGAGAACATATTCGCCTGCCGGAGCAGTTTTATTATCGCTTGTCCTGAGGAAGCCTGACAAAAAATGAACTTCATTTTCTGCCAAATAACTGAAGTGCTGCAAGCTGTCGTTTAAAATTTTCTGCCAGTCGAGCCAGTTGCTCTTTATACCCGGCAAAAAGTTGTCAATAAGTTCGTTGGAAAATCTCCCATGGCCTTTTAAAATCTCTTCCGGGAGTAAACCGAACTCACTGCCAAAAACCATATATTCCGATGCATCCAGGCTACTTTCTCCAGTTGTCAAAGGGACAATGGATACACTCAGAAACATAGAATCCACTTCAATGTCAGGCCTTTCATTTCTCAGAATAATAGTTTCATTTCTTCTGGTACTGAACGTGTCCGGATTTTCATTACCTGAATAATGAATCAATGATTCAGGTGTAAAAATATACCTTTCGAATGACGGTTGACCGCTTGAGTTAAAAAGAGTTATATTGTTAATACCGGGGATAAGCACTTTAGCAGGAATACATATCCGATTTAATTCATCTGATATTTTCGCTCCCAGTGTATAATTGATTTTCCCGTGCGTTTGAATAACCAGGTAGAACGAATCAGGTACTTCAGAGGGATTATGCATTATTCTCCTGACGGCAAGCTCCAATGTGTCAGTTGTTCTTGCGGTTATGTCGAAAAACAGTGTCTTTGGATGGGCTTTGCTGGTGGGGTCATCTTCCCTTGTTCGTTCTGAAGAATAAATCTTTTTTAAAAAAGGACCCCGTTTAAAAGCATTGTAGACTTTAATTTCTTTTTTAAAGCAATTTTCCGGAAGGAAATTTCTCATCCAGTTTGTATAAGCTCTTAGTGTGTAATCCCCGTTACTTAATGAGTCTGGCAGTCTTAACTGCCCATATCCGAAGCCTTTATCAAGTATCACCTTCGCCTGGCAGACAGGAATATTGAAAGGATTTAAAACTTCTATATACGAAAGCCGGCTGTGCGATGTCAGATGTGAGCTTTGCCGGTCAAAGAGCCACATACTGAACCACAAAACTTCTCCGGCAATATATACTTCCCTGTCAGTGCTTAAAAATATTTCTTCACGTGGTACGGCAATTGTGTAAGCTTCAAACCGCCTGATCAGATTATCCATTGTATTCTGTACCTGTCCATATACGTTGACATTAAGAACTGCAATCAGGGCAACATTTATGAACAGAGTATTCCTTTGTCTCATTTTAATGGAACTATTTATCATCATCCCAGAAATCAGGCTTAACAGAAGTACCGTGTGCTTCACAAAAAACACAGCCGGTGTTCCGTGTGCAAATTATATAAGGAGGCTTTTGGTCTAAATGGTCTTCGATTATCCAAAGGTTTAAATTCAAATCCGGAATAGTATCAGGCCGATTAGTATAAATTGTTTCGGGCTCACATCCATAATCAAAAATTTCAGATCCCTGAAATTTTTCTTTTATAAACAGTCTTTTTGTTGAAACTGCTGATACACTGAAATAACCCAATATTTTCCTGCGAGAATCTTCGACACAATATAAATTATTTTGAAGGTCAGATGGAATAATATCATAAAGTCCTCCTGTCTGATCTGATAAGTTTTTCAAACGATCCCAGTACAAAAATTCGTTCTCGTTCAATGAGTATTGTCTTACCTGTATGCTGTACTTTATATCCAATTTTTCACGCGGGTTGTTAATAGAAAGTACTGGTTGTTTTTTTATTGCGCCACCAGAAATACCTGAAGAATTTTTTATTGAAATCCCATCTGAATTGATTGAGGTCCAGCATACTTTATTAATACTTTCAAATGGCAGATGATACTCCCAGGTTTCAATGTACTCCCATTTGAAAAATTGGCATATATTTTCAGTATCACGTGTATCCAGAAAAATGTCACAACCTTCTACAGCAGGCCGGGTGTCTTCGATTACCTTTTTCTGATAATACAGGCTGTCAATGGGTGGTACCGGTAACATCCCGGTCGGTTCTGATTCATAGGTTAAGAATCCAAATTCCTTTGTAGTTTCGACCCTTAGAGTATATTCCCTTCCTATAACGCCCCTGAAATCGGGATAATCAGGCAAATATACTCCGTAGTTCGATGTTTCTTTCAGGGTATATAAATTGCCAGAATCATCAGTAATTGAAACAGTACAACCTCTGACTAGCTTCGGCGCCTTCCTTTTCCAGAGAGGGTATGTGACAGAGAGTTTGACATAACTTCCAGCAGGCTGGTCAGAAATTAACCCCTCAATAATCAGGGCATCACTATACTCATCTGTGACCGGAGTAAAATCATTTATGCAACTAACAGTTATGGTTAGTCCCAATATCAGGGCAATTATCTTTATAAAATTCATATTTAAAAATCAAACCTGAATGTAACAGAAGGTATAGGACTTCCAAATAACGATAAAATGTATCCTTTCAGAACTTCTTCTTCCTTCCGGAAATAAATCGAGTAAGGATTTTCCCTCCCAAATAAATTATATACTGAAATGATAAGAGCAGGATGTGCAATTTTTTGCTCTTTCAGGTTACCGCTTATTTTACAGGAAATATCAAACCTTAGTGTGTATGGTAACCTGTATTTATTCCTGTCGGAGTAATCAACAAGGAAGAAATTCCTCATTTTGTACACCGAAAGAGGATAAGTTACCGGACGTCCTGTGCTGTATATTAAATCTCCTGATAAACTTAATCTTCTTGAATAAAAATAATTGAATGTAAGGGCAAGGTCATGAGGTTTATCAAAATTTGCCGGGTACCAGTCCCCTGAATTAATAATTTCATCTTTAAAAACTCCCAGACTTTTTACAAAGCTCCTTGAATAAGTATAAGCAATATTAAATAAGAATTTACCCTGAGTATTTTTTAATGAAAATTCGATACCGCTTGCTTCCCCTTTCGCATCTATCAGGTGCTGTTCAATATTTTCAATCATGGTCAGGCTTGTTCCCCCTTTATAATCTACCATATTAGTTATTTCCTTATAATATGCCTCGGCTGAAAATTCTAACTTTTTATTAAACAACAACTGGTAAAAACCCGCTGCATATTGATCGCCGATTTCCGGTTTCAGGTGATAATCACATAGTTTCCATGTATCTGTCGGGGAAATACTGATTGTATTTGTCAGCAGATGAAGATACTGCCGTGTACGGTTATAGTTGATTTTTACAGAAATATTATCAGAAAACCGAAAATTTAATGAAGCTCTGAGTTCAGGGCCGGCATACTTGCTTACCAACTTCCCAGAACTGAATTTAAGAGTGTCAATAATACCCGAACTGCTTTTTGAAAAACCGGGATTGTAAATAAGAACATTTCCGGGACCTCTTGAGGCGAATGCTGACATTCTCAGGCCAAGGGAAAAAGTAAGGAATTTCGAAAAGGTATATCTGTCTTCAAGATACAGGGCTCCTTCAAATGCCCTCTCTCTTTCAATAACATTACTGACTATAAGAGACGAGTCGGCTCCTGGGTGGATACTGCCGGGGTTTACGGAATACCTGGTCATATCCAATCCAAAATTAAACACATTCCTGTTATGAACCAGGTTAAAATCTGATTTTAAGCCAGAACTATTTAAACTATGAGATAGAATATACTCTTCTCCCGGGAAATCCTGATTAGTCATTTCATATCTATAAACACTGTTATTGATTGAAAAAGAAGAGTAAAACCGGCTGTTGAATGAATGCCACCATCTCATACCTAAAATATTATTGGTGTATTTGTATTTTGCGGTTGAGATGAAGCGAAAATTATCACTACTAAGATATGAAGACAGTTCTATTTTGTTTTTCTTATCAGGGTTATAAGTAATTCCACCATTCAGATCGTAGAATGAAGCCCTGCTGTTATGAATGACAGGATCCTTAATCAGGCCAAAAACCCAGTTTGAATAAGTGGTTCTGCCGGCAAAAATATAAGATAAGGTATCATTTATTATCGGGCCTTCCAATAACAAATGTGTTGTAACTGGGCTTATACCAGCACTTCCCCTGAATTCTTTTTTACTGCCTTCTCTTGCATCAATATCCAGTACAGATGAGATCCTGCCTCCATATCTGCTGGGGATACCTCCTTTATATAATGACACATCCTGAATAATGTCGGAATTAATCGCGGAAAAGAATCCGAATAAATGTGATGAAGAGTATAATGGAGCTCCGTGCAGAAGTATAAGGTTTTGGTCGGCAGAACCACCTCTTACGTTGAATCCTGCAGAGCCCTCTCCTATGGATTTAACTCCGGCGATTAATGTAAGGCTCTTTAAAATATCTGATTCACCCAACGATGTCGGAAGTAATTTATGCGTTTCCAAATTAAGTCTTTCGAGCCCGGATTCGGACCTTTCAAGAACATTTTTCAAATCAGAAATTAAAATTTCCTGAAGACGGATCAACTGGTCTGACATTTCAACATCCATTTTACCACTCCCGTAAAGTCCAATTTTGAAGGTTCGGTTCTGCATTCCGACAAATGAAAAATTCAATACATGTATTCCCCTGGGGAGAGTAATCGAATAGAAACCTTCGTGATTGCTATTTGCTCCTGCAAGGAGCTTTTGCTCATGAACAGTTGCGCCCGCAACCGGTTCTTTTGTATCTTTGTTTATAATCTGTCCTGTCAGAGTAACATTTCCTGTTAAAAATCTATCTGAAGGATTGCCTATCAGATAAGAAATGGTATCTCCCTGGTTATTCAGGAATTCAACACTTGCGAACTGATGTTCATTCAGGGGTCTGTTTTCTACATTAACAGTGTCATTCAGGGATCTCAGCAGGACATTAGTAATAATAATATTATTGTCTTTATCAATAAAATAATGAAGAGAGGTCCCTCTGAAAAGGTTTTCAAGAATGCATGTCATTGATTTGCATTCGATATCCGGAATCTCAAGATTCGATATCCATTCATCCTTATAAAAGAACTTTATATCAAGGCTTCTTTCCGCCTCAGCTGCAAAGTCCGGAAAAGACTGGTGTTTATAATCCCACCCAACATTCATTTTTTCCTGGCTTTTCAGGTTGAATGAAATAAAAAATAATATGAAAAAAGCCGTCAGTTCCTTCATTTCTAATCTGTGTTAATGTGACTGATAGCGTCATAATACCTGATTACATCAATAAAACTGGCAGGATTCTTTTTTGAGACCTTTAGCCTGCTTTCCCGGATGTAGTCTTTTACTTCATCAATCAGATCCGGCATTAAAACCTTGTAAAGAGTTCTTATTCCAGTAATTGGATAGATAAGACCTTCGGTAATAAAATAAATAGTCTGAGTCTCATTGAATGTTCCATCACTATTCATGTCATCCGAGGTTGAAAACGACTTATTATACTTCACGAAAAGGGATGACCTTCCACTGTACAATTGCTGTATATAACCTGAAAAGTTATTCAGGGTATCATTTTTAATGTTAACAAAATTGTATTTTCTCCCATCATACTGCAGAGAGAAACTATCAACCATTTCCTTGTTCAACTGAACTATATCCTCTAAGTTGACAGGGGTTATTATTTCATCATTTACAATATCGTATTTGAGTCTGATATTATCGTATGTTTTCGAGTTCATTGTAACAGTACCCTGCAAAAAGAGATCAGAGAACAAAAACTGGCTCACGTCGAATTTACGATATCTGTTAGTCCATTTAATCCCATTATAAAGTTCCTGCCTATTTTGAATCGAGTCCGGTTCCTGTAAACCTGAACATATATGCGGAGTTAACTTATCTTCACTGAATGGGGAACTATATACAATTATGCTGATAAGCATATTTAAGATCAAAGACATATTGACGATTGTTGTTTTCATTGAAATTTGTCTCAGCCGCTCCTGTGTTATAGTAGAAATATATAACGAAAGTAAGTTTAAATAAGATAATACTTAAACAGCTTTCGAATATCTTCAGAGATCAAACACAGGTAAAACTCAAAATGAAATAGTATTAAGTAAAATTAGACGATCAGCCTTTATTCCACTTCAATCGTCAGAGTAGCCATTAAGTCATTATCTAAGTAGAAATTCAGATAGTAAGTTCCAGGTGTTCCGTCTGGATAAATCTCAACTGTCGCATCACTGCTTCCTGAAACCTTACTCAATCCAACATGTGCAGCATCATTTGATGTGAGATAGCGAATATCCCAATAACCATTAGAAACTATAATATCCACTCCATCGATATAGGGAACAAGAGGAGTTGTCCCATCAAATTGTATTTCACTATTTGTGACTTCCGTATCCTCACAATAAAGATACAAATAAGTGTCATCCAGGTTGCTCTTATTCCAACTCTTGTCTGTAAACGATGTTGTAAAAAATGCTAAAATAATAATAAGGAAGGATAATACTTTAGTTTTCATATTTTTTTAGTTTTAGTTGTATATAAATTCGAATTCCATTATTTTCTAAAAAAATAAAGGTAAATATAATAAAAAAGAAAAAAGGATTTCGATTCGATGTTCACAAATTTCATCAGGGCAAACGTATTATATAAATTTCCCTGGTTCGCTTTCACAGCCGGAATGTAATGCTCTTTTTTACCGCGTATGGTTTTAGCAATATTTTTCTGACATCCCATTGCATCTATATAGGCCGAAACTTAATCACGGTATACTAATATTTTCGCATGAATACACCTCCTTTTTATAAGGGAAAGGTTAGAGCGCAGGATGTAGGGCGAAGAGCAGAGGGCTAACAGAATGGAGTTCGTATCATAGTTCAATTTATAATATACCGTGAAACAGATTATGACCTATAGAAACTGCTTTTACCCTAAGCCCTGTGCTCTCCGCTCTGTGTATTCTTATACCTGCACCATGCTAATTGGCACCCCGTACTCTGCACCATGCATCTTGTACCCTGCAGTGACCCTCTCACCGTCCCGCCGGGAAATCGACAATTTCTTCCCTTGTATTATCCCAGTATAGCTTTTTCCCCTGCCGGTATGCATTTGTGGCCATAACACTGGCTATTGCATTCCAGTAACCTGTATGTATATTACCATTAGGACTTAAATTTCTTGAACGGATACAGTCAATCCAGTTATCAAGATGATATTTGCTGTCATCACTTAAACTGACCGGTCCCAGTTTCATATTATATTCTTCAGTTGTCACTATCTCAGCTTTACCGGATTTTACGGCTTCATTCAATCCTGCATAAAAATCAAAACCTCCGGGAAGATCCTGATCTTCACGTATAAAGAACCACCGGGCGCTTCCTTCTCCGCCATGTGCGAACAGAGTTCCCTCCTTCCCTCTTATACATGTGTAATCGCCGAACTTATTCGCGTAGCTCGAAGCGTAAGAATGTAGTATCTTTTTATCGTTATATGTGGCCAGTGCCTGG
>Ga0209606_1003780_pt1 | contig 14821 bp, 7 predicted proteins | sample AD_UKC057_MetaG_FD_184412 | JGI IMG/M metagenome (GOLD analysis project Ga0209606, IMG submission 184412) | Active sludge microbial communities of municipal wastewater-treating anaerobic digesters from USA - AD_UKC057_MetaG (SPAdes) (version 2) | ecosystem: Engineered > Bioreactor > Anaerobic >...
CAAATGCCTCCGCCTTTTAACCGAACCATAGTGGAATTGAAATACAAAGGTGCAAGTACGCGCTCTGGGTGAAGGGGTCTTTTAACCGAACCATAGTGGAATTGAAATGGTGCAAGGCTTTAAGCAATTCACTACAATGTAACTCTTTTAACCGAACCATAGTGGAATTGAAATTGTTTTTAAAAAAATCGTCATGGATGAGAACAAACTCTTTTAACCGAACCATAGTGGAATTGAAATGCAAAAGTATTAAAAGAAATAGAAGCATCGGCTAACTTTTAACCGAACCATAGTGGAATTGAAATGCGGTTGTTTCCAGGGCGTCAAACTCAAATCTTAGCCTTTTAACCGAACCATAGTGGAATTGAAATTTATCGATGAATTTCATGCACACAAATCGGATGCTCTCTTTTAACCGAACCATAGTGGAATTGAAATATTTCATTGTAATGTTTGCAAAAGAAGTAGGGTGTCTTTTAACCGAACCATAGTGGAATTGAAATTCTATTGTCCTTTCAATGTATGGGAGCTCATATCTACTTTTAACCGAACCATAGTGGAATTGAAATAGATTCTGATCTGGCAGAACATTAATATATGCCCCTCTTTTAACCGAACCATAGTGGAATTGAAATATGGGTAAAATCCAACACTATTTGTATTTTTCCAAGCTTTTAACCGAACCATAGTGGAATTGAAATTTGCCATTTTAAAATTCCTATACATAAGGAAGAAACTTTTAACCGAACCATAGTGGAATTGAAATTCGGATTGGTTGCCCATGCCCGAAATTGTTGAAGGTCTTTTAACCGAACCATAGTGGAATTGAAATTATTATAACCTGCTCGCCTTCCTGTTGCTGCTCTCTTTTAACCGAACCATAGTGGAATTGAAATTTAAGTAAGGATGTTAGTACGCTTGACGGAATTAACCTTTTAACCGAACCATAGTGGAATTGAAATATAAGGCGTGCAGACCAGAACAAAAAAGTAACATTCTTTTAACCGAACCATAGTGGAATTGAAATTTATTTTGCAGCTAAAATTTATTTTCTTTTCTTCCTCTTTTAACCGAACCATAGTGGAATTGAAATAAATGCGATACAAAAAGTCGAGATAACCGCAGACGTCTTTTAACCGAACCATAGTGGAATTGAAATAAGTTGCAACTGTAGAAATAGGTTCACTTTTTCAGGCTTTTAACCGAACCATAGTGGAATTGAAATATAATAGGTATCTCCAAACTCGATTGGGTTTTCATCCTTTTAACCGAACCATAGTGGAATTGAAATAACAGGGTTCAAATAACAAGGGAAAAAAGAGGTGATCTTTTAACCGAACCATAGTGGAATTGAAATTAATAAGTCCCAAGGGCATGGGCAAAAGACAATGGACTTTTAACCGAACCATAGTGGAATTGAAATAAACGAACTTGCAACGTATTGAATAGGGATATATACCTTTTAACCGAACCATAGTGGAATTGAAATTTACTGGTATTAGCAACACTAGTAGAAGCCCACGTTCTTTTAACCGAACCATAGTGGAATTGAAATAAGGCAGGGTTTAATTTTCCAAGTGCAAGAAAATGACTTTTAACCGAACCATAGTGGAATTGAAATCCAATTTTCTTACATCATTCTGCGAGTAAGCCCCTCTTTTAACCGAACCATAGTGGAATTGAAATTTCCGAGTAACTGTGGGTAACGAAATCTGGAGAGATCTTTTAACCGAACCATAGTGGAATTGAAATAAAATCAGGTAGAGATAAAATGTAAAAGAAGATAACTTTTAACCGAACCATAGTGGAATTGAAATGCCGAAAGCAGCCTTGCATCCAGGCTTTGGAAACCGCTTTTAACCGAACCATAGTGGAATTGAAATAGAGGTAATTTCATCAATATCCTTAGCAATAGCATCCTTTTAACCGAACCATAGTGGAATTGAAATGATAAAAGAATACATGAACGGAATGCGCACAAATTCCTTTTAACCGAACCATAGTGGAATTGAAATTCGCTCGTCCTTAGAATTGTTGCGGCATTGAGCAGCTTTTAACCGAACCATAGTGGAATTGAAATGATAATGAACGAATTCGTAATCGTAGTAAGTTTTTTGCTTTTAACCGAACCATAGTGGAATTGAAATGATATTGCACGTGCACACAAGAAGCTTTCGAGTCGGCTTTTAACCGAACCATAGTGGAATTGAAATTGGCGGAAAGGTAATTTTGCTTGGCAATTTCCACAACCTTTTAACCGAACCATAGTGGAATTGAAATGAAGCTGCTGCTGCTTGCTCGAAAGTAATAGAACGCCTTTTAACCGAACCATAGTGGAATTGAAATAAATTAGTGTTTTGTGATTTTGATAACCGTGTATTCTTTTAACCGAACCATAGTGGAATTGAAATTTAAACTGTTCCATGTTATTGTAAATTATTTAATTCTTTTAACCGAACCATAGTGGAATTGAAATTATGCTCAATGTCCATTCCCGATATTTCTTCTATTCTTTTAACCGAACCATAGTGGAATTGAAATGCTTTAAAATCAGACTGATGGTAAGAATATCCTCCTTCTTTTAACCGAACCATAGTGGAATTGAAATGTAGATACCTACTCTGTTGTGATAACACAAGACAAACTTTTAACCGAACCATAGTGGAATTGAAATACACGTGGCTTTAGAGTGGAGTTGGGTAGTTCGTAACTTTTAACCGAACCATAGTGGAATTGAAATGGGCTTGCTTTAGCTGCTGGTGCTTCTACGGACTTCTTTTAACCGAACCATAGTGGAATTGAAATGCACCAGTAGCGTCCAGGTCTAACACTACCCCTTCCTTTTAACCGAACCATAGTGGAATTGAAATGAGTAACTCCGAAGGCGTTGGCTAACTCGCTAACCACTTTTAACCGAACCATAGTGGAATTGAAATAGCTTCTCAATGCTTTCGACAGGATCGTCGTTTTCCTTTTAACCGAACCATAGTGGAATTGAAATTAAATAAAAAGGGGCGGGGATTTGAAACCTTACGCCCTTTTAACCGAACCATAGTGGAATTGAAATTTTATAAATGCAAAAGGCCAGTAGAGCAATTACAGCCTTTTAACCGAACCATAGTGGAATTGAAATTGCCGCATTGAACTTATCTATATCTAATTTATATGTCTTTTAACCGAACCATAGTGGAATTGAAATTTCTGCACAAGCGTTTTATAAAATTCTGCATAGTTCTTTTAACCGAACCATAGTGGAATTGAAATTTTGTTTTTGTTTCCATAACTTTGAACCGTTTAAGTCTTTTAACCGAACCATAGTGGAATTGAAATGCTAGCACAACGTCAAAGCAAGCGCCCAGGTAATACTTTTAACCGAACCATAGTGGAATTGAAATTTGCGTTCCAGGTGTTTTTTTCGGTGTCGGTAACAAACTTTTAACCGAACCATAGTGGAATTGAAATGCGTTTTATAAAATTCAGCATAGTTTTCAGGCTTTTTCTTTTAACCGAACCATAGTGGAATTGAAATCAGCAAAGCGATAGCATGAAAAAAGCACTAGAGTGCTTTTAACCGAACCATAGTGGAATTGAAATGAAACAAGTAACTTCGAAAAATCGCTAAAACATATACTTTTAACCGAACCATAGTGGAATTGAAATAATTTCAATATAGGCCGGACCCAACAAAACTTCTCCTTTTAACCGAACCATAGTGGAATTGAAATTTCAAAACTTGTGGGGTTCTATGATGAAGAAATCAGACTTTTAACCGAACCATAGTGGAATTGAAATACGTCGGGTTACTATTTGATAAGAGGAATGGTAACCTTTTAACCGAACCATAGTGGAATTGAAATATTTCTGGACATATGATCTTCCTGCAAGGGATGTTACTTTTAACCGAACCATAGTGGAATTGAAATTTTTAAAGATGTTTGCCATAACTTTAGACTTTTAGCTTTTAACCGAACCATAGTGGAATTGAAATGAACAAAGCAACTTCGAGAAATCGCTAAAACAGATCTTTTAACCGAACCATAGTGGAATTGAAATCTCCAGCCGCTTTGCTTTCAGTTCTGCGTCCGTATCTTTTAACCGAACCATAGTGGAATTGAAATACGAACGAAATCAGTAACACTGTCCAAAAAATTGTCCTTTTAACCGAACCATAGTGGAATTGAAATCTAACTCAGCGAATAGAGGAAATAAAGCAGGCATACTTTTAACCGAACCATAGTGGAATTGAAATCTTTGAAGTTTTTCCTTCTTCGATGGCGCTTTCAACTTTTAACCGAACCATAGTGGAATTGAAATGGATACGCAATAACATGAACAAATTCGATACTACTCTTTTAACCGAACCATAGTGGAATTGAAATATCCATTGCGGAGTTGGGCTCGTGGTCTGACACCCTACTTTTAACCGAACCATAGTGGAATTGAAATTTTTAAAGATGTTTGCCATAACTTTAGACTTTTAGGCTTTTAACCGAACCATAGTGGAATTGAAATAAATCAAAGCCGCACAGTTAACAAAAAAAGAATATCTTTTAACCGAACCATAGTGGAATTGAAATTTTGTGTTAAAAATTGCTTCTGCTTCAGACTTACACTTTTAACCGAACCATAGTGGAATTGAAATACGGTATTGATTTTGCACCTCTTTCTGGCAAAACACTTTTAACCGAACCATAGTGGAATTGAAATGTAACTCTGTCTGCTATCCTTGGGATGCTCCGGGACTTTTAACCGAACCATAGTGGAATTGAAATACGAACGAAATCAGTAACACTGTCCAAAAAATTGTCCTTTTAACCGAACCATAGTGGAATTGAAATTTTGTTTGGTTTTAGAATTTAACTTGTTTTTGTTTCTTTTAACCGAACCATAGTGGAATTGAAATTATGTATGCGGATGGGGCTTTTACCCACTATCCCACTTTTAACCGAACCATAGTGGAATTGAAATTAAATTTTCAAAGGTTTAACCCTTAGCGCTTTGCTCTTTTAACCGAACCATAGTGGAATTGAAATCTATTCGCCGAGTTAGCAGCAATGTTGGGGATTGGTCTTTTAACCGAACCATAGTGGAATTGAAATTCGTTTTGCGTCTAACGCTTCCTCGCCTTACCGGCCTTTTAACCGAACCATAGTGGAATTGAAATCCGCAAATGCAGATAGCGCAAGGGTAAAAAACTTCTTGCTTTTAACCGAACCATAGTGGAATTGAAATAGCGAGCGTTCGCTTAATAACTTACATACCCTAAACTTTTAACCGAACCATAGTGGAATTGAAATTTTCTGTATTTTTAACGTTTTGACTTGCTGATTTTTGCTTTTAACCGAACCATAGTGGAATTGAAATTTGCTAGTAAAACATAAGGATTTGCTGAAGCAACTGCTTTTAACCGAACCATAGTGGAATTGAAATCTTAAAATAGCATTCACATTGTGTTTAACGTAGAACCTTTTAACCGAACCATAGTGGAATTGAAATTAATGGATTGCCCTGCGAAATTAACAATTGCTTTAACTTTTAACCGAACCATAGTGGAATTGAAATTATCGTTGAGCTAAATCTTTTGGAATTGGTTCGGCCTTTTAACCGAACCATAGTGGAATTGAAATTTAAGTTCGAACCTTCGTTGCTTTTTGTAGGTTACCCTTTTAACCGAACCATAGTGGAATTGAAATGATAATGGTTGCAATAGTTCTCCACATAAGCAATAGCTTTTAACCGAACCATAGTGGAATTGAAATGTAAAAGTGCAGGTAAGGGCGTTGGGAGAGGGAGTTCTTTTAACCGAACCATAGTGGAATTGAAATAAGTCGAAAAGCTTAAAGAAATCTTACAGCTTATTGCTTTTAACCGAACCATAGTGGAATTGAAATCAGCAAAGCGATAGCATGAAAAAAGCACTAGAGTGGCTTTTAACCGAACCATAGTGGAATTGAAATACGGACTGCTCGTCGGAAAAAATATCGAGATTGAGGTCTTTTAACCGAACCATAGTGGAATTGAAATACAGGAACTATGTGGTCAACAGTATTGGCGTCTGTCTTTTAACCGAACCATAGTGGAATTGAAATCAAATTCTATTGTTAACATGTCTCCTGCATTAAATGCCTTTTAACCGAACCATAGTGGAATTGAAATAATAAATTGTTCGACGTAACATAGAGACGACTTTTGCTTTTAACCGAACCATAGTGGAATTGAAATTTTATTGAAAATCTGTACTTAATTAGCATTGTATATCTTTTAACCGAACCATAGTGGAATTGAAATTATTTAAACATCAGGTCTTTAGTCTTCCAGTCGGACTTTTAACCGAACCATAGTGGAATTGAAATGCTGTGGTATTCAATCACTGGGAACTGGATAGGCAACTTTTAACCGAACCATAGTGGAATTGAAATTAATTTCAAAATCCGAAATCCAAACGCCCTCATTCCCTTTTAACCGAACCATAGTGGAATTGAAATCTATCGGTAACACCAATACCACGAGTAACCCATGTTCTTTTAACCGAACCATAGTGGAATTGAAATTTAGGCGTTGTATGTACACTGTTGTGTTTGCGGTTGGCTTTTAACCGAACCATAGTGGAATTGAAATTTTGATTATTTTTAACGTTTTGACTTGCTGATTTTTCTTTTAACCGAACCATAGTGGAATTGAAATCCACACTTGTAATAACTTTGGCAATGTCGCTGCTGACTTTTAACCGAACCATAGTGGAATTGAAATGTAATTTCGGCAACTTTTTTCATCGAACCGGTAGCCCTTTTAACCGAACCATAGTGGAATTGAAATTCAGATATCACCCCTGCATCGCACGTGCCAAATCCTTCTTTTAACCGAACCATAGTGGAATTGAAATAGCGGTATAAACACTCTTTCACACGTTGCTGCGGCTTTTAACCGAACCATAGTGGAATTGAAATTGTTTATAAAAAAAATCGTCATGGATGAAACCAAACTTTTAACCGAACCATAGTGGAATTGAAATTGAGGGAAACATTAATACATGCGAATGTTGTTAACGCTTTTAACCGAACCATAGTGGAATTGAAATTAATTAGACGAATTGCCGAACTAAAAGGGCTTGCTGCTTTTAACCGAACCATAGTGGAATTGAAATACCGCCTTGGCGGTTTTTTTAACAAACTTGGCTGCCTTTTAACCGAACCATAGTGGAATTGAAATTCGGCTAAACGAAACTTGTAGTTGTTCGCAATTGCTCTTTTAACCGAACCATAGTGGAATTGAAATATGTAAGGGAAGGTGAAATAATCGAGCGTAACAGAACTTTTAACCGAACCATAGTGGAATTGAAATCTTGGAAAATACCTATGCGGTTTCGGATGCGAAAATTCTTTTAACCGAACCATAGTGGAATTGAAATTTAACCTGTTCCATGTTGATTAAGATTAATAAGTTACTTTTAACCGAACCATAGTGGAATTGAAATATCATTGAACCCGCCACGCTTGTAAATTGCGAATGGCTTTTAACCGAACCATAGTGGAATTGAAATGTTCCCGGGGCAGGGATAATTAGTAATGCTGCAGCCTTTTAACCGAACCATAGTGGAATTGAAATGCACCTGCAAGAATGTACCAGTTCTTTTTAGCCCATCTTTTAACCGAACCATAGTGGAATTGAAATGCGCAATGTTCGCACTAAAAAACATTAAGTTGGAGCTTTTAACCGAACCATAGTGGAATTGAAAAAAGGCACCACTAGTTATGGTGAAAAAAGCTAAACCCGGTGGTGCCACGATATCAACAAGGAATACATTTACGCCCGCCATTAGGGTCGGTGCCCCACAGGAAAACCACAGCCGTGCTATACGGTAAGCCGGCATAAAAAAATGGGAAAAAGGAAGAATGGAGCTACCAGGAGCAGGAAGGGGTGCCAACAGCCCGAGTAGCCCTGCGAGCTATTTCGGGTTATTAACACCCCATCAGCATCAGGCCTTAAAGCTAAAATTCAGCCAGGAAATGGCTATAAGCGTTCCTAAAAATGGGGAGAGTCATAGCCCCTTTTTAGTAGCTGTTAATTCTCACTACTTGCTTTTAACTCGAATGGAATATGAATGCTTAACGAAATATTCCGACCTGGATTGTATAAATCCACTTCTTTCAGTGTTGATAGATGGTCAATGTATTTCTTGTCCGTTAGGTTGCTTGCGCTTATGCTAAATGAAATAAGCTGATTCTGCACTTTAATTTGGCCACCAATGCTTAAATCAATAAGCGTATATCCAGCAGTAGGCGTTTCGTCAGGCGCAGCGTTGTTTTGCTTAAATGCGGTGTTTATGCTTATAGAGGCAAATGCATTATTAATAAGCGCTAATTTTTCCTTTTCACCCCGTAATTCAAACCGTAATTTATTAGCTGGCACAAATGGCAGGTAGAGGTCATTCCGTTGCTTGCCAATTACGGATGAAAACGTGGTTTCAAGGTGCAGCCATTTTAACGATTTGGGATGAACATGCAAACCTGCTTCGCCTCCAAACAATATGGAATTTGCCTGCTTGTAGCTAAAAATATATATCCCCGAGGCAGTTGTGTCGCCTGTTGGTGAAATAAATATGTAGCTATTGACAATGTTGTAAAAACCTGCCACATCAACGATGAAGTTATCCTTATGGTAATGTAGGCTTACATCTGTCTCGTATGAATTTTCAGGGTCTAAGTTTCTATCGCCAATTTCGAATCTCAGCTCGTGTGGTCCGTTTGAAGTAAGCTCTGCTATGTTGGGAGTGCGGTATGCAGCAGCAATGTTTGCTCTAAATAATAGCTCTTCCGTTACTTTGTATGTGGCACCAAGCGACCCGCTAAAACTCCCGTATGACTTGTCTAATGGGGCACGATAGGTCATTGAATCGGTAGCCACACCAATACCCTTAGTGGCTATGGTCTTATAATCGTAACGAATGCCTGTTTGCAGTTTTAATTTTCTGAAGAAAGTGTACTGCAACAAGCCGAAAGCAGAATAATTACTTGTTGTAGCATCAGGTAATAGCTTGGTTTCCCTGTTGTTGAGATTTGTATTTGTTTGGTTAAACCCCTGCAACCCGATTATGTATTCGGAGTTCACCCTTGATGGCAAATGAAGCTTGGCATCATACGTAAATGTTGCAAGCTTCATTTGTATTTCATAAACGCCAGCATCACCAAAATGGGTTAACTCTGTACGCTGAAACGCTGAATTTATATCCAGCTTGAATTTACCCAAATACAGCTTGTTCTGCGAAGAGAGCAAATGGGTGTTTAATTCCTGGTAGAAAATTTCGTTTTTTCTACCCCTCTGGGAAATTTCTTCAATTGCCTCGTCTTCAACCAGTCCTAGTTTTTGATTGTTGAAGTCGTAAAACAATTTAAAAGTGCCGACTTTATCAGTAAATCCTGCATTTAACTTAGCTGACATTTCGTTGAAACGTGAATTTGGGACAAAAGCACCTCCTCCTTGAAGAAAATCGGAGTTTGTTTTTTGACCAACTCTTAACCCTCCAAAAAACTTATTTGAAGCTCCTTTTATACCAAAATTATTAGTTGCACCCAGCGTGTTTGAAAAAAGTTGCATGTTGTAATCGCCAGTAATGCTACCTATGGGTGCGGGTTTTTCTTTTATGAAGTTGATAACACCACCAATTGCATCGGAGCCATAAAGCAATGAAGCAGGGCCTTTAATAATTTCAACATCTTCAACTCCAAACTCGTCAATCCCGAGCGGATGATGGCTGGAATACTGGTAGTTCTCAAATCTCACCCCATTATTCAGAACTAAAATATCATTCATCGAGAGTCCTCTGATAACCGGTTTCGATACACCACTTCCTTTAGAAATCATATCAACGCCGGGAACTTTTGTGAGTGTTTCCGTAAAATTTGGCGTAGTTGTACCTGTTCGTGGGTCGAGTTTGAGAACATCAATTTTTACAGCGTTTTCGTGTTGGGTCGAGCTATACCCACCGGAAACAACTATTTCCTCCAATTCTAAAGCTGTTTGGTTTAGCACTATGTTCAACTCCAACCCTTCTCCAGATAACACAACGGTCTCAATTCTACCGGCATAGCCCAACAAGGAGAATTGAATTTTAATTTTACCATTCGGTAAACCTGACAGCTCATAAGATCCGTTAGTTCCCGATGTTGTACCCTTACTCATATCGGGAACAAAAACGCTTACACCAATCAACGGTAAATTAGCTTGATCTGAAATTTTCCCTGTTATTTTGTTTTGGGCGTTCAATATATGATACGACAATATCATAGCAACAACGATAAGTATTCTTCTCATTTTATTACGTTTTAGCTTATAAACAAACTTTTATACCTTAACAGATGTACATTTCACACCTGTAAACATGGTGGTGCACGTAGTAAAAATGAGTACTCTGAATTATTGCTACAATAAACAAAGTTGTAATCGTCATTTGGTTTTACACAGTAATTGTGTTTCTGAGAGATTTGTAAATGCTTTTCAGCCGAAAAAAGAGATAGCTCAAAACCCGGTATGGGACATTTTTCGTGATATACATGAAAATGCTTCTCGTTTGTTGCGGTGCAATGAAAATGGTCATGGTGATGGAAAAGTCCGTCAACAAGCTTAATTGACATTGGCGCTATAAAAATAAGCACCAATGCTATTGAAATAATATTGATAGGTCTTTTTGTCATCTAAGTTCAAGTAGCTGGTGCAGCCTTTTAGGAGGGATGGGAAGTAGGATAAATATATTTTTTAAAACAAAGAGGGGAAAAAACTCCTTTCCCCCTTATCCCAACCGCTTAAATGTATTACCCTGTCGTCTTAATCCAAAGAAATAGAAAGGGTTAACTGCCTGGCCGTAGAGCCTGGGCAATACTTCAACGTTAATGTAAACAACAGTAAATTGCTTTTGTTGACAGGAAAAGAAAAATAGCGAACATTCACGGATTTCAACCGCCGCTTTTTAACAAAAAAAACTTTTAAAAGGACAAAATCGTGGAGTAAATCACAACCCAGCTCTCAGCTTAGCCCAATGGTCATGTTGGTGCCAAAGGTATCGCTATTCATGCCATTCGCCTTCAAATCGAGTATCCCATAATCCAGCACCATCAAAACAAGCAAATCGAGCTTTACACCCAGCTGTTCACGGCTATTGGCACTAGCGCAAGCTACCTCGTTATGCTCGCTATCCTTAATATCAATTCGGCCGAATACACCCTGCTGTCCATTAGGTAGCACGCAATGTTTGATGATGCCCATGTAGTGCCTGCCCCAATCATCTCCGGCCTTTGCCCCAAATAGCTCGGTAATTCGAATAGCCATACTCCCGATGTTTTTTAGGTTCATTTTTTACGTATGCACCTGTTGAAATGTTTTCAAAAATATTCACGAAAAAAATGGCAAGGGGTAAATGAAAAAGGCGCATCGGTTGAAGCGCCTTTTTCACAAAAAACTATATTACTCCTACTTCAGCTGGAAGCTGATAGGAACGGTGTACCAAACATTAACCGGCTTACCGCCCTGCTTACCGGGTTTCCACTTGGGTAGCATCTTTATAACCCGAATGGCCTCCTCGTCGAGGGTTGGGTCAACGCCACGGAGAACCGACACTTGGTCAACAGTACCCTTGTAGGTAACGCAGAACCTGACAATTACCTTACCCTGGATGTTATTTTCCATGGCAATGTCGGGATACTTAACGTTTTCGTAGATAAACTTGAATAGCTCGGCATCCCCGCCCGGGAAGGATGGCATTTCCTCAACAGCTACGAATACCTCAGCCGGAGCCTCGTACTCAACCTCCTCCTTGGGTGCCTCCACAACCTCCACAACCTCAACAACTTCCTTGTCAACTACCGTTTCAACTGCCTCCTCGGCAATCATAAGCTTACTTTGCTCTTCGGGCTTAACGGTGTCAACCACAACAGGAGCAACGTATTTTACCACGGTTTGCTGTTCGGTTGGTGGTGGGGGTGGTGGGGGTGGTGGGGGTGCAGCTTGATCAAGCTGAATATCGTTGGCCATTTGGGCAATAACCTCGTTGGCGTCTCTAGCCTTAGCGGCTGCAATGCTCTTTGCCCTGATAAAGGGAATAATGGCAGCCATAACGATGATAAGAATGCCCAGAATTATGGATAGGGTCATCGTTCGGGTGTACTTCTTCCTTAAAACATAGGCGCCATACTCCTTATTCCTGTTGGCAAATACTATATCGTCAAAGCTGGGATAGTATGTTCTTGTCATATCAACCTCCTTATTTAGCTGTTTGTGTTGTAGCCACAGGGGCTATTCCAAGAGCCTTTTCAACCAGCTTTTCTTCAACCCAGTTGATATCGGTTACGGTGTATCGGGCAATTCCAACAATGGACATCTCGTCAATAATATCCACAAAGTTTTTGTACTTTGATGTTTTATATGCCTTGATGAGAACAATTGGGCCCGTATCGTCGTCCTTTTTTAGCTGGCTAATGGCACTACGTAGAGAATCCTGGCTAATCTCGATTTCACCGCTTATGACCTTTTTCTGAAAATCGTCAATTTTGCGGAATAGTGCCCTGTTGCGATCGAGTAGCACCTTACGAATGCCCGTAGCGCTAAAGTCGGTTTCCTGAAGCACGGTAACCTCTGGGTCGGCCTTACCGGGGTACCAGTACACCTTATCGTTTGGTCCCAGGATTACGTTGAGAGTACGGCTTTCGGCAATTTTTGGTGGTTCAACCTTCTCGCCCTTTTTAATTTTCTCGGGGAGAACGATTTCCATAACCTTTGGTTTGCTGAAAGCAGCAGTTAGCATGAAGAACGTAATGAGCAGGCTCATTAGGTCCACCATGGGCGTCATATCTACATGCGCATCACCCTTCTTGGGTTTCTTTTTCCCGCCCTTGGTATTTTCTTGTACTTGAACTTCTGCCATCTCACTCAGCTATTTCATCTTCCTTCACCTCTACAGCCCTAAGATTTGTAACAAGGCTGTACCTGTTCACGTTCTTATCCTGCAGTATAGACAGTATTTCCCTTACGACGGGAAATTCAAGATCGGCGTCACCCTTAATCATGGTTTGCACGGCAGGGTTCACCTGACGAGAATATAGAATCCACAAGGCAAGCTGGTTGTCCGTGGAGTCTATTGGTACTCCGGTTTCGAGCACACTCCTTTCGTCAGAGTTTTTTGTATTTAGGTATTCCTTCATTTTCTGTATCGGAACGCCGACGGCTGTCCCGCTTTTCTCAAACTGACGAAGTTCGGCTTCGTTAAACTCGATATTGTAGCGCTTGCCCATTTCGGCCAGCACCTTGGGCCTGAACTTTAAAATGGTATCGGGTCCGTTGTCAATATTGAAAAAAACTCGCTTATCCTTCGCAATAAGAACCGTCATAACGTTAGCATCCATAATAGGTTTTTCCGATACAGAAAAAGGTGTATCAACTGGTGCCGATTCTTGTGGCCTGAATGTTGCCGTGAGAATAAAAAATGTCAGCAGCAACGTAAACAGGTCCACCATCGGCGTCATGTCAATACGGGGCGATTTAGCACCTAGTTTAATTTTTGGCATGTTAAAAGTCCTTTCTTTTTCTGATCAAAAATGAACCTGCAACCTACTTTCTGATTGATGTGGCAAAGGTCTGGGTAAGGCTAAATCCTGCCTCGTCAATTTTGAAAACGTAGTTATCAATCATGGTTGAGTACATGTTGAAGAAAATGATTGCCAGGGTTGAACCCGTGATACCGAAGGCGGTATTAACCAGGGCCTCAGAAATACCGGTTGAAAGGGCAAGAGCATCAGGAGCACCCGACTGGGCAAGTGCAGCAAATGCACGGATCATACCAAGAACCGTTCCAATAAGTCCGATCAGCACCGATATAGAGGCAATGGTTGAAAGGAATACCATGTTTCTTGACAAAACGGGCAGCTCAAGTGCGGTAGCTTCCTCAATTGCCTGCTTCATAGAGGTAATCTTCTGGTCTTTTTCCAACTCCTTATCATTCTCCAACGCACGGTAACGTGAGAGCCCAGCTTTCATAACATTTGCAAGTGAACCTTTTTGCTTGTCGCATGCCTCAATTGCTTCCTCAATTTTATCCTCGGCAAGCATTTTCTGAATGTTGGACACAAACACGTTCAGCCTTGATTTTCCTTTTACCCTTGTAAGGGTGATGTACCTTTCAATAACGTAGGTCAAAAGGGTAATGATAACCGTAATAAGGACAGGAACGATAACTCCCCCTTTATACATCATACCTAAAAGATTCCCCTGCAAGGGATGACCCTTGGGGTTGCCACCTTCAAAGTTAACCGGGTTACCCAGCACTCTGGTAAAGATAAGATAAGCAACGATAAATGCTAAAATAATTGTAAGGGGTGCCATAAGCGACTGCAAAACACCACCAGACGACTTTGAATTTTTGCTCATTTTAGTAATGTTTATTTGGTTTAAGTGAATAGATTGCAAAAATAAATATTATCTGACTTAATACAATAGTACTCCGTATAAAATTAGTGTAACATTTTGCCTGCGTTACTTTTCGAGCGAAACGTTGTAAACCCTCTTCTTGGTAACGGGTATTTCAACAGTTTTGTAACCCTTAGCGCTAACCACAAGCACCTCGGAAGCTTCGGGCATTACAAACTTATAGGCACCCTGGGCATTCGTCCAGGCCTCGGCAGCGGTATCCTTTACGCGAACTGAAGCACCTGGAATAGGCTCACCAGCAGAATCGGTAATAACACCCGATATCTCGTTAGGACTGGCTTTGGGCAGAGCGCTCTTTTGGAGCTGTGTAATGTATTGTATGGACGATTTGGCTACCTCGTTGTTGGGG
>Ga0209606_1003782_pt1 | contig 14818 bp, 13 predicted proteins | sample AD_UKC057_MetaG_FD_184412 | JGI IMG/M metagenome (GOLD analysis project Ga0209606, IMG submission 184412) | Active sludge microbial communities of municipal wastewater-treating anaerobic digesters from USA - AD_UKC057_MetaG (SPAdes) (version 2) | ecosystem: Engineered > Bioreactor > Anaerobic >...
TGAAATTTTCACCGGAACCTGGTGTCAGTTCTGTCCCACGGCTGCGCAGGCTATCGATATGATGGCCAACGAAGGTCTCGATGTGGCTGTTCTCGAATACCATGCCTTTAACGGTGATATTTTTGAAACACCTGCTTCGGCAAGCCGCATGAGCTATTATCTGCCGTACTTCGATGATGGCGATGGCGCTTTCGGATTTCCAACCTCTATCATTAATGGTACGTATGGAATCGAAGGTGCACTGAATACAGTTGCCCTGATGAACCAGCTGTACGACAGCTACTATGCCGAATATATGGCAATTCCCACAGTGTACACCATCGAACCTGCCGTGGATATTGTATCGACCAGTCCTTACGAATACAACATCAGCATTGATGTTACCGAAACATTCGAGTATTTTACCGACCCCATGAAAATGTATGTGGTTCTTTCGGAATCGGATATTGCATATTCGTGGCAGGGACTCAACGTGCTGAATTTTGTGGTTCGTGCCATGTTCCCCACGGTGGATGGTATCAGCCTAGATTTTAGTACCGAAAACACCCAGAATCAGGTGGTAAATGTGGTGGTTGATGATTCGTATCCCATCGAAAACTGCGAGGTAATTATTTTCCTGCAGAACACGACTACCGCTGCCATCATGGAAACATACCGCATTAAGCTCAGCGATTATGTGGGTGTTCAGGACGAACTGGCCGCAAAGGTATCGGTGTATCCGAACCCTGCAAGCGAAATGATTAAAGTTCGCGCCGGCGAAAACATCAAATCGGTGAACATTTGTAACCTGGCCGGACAAAGCATCTGCAGCCTGCAACCGGGCAGTTCTTCGGTTGATATTCCGGTGAATGGATGGGCTTCGGGCATGTATGTAGTTCAGGTTGAAACAAACCAGGCCGTTTCGAATTACAAAATCAGTATCGAATAAAAGTATTGGGGTAGGAGGGGATTGTTTGAATTCTCTCCTGCCTTTCTTAAAATAAATTGTGAGTTTTTCAGTTATTAGGTTGAATTAAAAACAGAAGTTATGTCGAAAGAAAAATTGCACGTAAAAGAAGAGAAAAAGGGCGCACAGAAAAGCCTGAAAGAAAAACGCGCTGCTAAAAAAGAAAAACGCGATTCGAAGAGGGACTGAGAAGTCCCTTTTTTGCGTTATCCTTGTTTTTTAACGTAATTTGTGCAAGCAAAACCCGACCGATGAGCTATCATGTTGATGAAATAAGAAAGCAGTTCCCGATTCTGGACGAAAAAATCAACGGCAAGCCCTTGATTTATCTCGATAATGCGGCAACCACACAAAAGCCACTGCCTGTTATCGGAAAAATTAATTATATGTACCGCAGTTGCAATGCCAATGTGCATCGCGGGGTGCATTACCTGAGTAACAAGGCCACCGACGAAATGGAAGCGGCACGTCGTAAGGTGCAACAGTTTGTGAATGCTGCTTCAGAAGCCGAAATTATTTTTACGCGGGGCACTACCGAGGCGATAAACCTGGTGGCAGCTTGTTTTTCGGAAGCTTTTCTTGGCGAAGGCGACGAAATTATTGTTTCCGAAATGGAGCATCATTCCAATCTGGTGCCATGGCAAATGGCTTGTCAAAAGAAAAAGGCCTGTCTGGTGAAATTACCCATGAACGACACGGGCGAACTCGAAATATCGGAGCTCGATGCATTGATAACTACCCGCACCAAGCTAATTGCCGTGACCCAGGTATCGAATGCACTGGGCACCATTAACCCGGTGAAAAGAATTATCGAAATGGCTCATGCCAGCAATATTCCGGTGCTGATTGATGGCGCTCAGGCCGTGCAGCACCTACCGGTTGATATGCAGGATCTGGATTGCGACTTTTATGTTTTTTCGGGGCACAAAATGTATGGACCTACCGGTATTGGGGTGTTGTACGGAAAACGCGAATGGCTTGATAAGTTACCGCCCTATCAGGGGGGCGGCGAAATGATTAGCCATGTAAGTTTCGAGAGAAGCGAATACAACGAACTGCCTTTTAAGTTTGAGGCGGGAACCCCCGATTATGTGGGTATTGCAGCGCTGGGCGCAGCCATCGATTTTTTGAATCAGGTGGGAATTAAACATATTGCACAGCACGAAGAGGAATTACTGCGTTACACGATGCAATTGCTTGAGCCGCTGGATACATTGCGGTTTATTGGCACAGCCCGCCAAAAGTGTTCGGTAATTTCTTTCCTCGCGGGCAAGTCGCATCCCTACGATGTAGGGGTCTTGCTCGACCAGCTGGGTATTGCGGTGAGAACCGGCACGCATTGCGCCGAAACAGTGATGCAGCACTTTGCGATTCCGGGAACGGCACGCATTTCGTTTGGCTTGTACAATACGGCTGATGAGGTTGAAACACTTGCCCGGGGTTTGACTCGGGTGGTAAAGATGCTGTAGTTATATGGAATACGTAGTAATTTGCCTTGTAGCTTTTTTGGCCTCGATACTGACCTTTTTTTCGGGGTTTGGGCTGGGGACGATACTGGCTCCGGTGTTTGCCTTGTTTTTTCCGATAGAGGCGGCGATTGCGCTTACGGGAGTGGTTCATTTTACAAAAAATATTTTCAAAATTGTACTGGTTGGTAAGCATATCAACAGGCATGTGTTGCTACGCTTCGGGGTTCCGGCTATTCTGGCATCGTTTGCGGGCGCCTGGGTGCTGCTTCAGATTTCGGATCTGCCCGATATCGCTGAATACACAGCATGGGGAAAAAGCTTTAGTGTGAGCCCGATAAAACTGGTTATTGCCGTTGTGCTAATTGTTTTTTCGTTGGCCGAGATTTTGCCCGCACGAGGCCGCTTCGAAATACGCAATAAACATTTGGTTGCGGGAGGTATCCTCAGTGGGTTTTTTGGCGGACTTTCGGGAATGCAGGGTGCTATACGAAGTGCGTTTCTGGTGAAGAGTGGTCTTAGCAAGGAGGCTTATATAGCCACAGGAGTAGCCATTGCCTGTTGTATTGATGTTACCCGACTATCGGTTTATGCTTCGGGAATGGCCCGTATGCATTTGGGTGATAACCTGATTCTGGTTGTTGCTGCCATACTCGCAGCCATCAGCGGAGCGGTGATCGGTAAAAGATTGCTTAAGAAAATAACCCTGCGCAGTATTCAACTGGTGGTTGCGGTAATGCTGATTGTTATATCGTTAGCCCTGGGTCTGGGATTAATTTAGCTGTAGCCTAAAGCCACGCGCAACCACAGCGCTGTGCATAAACAAAAACAGCGAAGTCATTGCCTCGCTGTTTTAGCAGAATATTCAGGGAAATGTTATTTTTCGAGTAAATCGAGGCTTCGCATCACAAAGCGGTTGAGCGACTCGCCCTTGAGCATGTTGTTCGACAAGAGTGCGAGGTCGAATAACTGACTTACCAATTGGGTGTTTTTGCCGTATTCTTTCAGCAAATTACTGCGCCGGTTGCTCAATTCATCCACTTCGGCCTGCAGTTTTTCTTTATGCTCTTTTTCGAAGGCATCGATCTCGTTATCTTTTTTGCCTTTGTGTAATTCTTTCAGCGACTCGAGTTCTTTTTTAGCGGGTTCAATCTGTTCGCTTATGGTTTGCAATTCTCCGCCAAGTTGCTCTTCGGCACGTTGACTCAAATTTACAATCAGAGGATGGTTTGCATTTACCACCAAACGGAAGCTGTCGGGCATCTCGCGGTAGAAGTTGGAACCACTACCCAGCGACGACATATCTTTCATTCGCCGCATAAATTCGTCACGGGTAAGTAAAACCGGCATATCAGTTTCGGGCATGTTTTCCATTCCCACAATGTAGCGGTCTTTTTCGGGCAGGATACCTTCGAAAATCGTTCGTACACGTTGTTTTTCGAGATCACCCAGCTTCGACGTTTCAGTTTTTTCTTTTTGAATAAGGTTGTCTGCAATATCGGAATCTACCCTGACGAAACGGGTGTTTTGCAGTTTGCCTTCGAGGTGGTTCACAAAATGCATGTCGAGTTGCCCATCGAGAAGCAATACATCATAGCCTTTGTTGCGTGCGGCCTGCACATATCCGAACTGAGCCTCGGCGTCGGTTGCATACAGATAGATGAGGTTTTTATTTTTGTCGGTTTGTTCGGTCTCCACCAGGGTTTTATATTCTTCCAGTGTGAAATATTTGTTTTCGGTGTTCTTGAGTAGAGCAAATTTCTCGGCCTTTTCGTAGAATTTTTCATCGGTTATCATGCCATACACAATAAACAGTTTCAGGTCGTCCCATTTCTTTTCGAAGTCGTTGCGGTCGTTTTTGAAAATTTCGGCCAGACGGTCGGCTACTTTTTTGGTGATATGCCCCGAAATTTTCTTCACATTGGCATCGCTTTGCAGATAGCTACGCGAAACATTAAGGGGAATATCGGGCGAATCGAGTACACCATGCAGCAGGGTTAGGAATTCGGGAACGATTCCTTCGACCGAGTCGGTTACAAACACCTGATTGCAGTAGAGCTGAATTTTGTTCCGCTGAATTTCGATATTGTTTTTAATTTTCGGGAAGTACAATATCCCCGTAAGGTTAAACGGGTAATCAACATTCAGGTGGATGTTGAACAGTGGCTCGTCGAAGGTGTAGGGATAGAGTTCACGGTAGAATTCCGAATAGTCTTCGTCTTTCAGATCGGCGGGTTTTTTTGTCCATGCCGGCTTAGGGTTGTTGATGATATTGTATTCATCGGTTTCAACTTCTTTATCGTCTTTCCACTCGGTCTTTTTACCAAAGGCAATTTCGACGGGCAGGAATTTGCAATACTTATTCAGCAGTTCCTGAATGCGGTGTTTTTCGAGAAATTCTTCAGAATCTTTGTCAATGTGAAGAATAACATCGGTGCCGATTTCGTCTTTTTCAGCTTCTTTCAGGGTGTATTCAGGATCACCGGTGCACGACCACCGCACGGCTTGTGCGCCTTCCTGGTGCGAGCGGGTGATGATTTCTACCTTTTCCGACACCATAAAGGCAGAATAAAAACCAAGCCCGAAATGCCCGATAATGGCGTTGGCGTCGGTTTTGTATTTTTCGAGAAAATCGCCGGCACTCGAGAAGGCAATCTGGTTGATATATTTTTTAACTTCTTCTTCGGTCATGCCAATACCATGATCGCTGATGGTAATGGTTTTGTTCTTTTTGTCAACCGCAACATACACCCTGTCGTCTGACGGTGTTTGTTTGAGTTCGCCCCTGGCTGCCAGTGTCCTGAGTTTTTGGGTTGCGTCAACTGCATTCGAAACCAGCTCGCGCAGGAATATTTCATGATCGGAATAGAGGAATTTTTTAATAATCGGGAAAATGTTTTCGGAGCTTACACCGATTTTACCTTTTTTCGCTGCCATATTCTATCAGTTTAAATTAACAGGGCATGTTGTGGCAAAGCCTGTGCCAGCCACAGGGCAATGACAAAACGGCAGAAATCGTGATTTATTCCGACAAGAAGAGCATCAGCCCGAAGGTGATAAAGGCCAGCACCGCGGTAATTCCCAGAATATACCAGGCAATCTTTATATCGCGTTTTTTTCGCTTGATTTCGTAGGTACTCAACAGGGTGTTCAGCACCGAATACAGCCGCACATAGGTGTGGTCGTTTTTACGCACAAAGGCAATGGGATGGTTGGCACTGCTGGTGGCTTTCACATCCATATTGTCGTAACCCGAAAGAATAATCACCTCGGCATATTTGTCGATTTCCTTGATGATTGGAATAAGTTCCAGTCCCGAACGTGCACCACGGTCATCAGCGTTCAACACGTAATCGAGAATCACAATTTTCAGGTTGTTGCTGTTCTGGTCGCGTTTAAACTTGTTGAGAAATGCCTCACCCGAACTGAAAGTAAACAGGGTAAAGTTGAATTCAGGCTTAAACTGTTTTCTGAAAAAACTCAGATACAACAGGTCGTCATCCACAAAATAAAAGTCGATATGTCGTAGCGAACGCATTTAAAAATTTTTAGAAAATCCACGGTCTTTCAGCTTCTCCACGTGCTTATCCTTTTCGTAATTGATGGCTTTATTATAATCGATTTCCGACATAAAATACCATTTCCCGCTATTGTACTGGAATGCATCGAACGAGAAATCAGGTCCATAATACTGATAATGCCCTGTGAAACGTGGATTCGAAGGAGCCAGATGATCGATGACAATAATATCCTGTTTTTCGTTGTATCGTAAAATCATAGCAGCCATTTCGGCATACTCATAGAAAATTCTCCCCTTTTTTTCTTTACCAACCACCAGAATCTTTTCACCAAAAACGGGCAGGCCTTTTCGGTTGAAGGTAAGTACCTCGAGTACCTTACGGTTGATGATACGATCGGCACCATCCCAGCCAATCAGCACATAATAGGTGTTTTTGTTCCACTCTTTCTCAACAACCTCGTAATACAAAGCACCATACCATTCTTTATGACTCAGAAAACTGCGGTTGATACCTACCGTATCGTCGGAGTAATCGGTTAGCATAAAGGTGTTGAATTTATTATTCTTTTTGTATTGAAGATAGCCATAGTAGGTAAACCCGCCATTGTCCAAAAACACATTCCAGGTGTAAATGCGCAGGTTTTTGCCATGGGTGTCGAGCACTTTCAAAAATTTCACCGAGTCGAAATTCATCGTAAACGAACTCTCGTCATGCAGAAGCATATCCATGTAACTAATTACGTAGTTGTTAATCTGGAAGCGTTCTTTTTCGTCCTGACATACGGCAATATCGTTGAGCCATTTATTCACAGAATCGATTGCATATTGCATTTCGTGCGGCTTTTTCTGCCCGTAGGAATTAATTCCAACAACGAGAAGCAGGGCAATTATAACCGGATATTTCGAAATTACATTCATCGATTTTGTGTCTGCGCTAAATTAACATTAAGTATCGAATAAACTATATGCTCTAAACGGAATGAATAGAATTTTGTTGTTGCAAACTTATATTGTGTTTTATTTTCAAAATTCTATACCGGGTATCAATGCATTTATTCTGTCGATTTCGGATTTCAGGTATTCTTCGAATTTACTGTAGCTGGCGGCATTTTTGTTGAAAACCCTATGAGACAGGGCTTTATTGATATTTTCGACTTCGTTCGTCAAACGGATCGTTTCGGGAGTAAAAACCGAGTTGGCAAAGCGTTCCCAAATTATATCGGTTGCCGTTTGGTTAGGATGTACCCAGTCGCCGGCGTAAAAGCGGTAGTCTCTCAGTTCGTCAAGAATAATTTCGTAGGATGGAAAGTAATGGCAATTTGCAAATTTTGAGCACAACGCTTCTGCCGAAAGCAACAAAACAGCCTTGCTCAGGTTGTTTGCATGGGCTCCATCGCGAAGATGCCGCACCGGGCTTACAGTGAAAACAATCTGAATGCCGGGATTCAATTGCGAAAGTTGTGTTATCAGGCTCGACCACACATCAACAATTTCTGCCGTTTGTAAGCGCGTGCGGGTAAAAATTGTTGCGGGCTGTTTGTGGCAGTTGGCAACAATCTTCCCGGTGGAATTCAACGTATATACCCATGAGCTGCCAAAGGTAACGAGCAGTATGTTGCAATGTGAAAGCGCATCGTAACTTTCGGCCATACGCTGGTTCATTAAGCTCAGGCATTCCTGTTTGTCATGATGCGAAAAAATTCCATGAAAATCGTAAGAATAATAGAGGCCGTCTGCAAGGCTCAGGTCGTTTTCGGTATAACTGTGCCGGTATATTGCATTTTCGATGTGAGATGCAATTGAAATGGGATTATAAACTACGCCGGATGGGTTCGATAATATTTTAAATTTCAGCGACTTGAGATATCCCGCCATGCTTTCGGCAAAGCACGAGCCAATCGAAACGAAGCGGGTATTATATGTAGCCGAAAAATTGAAGTTTACCGGTTCGATGGGAGTGGTGAGTTTCATGGCATACCGGATATTTATATCAGAACAGACTGTAGTAAGCCCAAACCCAGGGCAGAATGTACAGTATTGAATCGAGCCTGTCGAGCATTCCCCCATGTCCGGGCATGATATTCCCGAAATCTTTTATTTCGGCACTTCGTTTCAGCCACGAGGCCAGCAGGTCGCCGAATGTTCCAAAAATACTTACCAATAGGGGCAGAACCAATGCATCGCGCAGGCTGATGATGTCGAAAATAAACGAAGCACCAACCGAAAGCAGCAGCGTAAGCACAACGCCACCAACAAGCCCTTCTACCGACTTTTTGGGAGAGACCGAAGGAAACAGCCTGGTTTTACCGAAAGTACAACCGGTAAGATAGGCAAAACTGTCGTAAGCCCATATCAGAACAAAAATATATAATACCGGATATGCCGAATAGGTGGCATAACCCATCGCGTCAGGGGTGAAGCTCATATCGATGGCAAGCCAGAGTGGTAAGCCAAAATACAAGGTGGGAACCATGAGTGCCAGGGCTTGCCTGGGTTCGAATTTCCGGTCGGTTATCATGTAAATTACCGGTAATGAAATTGTCAGTAGTAAGGGTACAAACATCACCGGCCATTGTCCGGCAGTTTTGGCACTGATAAATCCGGCTACCGGAAGCGACAAGGCAGCCAGTCTCGACATGATTGAACCGGTGCGCGAAGCTGTGGGTGCAAAAATACCCAGAAATTCATGACACATCAGTATGATGAAGAAGCAAAACACGATGGCAGCGGAATATTCCGACCATAGCAGGGCGCCCGTTACCAGTCCTGCATACACTGCGCCACTGGCTGCCCTCACCGGGAGGCTACTCAATGCGGGTATTTTTTTCAAATTCTTCAGTTATTTGTTTGGCTGCTTCGAAGTCTTCAGTTTTTACCATGACCTCAACGGCTCCGAACAAGTAGGTAACATCTTTTTTATTCATAACCACTGCTTCAATACCGTTGTCGGTAAGAACCTGCTTAAGAAGTTCAGCCAGATAGTCCACCCCCGTGGTATATACTTTTTTCCAATCAGACATCGGTATTTTCTTTGTCTTCGGTATCGGTAGGTTCTTCGGTTTCTTTAATGACAGTATCTACCGGTTCATTTTCTGTATTTGCGGCCTCTTCGGAATCGGCTTTGCGGGAATCTTCCTCAACAGCTTCGTTTTCTTTTCCTTTTTTCTTTCCAAAAATGGCTTCAAGGTCGTCACCAAAAATAACTTCTTTTTCTAAAAGCTTGTCTGCCAGGGCTTCAATTCCTTTTTTGTGTTCTATTAAGATGGCTTTAGCTCTTTCATATTGTTCGGCGACAATGCGTTTGACCTCGTCGTCGATGGTTTCAGCGGTTTTTTCGCTGAAAGGTTTGCTGAAGCTGTATTCACTTTGCCCCGTTGAGTCGTAATAGGATAAGTTTCCAACCTTTTCGTTCATCCCGAAATAGGCAACCATGGCAAATGCCTGTTTGGTAACTCTTTCGAGGTCGTTCAGGGCGCCGGTTGATATTTTCCCAAAAAAAACTTCTTCGGCAGCACGTCCGCCCAGGGTTGCGCAAATCTCGTCATACATTTGTTCAGTGGTAGTTATCTGACGTTCCTCGGGGAGATACCAGGCAGCACCCAGTGCTTTGCCTCTGGGGATAATGGTTACCTTGAGCAATGGATGTGCATGTTCGAGCAACCAACCTACGCTGGCATGACCGGCTTCGTGGTAGGCAATGGTTTTTTTCTCGTTCATGCTGATAATTTTGTTTTTCTTTTCAAGTCCGCCAATTATACGATCAACGGCATCGAGAAAATCTTGTTTTTCAACTTTTTTCTTGTTTTTACGTGCGGCAATCAGTGCGGCTTCGTTACACACATTGGCAATATCGGCCCCTGAGAAACCGGGGGTTTGCTTGGCCAGAAAATCGAGTTTAACGTCTTTCGAAAGTTTCAGTGGCCTGATGTGCACTTTAAAAATATCTTCCCTTTCTTTAATATCGGGTAGTTCCACATGAATTTGCCTGTCGAAACGACCGGCGCGCAGCAGGGCTTTGTCGAGTACATCGGCACGGTTGGTGGCAGCCAGAATAATTACACCGCTGTTAGAGGCAAAACCATCCATTTCGGTGAGCAATTGGTTCAGGGTGTTTTCGCGTTCGTCGTTTGATCCAAAATTAGGATTTCGGCCGCGGGCCCTGCCAATGGCATCGATTTCGTCAATAAAAATAATACACGGCGATTTCTGCTTGGCTTGCTTGAATAAATCGCGCACGCGCGAGGCCCCAACGCCTACAAACATTTCGACAAAATCGGAACCCGACATCGAGAAGAACGGTACATTGGCTTCGCCGGCTACGGCTTTAGCCAGCAGGGTTTTACCGGTTCCCGGAGGTCCAACCAGCAGGGCTCCTTTGGGTATTTTACCACCCAGTTCGGTGTAGCGCTTCGGGTTCTTCAGAAAGTTAACAATCTCCATGATTTCGACCTTGGCTTCTTCGAGTCCGGCTACATCATTGAAATTGGTGTTTACGTGTTTTTCTTTATCGAAGAGCTGTGCTTTCGATTTACCAATATTGAAAATCTGACTTCCCCCGGCACCGCCACCATTCATACGGCGGAACAGGAAAATCCATAGCCCTACCAGAATGGCAATGGGTAGCAACCATCCCAGCACTTCGCCCAGATAATTCCGCTCGGTTTTATATTCTGCTGTTATAATGTTCTCAGGGGCAAAATCTTTTTGTGCTTCGGCAAGCTGACGCTCGAATGTTTCAACATCTCCAATCATGAAAAAATAGTGAGGCCCGGTTTTCGATGGCGAAGAGATGCCTTTTCCCAAATCGGCAAAGCGTTCTTCTGCCAATTTGTCGGGTTTAATGTATATGTCAACACGTTCGCGGTTAACGATTACTATTTTAGCCACATCGTTGTTCCGCAACATTTCGGTTTCGAACTTGTTTCGGTTAATGCTTTTTGCCTTAGGGCCAAAATCAATGAAAGTGAACGCTATCAGCGCAATGGTAATAACGATATAAATCCAGTAATTCCCAATTTTCGGTTTATTAGGGGTTTTATCGCCCTGTGGATTCTCAGGTTTTTGCGAATTGAAACCCTTATTCATATTGTCTGCCATGTAGTACTTAAAATTTTACTTTTTTAACAAATTTAAACGAAATTAGTTCGTTACAATAAGCTTACCATCTTCGCCAAAGTGTGAAAACTTGGCATCTGCCCATAAGGTTTCGAGCCTGTAGAAATCTCTGCTTGACTTTTCGAAAACATGAACTACAATCGAAACATAATCGAGCAGAACCCATTGGCAATTCTCATATCCTTCGCTATGCCAGGCTTTTTCGAGAAGGTCGGTGCGTATTTTTCGTTCCACATGTTCGGCAATAGCGCGCACCTGAACTGAAGAATTTGCGCTGCAGATGACAAAATGGCCGGCCACAGCTGACCCTGTAGTACGCAAATCGATGTTCACCAGGTTTTGGCCTTTTTTATCGAGAATAGCTTCGTTAATGGCGTTCAACAATATTTCATCTTCAACAATATTCTTATTTTTCATATTCCAGTATTTAGCCTGCAAATATAGCAAAAAACATTCTGAGGCAGTTAATAATCGTGCAATGCACTTATAATTCATCCAATGCTAAAGCCGCTGCACCCAAAATTGCCGCATCCGAATCGGGGAGGAGTGAGGGTTCGATGCAAACCTTATTCTGATACACATTCAACAGATTCTCTTCGAAATAGCGCCTTAAGGGTTGCATGAGTATATCGCCCGAATTTGCCAGACCCCCGAATATGAAAATATGCGATGGGCTTGAGAATGCAACGGCATTGGCCAGTGCTATTCCCAATACCGATGCCGTGATATCGAAGGCTTGCAGTGCAAGTTTATCACCGTTAACTGCGGCCTGATAAATATGTTTCGACTGCAGGTTTTCGGTGGTTTCCAGTGCTGAAACTTCCGGATTGTCCTGCATTAGCTCATTCATGGTGAAAACAATACCCCGCACCGATGCATACATTTCGAGGCAACCCCGGCGACCGCATCCACAGCTTCTTCCTCCGGGTACAACAATGGTATGTCCGAGTTCGCCGGCCATTCCGTCGTGCCCATAAATCATTTTTCCACCCGAAACAATTCCGGATCCTACTCCGGTTCCCAGGGTGATATAAATAAAGTGATCGAGGCCTTTGGCACCACCAAATTTCATTTCGCCCATTGCAGCTGCGTTGGCATCGTTAGTAACAATTGCCCGAAGCCCGCTTACTTCTGAGAACATACGCGACAATTCAATTCGTCCGCGCCATGGCAGGTTTGGGGCGTTTTCGATGCAACCGTTGTAGTAGTTACCGTTGGGGGCTCCAATGCCTATGCCCGAAATAGTTAAGTTCCCCGCGAGCCCAACCGTTTTGTTCCAGACAGTTTCAACAAATTCTTTTGCTGTTGTCGCACAATTGGTAGGCATCGTGGCTTGCGAAACAATATTTCCTTTTTCGTCAACCAAACCAATTTTTGTACCGGTTCCGCCGATATCAATCCCTGCAATATAGGTTTTTCCCATCAAAGATGAATTATGTAAAACACAAAAGTAGTTAATCAGTTGTTATTGCGAAAGTTAATCGCAATCAATTTCGAGGCAAAGAATCTTTTTTCCCCTTGATGCAATGTACACATGGTTGTCGATAATCACGGGCGAGGACTCAAAACAAAAGTTGGTTTGTTTACTAACCAGTAACTCTCCCGTAAGGCCATCAATAATGTAGAGTTTTCCTTTTACATCGGCAAAAAACAGATAGATATTTCCTTCGTTATCGTAAAAATCCGAAGGCGACGACCAGGTATAGTTATCGAGGGTTACTGTAAAAGCCTCTTTTCCGGTGGCTTTGTTTACGGCAACCAGTTCCGAGCGGTTTTTTTCATCGGTTCTGGCAAAAAGACAATATACCAGATGCGCTCCCAGATGTTTTCCGGAAACAGGGCTCGATAGCATGCCCCCGCTGTTTACCTTGCCATAGAGGTCGCTGCCGTGACAAGTGCGGCTGATGCGCCAGATTTCGGATCCGTTTTCCGCATCTAATTTACGGAAATATGAATCATGTACCGGACCGAGTTTGTCGACTTCGTTGCCCGTATACAAGTAAAATTTTCCGCGCTTCTCTTCATCTATCATAATGGAGGCATCGGTATCGTCAAAGTTGTCGATGTTCCACACGGGTTTCATGGTTTGTAAATTTATGCAAAGTATGGTACCACTGTTGTCGGCAATAAACCCGTATTTTCCGATAGCAGCCATGGCCGATTCTATCCCGTGACGAAATGTATGGTCGTGGCGGTAGCGTAGTTTTGTCAGATTTCCGACCGGTCTGGACAATTCGCTCACAAAACGGTATATTATTCCATTCTCACCGGGCCAGAAAACCGTTCCTGTTTGCTTGTCGATGGTGGCGTTGCTGTCGAATGCACCCCAGCCACAGTAGGCAAAATGGTCATATCCGGGTTGATAGTGAATTTCTTTTTGATTAAACATGTCGAAAATATAGGCACCGAACTTTTCGCCGACTTGTATTCCTTGCCCGACGTACAATAGTCCGTTTTTACGCGGATCAACCGAAACAGTTCCTTTTATCGGGTTCCCAATGCTGAGGTGTTCACGTGTGGGTTTTCCGGTAGCTGCATCCAGAAAATAGATATTTCCACACAACGAACCGATGATGAGTTCCATTGCCTCATCGTTGTTCAGAAATTCGGGATTGGTAATACCAAGCTTTTGTTTTTGTACGGTGTCCCAGCAAATCAGCAAGGGTTGGCCTGTCCACCCGGCTCCGCCACCCCAGATTCCGAATTCCGTTTCGGTTGAATCATATTCGGTGACAAAACTCCATGATTGATCGATTCCAACCGGTTTCCCCGAAACAATTCCACGCGATGAGATATTGCGCTGCGGACCTCCCCTGAAACAAAAGATACTGATACTGTCGTCGGAATAGGTTTCTGCAAAACCTGTAAACAATGTGTCGCCGGTACTGGTGTCGCCCGAATACTGTATTTCTGAAAAAAGATTGAATATCAGACTCGAATCCGGCTCGAATTCAAGCGAAACAGTATCGGTTGAGACCGTATCTTGAGATATTAAACTGGCCTGTGCTTTTAGCTTGTCGAATCGTTGTCCGCACGAAAATATCAGCATGCTTACAGCAATAAGAAATAAACCATTATTTTTGATTGTATTTATAAAATTCAGCAACATCGCTGTTTTCAATTGTTTTGTTTGACCATTCTGAAAACTGCATACACTGAGTTCAGATTGTGTAATCCGAATTTTGCTGCGCGTTTGCGGTTTAATCCAATATAATCAATTACAATGGCAATGCCCGATTCGTAATCAGCCCATCCGACAAATATTGCGCTATGCTCAATTTGATTAAATTCGTGGTTGATATGATATACCCAGTCGCCGGGTTGCAATAGGTCGATAGGAGCATAAGGCCCGGTCTTTTTCTCAAAATAAATGTCTTTTTTCCGGATTGAGTCGGTCGTTGTCATGCTAAACACCTTATTTACAAAATCCCAGCATGAACCCTGTATGGTAAGCTTATCAACAAAAGCCAGCCGGTATGCTGTATGAAGCACCCTGTTGGCAGCGCTTACACACGAAACACAAAGCGGAATTCCCATTACCTTTGTGGAATAACAATTGGTTTCATCAATTATCGAAAAAGAAAGGCTGTCCTGTGTTCCTGCAAATGCAATCAACGTGTCGTCGAAAAGAAAATTTTCAGTAACACAATCGCCGCAAACCTGCTGAATGCTGTCGTTGAAATGAAAATACAACATCTGAGGGAAACATTTCGTGAAGGGCATCAACAAAAGTATAAACCCCAGACAAAATCGCATTATTGTTCTTTCAAT
>Ga0209606_1003787_pt1 | contig 14806 bp, 9 predicted proteins | sample AD_UKC057_MetaG_FD_184412 | JGI IMG/M metagenome (GOLD analysis project Ga0209606, IMG submission 184412) | Active sludge microbial communities of municipal wastewater-treating anaerobic digesters from USA - AD_UKC057_MetaG (SPAdes) (version 2) | ecosystem: Engineered > Bioreactor > Anaerobic >...
CCGGGGAACGGTGCGCCGCCGGGCGCACACGCCGAAGGGGGATTGGTAGTATGTTTCCGCGCCCAGACTGCCCGTGCGCGGAGCAGATAGTATTTTCATAATGTCTGTCCTCTCTAATGGTTATTTTAATTGCTTGTCTATTACGGGCCGGAGAGCGACTCCGCTTCCTGCCGTTCCCTGGGCTGGGAGTTCCAGCCGCCCCCACCCCAAGGGTCGGGAGGAAGGCTGGCGGGCAGGGAGGCTTCGCGCAAGGGCAATTTTTGGGGGGTGGTGGTGGCAGGCCGGTGCGGAGCGCCGCGTGTGGGCACGCGGCCTGCAGGGATCGGGATAGTGCCGGGGGCTGGTGGGTTGCCGGGGGTGGAAAGCCGCGGGAGGGTATGGGGTCTGCCGCGGCGCGCTTCCACTGACCCTGCCGGGCAGCGCGGGCGCTACCGTTGCCAGGCGAAGAGAAGGCGGTTGGTGGTGCTTACGGCCCAGAGGTTCAGGGGCCAGACCGTCGTTCCATACTTCATATAGCGCACGCTGCCATCCGCGTAAGTGAAGTTGGCGCCCCCGGAATAGACGCTCTTTTGGCTGGCGGAGTGGCAGGCCTGCTCGACGGAGTCGAGGTCATTGCCGTGGTCTTCGCAAAGGTCCATGAAGTAGTGCGCCACGGAATTCTTCTTTTCGCCGAAGACAATCGTTTCCGCGGGGTAAATCACGGCGGCCTCGCGCATGGCGCTGGCGGCATTTAACGCGGTGCCGAAGTAATCATTCCACCCATTGATGAGGTAGCTGCGGTTGGCCCGGTCCGCCGCCAACTGCGCCGCAAAATCCGTCTGCGGCGGCCCGCGGCGCCGGTCGGACAGGCAGAGCAGGATGTTGGTGGACTGGTAGTATTCGAGCAATGCCGCGGGCCAGTAGCCGGCCAGCGCGCGCATGGGGTAACGGCCGTTGCTGTCGTCGGCATACATCCGGATGGCATATCCCAGTTGTTTGAGATGATTGGCGCATTTGACGCGCAGGGACGCCTCCCGGGCCCGGGCCAATGCCGGCAGGAGCAGGCTGGCCAGGAGGCCAATGATTGCCAGAACGACCAGCAGCTCGATCAGCGTAAACGCCCGCCCCCCCTCCCGGCGAAAGCCGGGCGGTGAGGCCACCGGCTGCTTCCGGAAGCCGCCGGATTGCGGGCCGTAAAGAATTCCAGTCATACGCTTGCTGCAATTCGGGCCACAAGACTACACTGCGTCATGCCTGCAGTCCATACTAAAATGCCGGCGGGAAAATCCTCTTTCCGCGCCCGCATCCCCGCCCTGAGCCGGCGCGTCCCCCCGCTTCCCCATGCCTGACCCGAACAACCCGCCGTCCCCCGGCCCGCTGCGGAGCTTTCTGGGCAAGTTCACCGTGCTCTTTGGCGCGGTGCGCGAGTTATGGATCGTGTTTGCCATCGTGCTGTTCAGCAACCTGGCCTACCGGGTGGTGAACTTCACCTTGCGGCTTTGGCTCTCCTCGGACCTGGGCTACAACGACGTCCAGTCGGGCCTGGTGGTGCTGCTGTGGTCGGCGGGGCTGACGCTCTGCATCGTGCTGGTCGGATCGCTGACCGACGCGCTGGGGTTGCGCAAGACGTTCCTGCTCGGTTTCGCGCTTTGCATCATCTCGCGCGTCTTCATCACGTTTACCACGGTCAAGTGGCTGGCGCTGGGGGTCGGCCTGACCGTGCTGGCGCTCGGGGAGGGCATGGGCGCGCCGGTGACCATCGCCGCCCTGCGGCGCTACACCACCACGGCGCAACGTTCCATCGCCTTCTCCATCTTCTACGCCATTATGAACGCGGGATTCCTCATCGGCGTCCTGATTTTCGATGCCCTGCGCGCGAAGCTGGGGGAGCATGACGGCTTCACTTTGCCCGGGCTCGGCATGCAGCTCAGCACCTACCGCGCCATTCTGCTGGCCAGCCTGGCGCTGTCCATCCCCAGCTTCCTGATCATCTACTTCTGGCTCCGTGAAGGGGTCGAAGCCACGGATCAAGGGGTTGTCATCACGCCGGAGCAGGTGAAATATCCCGGCCAGAATGCCTTGCGGGTGCTCCGGTTGACGATCGGCGATACCGCGCGCGATACGGCCCGCATCTTCGCCGGCCTGTGGCGGCAGACCGGCTTTTACAAGTTCCTGGCCTTTCTGTCGCTGGCCGTGTTTATCAAGATGATTTTCGTGCATATGGATTACACCTACCCGACCTTCGGCATTCGCGAACTGGGCGAGGGCGCGCCCGTCGGGCATCTCTACGGGCTGAACAATATCCTGATTGTGTTTCTGGCGCCGTTGGTGGGGGTGCTCACGCAGCGGATCTCGGCCTATCGCATGGTTATTTTCGGCAGCTTCATTGCGGCGGCGTCGGTTTTCATCATGGCCGTCCCGCCCCAATGGTTCCGGCCGCTGGCCGACGGCTGGTTCGGCCACGGCATCGCCCATGTTTGGCTGGGCCTGAGCGGCACGGTCAACCCCTACTACGTGATGATTTTCCTCTTTGTCCTGTTCCTCTCCATCGGCGAGTCCTTCTACTCGCCGCGGCTTTATGAATACACCGCGGCCATCGCGCCCAAGGGTCAGGAAGCCTCCTACATGGCCATGTCCTCGCTGCCGTTTTTCCTGGCGAAAATCGGGGTGGGGCCGCTCTCCGGCGTATTGCTCGACCGGTTCTGCCCGGCCACCGGCCCCCGCCACTCGGGAACGCTCTGGCTCATCATTGGCTTGAGCACCCTGATTGCTCCCGTGGGCCTGTTCGTGTTCCAACGCTTCATCCGCGTTCACGAAGCCGGCCGCGACGATTGAACGCCCGCGAGTATGAACCGCCAGAAAGCATGGGTTGGGCAGGGGGAATCGGCGGCGCCCGGCGGGAACTGGAATCATGCGTGAGATGGGCTCGAGCGTCCGGCTGAGGATTGTCGTGCGCGGCGCGGTGCAGGGCGTCGGCTTCCGGCCGTTCATCTACCGGCTGGCCGTGGAGAGCGGCCTGGCCGGCTGGGTCAGCAACTCAGCCCAGGGCGTGTTCATTGAAGTCGAGGGCCCCCGCGCCGCGTTGGAGAAGTTCCGGTTGCGTCTCCCGGCGGAAAAGCCGCCGCGCAGTTCAATCCAAAGTCTCGAGGCGGCCTGGCTTGACCCGGCCGGCTATGCCGGGTTTGCCATCCGCCCCAGCGACCCCGGCGGCGCCCGGACGGCGCTGGTGCTCCCGGACATTGCCACCTGCGCTGATTGCCGGGCTGAAATCTTTGACCCGCGCAACCGCCGCTATGGCTACCCCTTCACCAACTGCACCCATTGCGGCCCGCGGTTCAGCATCCTCGAATCGCTGCCGTACGACCGCCCGAATACCTCCATGAAGGCGTTCGTCATGTGCCCGCAATGCCAGGCCGAATACGACGATCCGCGCGACCGCCGGTTCCACGCCCAGCCCAACGCCTGCCCCGCCTGCGGCCCGCGGCTCGAATTGTGGGACCGGAGCGGAAAACCGCTGCCCGCCGCAACCGCGCCCGCGGGCGCGCCCATCGCCGCGGCGGCGGAGGCCTTGCGCCAGGGCCGAATCGTCGCCGTCAAGGGCCTCGGCGGCTTTCTGCTGATGGTCGCGGCGCACAATGAAGACGCCGTTTGCCGCCTGCGGGCATTGAAGCACCGTGAGGAAAAGCCTTTCGCGCTTATGTTCCCGTCGCTGGCGGCCATCCGGGCGGAGTGCGAGGTCTCACCGCTCGAGGAACGGCTCCTGCAATCTCCCGAAGCCCCCATCGTCCTGCTCCGCCGCGCCCGCGCTCCCCGCCCCGCGCCTTCCGCCCTTCCCCTCGCCCCCTCGCTCGCCCCCCACAATCCCAATCTCGGCGTAATGCTCCCCTACGCCCCGCAGTATCATCTGCTGCTTGCCGCCCTCGGCTTTCCCGTCGTGGCCACCAGCGGCAACCTGAGCGATGAGCCCATCTGCACCGACGAATACGAGGCCCTGGACCGCCTTGGCGGCATCGCCGATCTCTTTCTGGTCCATAACCGCCCCATCGTCCGGCATGTGGACGATTCCATCGTGCGCCTGATGTCGGGGCGCGAACTGGTTCTGCGCCGCGCCCGCGGCTATGCCCCGCTGCCCATTCAACTCCCGGTCTCCCTGGGCGGTCCGCGATCGGCTCCGGGCCATTCCGTGCTGGCGGTCGGCGCGCATCTCAAGAACGCCATCGCCCTGTCCGTCGGGCCGCAGGTCTTCATCGGCCAGCATATCGGCGACCTGGAAACCGACCTGGCCTTTGCGGCCTTTCGCCGCGTAATCGCCGACTTCCAGACCCTTTACGACGCGCGCCCATCCATCATCGCCGCCGACGCCCACCCCGATTATCTTTCCACCCAGTTCGCGCACGAACTCGCCGCCCGGGGCCGCCACGGCGAGGAGGCCCAAACCCCGCCCCCTCAACTCCTCACCGTTCAGCATCACCTCGCCCATGTATTTTCCTGCCTGGCGGAAAATGAACTCGCGCCGCCGGTGCTCGGGGTTTCCTGGGACGGCACCGGCTACGGCCTCGACGGCACCGTCTGGGGCGGCGAGTTTTTCCTCGTCACGGAAACCGCCTGCGCGCGCGCCGCGCATCTCCGCCCCTTCCGCCTGCCCGGCGGCGATTCCGCGGCTCGGGAACCGCGGCGCGCGGCCCTGGGCCTGCTGTATGAGGCGCTCGGCGAAGCCGCCTTTGCGCAGACCCACCTGGCCCCGCTGCGGGCTTTCACCCCCGCCGAACTGGCCCCGCTCAAAACCATGCTCGCCCGTCGAATCAACTCGCCGCTGACCTCGAGCGTCGGGCGCTTGTTCGACGCGGTGGCGGCGCTCACCGGCGGCCGCCAACGGGCGCACTACGAGGGCCAGGCGGCCATGGAACTGGAATTCGCCCTCCCCGACACCGCTTCCGCGGACGAAGCCTACGAACTGCCCATCCGCTCGGAACCCGAGGCCCGCTCCTCCTCGCGCGCGCCGCTCATCCTCGACTGGGCTCCCATGCTTGAAGCTATATTGGCCGACCTGGACCGCGGCGTTCCCGTGAGCCAAATCTCCGCCCGCTTCCATCAGGGACTGGTCGAGGCCATCATTGCCGTTGCCCGGCGGCTCGGCCAGCCGCGCGTGGTTCTCTCCGGCGGCTGTTTCCAGAACCGCTGCCTGACCGAACACGCCGTGCGCCGTTTGCGGGAGGCGGGCTTCCGTCCCTATTGGCACCAGCGCGTCCCGCCCAACGACGGCGGCCTCGCGCTGGGCCAGATCGTGGCCGCCCTGAGCCCGAACGCCCGCCTGCTGCCGTCCTGACCCGGCCGAATTCAGCGCCCCGCTCCGCGCGACATTGCCGGATTGCCGCCCCCGGTGTAGGTTGGGGGATAATGTGTCTGGCTATTCCAGGTAAAATTACCAGCATCAGCGGCGAAGACCCGCTGCTGCGCACCGGCAAAGTGGACTTCGGCGGCATTCTCAAAGAAGTCAACCTGGCCTACGTGCCCGAAGCCGTGATCGGCGATTACGTCATCGTCCACGTCGGCTTTGCGCTCAGCCGGGTGGACGAGGCGGAGGCCAAACAAATCTTCGAATACCTGCGCGAGATGCAGGAACTGGGCGACCTGCAGGAAGCCGGGGCGGGCGCCGCGCCGGCCCCGGCGCCGGGGCCATCGCCGCCATGAAATACCTCGATGAATACCGCGAGGCCGGCGGCACGCACCAGTTGGCGCGCGAATTGGCCCGCATCACGACGCGCCCCTGGCTGCTCATGGAGGTTTGCGGCGGCCAGACCCATGCAATCGTCAAGTTCGGCCTGGACGAGCTGCTGCCCCGGCAGGTCACGCTCCTGCACGGCCCCGGCTGCCCGGTCTGCGTCACCCCGCTCGAATTGATTGATAGCGCCCTCGAACTGGCCGCCCGGCCTGACGTTATTTTCTGTTCGTTCGGCGACATGCTGCGCGTGCCCGGCAGCACCACCGACCTGCTGGCCGTCAAAGCCGCGGGCGGCGATGTGCGAATCGTCTATTCCCCGCTCGATGCCGTAAAGCTGGCCGGGCAAAACCCCGCCCGGGAGGTTGTCTTCTTTGCCGTCGGCTTCGAGACCACCGCCCCCACCACGGCCATGGCGGTTTACCAGGCGGCCCGCCAGGGCCTTCGGAATTTCTCCCTGCTCGTCTCGCACGTGCTGGTGCCGCCCGCCATCGAGGCCATCCTGGACGCGCCCGACCGCCGCGTGCAGGGGTTTCTCGCCGCCGGCCATGTCTGCGCCGTCATGGGCTGGGAGGAATACCTCCCCCTCGCCGCAAAGTATCAGGTGCCCATCGTAGTCACCGGCTTCGAGCCGCTCGATATTCTGCAAGGCGTGCTGATGTGCGTGCGGCAGCTCGAGAGCGGGCGGGCCGAGGTCGAAAACCAATACCGCCGCGCCGTGCGCCAGGCCGGCAACTCCCCGGCGCAGCAGCTCATCCGCGAAGTCTTCCAGGTCACCCCGCGCAAATGGCGCGGCATTGGGGAAATCCCCCGCAGCGGCCTGGGCCTGCGCGACGCTTACGCCGCCTTCGACGCCGAGCGCAAGTTCGGCCTGGCGGGCCGCGGCGTGGCCGAACCCGCCGAATGTCAGAGCGGGTTGGTGCTGCAAGGCAAAATCAAGCCCCACGAATGCCCCGCCTTTGGCACCCGCTGCACCCCCGAACATCCTCTCGGCGCGACCATGGTCTCCTCCGAAGGCGCCTGCGCCGCCTACTACCGCTACCGCCGCGAACCATGACCACCCCGGCGAAGTTCACGCCCGCCTGCCCGTTTCCCATCCAGGACTATCCGCGCGTGCTGCTGGCGCACGGCGGCGGCGGCAAGCTCATGCACCAGCTCATCGGCAAGCTCTTCGTGCCCGCCTTTCGCAACTCCCTGCTCGAAGCGCAGCATGACGCCAGCGTGTTCGACCTCGCCGGCCAGCGCATCGCCTTCACCACCGATTCCTATGTCGTGCGCCCCCTTTTCTTTCCCGGCGGCGACCTCGGCTCGCTCGCGGTGCATGGCACGGTGAACGACCTCGCCATGGCCGGCGCGCGCCCGCGCTACCTCAGCGCCGCTTTCATCATCGAAGAGGGGCTGCCGATGGAGACCCTGTGGAAAATCACCGCCTCCATGCAGCAGGCCGCCCAGGCTGCCGGGGTCCAGATCATCACCGGCGATACCAAGGTTGTGGATAAAGGCAAGGGCGATGGCCTCTTTATCAATACCGCCGGGATTGGCATCCTGGAGCATTCGCTCCGTATCGCGCCCCAGAGCGTCCAGCCCGGCGACGCCATCCTCGTCAGCGGCGACGTCGGCCGGCACGGCATGGCAATCATGGCCGTGCGCGAGGGACTGGAGTTCGAGAGCGCCATCCGCAGCGACTCCGCCCCGGTCGCCGAGGCCGTCCTGCAACTCATTCAGGCCGGCCTCGAAATTCATTGCCTGCGCGACCTCACCCGCGGCGGTCTCACCAGTGTGCTCAATGAAATCGCCGAAGCCGCCCGCCTCACCCTCCAGGTCGAGGAAAAGCTCATTCCCGTCCGCGAAGACGTCCGCGCCGCCTGTGAGATTCTCGGGCTCGACCCGCTGCAAGTCGCCTGCGAAGGCCGCTTTGCCGTTTTTGTGCCGGAACGCGACGCCGCGCGCGCGCTGGAAATCCTGCGCGCGCATCCCGTCAGCGCCGGGGCAGCCCGGATTGGCCAGGCCTCCCCCCAATCCACCGCCCGCGTTCTCCTGCAAAGCGCCATCGGCGCCCGGCGCATCCTCGACATGTCCAGCGGCGAGCAATTGCCCCGCATTTGCTAGGCGCGGGGCGCGGCAAGCGGCTACTTTCCCAGCGGAACTGCGCCCGGCCGGCCGAAATTTTGGCGTTTGAGATTGACCCCCATCTGGTTCTATGCGCAGATGAAAGACCCCGAAAAGGGTCAGTGCAGAAGATGGCTAAAGCTTTGCCGAGAAACGGAAACGGGTCGCGCGCGTCACAGGTATCGAAGTACGACGCGCAAAACACGGCGCTGACAAAGACTTATGGCGCGCTGGCGGACCTGCGGCGCGAGCTGGGCGATTCAAGCGCGGTGGTCGCCGAACGGGAGAAATTGCTGCGGGTCTTCGCCGGCTGCGCGGATTCGCAACGGGCGTGGCTCCTGCTCGAGGATTACTTCGAAAAGCTCCGCCTGTCGCGCAAGGATTTCCCCAACTCCGACTGGTGGCCGCGCTTGCTGGCGGTGCAAGGGACGGCGCGCCTGGAGGAGCTGGCGTTCCTGTTTCTGCGCGCGCGGCGGCCGGTGCCCACGGAATTGAGTGTCTACGCCAACCGCGACCGGTTCGAGCGCCTCGAGCAGGCGGCGCGGGAGCAACAGTTGGTCCGCCACCTGGAGACCTGGCTTTTCCCGGAGCCCCCGGCGCACTTCGACGCGCCGCGGGCCTTTGTGCGGGCGATCTGCCATCCGCAACCCGACCCGGAGCAGCCCGCGTGCTGCCGGCTGGCGGTGGAATTGCGCCTGGCGCGCCCGCGCACCGGCGAGAAGGTCCGGACGCTGGGCGAAATCCTGGAACTGACCACGCGCGCCGCGCACGAGCAGGAGCTGTTCCCGCCCGGCGACTGGGAATTCATCCGGTGGCTGGCAGAAACCCATTCCCATCGCCGGAACGGCGAAACGCCCCTGGTGCTGTCAGACCTTGAACTGTTGCACTGGCTGGCGCGCTGGGGCCACACCGCCCGGCTCGAACTGGCTCTCGGCAAGGAACCGCCGCAGCCGCTCGAATTCCAGGGCGCCGTCGCCGAGCTGACGCCGCACCTGGAAAACGGCGGAGCGGGCCTGGCCTTTACCCACCGGCTGACCGTGCCCGGCGGGGGGATTTATCCGCTGAGCGAAGTGCGGTTCTTCAACCGCCACCCAACCCTGGCGCTGGCGGGGAGAACCTTCTACCTGCTGCGCTCCGCGCCGCCGCCGCCCGTGTTCGAGCTCTGGAATACCCAGCCGGCGCTGCCCCTGGCAAAGCTGAGCCACCGCCTGCTGCTGCACCTGCGCAAAACCCAGTCCCGCCAGGGCGTGGACTGGGAGCAACTCTGCCTCAGCCACGCGGCCAAACCGCAATTCCTGTTCGAACTGCTCGCCGAAACCGTGCGCCTGCAGTTGCGCGCCCGAAGCCAGCGCGACCAAAGCCTCTGGTTCTGGAACGGCCACGAATGGAAACGGCACGCCTCGAATCCCCCGCGCCCGGACGGCGCCCGGCCGGAACTGCTGGATGACCCGCGGCTGGAACCCGCGACGCAATGGCTGCGGCGGCTGGATTGGTTCACGCCCGAACCGGGCCTCTGGGTCGGCGACGCCAATGAGACCTTCCTGGGCCTGCTGGCCCGCGCCTGGGCCGACCGCCCGGCGGAGGCCGATTACCTGGGCAATCCCGGTTTCTCCCGCCTGTTCCTGGCGCCGCGCCAACTGCGCCCGCGGCTCGTGGTCAAAGGCAGCGGCATTGACTGGCTGGAGGTCTCCGCCGAATGGGAACAGGAGGGGCTGAAACTCACCGCCGCCGACTTGCAGCGGCTCCAGGCGGCCACCGGACGCTTCGTAAAACTGCCCGACGCCGGCTGGGTCGAACTGGACGCGGACGCGGTGCATTCGGCGCACGAGGCCATGGCCGACCTGGGCGTGGAAGGGCTGGCGGCGGCGCCCCAGCGCCTCGGCCTGGAGCAGGCGGCGCACCTGGGCGAAGACGGCTGGCGGCGCTTCTGTGATTCCGCCGCGGCCCGGGCCTTGCGCGAGCGCATCCGGAACTTCACCGGGCTGCCCGCCATGCCGCTGCCCGCCGCGGTGCGGGCGGAACTGCGGCCGTATCAGAAAGCGGGCTTTGATTTCCTCTGCCACCTTACCCGGCTCCGGCTGGGCGGCATCCTCGCGGACGACATGGGCCTGGGCAAGACGCTGCAAACGCTGGCGTGGCTGGCGTGGCTCAAAGACCAGCATCGGAAAGACCCCCAGCCGGCGCTGGTGATCTGCCCCGCCTCGGTGCTGCATAACTGGCGGCGCGAGGCGGAACGCTTCACCCCGCAACTCCGGGTGCTGGTGCTCGAAAGCGGCGCCGCCCGCCATAACTTGCGCCGGCAAGTCCCCCAATACGACCTCATCGTCACCAACTACGCCCTGCTGCGCCGCGACCTCGAGGAGCTGCAAAAGTTCGCCTTCCGGGCCATTGTCCTGGACGAAGCGCAATTCATCAAAAACCCGGAAGCCCAGGTCACCCAGTCCGTGAAGCAATTAAAAGCCGCCCATCGCCTGGCGCTGACCGGCACGCCGCTGGAGAATCGCCTGCTGGACCTGTGGAGCATCGTGGACTTCATCCAGCCGGGCTACCTCGGCCGCCAGGACCGCTTCACCGAAACCTACGAGCCGCGCGGCGAGGAGTCCGAGGCGGCGCAACGCATCGCGCGGCGCCGGTTGTCGGCCCGGCTGCGCCCGTTGCTGCTGCGCCGGCTCAAACAGCAGGTGGCGAAAGACCTGCCTGAACGCATCGAGCAGCGTCGCGACTGCCAACTGGGCGACGCGCAGCGCAAGCTTTACCTGGCCGAACTGCGCCGCAGCCGCGAGCTGGTGCTGAAAACCGTGGCCGAGCAGGGCCTCAACAAAAGCAAAATCCATGTGCTGGCCGCCCTCACCCGGCTGCGCCAGATTTGCTGCCACCCCCGGCTGGTGGGCAACGACGCCGCCTCCGGCAAGACCGAAACCCTGTTTGAACTGCTCGACGCGCTCTCCGCCGAAGGCCAGAAGGTGCTGCTGTTCAGCCAGTTTGTGCAGATGCTGCACCTGCTCGAAGCGGAATGCCGCCAGCGCCAGATTCCCACCCATAGCCTCACCGGCCAAACCCGGGACCGGGCCGCTGTCGTGAGCGCATTCCAAAACGACCCCCGCCCGGCGGTGTTTCTGCTCAGCCTGCGAGCGGCGGGCACCGGCCTGAACCTGACCACGGCCAGCTACGTCGTGCTCTACGATCCCTGGTGGAACCCGGCGGTCGAAGCCCAAGCCATTGATCGCTCCCACCGCATCGGCCAAACCCGCACCGTCAACGCCTACCGCCTGATCTCCCCCGGCACCGTCGAAGAAAAGATTTGGGAGCTGCAACAGCGCAAAGCCCGGACCATCGCCGACGTGCTCGGCGAAGAAGGCTTCGCCCGCAGCCTCTCCCAAACAGATCTGGAATACCTGTTCGCCGAAGCGTAAAGCCCGGATTCGACCCGGTCCGCCAACCTGAACACGCCAGAGATCCGCCCGGCGCCCGTCCCAAACGCCTGGTTTGGCCACGCCGCCAGGTGACTGTGGAGCGGGAATCCTGCCGCCTGCCGGTTCCAGCCCGTCGGCGCAACGATCCGGAACGCAGCTAGTGATCAGATTGCCCCGGAGCAGCCTGGTTCTGCTTGCGCGCTTTTACCCCAACTGATAGCATTCCACCCGTCTTCGAAAGATTGTGCCAAAGGTTAACAATCGCCTGCGGGGACGGTTGACTGCGGCTTGGCACGGGTGGCCCGGACTCAGCGCTGGAACCAACACGAATTGCGGAGCAGATGTGATGACTGAAACAACCAACCAGGGCGCAAACCTGGGATTCGAGTGCAAACTTTGGCGGGCGGCTGACGCGATGCGTTCCAACATGGACGCGGCCGAGTACAAGCACGTTGTCCTCGGCCTGATCTTCCTGAAGTACATCTCAGACGCCTTCGAAGAGCAGCACGCCAAGCTCGATGCCGACCGCGCCAAGGGTGCCGACCCGGAAGATCGCGATGAGTATATTGCCCAGAACATCTTCTGGGTACCCCGGGAAGCTCGCTGGTCGAACCTCAAGGCCAACGCCAAGCAACCGGCCATCGGCAAGGTCGTGGACGACGCCATGCTCGCCATCGAGCGCGACAATCCGTCCCTCAAAGGCGTGCTGCCGAAGGATTACTCCCACCCGCGCCTCGACAAACAGCGCCTTGGACAGCTCATTGACCTCATTGGCAACATCGGCCTAGGCGACAAGGCCAACCGATCCAAGGATATCCTGGGACGGGTCTACGAGTATTTCCTCTCCCAATTCGCCAGCGCCGAGGGTAAGAAAGGCGGCCAGTTCTATACGCCTCGCTGTGTGGTCGGCGTGCTGGTCGAGATGCTCGCCCCGTACAAAGGCCGCGTATACGACCCTGCCTGTGGCTCCGGCGGCATGTTCGTCCAATCAGAGAAGTTCGTTGAAGCCCACGGCGGCAAAATTGGCGACATCAGCATCTACGGCCAGGAATCCAACCACACCACCTGGCGGCTGGCGAAAATGAACCTGGCCATTCGCGGCATCGACGGCAACCTTGGCAAGGAGCACGCCGACAGCTTTCACCGCGACCTCCACCCCGACCTCAAGGCCGACTATGTCATCGCCAATCCGCCCTTCAACGATTCCGACTGGCGTGGGGATCTGCTCAAGGACGACAAGCGCTGGAAATTCGGCACACCGCCCGCATCCAACGCCAACTTCGCCTGGGTCCAGCACTTCATTCATCATCTGGCCCCGACCGGCCTGGCGGGCTTCGTCCTGGCCAACGGCTCGATGTCCTCCAACCAATCCGGCGAGGGCGAAATTCGCAAGAACATCATCGAGGCCGACCTGGTGGACTGCATGGTGGCGATGCCTGGGCAGCTTTTCTACTCCACCCAAATTCCCGTCTGCCTCTGGTTCATCGCCCGCAATAAGAGCAACGGACAATTCCGCAAGCGCACCGGCCAGACACTCTTCATCGATGCCCGCAAGCTGGGGACGATGATTGATCGCGTTCACCGTGAACTCACCGAGGAGGACATCCAGAGGATCGCGGACACCTACCACGCCTGGCGGGGAGATAAGTCTGCCGGGAATTATGAAGATATACCCGGCTTCTGCAAAAGCGCAACGCTCGATGATATTCGCCACCACAATCACATCCTCACGCCCGGTCGCTATGTTGGCGCGGCCGAGGTGGAAGACGATGGCGAACCCTTCGAGGAAAAGATGGCCAGACTGACAACCGCTCTGCGCGAGCAGAGCGCACAGGCCGAGAAGCTCGATCAGATCATCTGGGCCAACCTGGAGGATATTGGCTATGGGGGGTGATGGTTGGAGAACAGCACGCCTTGTAGATGTGGCACAGATAAATCCCGACTCCATCGGGCGAGGCTGGCCTCATACGCAGATTCATTATGTCGACATTTCATCAGTTGGCGAAGGGCAGATTCAGGTTCCGCCTCAGCTGCTTGCACTTGCGGACGCACCTAGCCGAGCGAAGCGGCTTATCCGAAGCGGCGACACTGTCCTTTCAACCGTGCGTCCCAACCGACGTTCAATGTTCTTTGCTGACCAGCCTGGGCCCGACTGGGTGGTCTCCACGGGTTTTGCTGTGCTTCGCCCGCAAGTGCAAATGATTGCCCCTCGATTCCTGTACGCATGCGTCTTCAGTCAATCCTTCACTGAATACCTTGTTTCACAGGAGAAGGGAGCGGCGTATCCTGCGGTGTCGCCAGAAGACATCGGGAATGCAGTGATTCCTTTGCCTCCGCTCAAGGAGCAGCAGGCCATCGCCTGCATTCTGGGGGCGCTGGACGACAAGATCGAGTTGAACCGCACGATGAACCGGACACTGGAGGCAACGGCACGGGCGATCTTCAAGAGCTGGTTCGTGGACTTCGACCCCGTCCATTGGAATAGCGCCAGGAGGTTGGCGAACATCCCACGCTCAGAGCCTGGCAAGTGGTTTATCTACGCCATCGAATGTGAAGGAGGTAGCCATTACATTGGGTTCACGGACGACCTCCACCGAAGGTTTGACGAACACTGCCGAGGTTGCGGAGCCGATTGGACAAAAGCCCACCCGCCGGTTCGCTTGGCCTATTGGGAGCCCGTGGATTCGCAAGCTGAAGCGGTCGCCCGCGAACAGAAACTGAAGTCTGGATCAGGCCGGGAATGGCTCAAGGCCGAGATTGCAAGGAACTGGACGCCCCGCCGGCCCCTGCCTGCCGGCAGGCAGGTCAAACCCGAGATCGCCGCCCTTTTTCCGGATTCCTTCGAGCCTTCCGAACTTGGCGAGATTCCGAAGGGGTGGAGCATTGGCACGATTGGTGAACTCTGTGAGAAACCACAATATGGCTTTACTGCCTCAGCTAGAGAAGAACCAATTGGTTTCAAGTTTCTCCGAATAAAGGATATCAACAAACTCGCGTGGATCAACTGGTCGACCGTGCCCTTTTGTGAGATAGAACCAAGCGATCTTGAAAAATACAGGCTTCACATTGGCGACATTCTTATCGCACGTATGGCTGATCCTGGGCACAGCGCCATTATTGAAGAACAGGTCGAAGCGGTCTTTGCGTCATATCTTATCCGTTTCCGGCTCAAGGATAATGCCTATACTCGCTACACGCAATACTGGCTTCGCTCTAAAGAGTACTGGGACTTGGTCACATCTAGAGGCGCAGGTACCACCCGTGCCAGTCTGAACGCTCATGTTCTCAGCTCTTTTCAACTAATCGTTCCGCCTAAACCTATTGCCTCCGCGTTTGGTGTAATCACGAATGGTCTGCGGGATAAAATTCTCTTAGCAGTCAATGAGTCTGTTGCACTCGCCGCCCTCCGCGACACCCTCCTGCCCAAGCTCATCTCTGGTGAGTTACGAGTTCCGGACGTCGAGCGGATTGCCGGGAGGTGCTTATGAACGAAAACCAGCAATTCCTGCTCTATACCGCGCCGGATGGGGCGGTGAAGGTTGAGGTCTTTTTTAAGGATGAGACGGTCTGGCTGACGCAAAAGGCC
>Ga0209606_1003798_pt1 | contig 14773 bp, 24 predicted proteins | sample AD_UKC057_MetaG_FD_184412 | JGI IMG/M metagenome (GOLD analysis project Ga0209606, IMG submission 184412) | Active sludge microbial communities of municipal wastewater-treating anaerobic digesters from USA - AD_UKC057_MetaG (SPAdes) (version 2) | ecosystem: Engineered > Bioreactor > Anaerobic >...
TGTTTTATAAAACTTAAAAACAAAAAACACAATTTACACATTAAGAAACGGCCGTTTCTTAATGTGTAAAGCACTTTTTCACGAGCTCCTGTTTAACCCGTACAAACTTAGCCATGGCTAAGTTTGTACGGGTTGGTAAAATTTCTAAGTTTTTATTTTAGTATTTTGGTAATTAGTGGTTGAAATATTTGTGACTATTTGACAGCCAATCCTATGGGATTAGCTGTAAAGTTGTTACAGAAATTCCAACCATTATTGCTAGTCACAAAATTGGATTTATCCGGTGGAGCTTTATCAAAGTCGGAATTATGGCTATGACGTGCTGATAATTTCTAATGTTTTATCTATGTAATTTTTTGAAATTTCGTGATCTGTGTCTTTTATTAAAAAATCTGCTTTTTCATTTTCTTTGTCTCCGTAAATTAAAATACCGGGAGATTTAATTTTTGGTTTTAAATTCTTTTTAATATCATCTAAATATCTTTTTCCTATAACATCTGCAAGTATTCTTTCTTGTTCTCCACCTCTGAAGTGTCTGAGCGGAGTCATGGAAGCAAAAATAACTAAAGCACATTTATTTTCTTGTGCTATTAATCTTGCCAATAGGGCACCTATAGAAAAACCAAAAAGGATAGAGTCTTTTTCTATTTCAAAAGTTTGTTTGGACAGGCTTTTATTCCAATCAACATTTTTAAAAACAACATCAAAACCCATATCTTGTACAGCTTTAGCTAAAGATTGATATTGTCTTCTTTTACATGTTTCATTCCAGCCCGGAATTATATAAAATTTTCTTTTATTCATTTTTTCAAAAGGGCTGATTTTGTTTTTTCAAAAAACAAAATCAGCCTTGAGTTAATCGGGAGAATTAAATTCATTTGTTTTTACTCCCTTAATAAAAGCCCGCCACTCATCATGGCTAAAAAACACCGTAGTCTCCTTGGGGTCGTTTGAGTTTCGAACCGCTACCCCCTCCTCTTTAATAGCAACCACTACACAGGTTTTTGGATTGTTTTTAGACCAAGAAGATGGGATAAAATCCTTTTTTTCGACAAAAAATTCTTTCATTGTTTACACCTCCCTTTAAAGAACCATTTATAATTTCTTGTTTTAATTATATTACTTAATTATTAAATACACAATTTAAGACCAAGGAAGGACCTATGCACCCCCACTTATCCACATGTCAAGGAAGGACCTACACACCCATATCCACAAGATACCTCTCGTGGATATGGGTGTGTAGATAAACCTTGGTATTTTCAGAATTTAAATGAATTTAATTTAGCAGTTTAGTTTATTATACCAATTCCGCAACCGCGGAATTGGTATAATAACAAGAAACACAATTTACCGATTAAGAGATGACCGTCTCTTAATCGGTAAAATACTTTTTCACTAGTTTCAGCTTGACCCGTACAAACTTAGCCATGGCTAAGTTTGTACGGGCTGATCAAGGAGGATAATAATATTTACTATGTAGGAAAATTATAAAAACAAATTCGCGACCGCGAATTCGTTTTTATAAGTCACAAGTCTTAGTCACAAAATCGGATTTATCCGGTGGAGCTTAAATTAAGCGGCTATTATATTTCCAATTTTGTTAAATCTGATATCAATTTCTCCTCAAGTTTATGTTTTGTATTTTTGACAACAATTGATTTAGATTTGAATTTCTTTGCTAGCCATTTTGTTTTCTCAATTGTTTCTTTATTTTCCTTATCTCCACAAATAAAAACTGTTAAGCTTCTTGGTTTTGTATATTTTATTTGGCCAAATTCTTTAATTTCTATTTGACTAAATATTTTAGAAACCTCCTTCTTGGGGAATTTTTCTAAATCATTTTCTAAAATAGCTGGGATTGAACAGATTATAACTTTTTTAAATTTTATTTTAGTATTTAATATATAAGCAAATAGGGCACCCATAGAAAAACCAATCAAAATATCATTCTTTGTTGGTTTTTTTATTTGTTCCAAAATCATTTCTATATTTCTGCTAGGATTAGTTCCTTTTTTAGAAATATAACCAAGAGGAATAACCGCCCCTCTTTTTTCTAGAGCTCTAATTATTTTTTCCGAATATTTAAATTTTTTAGTTTCTCCCCAGCCTGAGATAAAATATATTTTTTTAGTCATTTTTTGTAAAAACTTACTTCTTATTCAACACAGAATCCATTCATTTTTAATATCCTCTCAAAAAAGGATTACAATATATATTGTAATCCTTGTATTTGTTTACGCAACAGATAAACTATTATTTTAAATTGATAGGATATTAAGATTACTTTAAAAAGGTAAAATGTCGCAATTATTCTGCTTTAGGGTTATTAAGATAGTAGTCGGATCTTTTTGCTAATCTTTAGAAAACACCCCTTGTTGTGAAAAATAAGGGGTGTTATTATTATTTATAATGATTACAATATCTTTTGATAAAGAGCTAGACAAAATGGTTTATGAAGATTTTCACGACTTCTCTATTGCTGGAGTTGATTTTGGAGATAAAATTAAACATGATCATCCAGAAATAACAGAAGAAAACTATAAAAATTATATTGATAATTTTTATAAAGAAAATATTTTACACATTAATGAATCAAAGGATGAAATAAATAAAATTTTGTTAAATAAACAAGAATTATTTTTTAAAGCAATTGATGATTTATTTAAAAAAGATTTTAGAGGGTTAAATGTAACTGGTTTGTTGTCAATTTTTGATTGTAACCCTCGGTACCTAGAAGAAAAAAAGTTTCAAATATTTTACAAAAGAAATAATAAAAACAAATTGGAGGTTGTTTTTCATGAGTTGTTGCATTTTATTTTTTTTGATTACTGCGATTCTGTTTTGAGAGAAGAAACAAGGGGTTTAGGCAAAAACAGAGGAACTCTTTGGGAGCTTTCAGAAGTTTTTAATGTTATTGTTCTTAACTTGCCACAGTTCAGAGAAATATTACAAGGAGAGGAGTGCTTATTTTATTCTGATTTAAAAGAAAAATTAAAGACAGCAAACAGTTTGTGGCTTGATAGCCGTGGTGATATAAAAAATTTTATCACCTCTTATTTAAAAAAGTTGGGTTAGCCTAATAGAAAATTTAAACAAGGGACAAAAAGCTCAACATCTGCGAATCTGGTGTTATAAAATCTCAAGGTTTTATTTTTAGGTTGGGCACAAAGAAGATCAAAACATTTAAGATATTTACTATTTTTATAATATGTTGTATAATAAAACTTGAATATGTAAGAAAAAAACTAGCTATTTAACAAAGATAAATAAAATGAAAAAATTTCAACGAAAAAAAGAAGATTTTGTCTGTCAAAATTGTGGAACAAAAGTTAAGGGGAATGGCTATACCAACCATTGCCCAGTTTGCTTGTATAGTAAACACGTAGATATAAACCCCGGAGATCGTCTGTCTAATTGTCATGGGTTAATGATTCCGGAAGACTTTGAAATAAGAAACGGCGGATATATAATTATTCACCGTTGCTTAAAGTGCGGACTTAAGAAAAAAAACAAGTTTTCTAAGGCCGATAATCTTGAAGTTTTATTAATGTTGTCTAAAAAAGAAAAGGGGCTACCTTCTTTTAATAATAAAAACTAAACAGAATAAATCAATCTTTTTTAGCGATGTGAGAAAAGAGAAAGGACATCAATAGTCTTTTGGGGGCATCCTCTTTTCCTTTTAGTTAGCAATATCAAGGTCAAACTTTTTAAATTTTATTTATCCAATTATCAATACTATATGATTAAGCGTGTGAGCTGTTGACAATATCTTGATATTTGTATAAGATAAGTTGCAACTGCGTTTTACGCTAATTATTAATAATTTATGTTGGTAGTGTGAATAAAGAAGGTTTCTCGTAATCTTTATTCTAATTATCAACCAATAAAAATATATGGCAGAAGAATTTAACAGAGACAAGCCACACGTAAATGTGGGAACTATGGGTCACGTTGACCACGGAAAAACCACTTTAACTGCGGCTATTTTAAATACCTTATCCCGACAAGGGGAAGGTTTTGGTGCTAAAATTAAAGGAGTTGAAGAAATTGATAACGCTCCAGAAGAAAAAGCTCGTGGAATAACGATTGCTCTTTCTCATAGTGAGTACTGGACTCCTAATCGTCACTATGCTCACGTTGATATGCCTGGGCACGCTGACTATATTAAAAACATGATTACTGGAGCAGCTCAAACAGATGGAGCCATTATTGTTGTGGCTGCAACTGATGGAGTTATGCCTCAAACAAGAGAGCACATACTTTTAGCTAAGCAGGTTAATGTGCCTAAGATTGTTGTCTTCTTAAACAAGTGTGATATGGTTGACGACAAAGATATGATTGACTTAGTTGAAGAAGAAGTTCGCGAACTTCTAACAAGCCAAGGTTTTGATGGAGCTGGAGCTCCTGTTATTAGAGGATCTGCTTTGAAAGCATTAGAATCAGCTGATAATAATGATGAATGGGCAAAGAAAATACTAGAATTAGTAGAAGCCCTTGATTCTTATATTCCTGTTCCAGAGAGAGACACCTCAAAACCTTTCTTAATGCCAATAGAAGATATTTTCTCAATTGAAGGAAGAGGAACTGTTGTTACTGGAAAAATAGAAAGAGGAATTATCCATGTTGGAGATGAAGTTGAAATTGTTGGAATTAAAGAAACAACCAAAACAACAGTTACAGGAATAGAAATGTTCAATAAAAGTTTGAAAGAAGGTATGGCTGGAGATAATGCCGGTATCCTTCTTCGCGGAACAAAGAAAGAAGATGTTAATAGAGGACAAGTTTTGTCTCAACCAGGAACAGTTACTCCTCACTCTGAATTTGAATGTAATGTTTATGTCTTAAAGAAAGAGGAAGGTGGTCGCCACACTCCATTCTTTACTGGATATAAGCCTCAATTCTATGTTAGAACAACAGATGTAACTGGAGAAGCATCTTTGCCAGCAGGGACAGAAATGGTTATGCCTGGAGATAATGTTACTCTAACAGTTAAACTAGTTAACCCAGTAGCCATGGAAGAACAAATGCACTTTGCTATCCGAGAAGGAGGTAAAACTGTCGGAGCTGGAGTTGTTACTAAGATCATCAAATAAAAGGGAGTTTAATAAAGTTGAAAAAGTTATAAGGTTTTTCAGTTTCTGTTAGCTTTACAAACTTTTGACTTTATAAACTTTACAACTCAATTATGCCAACAACAAAAGTTACAAAACCTAAAAAGGGTAAAGAAGATGCGGTCGTTCAACTGCGGATTAGAGTTAGAGCCTACGAGAATAAGATTCTTGACACTTCGGTCAAGCAGATTATTGATACCGCCCTACGATATGACGCTAAGATAGTTGGACCGATTCCGCTTCCAACAGAAATTAAGAAATATACAGTAAACCGAGCTTCTTTTGTCTTCAAAAATGCTAGAGAGCAATTTGAGATAAGAATTCATAAGCGAGTTATTGATATTTTAAATCCGAACCCTAAAACAATAGAAGCTTTGACAAACCTATCATTACCGTCTGGTGTTGATATTGATGTCAAAATGATGTAAATATGAAATTTATCCTTGGAAAAAAACTGCAAATGACACAGTGCTTTCAGGAAGATGGTACTTGTGTTCCGGTGACTGTTATTTCAGCAGGTCCTTTGGTCGTGACTCAGGTTAAAAATCCTGATGTTGATGGCTATACTTCCGTGCAAGTCGCCTACGAAGAACAAAAAGAAAACCGAGCAACAAAAGCTCACTTGGGGCATGTTTCAGCTAGGGCTGGAAAAGAAGATGGAATAAATAAAGCCTATAAGCACCTAAGGGAGTTTAGAGATATTGAAGAAATAAAAGAAGGAGATGTAATCACTGTCAGTGCTTTTAAGGAAGGAGACATTGTTACGGTGTCTGGTATTTCAAAAAGTAAAGGTTTTCAGGGTGTTGTCAAAAGACATAATTTTGCCGGCGGTCCAAGGACCCATGGTCAAAAACACTCAGAGAGAGAGCCTGGATCTATCGGTGGAGGTTTGAGAAATAGAGTCCCTAAGGGGATGAGGATGGCTGGCCGAATGGGGGGAGACAGAATAACAATAAAAAATCTTGAAGTGGTCGGTGTTGATAATGCTAATAACCAGTTATTGATTAAAGGGGCTATTCCTGGTCGTCGAGGAACGCTGGTGGAAGTAATTGGATAATTTTATGACAACAAAAGAAAATACAACTAAAGACAAAAAAGTACCATCCGAAAAGAAAGTAAAAGAAGTTTCTAATAAATTGGAGACTGAGGTTTACAATCAAAAAGGAAAAGCTGTCGGTAAATTATCATTACCAGACGAAATATTTGGTTTAAAATGGAATGCCGATCTTGTTCACCAAGTTGTGGTAGCTATGCAAGCCAACGCTAGAATCCCCGTGGCTCACACTAAGACTAGAGGAGAAGTTAGTGGAACCGGGAAAAAACCTTGGAGGCAAAAAGGAACTGGCCGAGCTCGTCACGGATCAAAAAGATCACCTATTTGGGTTGGCGGAGGAGTGGCTCATGGACCTCGCAATGAAAAGGACTATAAACAAAAAATAAATAAGAAGATGAAAGTTAAAGCACTCTTTACTGTTTTGTCTGAAAAATTTAAAAAAGGACAAATTCTCTTCTTGGAAGAATTAAACTTAAAAGAAATTAAAACAAAAGAGGCTTCTACTGTCATTAAAGACTTAAGTTCTATTACTGGTTTTGAAAGAATTTATGGATCTAAAAAGCCAAACTTGTTTATGACGGTTCCAGCCAAAAATGAGATATTGAAAAAGAGTTTTTCTAATATCAAAAACATAGAAATAGACGAAGTTAAAAATCTTAATCCCGTAGATTTGCTTAACTTTAAGTATATTATTATCTCACAGCCTAAAGAAAGTATTGCTTTTTTGGGTGGTAAAATAGAAAAGAAATAATATGGCAACAACAACCAAAAAAAATAAAGCTGAAAAGAAAGATGAGGTTAATGACAAAAAAACTAAGACTCATCCTTTGATTAAGAAAGCTAGGATAACAGAAAAAAGCGCTCTTTATGCTGAGAAAGGGATATATACTTTTGATGTTCCCAAAAATGCCAATAAGAATGAGATAAAGAAAGCTATCAAGGAAGTTTATGGAGTTAGTCCAGTTAAAGTTTCAATGACTCAAATAGCTGACAAAACCGTAACACGAAAAGGAAAGAAAGGAGTTAAACAAGGGGGTAAAAAAGCCGTCGTCCACTTGAAGAAAGGAGATAAAATAACATTTGCTTAATATGAAAAAATATAAACCTACAAGTCCATCAAGACGCCACCAAACAACCGTTACTTATCGTGGGGTTTTGACCAAGAAAAAACCAGAAAAGTCTTTAACTAAAGGCTTTAAAAGATCAGTTGGACGAAATAATCAAGGCCGGATAACAACCCGTCATAAAGGGGGTGGACACAAAAGACTTTATCGCGAAGTAGACTTTATGTATAACAAGCATGATATACCAGCCAAGATTAGTTCTATTGAATATGATCCAAACAGAAACGCCTTTATTGGTTTAGCTGTTTATAAAGACGGAGAGAAAAGATATGTTATAGTTCCAAAATCAATTAAAGTTGGAGATACCTTTATTGTTAGTGAAAAAGCTCCAATCTCTGTTGGTAACAGGTTGCCTCTTAGGGTTTTACCAGTCGGAACATTTGTTTATAACATAGAGATTAAAGCAGGTAATGGAGGAAAGTTGGCCAGATCTGCTGGCGTGTTTGGACAAGTTGTGGCTAATGATATGGGCTATACTAATATCAAAATGCCTTCAACAGAAATTCGCAAAATACCTGACAATGCTTGGGCTTCAGTCGGAGAAGTTTCTAATTCAGAATATAAACTACAAAATTTTGGCAAAGCCGGACGCTCTCGTTGGAAGGGTATTAGACCAACAGTTAGAGGTTCTGTTATGAATCCAGTTGATCATCCATATGGAGGTGGAGAAGGTAGACAAGGACGAGGAACCAGAAGAGCTAAAAGCTTATGGGGTAAACCAACAGGTAAGGGACAGAAGACCAGAACTCCAAAGAAATATTCAAATATGTGGATAGTTGCTAGAAGAAAGGTTGGTAAGAAAAAATAAAAATCTCTATCACATCTAAAAAACCTTGCACTTCCTGCGGTCGCAGAAAGGGCAAGTTTTTTATTTGGGCCACATGTCCAGCCACAGGTCCGACCTGTGGCTGAGTTATGGACATAGTCTAGCCACAGGTCGGACCTGTGGCTGATACAATTTACAAATTAAGGGACGGCCGTTTCTTAATCGGTAAATTGTTTATTTTGATAAATATAAAAAGAGTAATATAATACAAATATGCAAGAGGAGAAACACCACAAGATTTCAAACAAAAAAAAGTTTTCAATAATTGCAAGAATTAGAAGTACTGATAAAGCTTGGCGGGGACTTGGAATTATGATCCGATCAACCCATAATTTATGGCTTCAGATATTTTTTACTGTCCTGGCTGTTTATATGGGTTTTGTATTAAAATTAAACCCCACAGAGTGGGCACTAGTTGTCTTTTCTGCTGGCATAGTCATTATTGCAGAGATATTAAATACTGCTATTGAAATAGATGTTGACCTCACTAGTCCCAACTATCATCCTTTTGCAAAAGATATAAAAGATATTTCGGCCGGAGCTGTTTTGTTCTCAGCTTTTTTGGCTGGGATAGTTGGATCTTTAATCTTTATCCCAAAACTGATTAGCTTCTTTTAAGTTAATCTCAAAAAGTTGACTTTATTTTTATATCTGATAATATAAAAGCCACGAGCTCTTTTTGAGCTTGTATTATTTAGGATGACAAGATCAATTAAAAAAGGACCATATGTTGATGAAAGGTTATTGCAAAAGATAGCCGGTAAGAAACCACTAGAGACTGGGGTTATTAAAACATGGTCTCGAGCCTGTGTAATCTCTCCAGAAATGGTTGGATTTACATTTGGCGTTCACAACGGTAAAAATCACATAGAGGTTTTAGTTAGTGAGGATATGGTTGGTCATCGTTTAGGCGAATTTTCTCCAACTCGTAAGTTTATTAAACATGGAGGAAAGATGCAGAAAGAGATAGAAGCCAAGAAGAAAGAAGCAGAAATCTCAGCCGCTAGAGCGGCCAAGACAGCCACAGATAGCAAGAAAAAATAATTTATTATTAAAAAAAACAGAGAAACGGCCAAGTCGTTTCTAACCAGATGAAAGCGTTTTTAAAAAATTACAGACAGTCCCCCCGCAAGGTTCGCCTTGTAGCGGAACTCATAAAAGGCAAAAGGGTTGCTGAAGCTCTTTTATTACTTGACACCTTGCCTAAAAGGGCATCTTTGCCACTTAAAAAATTAGTTGACTCAGCAGTCTCTAATGCTTCCTCTAATAATTCTTTAATTGACCCTAAGGATCTTTTTGTTGAAAACATAACTGTAAACAAGGGTATAGTTTTGAAAAGAATAATGCCAAGAGCAAGAGGTAGCGCTTCTAGAATAAACAAAAGAACTAGTCATGTTTTTATAACCTTGACTGAAAAGAAAATAATAGAGAAGATTAAAGAAGAAGTTAAATCAGAAACAGAAAAAAAAATAGATGTTAAAAAAGAACAAGATAAAAAACCAAAAGTTGCTAAAAAAGTCGAATCTGATAAAAAATCAAAATAATATATGTCAAAAGTAGTCCATCCGTATGCTCATAGGTTAGTAACACTCCGTGATTGGAAATCACGCTGGTTTGGTGATAAAAATTACAAAGACTTACTTCAAGGAGATGTTGTTATCCGAGAGTTTTTAGCAAAAAAATTAAGAGGTTTTTATGTTTCTAGAATTGAAATAGAGAGAAGCGCTAAAGCTACAAAGATAATGGTTCACACTTCTCGACCAGGGATGATAATTGGACGATCAGGAGAAGGTGTTACTAAAATAAAAAGCGAAATGGTTAAAGCTTTACATCGTAAGAAAATTGAGATGCCAGAAGATTTTAAATTTGACATAGTTGAAGTTACTAACCCAGACGCGGATGCCGCTATTGTGGCTTGTTCTATTGCTGAAGCTTTAGAGAAAAGATTGCCATACCGAAGAGTTATGAAGCAAGCTATTGATAAAATAATGTCAGCTAGAGGAGTTAAAGGAGCTCGTATTTATTTAGGAGGAAGATTATCAGGAGCTGAAATAGCTAGAAGCGAACAAATTAAAAGAGGGTCAATTCCCCTTCAAACATTTAGAGCTGATGTTGATTTTGCAAGAGAAAAAGCACATATGAGCTATGGTGATATAGGTATTAAAGTTTGGATTTACCGAGGAGAGATTTTTTCTGACGGTAGTGGGTCTAATTCAAACAAGAATCAAAATTTTTAAATTAATAAATTATGTTAATCCCAAAGAAAGTAAAATATAGAAAGTGGCAGACAGGACGAAGAAATATGTCTAAGATTTCTGCTGATACAAGGGGGACAGCTGTCGCCTTCGGCTCTTATGGATTAAAAGCTCTTACTGCTGGACGAATTAAGTCTAATCAAATAGAAGCTGCCCGTAAGGTTACATCTAGAACTCTTGGGAAAATTGGTAAAATGTGGATTAGAATTTTTCCTGACAGACCATTTACAGCAAAAGCAGCGGAGGTTGGTATGGGAAAAGGTAAAGGAGATTTACAGGGATATTCTTTATATATTAAACCAGGTAGAATTATATTTGAAGTTGACGGAGTGCCTGAGGCTACGGCTAAAGAAGCGTTAAGAAAAGCCGGAACTAAATTACCAGTTAATACTCGTGTCATCTCACGATAAATCTTTATGGAAAATCAAACCAAAAAATCAAATAAGGTTTTGAAAGGGGTTGTTTGCTCTGACAAGATGGATAAAACAGTAGTGGTCAAAGTTTCGCGTTTTGTTGAGCATAAAAAATATGGTAAAAGAATAATGAAAGTCAAGAAATATAAAGCTCACGATGAAAATAATGATAAAAAAATTGGAGATATAGTCGAAATAGAAGAAACTCGTCCAATTTCTAAAGACAAGAAATTTAAAGTGATTAAATAAAAATATGATTCAAGATGGAACAATCGTAAATATAACAGACAACGCCGGCGGAAAAATCGGTAAGGTTTTCAAAATCCTTGGTGCTTCTAAGCGTCGCTACGCTTCAATAGGAGATAAGGTTGTTTTGTCTATAAGAGTTGCTGAACCAAGAAAAACTGTTAAGAAAAAAGATATTTGCCAAGCAGTTGTTGTTAGAACAGTAAAGTCTTATCGTAGAAAGGATGGTTCTTATATTCGTTTTGACGATAATGCTGTGGTTATCTTAGAAAAAGACAAGATGGATCCAAAAGCTGGAAGAGTTTTTGGTCCTATTCCAAGAGAATTGGCCGAAAGAGGTTATCAAAAGATTATTTCATTAGCCCAAGAAGTTATATAATAATATGAAAATCAAAAAAGGAGACAATGTAATAGTTATAGCCGGAGCTGACAAGGGTAAAAAAGGAAAAGTTGTAAAGGCTATCCCTTCCTTAAATAAGGTTGTAGTTGAGGGGGTTAATGTTAGAAAGAAAGCTCATAAGTCAAGGAAAAAAGGAGACCCTAGCCAGATTATAGATATTGCTATGCCAATAGATGTTTCAAATGTGGCTAAAAAAGAGAATAATTAAGATATATAATTAAAATATGGAAACAATTAAACAAAAAGAAAAGAAATCCTTTACAGACTTGAAATCTAAATATGGTTACAAGAATATTTTATCTGCTCCACGTTTAGTTAAGGTGGTTGTTTCAAGTGGGACTGGTTCAGGAATAAAAAAGAATAAAGATTTTAATGATTTAGTCAAAGATAGAATTACTAAAATTACTGGGCAAAAGCCATCAACAAAAAGCGCAAAGAAATCTATCGCTAGTTTTAAGATTAGGACCGGAGATCCTATTGGGGTTATGGTTACATTACGAGGGGCAAGAATGTATGGTTTCTTGGAGAAATTAATTAATGTTGCTATACCTCGAACTAAAGATTTTCGGGGAATTGATAAAAAGATAGTTGATAATATCGGTAATTTAACGATGAGTATCAAAGAACATACAATCTTTCCAGAAACAGGAGATGAAGAATTAAAAGACGTCTTTGGTTTAGCTGTCACCATGGTAACTACTGCCAAGACAAAAGAAGAAGCTCTAGATTTCTTTGAGCTCTTAGGAATTCCTTTTAAAAAATAATTTTAAATTGATTGACATTTATAAACCTTTTTGGTAGTATTGGGAAGTCCCTTTTAAGTTGATCTGTGTTTCTCCTTAAGACATTTATAAGGTTTTAAGAAAAAACACAAGATATCGCTTAGCTTAGGGGCAAGTATTTTATTTATGGCAAAAACATCAGTAATAGCAAGACATTTAAAGAAATCAAAATTTAGTACAAGAAAGACTAATCGTTGTTTTCGTTGTGGCCGAGCTCATGGTTATATGAGAGATTTTGGTCTTTGTCGTATTTGCTTTAGAGAGATGGCTAACGAAGGAACATTACCTGGTATTAGAAAATCAAGTTGGTAATTTATTGAATTAATAAATATATAATTTTTAAAATGGATCAAATAGCAAACATGGTTAATATGATAAAGAACGCTAGTCTTCAGGGTCACGAAACCGTGATTGTTTCTTTTTCAAAAATTAAATCAGCCATTGCTGATTGTTTAGTCAAAGAAGGATATTTAAAATCAGTTAACAAAAAGACAAGAAAAGGTTTTCCTGTCTTAGAAATTGAACTATCTTATAAAAATGATGGTCGTGCGGTTGTTTCTGGAATAAACAGAATATCAAAATCATCTAAGAGGGTTTACCAAGGAGTTAAAGATATTAAAAAAGGAATTAGCAATTACGGAATGGTTGTTTTATCAACCCCTAAGGGAATATTAACAGACAAGCAAGCTTCTAAAGAAATGGTTGGAGGTGAAGCCTTGTTTAAAATTTGGTAATTATATGAGCAGAGTAGGAAAACAAACAATAATAATTCCAGCCGGAACAGAAGTTAATCAAAACGGCACAGAAATAACCATAAAAGGTCCAAAAGGAACTTTGGTTAGAAGTTTTCCTGGCCAGATTGATATTAAAATTGAGGGCACAAATATCACTTTTATTCCACAAAAAGAAGGAGATAAAAAGGTTAATGCTCTTTGGGGAACATACGCTTCTCATGTTAAAAACATGATCATAGGAGTAAATGAAGGCTATACCAAAAAGCTAATTTTGGAAGGAGTAGGTTTTAAGTCTGATGTTTCAGGAGATACTCTTAACCTAGCTCTTGGATTTTCTCACCCTGTTAAAATTGAAATACCCAAAGGATTAACAGTTACAGCTGAAAAAAATAACATAACGGTTTCTGGTATTGATAAAGAGCAAGTTGGTCATTTTACAGCTTTTGTCAGAGCTCATAAGAAGCCAGAACCATACAAAGGAAAAGGTTTTCGTTATTCAGATGAAGTTATTCGTCGAAAGCAAGGTAAGAAAGCAGCTTAATTAAGAAGTATATGGCAAATAAAAAAATAGAAAAAAGAATAAGATTAAAGGCAAAAATTAGAGCCAAGATAAGGGGAACAAAAGATCGCCCTCGTCTTTCAGTCTTTCGTTCAAATAATTTTATTTATGCTCAAATGATAGATGATGAAAACAGAAAGACTCTAGTTTCGGCCTCAGATGTTAAAAAAGATAAAGGATCTAAGGCTGACAGAGCTAAATTAGTCGGACAAGAAATAGCCAAAGCTAGTCTTGATAAAAAGATAAAGAAATGTATTTTTGATCGTAATGGTTTTAAGTATACAGGTCGTATAAAAGCTTTAGCTGATGCAGCTAGAGAAGCCGGTTTAGATTTTTAATATTATGGATAACACAGATACAAAAACAACAAATAATAAATCCGGATTTAACAAACAACCTTTTCGGGGGAAAAGAGATTCTGGCGGTCGTTTTCCAAAGGCAACTTTTCAAACACCTAAGCCAGATTTTGAACAAAAGATAATTTCTATCCGTCGTGTAACTCGTGTGGTTGCTGGAGGAAGAAGAATGACTTTTTCCGTAGCTATGGCTATTGGAGACAAGAAGGGTTCTATAGGATTAGGAACAGGCAAGGGGGGAGACACTGCTATTGCAATAAATAAATCTCTTCGCCAGGCTAAGAAAAGCATGTTTAAGATTAAGGTTGATAAAAATATGACAATCCCCCATGAAGTCTCAGCTAAACACACCAGCTCAAGTGTTATAATCAAACCTAATAAGGGCAAGGGGTTAGTTGCTGGAAGTACCGTTAGAGAAATGTTGATTTTGTCTGGATTAAAAGATGTTACTGCCAAAATAAATTCAAGAAGTAAAAATAAACTAAACAATGCTAGAGCCACATATAAAGCTTTACTAAAATTGAAAGACAATCAAGTGGTTTCCAAAAAATTAGAAAATGAAGAATCTTCAAAAGCAGTAGAAGATAAAAAAGATTAATTATGCAAATACATTCAATTAAAAGAGAACACCCAAATAAGAAAGCTCGACAAGTTGGCCGTGGTGGTACCAGGGGTAAAACTTCTGGTCGCGGAGGTAAGGGTCAAACAGCTAGAGCTGGTAATAAAAGACGCCCTCAATTAAGGGATATTATAAAGAAGTTACCTAAGCTAAGAGGTTATCGTTTTAATTCTATCCAGGCAAAGCCAAAGCCAGTCAATCTAGAGTCTTTAAATATTTTTGCTGACGGGTCTGTAGTTGATAGAAAAGCTTTACTAGACGAGAAGTTAATTAAATTAGAGAAAGGAAGAT
>Ga0209606_1003799_pt1 | contig 14770 bp, 17 predicted proteins | sample AD_UKC057_MetaG_FD_184412 | JGI IMG/M metagenome (GOLD analysis project Ga0209606, IMG submission 184412) | Active sludge microbial communities of municipal wastewater-treating anaerobic digesters from USA - AD_UKC057_MetaG (SPAdes) (version 2) | ecosystem: Engineered > Bioreactor > Anaerobic >...
TTTCTTGTTTTTCTTGTCCTAGAATTAAAAAGTCGTCCATGTAGCGGATGAATTTCTTCTGTTTTAAATTGTGCTTAACAAGCTGATCTAGTTGATTTAAATATACATTGGCAAACAATTGAGAAGTAAGATTGCCAATGGGAATTCCTGTTTTTGTGTCTAAATTAAAAGAATTAATTATCTGCTTAATGAGCCACATTATTCTTTTGTCCTTGATTTTACTTTCAATTATTCTTAAAAGAATTTCTTGATTAATACTGTCAAAATATTTGGAAATGTCGCACTTTAAACAATATGCATCTCTGTTATCTTTTAAAAATGCTTTCAGTCTTTTAATCCCCCTGTGCGATCCTTTCTTTTTCCTACAAGCAAAAGAATTGGAAATGAATGTTTTTTCAAATATAGGCTCGATAATACCACACAAAGAATGATGCACTACCCTGTCTTTAAAAAGAGGAGCTCTAATTAAACGCTCCTTTGAATCACGGACAATAAATTCCTTGTACGCGCCATGAATATACTCTTGCTTCTCCAACCTTTCTTTTATATCAATTAAATTATACTCTAAATCATAATTGAACTCCAAAATATCCTTTTTAAATCTTTTCCCTCTCCTAGCTTTAGAATATGCTGAATGGATATTTTCAAAAGAACAAACTTTGTTAAACAGGTTTCCTTTTCTTTTCATTTAAGTTCGCCTATTAGCCCTGGCCAGATGTTTCGCTAATTACTACTCAAACTGACCAGGGATACGGGCTTAATATTCTCCCTTTCAAATTAAATTACTCGGGAAGGAATAAAATCCGTAGCTAATAATGCATTGATAGCACATCCTTAAATATACTATTCGAGCTAATAACATTGCTACCGGGCGCAACGAAACCCAATGTTCGTGTTCGTATCAGTAGGCCCATTGTTCGTTTTCAATGTAAACACACCAGCGTTGGACGTGTTGTTCCAATTGCCACCGCGTTTCAAGGCACGTTGCGCGATTTTACCCCTGCTTAAATATTTTAACTTGCTGTTTTCTTCCATCCTCCCAAGATCTTTCCTATTTCTGTTACCTTTTCACAAAATGTCCCATAGGTTTTAATATTAATAAATCTTAAATCTTTAGCCAATCTAACTAGTATTCTTAACCTATCAACATCAATATTTAGATTTTCCATTAAAAACGTGCTCTTGGTTTTTGCTGAATTTATCTTTACCACTTTTTCCAGTATTTCCAATGAGCAGTTCTCTATCTTCTGCGCCAGAATAAATTTCTGGTTTTTGGGAAATCTGTTTAATATGGGATGGAGCCACAAAATCAAATCATAGATCTTTTGAAACAAGATTAAATCATTGTAATTATACATATTCAATTATTCCTTTTTAAAGGTGTGTTTAGATTCCTCAATGTTTCAAAGGAAACATTGAGGAACTTTTCAGACTTTAAGATTCCAAAGCTACCGGGCGCAACGAAACCCAACGTACGCGATCGTACCAGTAGGCCCATAGCTCGTTTCCAATGTAAACACACCAGCGTTGGACGCGTTGCCCCAACTGCCACCGCGCCTCAAGGCACGTAAACCTGTTTGGTCTGACTGATAATATATTCTCCCTATACCACTACTTCCATTTAAAGAGGTGTTGACTGGGCCAACATTATTGTAGCCAAGGGTGTTGCCCCAATTGGTGACATTGTCAGTGCTTCCTCCAATTTCGTGCCAGTTGTAGGAACCGTTTTGAGCAGGTGTCTGTGGTTGTGAACCTGCTCCTATTAAAGTATAATCCACCCATTCCCATACATTGCCTGATAAATGGTGAATCTGCTGGCCGTTTGATAATGTTAAGGTAGCCAAGGCATTAGTTACTCCTGCTTCAGGATCAGCTCCGTTGTAGTTTCCTGTAGCAGTATCTCCTACATTTCCACGCTTTAACACTCCTGAAACATAGTTACTTGATACTGATTCAATATCTCTGGCTAAAGCCATCCATTCAGCATTACTGATAAGATGAGCTCCGATTGATTTGCATTCTGCAATTGCATTAATTTGAGAGATATTAACCCAAGGAGTTCCAGTTGACCTGCTTTCAGGAACAAAAGCTGAGTTGTATGCTTGGTTTCCATTATCATCTCCTGTTATCTTTGCTTCATACTGCATAACACAGAATCCTAATCCAGTGTTAATCCAGCCTGTACCGCAGTCTTCTGTTTCTTTAACTGAAGCTGTTTTAGTTTCTGAAAAAGAAATAGCTCCTTTTCCTTCTAACTTGGCATATAGGTCAAAAGTAGAGCCATCTGATTTGTAGGAATAACACCATTCTTTGTTTACTCCTGTGTATGAGGGATCTTTAGGTATTGTTCCTCCTATGACTGCTTCCACTTGAGAACAATTAGTAGTATCCCCTGTTCCTAGACAGCAAGTTGCTCTTGAACCAGAACCTTGGTCTGGAGTTACTGGATAGCCATTGATTCCCATGTTAGATCCTGACCAGATTGCATTTCTTATTCTTTCCATTTCCGCTATTCTTTTAGCATCTCTGCTATCTTTGGATATGGAACTCATTCCAATAAGAATGAATGAAGAAAGAATTCCAACAACAATAATCACGACAAGAATTTCGATTAGAGTGAAAGATTGTTTCAAATATTTCATTAATCTATTTTAATTTCTCTTTTATGCTTAATATTATACTCCCCCCGATGGGTAGTGTCAATAAAATTCTTTTATTTTAATAAAAATCTCCGTAGTTGTCTTTGTTGATCATCTGATATTCCGACTCTTTGTATTTATCAATAAATTCTCTTGCCCCACTAATTTTACCCTTGCTCCATTTTATTTCAAAAGCATAAAGTCTTCCGTCTTTTTCTTCAATATAGTCAATTTCTTTTTTATCATGTGTTCTCCAAAAATAAGTATTGCAATCTATTCTATGATTATTATTTAATTTAACTCTCTCACTTATTACAAAATTCTCCCACATCTGCCCTTTATCGCTTCTTAGGTCTAGTAAATTAAAATTATTAATCAAAGCGTTTCTGATTCCTAGGTCAAAAAAATATATCTTTCTTAATTTTTTAATTTCCTTCCTTATGTTTCTGCTAAAAGGTTTTAAATCAAAAATAATAAACGCTTTTTTTAATATTTCTACATAGCTACTCACTGTTTTCTTGTCTATATCTAGCACATTAGAAATTTCATTATATGAAACTTCATTGCCTATCTGAAGAGCTAAAACTTGGAGTAGTTTTTCTAAAATTTCAGGGTTCTTTATATTCTGATATTGAAGCACATCTTTATACAAGTAACTTTTAGCTATGTTTTTAATGGTTTCTTCTTGTTCTTCTTTTGATTTTAGTGCTACTTCAGGATACATTCCAAAAATCATTCTATTTTCTAAAAGCCTATCTATTTTTAACTTATCTTTTTCTGGATTTAATTCTTCCAAAGAAAAAGGATAGACATAAAATTCATATTTTCTTCCAGTTAAAGGTTCTGCTGTTTGACTCGCCAGGTCAAAAGAAGAAGAACCAGTTGCAATTACTTGAATGTCCTTAAAATTATCTACTATGAGCTTTAGAGTAATCCCTATATTTTTTACTCTTTGCGCTTCATCAAAAATAACAAGCTTTTTATCTCCTATTATTTTTTTAAGATAATCAGATGTCACTTCTTGAAATTCCTTGCGAATATCAGGCTCGTCAAAATTATAATAAACAGAAGTATCGGAATGTTTATTTTGTATCTGCTTAACAATAGTGGTTTTCCCTGTTTGCCTTGCACCATATAAGATAATGGCTTTTCCTTTAAAAAGCTTATCTTCTATTTGTTTTTGAATTGTTCTTTGTATTAGATTGTCCATATTTTATATACTTAGGGGATTCTATTCCCCTAATTATATATAATTTAGGGGAATAAGTCAAGACAGAACGACGCTATTATTATATGAAATTATGGTATTTAGAAAAAACAAGGGGTCAACCCCTTGTTTTATTCTTCATATCTTCTTAACAACAAGACTGCTTTGTTTTTAAAAACTTCTATTACTCCTCCATAAGAGTAAATGATTTTTTCTTCGTTTGGAGTTTTAATCTTTATTTTCCCCTTAGTAACAGCAGATAATAAAGAAGTATGGTGTGGCAGCACTGTTATAAACCCCAAAGGAGTGGGAACATTAATTGTTTCTACCTCTCCATCAAACACTTTTTTCTCTGGTGTTAAAATATCTAATTTCATTATACAACTTCATTAATATTACCTTTCATATAGAAAGCGTCTTCACTCAAATGATCTAGCTCTCCTGAAACAATTTTTCCAAAACCCTCAATAGTTTCTTCAACCTTAACGTATTTACCAAGAATTCCACTAAATATTTCGGCTACAAAAAACGGTTGAGATAAATATTTTTGAATTTTTCTAGCACGACCAACAATAACTTTATCCTCTTCTGCTAATTCTTCTATTCCCAAAATAGCAATAATATCTTGCAATTCCTTATATCTCTGTAAAATCTTTCTCACACTACTTGCTACTTCATAATGTTTCTGACCAACAATTCTTGGATTTAAAAGAGATGAATTTGATTCCAAAGGATCAACTGCTGGATAAATTCCAAGAGACGCTATAGCACGAGATAATACCAAAGAAGAGTCTAGGTGAGAGAAAGTTGCCACAATAGCTGGGTCAGTTAAATCATCTGCTGGAACATAAATAGCTTGAACAGAAGTAATAGATCCATTTTTATTAGAACTAATTCTTTCTTGAAGTAATCCTACTTCTGAAGAAAGAGTTGGCTGATATCCTGTTTGAGAAGGAATCCTACCTAATAAAGCTGATACCTCAGAACCAGCTAGAACAAAACGAAAGATGTTATCCATAAACAATAAAACATCTTTGTTCTCTTTGTCTCTAAAATGTTCAGCAATAGTTAATGCAGTAAACGGAACTCTAAACCTTACACCAGGAGCTTCATTCATTTGACCAAATACAAGACAAGTGTTTTTCATTGTTCCTGATTCGCTCATATCACGATAAATATCATTACCTTCTCTTGATCTTTCTCCGATACCAGCAAAAACAGAATAACCCTGATGGACCTTGGCAATATTAGTAATTAGTTCTTGAATCAAAACTGTTTTCCCTACGCCAGCTCCTCCAAATAGTCCTACTTTTCCTCCTTTAGCCATGGGACACAATAAATCAATAGCCTTAATTCCTGTTTCCAATATTTCTATTTCATCTCTTTGCTCTTTTAATTCCGGTCCTTTATTGTGGATTGATTCTTTTAAATCTGCTTTTACTTCTCCCATTTCATCAATTGGTTCCCCTAATACATTTAAAATTCTACCTAAAGAACCTTTTCCAACAGGAACTTTAATGGGAGCTCCAGTATCTTCAATAATATCTCCCCTTTTTAATCCTTCAGTCTGTCCCATTGCTAAACACCTAACTTTTCCTTCTCCTAATTCTTGTTCAACTTCTAAAACCAATCCTTTATCTTTAACTTTTAATGCATTAAAAAGTTGTGGCACTTTGCCTTCTTCGAATTCCACGTCGACTACTGGTCCGATGATTTGTGTAATTTTTGCCATAATACAATATATTAATTATTATTCCATTGCTTCTTTGGTTGACGATATCTCGCAAACCTCTGAAGTTATTTGTTCTTGTCTTGCTTTGTTATAGTCTAATCTTAAAAATTCTAATAATCCCTTAGCATTGTCTGAAGCATTTCTCATTGCCATCATTCTTGCTGAATGCTCTGAAGTGTTGGCTGAAAGAATAAATTGATAAATCAAATATTGAACAAATACTGGAATTATTTCATTAAGAATTTCGCTAGAAGAAGGCTCTAATAAATAATCTGCCTCTTCTTTGATATCTTCTTTTTTAATAAAATTATCGAATGTTTCTTTTTCTAAAGGAAACAATTGAACTAATGTTGGCTTTTGAATAAAAGAAGAAAAGAAATGAGTATAGGATAAATATATTTTTTGATATCTGTTTTCTAAAAATAATTTAATTAATAATTCTGCAATTTCTTTTGTTTGAGTAAACTTCCAATAATCTCCAACACCTGAAAAACTATAATTAGAACCTTTTTTATTCTTATAAGTATTAATCGCTTTCTTGCCAATAGGCATTATCTCTATTTCTCCTTGTTTTTCAATTTCAGAAAGTTCTTTATTGGTAAATCTAATTAAATTACTATTGAATGATCCACAAAAACCTCTATCAGAAGCAACAACACAAACCAATATTTTTTTAACTTCTTTTTTTTCTAAAAATACTGATTTTCCTTCTATTAAAACTTTTTCTAATTTTTTAAAAATACCTGCTAACTCTTGCGCAAAAGGTTTTGAATCTAAAAATCTCTTTTGAGTTTTTCTCATCTTTAAGGCTGAAAAAGTCTCCAAAGCAGAAGTAAGCTCGGAAATATTCTTAACTGAAGATATTTTTCCTTTAATTTCCCTTAGATCCATATTTATCTTTGACTTTTTTAACTACTTCTAATAATTTCTTTTGCGTCTCTTCTGCAATATCTTCTTTTTCTTTAATATCAGTTAATATTTCTTTGTAATTAATTTCAATTTCCTGCATTAATTCTTTTTCAAATTCCTTTATTTTCTGTAAAGGAATATCCTCTAATTCTCCATTGACCCCTGCGAAGATAACAACAACTTCTTTTTCAAAAGGCATTGGAACTAAATCATCTTGTCTTAACAATTCTCTAATTCTTTTTCCTTTTTCAATTGTTTTTTTTGTTTGAGGGTCTAACTCTTCAGTAAATTCAGAAAACCTTTCTAGTTCTTGAAATTGAGCTAAATCAAGTTTTAAACGACCAGCAACTTTTTTCATTGCTTTAAGTTGCGCTGCCGAACCTACTCTTGATACAGATGTTCCAACATCAATAGCTGGTCTTTGTTCTTTTTTAAACATTGTTGAGTTTAAAAAGATTTGTCCATCAGTAATAGAAATTACGTTCGTAGGAATATATCCTGAAATATCTCCTGCTTGTGTTTCAATAATAGGAAGGGCAGTCAAAGATCCTCCTCCTTTTTCAGGAGAAAGCTTGGCTGCTCTTTCAAGCAAACGAGAATGCAAATAAAATACATCTCCTGGATATGCTTCTCTACCTGGTGGACGTCTTAAAATTAATGAAATCTCTCTCCATGCCCAAGCTTGTTTGGTTAAATCATCATAGACAACAAGGGCGTCTTTTTTGTTATCTCTAAAGTATTCGCCCACTGTTGCTCCTGCAAAAGGAGCTAAATATACAAAACTAGATGGATCATCAGCTGCCGCACAAACAACTACTGTATACTCCATTGCTCCTTGCTTTTCTAATGTACTAATTAATCTCTTAATTTTACTTTTCTTTTGACCACAAGCAACATAAATACAATATGGTCTATTCTTCTCTTTTTTCTGATTAACTATTGCATCTATTGCAACAGCTGTTTTTCCTAACCCTCTATCTCCAATAATCAATTCTCTTTGTCCTCTTCCAATTGGAATTAAAGCATCAACCATTTTAATTCCTGTATGAATTGGGGTTGAAACTGGACTTCTATCAATAACTCCTGGTCCCTTTCTTTCCAAAGGTAAATATTCTTCTCCTTTTATTTCTCCTTTTCCGTCAAGTGGTCTTCCCAATGGATCAATTACTCTTCCTAAAAGAGAATTACCAACTGGAATAGAAAAAACCTTTTTGGTTCTTTTTGCAATCATTCCCTCTTTAATACTTCTACTCTCTCCTAAAACCACTGCTCCGACTTCATATTCTTCTAAATTAAGAACTAGTCCTAAAATTCCTGTTTCTTCAAATTCGATTAATTCAAAATTCTCTACGTTCTTTAACCCAGAAAGTTTTACTACACTGTCTTTAACTTCAATCACTTCTCCTGTTTCTTCTAATTCAGGACTAATCTCCAAACCTTTTAATTGTTGTTTAAATTGTTCTATTAAGTCCATAGTTCTTTTTTATCTTTATCAAAACATCTTTTAAAGAAGCTTTGATAAAGATGTCTTTTGTTTTTAATCTAAATCCTGCCAAAAGACCTTCATCTAAAGAATAATTTATCTCTTTTTTTTCTTTAAGAATGTTTTGTATTTTTTCTTCTAATTCTCTTTTTGAATCTTGATTAAGATTCTTCGCTAAAACTATTTCTACTCTTTCTTCTTTTTTATAAATACTTTCTGTTTTCTTGAGAACAGGCAACATCAAACCCTTTTTCTTTTCTAATATGTTTTTTAAATTAGAAAAAAATTCTTGTCCTTTTTCTGGATTCTCTTTTAAGCATAAATATAATGCTCTTGCTAAAAATGTTACCTCTTTCTCTTTTTTCATATCTTTCTCAAAAATTCCTCTGTAATCTTCTTGTTCTTTTCTTCGTCAATATTTTCTTTTAGAATGCTCTCTGCTAAAACAAAAGAATTTTCGATTAAATTTCTCTCTGTTTTTTCTTTTTCTTTTTCTTTTATTATTTCAGCATCTTTTTGAGCTTTTAAAAGAATTGCTTCTTTTTCTTTTTCAGCCAAGGCAATTGATTCATTAATTTTTTCTTTACCTTGTTTTTCAGCTTCAAGAATAATTTGTTTTCTTTTTTCTTCGTTTTCTTTATCTGCTCTTTCTTTTACTTCTCTAATCTTATTAAGATTTTCTTCTGCTTCTTTGGATTTATTAATTCCTTTTTCTATTTCCTCTCTTCTTTTTTTCATTAAATCCAAAAATGGGCCATAAGCAAATTTCTTTAAAACAAAGAAAAGAATTGCAAAATTAATTAATTGCCCTATTAAAACTTTCCAATCTATTGTTAGTCCTTCTTCCATATTAAGATACTATAATTAATATTGCGGTTACAAAAGCATAAATAGCAATAGCTTCAGCAAAAGCAATAGCTAAAATCATGCCTCCTTGAACTTTTTGTGCTGCTTCTGGATTGCGACCGATTGATTCCAATCCTTTAGATCCAATCATACCAATACCAATAGCTGGTCCAATTGCTCCTACTCCAATAGCTATTGCTGCAGCGATTCCTGTTAATGGTTCCATGTTTTTATTATTTTATTTATTATTATTTTTTATTTGACCTTTTTCTATAATTGGCAATACCAACTTATATACATCAATAATTGTTAACACTATCCCAATAAAAGCAAATACTAGTGTAAACAATGGAAACTTACCAGATTTTTGATCAAAAAACAAGCCTATAAACATACAAACAACTAAGGGCAAAGCAATCAAAAATCCTAATTCGCTGCCTAAAAAAATCACATATTTCAAATTAATGTTCGTGTTTTTCTGTGTGGAAGACATAAAATACTGTAATTAATGATGAAAACACTAATGCTTGAACAAAAGCAACAAAAAGCTCTAATCCCATAAAAGGAAGGGGCGCAATAAAAGGAATCATAGAACCAATAATCATTAGAAGGACTTCTCCAGCAAAAAGATTGCCAAAAAGTCTAACTCCCAATGAAAAAGCTTTTGTAAATTCTCCTATTCCTTCTAGAATTCCTACAAAAAACATAATCGGGTCTTTGAAATTAATGAATTTTTTCATGTGAGTAAAAAACCCTAATTGTTTTAAAGCTGAAAAATGGACAAAACCCATTCCGAAAAGAGCTAAAGCTAAAGTAAAATGTAAATCAGAGCTAGGAGATCTTAAAATCGGAAAAACACCCAACCCTGGAACTATTTCTAATAAATTGTTAAAAAGAATAAATAAAAAAAGTGTTGCCGACAAAGGGAACACTTCTTCTGTTTTCTTTCTATCTCCAGTAATTCCATCAAACAAATTAAACACTGCTTCTAATATCCATTCAAAAAAATTCTGTATTTTATTAGGAACCATTTCTTTTTTTCTAAAAGCCATGGAGAAAAAAATCATCATCAACAATCCTATTAAAACGCTCAAAATAAAGGTATTTGTTACTTCAATACCTAAGATATCTAACATTGGTTCTCCTGATAATGCTATATGTACATTCATGCTTTTAAAAAAATAATCTGGCCTTCTGCCAATTACATATTACCTAAAAAGCTTTTATTGTCAAGAAAAAAAGCAATCACTGCTGATTGCTGAAATATTCATTCATGTCTTTTCTTCCTGTTTCAATGTTTAGAGAAAACCTTTTATATCCTGCGAGAACAAAAAAGAAATCTATTCTTTTAGGGTCTTCGTTTTCTAGACAACACTCCTCAGCATTAAGAATATATTCAGAAAAAAAAGAATACATTTGCTCTGTCGGACTTAGTGTTTGAATAATTTCTTCTGCTTCATCTTCTTCATCATCTTCGTTGTAGTTTTTCTTTAAATTATTATAAAAAGGCTTATCAGGCAATGCTGTTCCAGTTATAAACATATTTATCACCTTTTAAGTTACCATGGCGATCGTAGCATTAAAATCAAAAAAAGAAAAGCACTATTTATGTGCTTCTATTAAATGAATAAAACATTCTTCTTGAATCGGAATTTTTAAAGTTTTATGCTGGGGCTTTTCAATAGAAAGATGAACTTTAAAACATACTCTTTCTGGTATTTGTTTGTTTCTGTTTACTCTTTTAAATTCGCTAAAAGCTTCTTTCAAAACATCTTCTAGCTTGCCTCTCCTAAGCAGAGAAATATCTTTTCCGCCGTTCCAGACCAAAATACTTTTAACCTTTACCTCGAAAAGATTATTGTTAAAATTAGCCTCATTAATTTCTTCAATTATTTTATTAATTTCATCTATTTTTCTCTGGTGCTTCTCTCTTCTAAACTCCAGTTCCCTAGTTACATTTTTAATGAGCTGCATAATTAGCGAATATCATAAAGATTAAAAATTAGCAACTCATTTCTTCTCTAACTATTTTCCTATCGTCCCAAGGAATCCTTTTTCCATTGTCTACACATATCCACGGCTCACATCCTTTGCCAGTAATAATAACTACGTCTCCTTTTTCAGCAAAAGAAATTGCTTTTCTGATTGCTTCTCTTCGGTCTATAATTTTGATTGCTTTTGAGGAGCCTTTTAAAACCTGATTAATAATTTCTTCTGGATTTTCATCGTATGGATCTTCATTAGTAACAATAACTACATCACCATATTTTTCAGCAATATTGCCCAATACCGGCCTTTTCCATTTATCTCTTCCCCCTCCGCAAGCGCCTAAAACACAAATCAATTTTCCGCTTTTAGGCTTTAAAAACTTATACACTTTTTCTAAAGCATTAGGAGTAAAAGCATAGTCAACGAAAACCTTAAAAGGGAAAGAAACTACCTCTTCCATTCTTCCTGGCACTTGTTCTACTTTTTTGACCCCTAAACTACACTTCTCTAAGCTTAATCCCTCTGACAAACCAACAGTAATTCCTGCAAGGATGTTGTAAACATTAAAATCGAATAATAATTTAGATTCAAAATCAACTCCTTTTACTTTGAATTTGGTTCCCTCATAAGTTGCATTAACTTCTTCTGCTCTTATATCTGCTTTCTTATTTTCAATACTATAAGTAATTACTTTTTTTGCTTTAAAAGAAAGGAAATAATCTTTATGGTCATCATCTATATTTATAATATGCGTGTCTTTTACTATTTTAAATAATTCTCCTTTTGCTTTCTTGTAATTCTCAAAACCTTTGTGAGCTTCTATGTGCTCTGGATTTAAATTAGTTATAAGCGCTGTTTTAAAATCGATAAATCTATGTCTGTGCTGCTTAATGCCTTCGGAGGTAACTTCAATTATTGCATAGTCACATTTTTCTTTAACTGCTTTTCTTAAAAAACTTTGCAAAATAAACCTCCCTGGCATTGTCATTTTTAATTTATTTTCTTCAACTTTTTCGCCTATTTTAAAAAATATGGAAGTTGAGGCTGCTACCTTGTATCCAGCTTCTTCTAAAATCTTAACAACAATACTTACGGTCGTTGATTTTCCATTAGTTCCAGTGATTCCAATCACTTTTATTTTCTTAGAAGGAAAACCATTTAAAAAAGCTCCTAAAAAAGAGACAAAAAAATGATAATAATCTTTAATAAATTTTGGTATTATTTTTTTAATCATTTTCCCAAAAACTTTAAAGCTTGCTTTATTCGTTCTTCAGGATTATTAATTTCTTCTGGAATATTAACTATAGCCTCATTTATTTCCTCTTTTGAAAAACCTAAAGAAGACAATGCTTTATAGACTTCGTCTTTTTTAATGGGCTTTTTAATTTCTTTAATTTTTCCTGAAATCTCTAAAAGTATTTTTTGAAGCTTTTTCTCTCCAATACCTTTAACTGGAATCTCTCCTTTTTCTAATGATTCTTTCAATTTGTCTATTGATCCAATAGACGATAAAATTACTGCTGTTTTTGGCCCAATTCCAGGCACATTCTTTAAAACCTTAAAAAGCTCTAACTCTTCTAAAGATAAAAATCCGTAAAGATCAATGTTTTTTTCCCCAACAAAAAGAAAGGTATAAAAATTTCTTTCTTCTCCCAATCTTATCTTTTCTAGGTTAGCTTTAGATAAAAATACCTCAAAGCCCATGCCTTGCCTTTCTACAATTGCTGACTTATCGTCTTTTAAGGCTATTTTGCCTGATATAAAGCTTATCATAATTTAGATTAATTATTATATAAAAGCCACTTCCACAAAGGAATATATTTTATTTTTTTCCCTTTCATTGTTTTTAATTCTTCTCTGTCCCAAGTTATTAAAACTAAGTTGTCGCACTTTAATTCTTCGCTAGCGTCAATAAGAGCCCTTGTTTCTCTTTTTTCTGTTTTTAAATCGTTGATGTTATAAGAAACCTGTATCAATGAGTCTATCGTTAACCCTTTCCTGATTAAAAAGTCCACTCCTTTATTACTTTCTGTTTTATAATAAAATAAATCAACGTTAGATTTAAATCCTCGCTTTAATAATTCTGTGAATACTAAATTTTCCATCAAGCTTCCGCTGTTTTTCGAAAACTGAATAGATTTAGAAGTAACCAATCCATTATCAACAGCATAAACTTTTTTAATTGATCCGAACACTTCTTTTGTTTTGTATGAATATTTGTTAAGCAAAAATATTAAATACGATTCCTGTAAAAATCCGGCATATTTCTCTATTGTTATTGGACTTTTAACATTAAGCGGCCCTAATAATTTACGATAACTAAATTCACTAGCAACATTGTTAATGATTAAAGAACCTACGCTAGTTATCTTTTGGGGATATCTAATCTTGTACCTATTAACCACATCCTTAAAAACTACAGCATCAAACAATGTAGAAAGATATTCTTTAGCATCCACATCTTTCACAACTACTTCAGGAAATCCTCCGCTTATCATGTAATTATTAAGATGATTAAATATCTCTCCCTTGTAATCCGCTAACGAAGAATCTCTAATATTGATTTTTTTAGCAAACAAATATTCTCTAAAACTAAAAGGCAACACCTCTATCTCAAAATACCTTCCTGTAAGGTGTGTAGATAGTTCTCTGCTTAACAATTTGGAATTTGAACCAGTAAGAATTAAATTATACCCTTCTCTGTGTAATTTGTTGGCAAAGAGCTCCCAACGATCAAGGTTTTGTATTTCATCAAAAAAAATAATATTTGTTTTCCCGTAAACAGAAAGCATTTCTTCTATAAGTTCGTCGTAGCTTTTTATATTCTTCAATATTTGACCAAGAGCATCATCATCTAAATTTAAATAGGCGAATTTAACATTTTTCAAAAGCATCAATCCTAAAACCGACTTGCCAGATCTGCGCGGACCTATTATCACCTTTATCAAGTCTGTTTTCACCAACTCATTGGCTTTTGCAAAAACAGAACGAGGCACATAGTCCCGAGAAAGCATCTGTTCTACTGTATCTTTCTGTTTTCTTATAATAGAATTTAGTAAATCATTCATATTTTAACACACGATAAACAAATATTATGATTTTTGTTTATTATATATAAATATATATCTAATTTCACATAAAGTCAATAGATTTAATCAGGTTGATTTGCACAAATTTTTCGATTTAAAAACATATAATAATTATGCTACACAAAAGACAAATATTATAATTTCTATTTATTATGTATAATATTGCTTAATTTATAAGCATCTCCATGCTTGGCATAGGAAAACCAGGCATTGGCATTGATTCTCCCCCCCCCTGAATATTGCCTTTATACATCTTCTTCAACAATCTCTTGACAGTGGCTTTCCTTAATAGAATATATTGCTTGAATACAATATACCCTAAAAAATCTATTCCTAAAGACAATGGAAAAACATTAGCTTTTTTAGGATTTAATCCTAGCTTAAGATTATTTTCCAAAAACATCTTGATTTTCTTTTTAAGAACATGCATTTCTTGTTTTTCTTGTCCTAGAATTAAAAAGTCGTCCATGTAGCGGATGAATTTCTTCTGTTTTAAATTGTGCTTAACAAGCTGATCTAGTTGATTTAAATATACATTGGCAAACAATTGAGAAGTGAGATTGCCAATGGGAATTCCGATTCTTATGTCTTTATTAAAAGAATTGATTATTTGTTTAATGAGCCACATTATTCTTTTGTCCTTGATTTTACTTTCAATTATTCTTAAAAGAATTTCTTGATTAATACTGTCAAAATACTTAGAGATATCACACTTCAAACAATACACATCCCTATTGTCCTTTAAAAATGTTTTTAATGTTTTAATGCCTTTGTGCGCCCCTTTCTTTTTCCTACAAGCAAAAGAATTGGAAATGAATGTTTTCTCAAATATGGGCTCAATTACTGCGCACAAAGAATGATGAACTACTCTGTCTT
>Ga0209606_1003800_pt1 | contig 14767 bp, 9 predicted proteins | sample AD_UKC057_MetaG_FD_184412 | JGI IMG/M metagenome (GOLD analysis project Ga0209606, IMG submission 184412) | Active sludge microbial communities of municipal wastewater-treating anaerobic digesters from USA - AD_UKC057_MetaG (SPAdes) (version 2) | ecosystem: Engineered > Bioreactor > Anaerobic >...
TTCTGCCGTTTTTGAGCGGACAAACGAACCCATTGAAGGTGAAGTCCCTGTTGAAGGCGAAGCGCTCGCTGAAGGAGAATCTATAGAAGGAGAGACAACCGTTGAAGGGGAATCCGCTGAAGGCGAAACCGTACCTGACGATGACGAGGGTGGTTGTGGCGGTTGTGGCGGCACTAAGGCGTTGAAAAATGCGTTGGGCGACTGGTTGCTTGTAGGTCTCTCGCTACTCTTATTGGCGGGTATGCGCAGGGTCTGAACCCGAAAAATTTTGGTACATTTTATGAGCGGGGGTATCGTCTCCGGTGACACGAGGCGATCCCCCCCTCGCCCCCCCCCTCGAACCGTGCGCCATGGGCAACCATCCCATGTACCCATGCAACAGCGGGGAAGAGCAGGAACATCCTATACCTTCCCGTCCTTCTCATCAAACGACCCTCAATCTTTGCCCATCATCCACCGCGGTGCATCCACCGCCCCCGGTGCATCCCAGAACGCATTCCGGCCCCCGGCTCATCCCATGCCACTTCCGTCCCCCTCACGGTTATGTGCTCCCGCTTGCTGGCTGGCTTCCCTGGACTATTCCCGGAAGTTCAAAGCCATCCAACGCCTTCATACATTCGACCACACTTCTATTCATAGCATTACGGACACCAATCAACACTCCCGCTGAACACGACCCATTTCCTTATTCGTTTCCAGCGTTCTTGCCCGTCAACGCATCCACCAGCAGGGCCATCAAATCATCCCGTGACAGTCCCGCCAGCGCTTCTCGAATACCTTGGATTTTGTCCGTCTCGTTAGGGATTTCCGGTGGATTAGTGCAACATTTAGTGCAACGCATATCTTCCGGTAGCGTTTTACTACTGCAAACATTGGGCGAAACAACCTCCCCATGCCAGCTTCCCAAGCTGGATGTCGCGGGTTCGAACCCCGTGTCCCGCTCCATCTTCTTTTACCTCAGCGTCTTAGAGCGTGTAAGGAAAGTCAAGATTGCTTCACTTTGTTCGCAATGACGGCTTTATGGATGCTATGTCATTGCGAGTGAAACGAAGCAATCTAAATTGGTTGTGATAATTGCATGGACCGTCAAAGGGACTTTCCGTACACCCTCTTGTGCAGGGCGGCCCGGGTGATTCTGCGGATTTTCGCCACACCAGGAAAATACAAGACCGTAGCCGGGCACTGCAGTACCCGGTCTCTCCATTTCTTTTCCTTGAAATGCAACGGCCAGTTTCCGTGCTTGTCTTGGACAGGCCCGGGGGTCTTTGCGTTGGATAATCCATGCACTCCATACACTGCTTAGCCGGTGCTTCCGGATTTACTGTAACAACAAAGCGTGAAATCCAGCAGGTGTCCTGGTTTGAATTGATATCAGGGGTATCGGCAAAATAACATATTGCAGAAAAGTGGACGACCTTTAACTTCATCCATCCCAAGGGTTGGCGCGGGCAGGTATGTAACCCGGAAGGTCACGAGACCATCATCGCCACCTTCTTGGGGGGGGGTGATAAAGGGCAAGAAACTAAAAGCAGGAGAATGCGGGAACAGCCTTTCGGGAGGGTACAAGAATGTCTGTTGGAATGAACAAACTGATGACCCTGTTGGCTCTGTTTGCCTGGGCGATTCCAGGTGCTTTATTTGAGGCCCGGGCGGAGGAGGGGGAGTATCTGACGGTGAATATCCCGCCTCTTACCGGGGAACGCACCACGATTCAAATTACGGCCAGGAATCCCGATGCAAAAGATCGAATGGGTACCATTGCCGTTACCATCGACGGGGGCGGCCCTGTGGTTCCCCTGAATCCCAACGCCTACGATGTGTTTCCCCCGGACGGATCGGCCCGCCTGGCCACGTTTATGCCCGATGGCGATGGATGGAAAATGCGCCCCCGCTACGAGGCTGTTGTCGCATCCAAAATGCATGTGGAATTATATCGTGATACCTGGTCAAGCGGCGCCCAAAACACCCTGGAATTCCCCGTGACGTTTACCAAACCGGGAGCAATACGAATCCTGGTTCGTGCCACTTTTTCGAAGCGAGTGGACGGAATTGCCGTTGTGGATTGGAATTTTCCCAAAGAGGGGCCCTCGGATGAACAGGGATTGCCCTGTGAGGTATTTGAGTTATTCCGGGACGAAGAAGATGACGTTACTGAAGAAGAAGCATCCGCAATCCATCCTGAAGAAGCCGGTTCGGATGAGCCGGACACGAGCAGCACCGCTGTTTCGCCTTCGTCGGATAGGTTGGAATCAACGGCAGAAGAAGAACGGGTGTATGTGGAAAAGGCAAAGGAAATTGTCCTCTCAAAAACGAAAAGGAATATCGTTTATAAGGTATTTCAATCCTTGGAAAGCGGTTCCTTGTGTACAGAGGGTACTTGGAATGCCCTTTTCGAAGAGTTCCTCTTCAATGGAGAGGACTTCTATTGGCTGGATACTACCAAAGCCTATACCGCGGATGAGGAGAAATTCCGTAACGACCTGTATTGGTGCGGCACCTATAGTTATACCACCATGGTGGATGAGCCCAGAACGCTGAATGCCTATACCACCGATTTTGAAACAGCCGTTATTATGGTAAGGCTTAATTTTGGACTCTACGATGATGCGCCGGATGAGGAGGAGGCACCCTCTTCCCCGGAGGAAACGGATATAACCATCGGAGGGATGGGCACCGGTTTCTTTATTACCGCTGAAGGACACATCCTTACCAATCATCATGTGGTATCGGGTGCCGGCGCGGTGGCGGTCATCGTGGAGGGCCAGGAACCCAGGATTGCGGAAATCGTGGGCATGGATGAGGAGACGGACCTGGCGCTGCTCAAGGTCGACGCGCCGGCGGTTCCCGTCACCTTCGGCTCCACGGAACTCGCCCGGTTGGGCCAGACCGTTTTTGCGATTGGATTTCCCTCTCCGGAGATTCAGGGGGTTTCGCCCAAAGTCACCATGGGGATCATCAGTTCCTTGACGGGCTTGATGGACGACGCCAAGTCCTACCAGATTGACGTGGCCGTGCAGCCTGGAAATTCGGGCGGGCCGCTGTTTTCCGCCACAGGGGAAGTCATCGGTGTCGTGTTCGCGCGTGTCGATGATGCCATTTACGCCGAGGCAACGGGCGCCATCGCCCAAAAAATCAACTATGCGATTAAGAACGGTCCTGTCATGGCCTTCCTGCAAACAAAACCTGCAGTGTACGAGCGCGTCCTCCGCGGAACAGTAGGCGTGCAGACACAGGAAGAGGCTGTCAGTCGGATAAGCAAGTCGGTGGTGCTGATAGTGGTATTGAAGGAAAAGGAATGATTTGGATTGTTCAGGGGCATTTCATAAGCGGCGTGATGGCTTGGATAGAATGGGAAGATCCTATTCGGAAGGTTTGCTCACCGTCCGGGCGCGCTTCTTGTACGTGCTCAGGGCGCTGAAAGGCGCTGCCGAAGTTCGGGCGGCACGGTAATCCCCTGGGAGTCACACGCTTGCAGGATTTCTTTCGCCGAATCCAGGTCGCCTCGGGCGATCAGGGTCCGCAAAAGGAGCAGCCTGTTGCGCCCGTCGGCGGGTTGCAGGCGCACGGCCGCGCGCAGGGCCTGTTCCGCCTCCTCCCAGGCGCCCCGGGCATAGGCGGCCTCGCCGAACTGGTATTGCACGGCGGGGTCGTCGGGCGCCAGGGCGGCGGCCTGCCGTAATAATTCCAGCCCCTCGGCGTTTTCGCCCGCCTCCAGGTGCAAGAGGGCGCGGCGCACGCGGGGTTCGGCGGCCTCCGGGTGGCGTTCCATGGCGGCATCCCAGTAGGCCGCGCGGTTTTCCGGGGTGTTCGTTCCGGCCATGAGTTCATCGAGCAGGCGGTAGGCGAGGGGGTGTTTCGGCGCGGTGCTGATGATCATCTCGAAGGTCTTTCGCGCGCGACCGGACTGGCCCCGCTTTGTTTGAATCTCTCCGATGCGGCACCACGCAAAGATATCGTCCGGATTGGCGCGCAGAAATTTTTTATAGCAGCGCTCCGCTTCCTGCAGGGCGTCCCCGGCAAGGAGCAGTTCTCCCAGGCCTTTCAGTGCGGGCGGGTCATCGGGATACAGGGCGAGGCATTCCCGGTACCCGGCCTCAGCCGCGTCCGGGTTGCCGCGCCGTTCTTCAAGTACCCCTTTGGTGCGCAGGGTGACCCTCGCGGCGGGATGCCGCGCGGCGAGTTCGGCCTGCTGCGTCCCGGCATCGTCGAGGCGGCCCAGTTCCAGGAACTGGTTGAAACAGGCGTGGCGCAGGTACAGGTCCCGGGGCCGGTATTCGAGGGCGGCGAGATAGTCCCGGGTTATTTGATCGCGCCAGGATGCGCCCAGCCGCTGCCGCAGCGCCTCGTAGCGCTCACGGGTGCGCGCCCGGGTGTGTTCATCCTGAAAGGCCTGCAACTGCCAACCCAGCAGGTCGAATTCCGCTGCGTCGGTCCAGGCCAGCCGCTGTGCGCATGCCTCTCTCGAGAGAGGCGCCGCGGGAGCATCGGGGACCGGGGCGGGGGGGGGCACTATGCCGAGCACGGCGTCCAGCATGGTCCGCGCGGCCAGGTAATTGCCGCCAAAATTGAAATGAACGTTGTCGTAAAAATATTCATATCCGGGCAGCCCGTCCGGACTGTGTTCGCGCAGGGTGGTTTCCACGTCCGCCAGCCGCGCATAGGGCAGGCGCGCGGCCAGGTCCCGGACAATGCCGTTGATGCTGAGCCCGTTGAAATCGGGCTCTTGCGGGCTGACCACGCCCATGAACCGCTTATTGCTGGACAGGGTGCACAGGACCACGCGCGCCCCGCCTTTTCGGGCGGCTTCGCAGATATCTTCAAGGTTGTCGGCATAGTAGCGCAGGGCGCGGTGATGGTCCGTCATGCTGGGCATCATGCCCATGAGCGCATCCGCATCGGGCAGGTTCAGGGCGGTCATGGCCGTATTGGCACGCAGCAGTTGCGTCACGCGCAAGCCGTTGAGGGCGATGAGGCCCTGGATGACGGCGGGCCGCCACAGGGGGCCCATGCGCCCCAGCGCGGTCGTGGGCCCGAAGGGCCCGACGGCTTCATTATTCCCCATGTAAACGAGACAGATGTCCGGTTTTAATTTGGCGCAGGCCTTCGCGGCGGCGCGCATGACGTGGGAATTCATGCCCGGACACGCCGCGTTATACACCTCCCAGGCATATTCCGGGCAGCGCGCTTCCAGCAACACCTCCAGAATGCGGGCCGAGGCTTGCGTGCCGTAGATGGCCGAACTGCCGAACACAAGCACGCGCCGCGTGTCGGGCGCCTTGTTCTCCGGCGCCTGAAAGTCGAGGTCGTCCCAGGTCATGATACGGTCGAGGGGGAGCGCGGTGAACTGCTGGTAAAACGCCCGGTTGGGCGCATAAAACGCTTCGCCGTGGTATACCTTGCGTACCAGGAAACCGGTGGATTCCCCGTAGCCCATGCCGCGCAGGGCGCCTTCCAGCAGCGTCGGCGGCAGGGCCAGGCAGGCAAGAAAGAGGAGCACCCGCAGGGCGGCGCGCCTGAATTTCATAAGGAAAGGGACCTTCACGGGATCATGTACTTCCGGTGTCATGTTCATCCGACGAGTCTGTGTCGCGGCATCGCCGCTCGCGGACCACATAGGCCGGCAGGTGCTGCAGGGTCAGGAAACTGCGGATGACCAGTTCTCCGACCAGGGCGATGGCGGACAGGGTAATCAGGGCGAAAAAGAACACCGTGTTGAGTATCAGCCCCGGGGTCACCTCGGTCATAATACCGCCGGCGGAGAAAAAGGCGAGCAGGATGCGCAACGCGAACAAAATGCCGCCGAGAAAGCAGAATCCGGCCAGCACCTGAAAGGGCCGCTGCGACAGTTTGACCAGGTTATCCATGTTGTATTGCCACAGTTTCCGGAAGGTCCATCCGGAGCGGCCGTACTTGCGCGGGTAATGGGTGATGGGCACCTCGGCGCATCGGCTGAGGCGGCTGATGGCATCCACATTGTTGAACACGTGATACGGTCCGAACCGGAAGGCGCGCAGCAGGTCGCCGTTGTAGATTTTGAAGGTGCACCCGAAATCCCGGAGTGTGCTGCCCGAGGCGCGGCGCATGATTACGTTTGCCAGCCGGGAGGGGAGGATTCGCCACAGCGAATCTTTGCGGTTTTTCCGGTAACCGCTCACCAGATCGGTGCCTTTGTCATATTCCGCCACCAGCAGGGGCAATTCCCCCGGGTCGAGTTGCAGATCGCTGTCCATGAGAACCCAGGCGCGTCCGCGCGCCTCGGTCATGCCCGCCGTCACGGCCGCCTGCTGTCCCGCGTTCTTGAACAGGTCCAGAATGACGCGGATATGGGTGTCCTTGTCGAATAAGGCGTTCAGTTTCCGCCAGGTGCCATCCGTACTGCCGTCATTGACCAGAATGATCTCGTAGGGCCGCCCCAATGCTTCCAGGGCCGCGGAAAGGCGCCCGTGAAATTCCTCGATGCTGTTTTCCTCGAAGTGGCAGGAAATCAAAACGGAAAATTCGGGCGCTCGGGTCATGATGGTGTCCTTGCTTTCTGGTTTCGGAAACGGGGCATGGCTCTGACGCGGCAATCTCTGCGCCGAAGCCCGGGGCCGGTATTGTTATGGCGTATTCCGAAGCATGAAATCAAATGTCATGTTTACCCGCTTGCAGGGAACCGCATTTTCTTTATTTGGAAAGCGGTTTCCGTGTATGCTGTCTGCCGTCTCTAAGAGCGCGCCTACCATAAGGATTTTCCCATGCATCAAATTCTAAGAGGTTCCCGCAGCGGGTTTCTCTTCACCTCCGCGAAGGTTTGGGTCCTGGCCTGTTGCTGTGTGACTCTGGCCGGCGCCGTCCAGGATACGGTTCCCAAAACGGACGCTACCGTTACGGCGGACGGCGGGGGAGACCCATCCGTCCGGGAAGCGGCCATGGCGGCCTATGACAAGGAAGACTATGCTGGCGCGGTGGACCTGTTGAAGGATGCCCATGCGTTGGACCCGGGAGACGCCGAAGTGGCGGGGCGGCTGGGGTTTGCGGCCAAGGAAACGGGCGCCTATGAGCTGGCGCTGAAGGCGCTTGACTCCGCCGTGGAACTTGCGCCGGACAATTATTATTACTGGTGGTGGCTGTCCGATACGCAACGCCTGCTGGGGCGCTACGCCGATGCGCTGCAAAATATGGAACGCGCCCGTGACCTCGCGCCGTCGGAGACCCGCGAGGAACTGCAGGCCTACGTGGCCTATACGTCCATTCTGGCGGGGGACACCCCTTCCTGGGAAAATGTCGATCAACACCTGAACTTTGCGGAGCGCCACCGCAAGATGCGCCGGGTGCGCCGCCAGATTGAGGAGTATGTCAATGCCCTGGACGTGGCGCCCGCAGTGGAACCGGGGGACATGAAGGCCCTTGGCCGGCTGGCGTGGACCTGTCAGCAGATTGGCGTTCAATATATCTATATAGAAGAACCCGACCCTGCTATTGATTATTTAAAACAGGCGCTCTTGTACATGCGGGACAGCGACATGCCTTCGGAAATCATGCGGCAGGAACAGTTCCTGGCCATCGCCTTCCAGTTGAAGGCCGAACGGGAACCCGGTGCTGCGGCGGGGTGCTATGAAACGGCGGTCTCCCATTGGAACCGCGCGCTGGACGCATCGCGCGCCGCGGAGGATGTCGCCTATACGCGGTATGTGCAGGGCCGTCTCCTGGAAGTATTGAGCCGATTTCGTCCCTTGGACGATCCGGCGCTGACCGCGCTCCGGGCGGCCAACCTGAAAGAAGTACCGTGGCAGGGCCCTGTAAATGAATATTCGACCGCCGACGCCGTCTATGGCGAGGCCCAATGCCGCCTGCGCGAGGGCGATTACGCGGGTGCCCGAATTCTCCTGGAGATGGCGGCGGAATATTTTGATCAATCCCAGTACCTGAGCGACTACCAGCGTGCGGTGGAACTCCACCTCCACCTTGCCTGGGTCTTTTTTCAACAGGAACACGTGAAGGAATCGTTGGACCAGGCGGCGCAGGCCGGGGCCAAAATCGATGAAGCGCGCAAGTTCATGGACGCCGACACCTTCAACCGCAGTGCCGCGAAGCGGGGCCAGCAACGCGTGGCGGCGGCCCGTGCGCGGGCGTATGTCGCCCAGTCCAAGGGCGCGGAGGCTTTCGCCGCGGTGGAAACCTTTAACGCGTTGGATTTTCGCACGCTGCTGGGCGCTCTGTTGGTGGATGATACCCGCCGCACCGATGCCACAAGCGAAAAGAGCGTGGTCCGCAGGCGCATTCCCCATCTTGAATCCGCCCTGGCCGCAGCCCGCGAAGCCGGGGACGCGCAAGAGGCGGCACGGCTGGAAGAACGGCTTGCCGCGGACGGGGCGCGGCTGCAATGGCTCGAACGGGGTCTCTCGTTTGTCTCGTCGCAGACCCTGAATTTCGAATCGCTGCCTCCCGCCACTTTTGAAGAAGCGCAAGGGGCGCTGGATGCGGGGGCTCTGCTGGTGGGCTTCTTGTTTGATGACCGGGGCGGGACCGCCGTGTGCCTTTCACAGGACGAAGTGAAGGGTGTCCTACTGCAACCGAATGAATCTGAGATACGGACACGGGTGCAGGCGGTGCGGGACGCGCAGGAGGGCGATGCGCTGAGAGACGCGTCCGGCGCGTTATACGAGGCCTTGTTCGCTCCCCTGGCGCCGTTGCCGGAGGGGAAGGCCCTGGCGATTGTGCCCGACGCCTGCCTTATCGGCGCGCCTTTCGAAGCGATGGAAGCTGCCGGCGCATGGAAGTCGTTCGTGTACACCCAAACCGCGAGCCGCCTGATCGCCCTGAACGCGCAACCGGGAACCGCTCCGGCGCGGTTGCGGTATGTGAAGGGCCGTGCGGGCATGGATGAAACCCTGTGCGGCGGGACGGGGCCATTCAACCCCCCGCGTTGCCTTGAAGGGGAATCCTTGACTCTTCCCGCGGTTATCAGCGATGTCCAGGCGGATGAAGCCCTGCATTTGGGCTGTGTGTTGAATCAGGCCGCCCCGGATGCCCTGCTCAGTGAGCTCATATTCGGCGAGGCTTCGGTGGACACGACCCTGCCCGTCGCCCGGTTGCTTGGCATGAAAATACCCGCTTCCGTGGTCGTATTGGACTGGGCGCCGCCGCAAACCGCGCCTGTCTTCCGCGGCGATGTGGTCTCGGCGGCGGCCGGATTGCTGCACTCTGCCGGCGCGGGTGCGGTGCTTGTTGTGGCGCCGCAGACGCCCCCCGAGGTGCGGACGCGTTTTTTTACTTCGTTTTATGGACAACTGCCGTCCCTGGGAGTAGCGGGGGCCGTTCAGGCCGCCCGGCAGGCCGTGATGGCGGAAGATATGAACTTCGCGCAGCCCGGGGCGTTTATGCTGTTCGGCGGACTCCGGTGACCGGCACCGGAATACAGGCCGCCGGGTAAAAAGTCGGGAGAACATCTTACATGGAAACCATCACACTCGGCATTATCATGAACGGTGTCACGGGGCGCATGGGCGCCAACCAGCACCTGGAACGCTCCATTACGGCCATCCGCAACGCGGGCGGCGTTACCCTTGCGGACGGGCGGCGCCTGTTTCCGGAACCCCTGCTGGTCGGCCGCAACCCTGAAAAACTGGCCGCCCTGGCGAAGGCCAACGGGGAATTGCCCTGGACCACCGATCTGGACAGCGCCCTGGGGGATGGGCGGTACCCGGTTTATTTTGACGCGCAAACGACCCTGCTGCGCGCCGGCGCCGTCAAAAAGGCCATCGCGGCGGGAAAACATATCTACTGCGAAAAGCCCACGGCCACCTGCACCGCCGACGCCCTGGAACTTCATCTGCTGGCGGAACAGGCCGGGGTGAAACACGGAGTGGTTCAGGATAAACTCTGGCTGCCCGGGCTGCTTAAACTCAAGAAACTGATCGATTCGGATTTCTTCGGCCGTATTCTGTCCGTGCGCGGCGAATTCGGGTACTGGGTATTCGATGGCGGTGACATGCCCATGCAGCGGCCGTCGTGGAATTACCGCAAGGAGGAGGGGGGCGGCATCATGGTGGATATGTTGTGCCATTGGCGCTACGTGATAGACAACCTTTTCGGCCGGGTCCGGTCCATCAGCTGCCTGGGCGCCACCCATATTGGCAAACGCTGGGACGAGACGGGAACCCCCTTCGAAGTGGACACGGACGATGCCGCCTATGCCACCCTGGAAACGGATACGGGGGTAATCTGCCAGTTCAATTCCTCCTGGGCGACCCGGGTGCGCCGCGATGACCTGTTGACGCTTCATGTGGACGGTGAAAAGGGGTCGGCGGTGGCCGGGCTCACCCAATGCTGGATACAGCCCGCATCGGAAACGCCCCGGTATGTCTGGAACCCGGACCTGGGCCGGGCCTTGTCGTATGAACAGGCCTGGACTGTCTTTGAAGAGAAAGCCGCCTACGGAAATGCTTTTAAGGCGGAGTGGGAACTCTTCCTCAACCATGTGGCGTCGGGCGAACCGTTCCGTTGGAACCTGCTCGAGGGCGCCAAAGGCGTTCAACTGGCCGAACTGGGTTTGGAGAGTTGGAAACAGCGCGCCTGGGTGGATGTGTTCGATCTTTTATAGCCGTGCCGCCATAACCGGTGCGCACAGGGCATGTTTACTCCCGGGGATACAGAACGAATACTCATTTTCAGTTGCCCTGCCAATGGATAAACTTTGTTGGACTAAACGCAAGCAAGAAGACAGAGTAAAACGGGGACTGACTGCCAAGTAGCCCATGATCTCTGTATAGAATCTGTTTGTCAGCCTTTGCTATTTGGTAGTCTGTCGCCCGTTTTGCGGACCCGGGAATGACTATCCACAGCGTAGCCGTTGAGTCCAGCTTTGGGCCGGGAACGCCAACCATGTTAAACTTACCTGTCCGACACACGAAGGAAATACGTTATGGTAGAGTTAGACAAGGTCAAGCGGAAACTGGGTCCGGGCGTCACCTTTTTCTGCAACCATTTTCATGCGGCAGCGGGTTCTCGTATGGCGTTGTGGGGCCCGAGCGGTTGCGGCAAGTCCACCATGCTGAACCTGATTTCGGGGCTGTTGCGGCCCGATTCAGGCGTAATTCGCATTGATGGCAAAGAAATTCAGAAAGTATCTGAAAGCGGGTTGGACGCCTACCGCGCGGAACGCATGGGCTTTGTTTTTCAGACCTTCAATCTGCTGGCGCCTTTTACCGTGCTCCAGAATGTGATATTGGGCATGCGCTTCGCCGACGTTATCCCCGAAAAAGAATGGAAGCCGCGCTCCCTGGCCATGCTCGAACGCGTCGGCCTGGCGCACCGCCTGAAAAGCAAGCCGGGCACCCTGAGCGTGGGGGAGCGGCAGCGTGTCGCCATTGCCCGCGCCCTGGCCAACAATCCGAAGCTGATTGTCGCTGATGAGCCGACAGGCAGCCTGGACCCCAAAACCGCGGACGCCGTCATGACCCTGTTGCTGGAACTGTGCGAACAGGAACAGGTTACTCTGCTCCTGGTAACCCATGACAAGGGCATTGCCGACCGGCTCCCCGAGACCTTTGACTGTTCCGGCCTGGTAGAGGAGGCCACCTCATGAGTCTATGGCATATTGCGTGGAGTTATTTGTGGAACCGGAAACTGACCACGGCGCTGACGGTGGTGTCGGTTGCACTGGGCGTCAGCCTGATCTCCGCCGTATTGACGCTTCGCGATGAGACCCAGCGCCGCTTCGAGGAAGAAGGCCAGGCCTTTGATATCGTGGTGGGTGCGAAGGGCAATCCGCTACAACTGGTGTTGAGCACGGTCTATTTCCTGGATGCACCCACGGGCAACATGGACTTTGAAATATTTGAAACGCTGAAGGGGCATGAAGATGTGGTTGCGGCGTTTCCCATCGGTATGGGCGATTCCTACGGGGGATACCGTATCATCGGCACGACTCGGGACCTCATGGACTTTTCGTATGGGGAGCGCGCCCCGTATGCCCTTGCCAGCGGGCGTTATTTCGAAGCGCCCTTTGAAGCGGTTGTCGGCGCCAATGTGGCGCAGGATACGGGGTTGAAGATGGGCGATACTTTTGTGGGCACCCATGGCCTCGTCAATTCGGCGTCGGCCGAGGTGCATGATGATTTTCCTTATACGGTCGTCGGCATTCTGGAACGGTCGGGTTCGCCCAATGACCGCGGCATTTTTTGCGATCTGCAGTCGGTGTGGAACGCCCATGATCACGGGCACGGAGAGGAACACGGGGAAGAGGGACATCACCATGGCGAGGAGATTACCGCCGCCCTGATAAAACTGGCCTCGCCCGCATTGCGCGCTGAATTCAAGGATGGGGTGAACCGCACGTCCAACGCCATGGCCGCGGTACCCATATGGGAAATTCAGAAACTATACGAGCAGCTTTTGGGCACAGCCAAACTGGTCCTGCTCGCCATAGGCTACCTGGTGGTCGCCATTTCCGCCCTCTCCATTCTGATCGGATTGTACATGGCCATTCTGCAGCGCAAACGGGATCTGGCCATCATGCGCGCCCTGGGCGCCACGCGCGGCGAAATCTTCGGCGCGGTCATTATCGAAGCGTTCTGGGTCAGCCTGCTGGGCATTGTACTGGGGTGGTTCCTGGGCGCGTCCGTCTGCGCCGCGTTAAACTCCTATCTGGTGGCCCAGATCGGGTTTCACGTGCCGCCCGTGCGTCTCAGTGCGGACCTGGTTGCCGCCTATTCCGCTGTATTGCTGATGGGACTGCTGGCGGGCATTCTTCCCGCCTGGCAGGCTTACCGCACCAACGTGGCCCGGGATTTGGCGGAATTGTGATACAAGTTTTAAGATGAAGTCTACATATAGTAGAAGTATCTTATCTGCCCAGAGGGCCATAAAAAACAAGAAGTTGAATCTGAATAGCCCGACGGGCTTAAATAACAAAGCCCAGGGTTGCGGTACCCCGCTACCCTGGGTAAATGTACGGTATTCTCCCTACCCTACCCTGAAAGGGTTGCGTAACGCAGCCGTACGCAACCCTTTCAGGGTAGAGTCAGATTTTATGGCGCCGGTTCCCAGGGTAGCGGGGTACCGCAACCCTGGGCTTTGTTGTTTAATCCTTTCAGGATAAAGAGTGCGCCGAAAGTATTACGAAGACAACTTCAAAAGAACGCATCTACTGGGTTACGGGCAACATCCGCGTTGGTAATTGAAAGCACATCCTGACCGGATGTTTTACAAAGGCGTTGCGGCGGAGGCGAAAGCCTGTCACAGTTACCACAGATGTAATAAAGGAGTTTATCTCATGCGTAAACGTTCAAAACGTGATTTACTCACCCTTCTGGGCCTTGTCATTATAGTCGCCGGTGTTATCGGGGTGAACGGGTATATGCGCCGGGCGGGCATGCGGGAATACTTCGACAAGCTCCGCGCCGAACTGGAAACCAAGCACCGTGAAGAAGGGGTATCGCTCATTTACTGGGATATAATGCAAAAGGTGGTCGGCCGCCGCCGGACCGGGGCCACCTTCCCGGAGGACTTGAAAGCGCTGGATGGAAAACTGGTCAATATCGTCGGTTTTATGGCTGCCATAGACCAGTTCCGCGAGGTGAAGGAATTCATGTTGATGCCCATTCCGCTGACCTGTTATTTCTGTGACGCGCCGCCCATGCGCGACATTATCGAAGTGAAATTACAGAAGCCCGCCAATATGATCAATGAACCGGTGCTTATCGGGGGCCGCCTGCGCCTGCACGAGGGTGAAAAACCGCTTTTTTTCTACACCATCGAAGATGCGAAATGGAATGAAGCGGTATCGGAGGAAGAAACCACGGAGAAAGTCATTGACCAGCAGCACCGCCTGCACCTGATAGACGGTTTCAAGGAACTGCGCGGGGAATCGCCGCTGCTGGACACGTCGGATGAAGAGGAGCCGCTGATACCGGGCTACGAGATACAGAACCCGTCGCCTGAAACGGAAAGCCCCTGACCGCGGTGTCGTCCACGCCCCCTGTGTTTTGTGCCGGCAGGGAGGGAGTTTGAATCAACAACCACCCGCAGAGCCGGTGGTATGAGGAAGGCGTCTAAAAGGGGCCTGATGAATGCCGACATATCATACTACTCTTAACGTCTTCGCGCCAGTTGACGATCCGACCCGCGTCATGCCGGTTTTTTCGCGTCCTGAGGCTTCTGTGTAGGTATCGATTGGTCAACCGCGAAAAAGACCGGCATCCAGATGGAAGCGCCTGAATGTATCGCACGGCGCTTTCGCACGTCCCCCTTTATTACCTTCCAACGTCTTCTGAGCCTGGATTCCGGTCTTTTCGCGGCCTGGCCCCCTTTCCGCTATACGTCCTTTTTTCACCGCGAAAAAACCGGAATGGTGCGCCTGCGAGCGTATAGAGCCAGAGTGGTGCAAGTCCACTCCAGAGAAACGTTACATATCTGTAGCCGACCGTAACTGCGTCGTCGCGAGACGGGGTGGAGAGCAACGGAAGGCGAACAACCAGTCCGTAGGATAACGAACTCGATTCGGCCAGATAGATTCGGCGAGCCTGCCATTCAATGGCGAAGCCCGGAACAGTCTGTCGCGCTGAAAGTACATGCGCCTTGTCATAGATGGCAAGGAGGAACAAATAAAGGCATGTTAGTAACGTGATAAAGCGACGACGGAGGACTATTGGGTGTTTGGAGACGGAATGGTTGGAAGGCTATGTGCGTGAAGCAGGGAGACCTGTGCGGTGTCAGGTCGGTGTTCATGGTGCCTTGTGCGCCCGAAGAGCCGAACCGCGCAGGAGTCAGAGCATCCATAGTA
>Ga0209606_1003809_pt1 | contig 14743 bp, 9 predicted proteins | sample AD_UKC057_MetaG_FD_184412 | JGI IMG/M metagenome (GOLD analysis project Ga0209606, IMG submission 184412) | Active sludge microbial communities of municipal wastewater-treating anaerobic digesters from USA - AD_UKC057_MetaG (SPAdes) (version 2) | ecosystem: Engineered > Bioreactor > Anaerobic >...
CTCGCTGGCCCGAGCGATCTCCGTCATGGACCGGGTCAGCTCCGTCATGGCCTGGTTGGCCTTCTCGATGGCCTCCCGGACCGTCATCATCAGATGATTGGCCGCCGTGGTGTTCTCCGCGTTCTGCTTCGTCATGGAGGCCATCTCGTCGAGCGACGCCGACGTCTCCTCGATGGAGGCCGCCTGCTGGGACGAGGAGTCGGACAGCACGCTGGAGATCGCCATGGACTGGCCCACGGCCTCTCCCATCTTCTTGCGCATCGCGTTGACCGACTCGGCCAGCTCCCCGATCTCGTCCCGGGAGAGCACGCGGATGTCCTGGGTCAGGTCCCCCTCGGCGACTTTCTTGATCACGCCCACCGATTCCTTCACCGGCTTCGTGATCAGCCGGGCCATGACCAGGTTGAGGGCGACGGCCGACAGGATGACGACGGCCAGCACGACGGCGAAGACGCTCATGAGCCGGTTCGATTCCCGGATGGATCCCTCGTAGTTCTCCTTGCCGAGGCGGTTTTCCAGGTCCATGAGCTCCGAGAGGGTCCTGTTGAGGGCCTGGTACTTCTCGTCGGTCACCGTCATGAACAGGGCCGCCCCGTTGACGTCCGCCGCCGCGATGTCCAGAAGGCCCAGGGCTGGCTCCTGGTAGGCCTTGAGCTGGGCCAGGGTGGCGTCGTAGAGCTTCTTTTCCTCCGGGGTGAGCGCGGCGCTCTTCAGGATTCCCTGCACGAAGGCCATGCTCTTTTCGATGGCGGCCTTCTGCTCCTTGCCCAGGGCCTCCACCTTGGAGGCCTCGTAGTTGGCACCCGCCCAGCTGACCACCTTGTAGAGGTTGGCGTGGACGTTGGCGATCGTGCGGCTGATCTCCGAGCTGTTCTGGTAGCCCTGGAAGCGGTTGTTGTAGATGTCGTCCATGGCCGCCTTCTGGCTCGTCAGTCCGTGATAGGTGCCTGCCGCCAGGAGCAGCAGGAAAAGGGAAACCGCCACGGGGCCGATCAGGAGCTTGTTGGCCAGCTTCAGGTTGCGAAGGATCTTGTTCATCGTCCCGTCCCCTTTTTTGATGCAGGGGCCGGACGGGCACGTCCCGTCCGGCCCGGTTTGCCCCCCGTTACTTATAGGCTCCGCAGACGAGGACCACGTCGCCCACCTTCTGGAAGAACACCTGCTTGGCTTCGACCTTCTTGCTCTGCGGATTGGTCCACTTGTAGTCGACCGTCCCGCTGGCCGAGGTCTTCGCCTTGTCGACCAGCTCCTTCATGAAGAGCTTGCCGTCCGAGTCCTTGAGCTCGATGAGCGTCTTGCCGATCAGCGCCTTGTTCGCCCCGTGGGAGAGGATCTTTGCGTTCAGGTCGCTCACGTAGATGTAGAGATCCCGATCGACGAACTTGCCCTTCGGGTCGTCGAAGGCCGCAAAGGCCTTGGCCTGCCCGTTTGCCTTGTAGAACTCCACGGCCTTGGCCAGCATCGCCTGGGCCTCCTTCGGCGTCCCCTTGGCCTGCGCAAATGCAAACCCTGCGGTCAACGCGACGATCAACAGCCCGATCCATACTTTCTTCATCTTCTTGTTCCTCCTGTTCTCTGTCATCTGGTTTGGTCTGTTTTGTACTGAAGACTCCTGCCGGCTTCCTTCGCATCCTCTCTGCGTGGTTCGCATCCCCGTTTCCCCGTGACCCGCGCCAGCAGCGGCGCGCATTCCTACCGTCCGGTCTTCCCCGTGCAGGCGCCAACCCCGGACCGGGACAGGTCCCTCCCGATGCCAGCGGGTCGATCCGACACAGCGAACTTTCCACCGTATGTTTCCGGAATCCGCAAAGAGACAGGACGATGTCGAAAGTGTCGCGAACCCTTCGGAACAATCCGCCGCGCGCAGCGGGATGGCCCGGGCGGTCCCTCGCCTGCAGCGGTCCCATTCAACGCCTGGTTATCGAGAGGAGCTGTGAACTCCCGAGCCTTCGACTCTCCCGATGAGGAAGAAAAAGGGCAAAAAATTCCTTTATAGCGTCATGCAAATTCCAGACCAGAAAAGACACCGGAAAAGACCCGGCGGGGGATCGTGGCTCGGTACGCCGAAAACGCTCCATAAAAGAGGATTTCAGGCCCGCCGGGGACGTGCGGAGGCGACGGCGGACCCGGATACCGGGAGACGAACCTGCGGGAACGATGACTATGGGGATCGGAATTCCATGCGGACCGTCAGGGGCGCGCCCGGTCGGGGTGCGGCCTGGACAGTCTCCCGGACCTGCCCCAGGGACTTCATTTTCTCCCGAAGGGTCTCGAGATGCTCCGGCCTGATCCGGGCCGTCCGGGTCGTCGATCGAGGCGGTTTCGCGCCGCGACCGGCCCTGCGACTGCCGGATCCGGTTTCTCGCCCGGTTCACGGCGATCCCGTAGAGCCAGGTGGAGAACTTCGCCTCGCCCCGGAAGGACCGGATCGCCCGCCAGGCCGCCAGAAAGGCCTCCTGCACGACGTCGCAGGCCTCGTCGCAGTCCCCCAGCATCCGGTAGGCGACGTTGAGCATCCGCTTCTGGTGCCTCTCGACGAGCGCCTCGAAGGCATCCGCATCGCCCCGCCGGCAGCGAAGGACGGCGTCGGCATCCTCGTCATCGGTCATCCGGTTCAGGGCGGCAATCACGGGAGCGGTCATCTCGGCTGTTTTCGTTCCCCCGATTTCCCGTCACGGGGGCCTTCCTGTCAAGAAACATTCTCTCCCGCCACGGCAGCGAAAGACGCGGGCGATATCCGTCATGGTCCTGCAGGCATTCGTTCCGAAACCCACTGCTCGACCGGCATTCTGGAAGGCGAAGAATCCCGGTCGAGCATTTCATGCCTTCACGCGGTAAACGTCAATACCGCCTTGCCCTCCTTTCCATCCTGCGTGGCGGGCAGTCGAACCTTCTTCAGCTGCTCGACGATGCAGTCCGCCGCCTTTGTTCCCGCGAGGGTCCCGGACAGCACCCGCACCCCCTTCACGGTGCCGTCGGGATGGACGGCGAGCCGGACAACGAGCCTCCCCTTCGTGCCGGCCGGGCAGGACCCCAGCCCCCGCCTTTGCCCTTCGAGCGCCTTGAGTACGTCCGTCTTCGAGAGATTCCCGGAAACGGCGGTGTCCGCAAGGGTCAGGGAGGCCTGCCTGCCCTTCTCCTCGTCCTTGGCCCGCTTCTGTTGCGCGTGGAGCCGACCATCGGAGGGCACGGCTTCCCTTCGGGCCATGACGGCCATCGGTGCCTGGGACTTCAACAGGGCCCCGCCGACGGCGCAGTCCGAGACGCCCAGGGGGAGAGACAGCGGCTGTGTCACCGTCGAGGGCTTCCCGTCGGCGTTCCGCACCCCCGAATCGATCGCGACGAAGGAGGTGGCTGACGTCAGAAGATGGTACCGGAGGCCCAGTTCCGTCACCTCCGCTTTCCGCCTGTCGCTTGCCCGCAGCCCGTTGAGGTCGGAGAGCATCGCGATCCGTTGGCGCGCCCAGAGGTAGCGCAGGGCCGCATGGGACGCCGAGGGCTTCACGCTTCCCACCTCCAGCGTCTCGGCAAACCTCCCGTTGCCCGACATTCCGTTCAGGACGATGGCGCCCTTCGCCCTGCCGCGCCACTTGCCGAATACGGTCACCGGACGCTCGGCAAGAACGTCGGGAATGGCCGGGGGCTCCACGTCGTAGGCCTCGAACCCCCTGAAAACGACCTTGACCTGCGTGAGCACGGGCGACTGGATCATGCGGCGGAAACGCTCCGCCGACGCCTGCGCCTCGTCGGGCTTTGCGATCACGAAGGGTTCGCCCATACCGGCGCGGGCCATCCCTTCGATGAGGTGGCGGTTGACGGACGTGCCGATGCCGAAGGCAAACAGGTTCGCATCGCCCAGGTTGCCCCGGATGAGGTCGATGACCTCCTCCTCGACGGTCACATACCCGTCGGTGGCGATGACCACGGTCCGGGATGTCCCGTCCGACTTCTTCAGGGACAGGGCTCTTCGGAGAGCCGGCAGCAGCTCCGTGCCCCCGCCTCCCCGCTGCCGTTCGATGAGGTGGACGGCCCGGGCGATGTTCTCCTTCGTGGCGGGAAGCGACTCCTCGGCCAGGACCGACGAGCCGCCCGAGAAGAGCAGGACGTTGAAGCGGTCCGTGGGCCTGAGGCTGCCGATCAGGTCGGCCATGAGCTTCTTGGAGATCTCCAGGGGGAACCCGTGCATGGAGCCCGACACGTCGACGATGAAGATGTACTCCCGGCCCGGGATGTCCGCGGTCGTGATCCGTTTCGGCGGCTGCATCATGAGCAGGAAGAAATTCTCCTTCTGCCCCTCGTAAAGCAGGAGGCCCGACTGGATGCGGTCCCCGTCGAGGCGGTAGCGCAGGACGTAGTCGCGGTTGCCGCCGTGCGCCTCCGAGGGATCGAGGGACACCGTGGCCGTCGAAGGGCTTTCGTAGACGGCCTTCACCCTGTGGGACGGGCAGTCCAGCTCCCGGATCGGGAGGCCCGCCGAGATTTCCGTCGAGACGTCGAAGGTATGGGCCGGGGCCTCCCCCTCCTGCAGAAAGGGGTTCCGGACCCAGTGCTCCGATGGAGGCGCCGCTTCGGCACCCCGGCTGCAGGAACGGGGCCCCACCACGGCGGGGTAGACGAATTCGTAGACCCGCTCCGTCGGGACGATGAGCTCCGTGTAGCGCATCTCCACCCGGATATCGTCGCCCGGCAGGATGTTGGCCACGCTCATCTGGAAGACGTTGGGGCGCTGCTGCTCGAGCAGCGATGCGCTTCGCCCCTCGTCGCGGGCCCTCTCGTAGTCGCGCCGGGCCTCGTCGCGCTTCCTGATCTTCGCTTCGACGACGCGCCTGCCGATGGTCATCTTCATCCCGTAGACGGCCGCCCGGGTCGAGGCGGGAAACAAGTAGAGCGCCTCGATAAGCGCCTTCCCCTCGTTCCTGTAGATCTGGGTGACGAGGACATCGGCGATGACACCCGCAATCCGGACGGAGGCCGAGGTGGACTTCAGCGGCAGGCGATCCAGGGACGGATCGTCGCTCTTCACGAAGAAGTAGGGGGGACAGGGTCCGGTCGCCCGGTGCCTCGGGGCGGGCATGGGCCTCGCCCCCGGCAAGCAGCAGGGCGATCAGCGCAACGAGACTCGACATCCGTGTTGCCGGTTTCATAGGGTACCTCCTCTGGTTTCAGGACTTCTGATGCCTTGGACAAGGGTCCCCCCGGAAAAGTTCCCGCTTTTTTTTCAGTTACCCGGGATCACGCCGATCCCTTTCCTTCCTGGCCGTGAACCCGGGCTTCAGTGACATTTTTGTCCTCAAATGCGATGTGTTCTTGATTTTTGTTCTTTTTTCGGCTATGAGGACAATCCCGTAATCATAAGGATTCCGACAGCCCCACAGGTAAGGACATGAGCCGGTTCGACTACGAGGAACTCGCCGCCCTGCACAGGATCGCCAGGATCCTGACCCAGGCGGGGGAGCTGCGCGACCAGCTCGAGAAGATCATGGAGGAGATGAGCAGGCGACTGGGCATGGAGCGGGGGATGATCTCCATCCTCGACCAGAAGACGGGAGAGACCTGGCTGGAGGTTGCGCGGGGGGTGGACATCGAGGGGCTCGACATCAGTTACAAGCCCGGCGAAGGGATCACCGGGAAAGTCGCCCAGACCGGACGGCCCATGGCGATCGCCAACCTGGGCCGGGAAAACCTGTTTCTGGACCGCACCGGCGCCCGGAAGCACCTCGACCGCACCCAGCTTGCCTTTCTCTGCGTGCCCATCGTCTACGACGGGAAGGTGGTCGGTGTGCTGTCGGCCGACAAGCTCACCCGCAAGGTCACGGACCTCGAGCAGGAGGTGGCCATGCTGTCGGCCGTTGCGGAGCTGATCGCCCAGGCGGTGCACGGCCTGGGGCTCGCGGAGGAAAACCGCCGGCTGCGCAGGATGCTGAGCAACACGCGGGCCGTCTCCACGGACATCATCGGCAACTCGAAGCCGATGCTCGACGTGCTGAGCCTGATCTCCCAGGTGGCGGACTCGAACACGACGGTCCTGATCAACGGGGAGACCGGGACGGGCAAAGAGCTCGTGGCCCGCGCGATACACGCCAACAGCCCGCGCAAGGGCGGTCCCTTCGTCCAGGTCAACTGCGCCGCCATGCCCGACACCCTCGTCGAGAGCGAACTCTTCGGCCACGAGAAGGGCGCCTTCACCGGGGCGCTCCAGCGGCGCCGCGGGCTCTTCGAGGAGGCCCACGGCGGGACGATCTTCCTCGACGAGATCGGGGAGCTCTCGCAGACGGCGCAGGCGAAAGTGCTCCGCGTGCTCCAGGAGAGGCAGCTCCAGCCGCTGGGATCGTCACGGACCGTGACGGTCAACGTGCGCATCATCGCGGCCACCAACCGCAATCTCGAGCAGGACGTGGCCGAGGGCCGGTTCCGGGCCGATTTGTTCTACCGCCTCAACGTCTTTCCGATCTACATGCCGACGCTGCGCGAGCGGGGCAGCGACATCATCCTGCTCGCGGACCACTTCATCACGAAGTATGCCCGGATTCTCGGAAAGCGGGTGAGGCGGATCTCCACGCCGGCCCTCGACATGCTGCTGGCCTACCACTGGCCGGGGAACGTCCGCGAGCTCGAGAACTGCATCGAGCGGGCCGTGATCCTCGCTCCCGGCGATTCGATCGAGAGCGTGCACCTGCCCCCGTCGCTCCAGATGAAGTCGAAAGAGGCCGCCCGGAAAGAGCGGGGCAAGCTCGAGACCCTCGTCAACGCCTACGAGCGCTCCCTGATCATCGACGCCCTGAAGGACGCCAGGGGCAACCAGACCCGGGCGGCCAAGCTGCTCGCGACGACGAAGCGGATCATCCAGTACAAGATCGCGAAGTACGGGATCGACCCGAAGCGCTTCAAGGCCAAGCGGATCGCCTGAGCCGGATCGGCGACCCGACGAGCCCGTCGGCGGTGTTTTTTTCGAAACGACCCCGATCTGGAACAATTGTGTCCTTTTTTTCACATCCCCCTCACCCGCCGCGAAGGGTCCCGCAATCCCGCCGCGCAGTGAACCCGGCATCCGAGACCTGATATTCATTCATGTTTTCAAGGCGTTGGCTCATCACCGCCTCGTGCCGCCGCCGGGGAGATCGCGCCCTTCGGCGGCATGGCACGCTTCTTGTCCATCCCTTCTGCGTAGGACCATCGCTCCACATCGAACAGACGGGGTGAAAAATCATGAAAGCGCAGTCCATGGAAAGCAGGGCGGTGTCTTCCCTGGCGAGTCTCATGAATGCCTACGAGAGGGCCCTCATCATCGACGCCCTCGTGAGCACGCAGGGAAATCAGAGCCAGGCGGCCAAACTGCTCGGGACGTCCAAGCGGGTGATCCACTACAAGATCCACAAGTACGGGATCGACCCCCGCCGATTCAGGATGGGGAATTGACGAGGGTCCGGCGGACCCTTCGGTCATCACAATTTCGTTCATCACGATCGGCATAGTACAAATTTGTTCCACATCGGCGACGGCGGTCCGCCCCCGATTGCGGGTCACCGCCGCGGCAAAGGAATCGGCATCATGTGCAGACTGTTTGCGATCACGAGCCAGACCCCCCTCTCCCCCATGGTCGCGCTCGAGGCGCTCAACGTCATGAAGGAAGGGCACGACGGCTCCGGCGTGGGCCTCTACCTCACGGACCTGGCGGGCGATTTCGAGCCCTACAAGGATTACCCGACGCTCTGCGGCATCTTCAGCAACGCGGGGATGAAGACGCTCGACGACTACATGCTGGCCCGAGGCTTCAGGCCGAAGTTCGAGCGCACGATCCGTCCGTCGAAGCCGGCCCCGGCAGGGACGCCCCGCCGGGACGTCTACCTCATCAGCGTCTACGACTACCCGGATGAATGGAAATATCTCCCCAAGGCCGAGGTCCGCTTCCGCCTCATGCTCACCCGCGTGACGCTGCGCCAGATGGGGCTCGAGGACGGCTCGATGATGGTCTTCAGCTTCTGGCCCGACACGATCATGCTCAAGGAGATCGGGGACCCCCTGGCGATCGCCGACTACCTCGACCTGGGCGACCGCAACATCCTGGCCCGCAGCATGCTGGCACAGGGCCGTCAGAACACCAACTACGCCATCACCCTCTACGCCTGCCACCCCTTCTTCGTCCAGGGCGTGGCCACGATGACCAACGGGGAGAACACGGCCTTCGTCCCCATCCGCGAGTTCCTCCTGTCGAGGCAGTTTCCCGGCTACATCGGGTATCAGTCCGATTCCGAGGTCTTCACCCACATCCTGCACTACACCTACTACAACCTCGGCATGGGCCTCGAGGCCTACAAGCACATCATCACGCCGCTCAAGGACGACGAGCTGGCGAGGCACCCCGAGTCGTCGCGGCTGCGGCTGCTGAAGCACACCTGCCGGCCGCTGATCATCGACGGGCCCAACTGCGTCATCGGTTTCACGCCGGACCGGACGCTGTTCATCGTCCAGGACAGCAAGAAGCTGCGCCCCGGCGTCATCGGCGGCAGGCCGGGCCTGTACGCCGTTTCGTCGGAGATCTGCGGTCTCGATGCCGCCATCCCCGACCGGGACCGCAGCGCGGACTTCCAGCCCATGAAATACGACGTCGCCTACGTGGACGGCAACCGCAGGGAGATCAAGACATGGAATCAATGGGAACCCTTCACCCTTCCACACTGAGCACGAAGGACCTGCACTGGCGGATCCTCTGGGACAGGGAGAAGTGCACCCTCTGCGGGCGCTGCACGGCCGTCTGCCCCGTCCAGGCCATCGAGCTCGGCGTCCACCGCAAGCGCGTCGTCAACGTTCCGCTGGGGATCCAGGGCACGCCATCGACCGCCTTCAGCGTCTACCACGGCATCGACCAGCGCACCGATGCCGCCTTCGCCTGTGTCGGCTGCGCCATGTGCAGCCTGGTCTGCCCCAACGACGCGATTTTCCCCGTGCTCAACGAGGACGTCGACAAGCAGCGCTACCACATCAACAACGGGGGGGTCCCCCGGCGCCGGGGCGGAAGGCGCAACGCCCCGGGCAGCCTCCTCGACCAGATCAAATTCATCCGCATCTCCATGCTGACCGACCCCGCCCTCGACGCGGGCCGCCACGAATTCGAGATGCGGACGCTGCTCGGGCGGATCCTGCCCCCCGAGGAGGCCCTGCAGTTCAGCCGCGAAAACGGGTGGATCCCGCCCGTGCGGGAGATCTACCCGCTGATCATCGGCGGCATGTCCTTCGGCGCCCTGTCCCCCACCATGTGGGAGGGCCTTCAGATGGGGGTGGCCTACCTCAACGAGGAGCTGGGTATGCCCGTGCGGATGTGCACCGGCGAGGGCGGCTGCCCGCCGCGCCTGCTGCGCTCGCGCTTCCTGAAATACGTGATCCTCCAGATCGCCAGCGGCTACTTCGGCTGGGACGAGATCATCCGCGCCCTGCCCGAGATGAAGGAGGACCCCTGCGCCGTGGAGATCAAGTACGGCCAGGGCGCCAAGCCCGGCGACGGGGGCCTCTTGATGTGGTACAAGGTCAACAGCCTCATCGCGCGGGTCCGCGGCGTGCCCCCCGGCGTGAGCCTGCCGAGCCCCCCGACGCACCAGACGAAGTACTCCATCGAGGAGTCCGTGGCGAAGATGATCCAGTCCATGTCCATGGCCTGGGGATTCCGGGTCCCCGTCTACCCGAAGATCTCGGGGACCAGCACGGCGCTCGCCGTCCTGAACAACCTGGCCCGCAACCCGATCGCCGCCGGGCTCGCCATCGACGGCGAGGACGGGGGCACCGGGGCGGCCTACAACGTCTCGATGGACCACATGGGGCACCCCATCGCGAGCAACATCCGCGACGCCTACCTGACCCTCGTCAGGATCGGAAAGCAGAACGAGATCCCCCTGTTCGCTGGCGGGGGCATCGGGAAGAACGGCAACCTGACGGCCAACGCGGCGGCGCTGATCATGCTGGGCGCCAGCGGCGTGCAGGTCGGCAAGTACATCATGCAGGCCGCGGCGGGATGCCTCGGCTCCGAGAGCGACCGCTGCAATATCTGCAACATCGGCCAGTGCCCCAAGGGGATCACGTCCCAGGACCCCCGTCTCTACCGGCGTCTAGACCCGGAACACGTCGCCCAGCGCCTCGTGGACGTCTACCTGAGCTTCGACACGGAGCTCCGGAAGATCGTGGCTCCCCTCGGCCGGTCGACATCCCTGCCCATCGGGATGTCCGATGCCCTCGGCATCTCCGACCGCAGCGCCGCGGAGAGGCTGCAGATCCAGTATGTCGTCTAGAAGGGGGACTGACGTGGCAATCGCGAAAACCGCACCGAAAAAGAAACAGGACGCCGCCCGGGCCGCCGTGGTGATCCACGGCGTCGAGAGCGGGCAGCGCGTGGAATCCCGCGTTCTCGAGGAGCGCCTGCAGCAGGCCGTCGCGGAGGGTCATCGCCGCATTGAGGTGCAGGCCTTCGGCCAGCACGGGATCGGGGGCCGGCTCTGGAGAGCCGGCAGCGACCCCGTCGAGATCCGGATCACGGGCTCCCCCGGTCAGCGCGTGGGCTCCATGGGGTTCCCGAACACCCGCATCGAGGTGATGGGCCCCGCCTCGGACGACGTGGGATGGCTCAACGCGGGGGCCCGGATCGTCATCCACGGCCAGGCATCCAACGGCGTGGGCAATGCCATGGCGCAGGGGAAGATCTACATCGCCGGCGACATCGGCGCGCGCGGCATGACGATGACCAAGCACAACCCGCGCTTCGCCCCGCCGGAGCTCTGGGTGCTCGGCGGCGTCGGCGACTCCTTTGCCGAGTTCATGGCGGGCGGCACCGCCGTCATCTGCGGCCACGAGGCGCACCACCCGGACAACGTCCTGGGACACCGGCCCTGCGTCGGGATGGTGGGCGGCCGGATCTTCTTCCGCGGCCCTCACAGGGGATTCAGCGACGAGGACGTCCGGCCCGCGGAGGTCGGCGATGAGGAGTGGGACTGGCTTTGCGCCAACCTGAAGGAGTTCCTCCAGGCGATCGGCCGCGGCGGGCTCTACGAGGAGCTGCTGTCCGACCGCACGGCCTGGCAGCTGCTCGTGGCGCGCAGGCCCGGCGAAAAGGGCGTCAAGGCCGTCCGCTCGGTGGCCGATTTCCGCCGCTTCGTCTGGGACCAGGAGCTCGGCAAGGGCGGTCTGATCGGCAACCTGACCGACCTGGACCGCAGCCCGATCCCGGTCATTACGACGGGGATCCTGCGGCGCTACGTTCCCGTCTGGGAGAACCTGAAGTTCCTGCCCCCCTGCCAGGCGAGCTGCCCCACGGGCATCCCCGTGCAGAAGCGGTGGGAGATGGTGCGCAAGGGCCTTGTCGACGAGGCCGTCGACATCGCCCTGGCCTACACGCCCTTCCCCGTCACGGTCTGCGGATACCTCTGCCCGAACGTCTGCATGCAGCACTGCACGCGTGCCGTCGAGGGCCTCAAGCCCGTGGACGTCTCCCTCCTGGGCAAGGCGAGCCTCGAGGCACGGCCGCCAGCGCCGGCACCGCCGACGGGCCGGCGGGTCGCGATCGTCGGCGGCGGGCCGGCGGGTCTCTCCATCGCCTGGCAGCTCTACCTCAAGGGACACCAGCCCGTCGTCTACGACCGCGGCGAGGAGCTGGGGGGCAAGATCACGAGCTCCATCCCCAGCCTGCGCATCCCCGACGAGATCGTCCGCCGCGAGATCGACCGGGTGAAGGGTCTCATCCCCGAGGTCCGCCTCAAGGCGGAGATGACCCGGGAGGCGTTCACGAAGCTCCGGGACGAGTTCGACTATGTCGTCATCGCCACGGGGGCCCAGAAGCCCCGCATGCTGCCGATCCCCGGGATCGAGCGGGCCCTGCCGGCGCTGGACTTCCTGCGGGCCGCCAAGGCGAACCGCATCGGCGTCGGCCGGCGCGTCGTCGTCATCGGCGCTGGCAACGTGGGCTGCGACGCGGCCGCCGAGGCGGCACGTTTGGGAGCCGAGTCGATCACCCTCATCGACATCCAGGAACCGGCCTCTTTCGGCAAGGAGCGCCGTCATGCCGAGGCGGCGGGGGCGAAGTTCCTCTGGCCCGTCACCGCGAAGGTGATCACCGCCGAGGGCGTGGAGCTCACGAGGGGCGATGTGCTGCCGGCCGACACGGTCATCGTGGCCGTCGGCGACCAGCCCGACCTGGGCTTCCTGCCCCGGACGATCGCGACCGAGCGGGGGTTCATCGTCGTCAACGAGCGCTTCCAGACCAGCGACCCCAAGGTCTTCGCGGTGGGGGACACGGTGAAACTCGGACTCCTGACGGAGGCCATCGGCGCCGGACGCAAGGCCGCCGAGGCGATCGACGCCCTCCTCAACGGCCGCGAGGTCGCCCGGGACAGGCTCCCGCCGATCCCCGCGGCCCGGATCAAGCTCGAATACTACGACCCGCGGGTCAAGGGGTTCGGCGATGCGGACGAGTGCGCCGGCGAGTGCGCTTCCTGCGGCTCCTGCCGGGACTGCTCGGTCTGCGTCACGGTCTGCCCCCAGAACGCCATCTCGCGCAGGGACCTGGGCGGCGGCGCCTACGAGTACGCTGTCGATCCCGACCGGTGCATCGGCTGCGGGTTCTGCGCCGGGGCCTGCCCCTGCGGGATCTGGCAGCTCGTGGAAAACGTCCCGCTGGAGAGCGCGGGCCACACGGGTTAGCGGAAACGGGGCGGCCTGCATCGGGCCGGCACAAAACACTTGATTTTTCGACAGTCTCTGTCAGAATTCTTCATTCCTATACGGGCGTCGACCGCGCCCGGACTGAATGAAGCCGTGATCAACAATTTTTCAAGGAGGCCCCAATGACCAACATCAGAGATGCAAAGGATGTCCAGAAATTCGTCAAGGAGAAAAACGTCAGCTTCATTCAGTTCTGGTTCACCGACGTCCTCGGGAAGCTCAAATCCTTCAGCGTGACCCCCTCGGAGCTCGAGGAGGGCCTCGCGGAGGGCATGGGCTTCGACGGATCCTCGATCGAGGGCTTCGCCCGCATCGAGGAGAGCGACATGATCGCCCTGCCGGATCCGAAGACGTTCCAGATCATTCCCTGGCGCCCCAGCGACCGCCCCGTGGCGCGGATGTTCTGCGACATCATGAACCCCGACGGCACGAACTACATGGGCGACCCCCGGTATGCCCTCAAGAGGATCCTCGCCAAGATCGCCAAGCAGGGCTACACCTACTACGTGGGCCCCGAGCTCGAGTTCTTCTACTTCGCCAACGAAACCGAGGCGGAGATCCTCGACCAGGCCGGCTACTTCGACGGGCTGCCCACCGACCGCGGGACGGACCTGCGCCGCCAGACGATCTTCGCCCTCCAGAGCATGGGCATCCGCGTCGAGTACAGCCATCACGAGGTGGCCCCGAGCCAGCACGAAATCGACCTGCGCTACCTCGACGCCCTCGAGATGGCCGACACGGTGATGACCTACCGGGTGGCCGTCAAGGAGATCGCCCGGCAGAACGGCGTCTACGCCACCTTCATGCCGAAGCCCATCTTCGGCCAGAACGGCAGCGGCATGCACGTCCACCAGTCGCTCTTCAAGGGCAGCAAGAACGCCTTCTTCGACGCCAAGGATCAGTACCACCTGTCGTCCGTCGCGAAGAGCTACATCGCGGGGATCATGCGGCACGCCCGCGAGATCACGGCCGTCACCAACCAGTGGGTCAACTCCTACAAGCGCCTGGTGCCCGGCTACGAGGCGCCCGTCTACTGTGCCTGGGCGCGCCGCAACCGCTCCGCCATGATCCGCGTGCCCATGTACAAACCCGGCAAGGAGAAGGCGACCCGCATCGAGTTCCGCTCGCCCGACCCCGCCTGCAACCCCTACCTGGCCTTTGCGGTCATGCTGGGCGCGGGGCTCAAGGGCGTCGAGGGCAAGTACCCCCTGCCCGAGCCGGTGGAGCACGACATCTTCGAGATGGACGAAAAGGCCCGCGCCGAGGCCGGGATCAGCTCCCTGCCCGGCAGCCTCTGGGAGGCCCTCGAGGAGACCAAGCAGAGCGTGCTGGTCAACGAGGTCCTGGGAGACCACATCTTCGGCAAGTTCGTCGAGAACAAGAAGCGGGAGTGGGACATGTTCCGCACCCACGTCACCGATTTCGAGATCAACCGGTACCTGCCGATGCTGTAAACGGCAAGAGGGGCAGCCCGCCGGGCTGCCCCTTTTTTCACATCCCGTTGAGAAGGGAACCGTCATGCACCTGCTGAGAAAGAAGCCGCGAGCCCTGCTCGTCCTGGAAGACGGGAGCGTCTTCCGGGGGTTTGCCTTCGCCCACGCGGGGCAGGCCGTGGGCGAGGTCGTCTTCAACACGGGCATGACGGGCTACCAGGAAATCCTGACGGACCCCTCCTACAAGGAGCAGATCGTGACGATGACCTACCCCCTCATCGGCAGCACCGGGGTCAACCCCGACGACATGGAGTCGGCGAAGATCCACCTCGAGGGGTTCATCGTCAAGGAGTACCAGCCGCACCCGAGCAACTGGCGGTCCACCCGGCCCCTCAAGGAGTTCCTCGAGGAGCACGGAAAGCTCGGCGTCGAGGGGATCGACACGCGGGCCCTCACGCGGAAGATCCGCCTGGCGGGCGCCATGAAGGGGATCCTCTCGACGCAGACAGACGACACGAACCTCCTGCTCGAACGGGTCAGGGCCTACCCGGGGCTCGTGGGCCGGGACCTCATCCCCTTCGTGACCTCCGAGAAGCCCTACCTGTGGAAAG
>Ga0209606_1003816_pt1 | contig 14720 bp, 14 predicted proteins | sample AD_UKC057_MetaG_FD_184412 | JGI IMG/M metagenome (GOLD analysis project Ga0209606, IMG submission 184412) | Active sludge microbial communities of municipal wastewater-treating anaerobic digesters from USA - AD_UKC057_MetaG (SPAdes) (version 2) | ecosystem: Engineered > Bioreactor > Anaerobic >...
AGACGGCCCCAGCGCTATCTAGAATGAAGCTAGACGAGCGCAGGAGGGAACTCTTGACCACTGCCGAAATTAAACAAGCTGCAGAAGATGCAGCTGAGGAAAAGCTTAGGGCTAAAGAAGAGGAAATAGCCTTGGGAATTTCTGGAGGAGACTCCGCTAAGGCTAGCCGGATTCTTCCATTTATTCGCGGTGGGGAAGCTATCCGCAGGGCTCTTGCTAGTAGAAAGGATTATACCACAGCAGAAAGCGATATTGATGCCGCCTTAGCTAAGAATCTACAAAGTAAAGTTGAAGCAGAAGCCGCTGCAAATCTTACTCCAGCTAGAGCACGGGATGAGGCAGAGAAGCTCGCTTCTGAGGGATTAGTTAGACCTTACAGAACTAGAGCTGATATTTCTAAAGCGCGAGCAGAAGAAGCTGGAGCTCAAATGGATTATCAAACTACAGATAGTCTACTTTGGGGCGGTGGTGCCAGACAGAAAGCAGATCAACTGTTAGCTGAATCGCAAGCTGCAACAGAAGTTGCTGGGGCTAAAAGACAAACTGCAAGACAGCAACGGCTCACTTCTGCAATGACCACCGATGAAATGAAAACCCTTAGAAATGCCAATGCAGAGCAAGCAGTTAGTTCCGCGCTTTCTAAACTTGATGCTACACAGCAGGCTAAGACTATCGCTGCTATTAAAGACGCAGTAATACGAAAGGCTGTAGTAACTGCGCCCGACGGAAATGTTACTGGGTTTGATATGTCTAAGCTTACTCCTGACGAGCGTATGTTGTGGAACCAAACTATGGGGATTCTTCGCGCAAGCGGCCTTGCAGACTTATCTGATGCTGATATTGTCCAAAGTATGCTGGAGATGCTTAATACTGGGGCTCCTGCAACTGGTGAAACATTCAAAGATGACTCCTTCTAATTATGCCAGCTGTTGTTAAATCATTCCAGGAGAAAAAGGATAATCCTAAGTACCGTGCCGCCGCTGAAGCGTTTGCACAAAAGCATGGTATTTCTTTGGATGATGTCATTTTTGTCAAGGACTTCGACGATGAAGGAAATCCTGTTAATGACGATGTTGAAGTTAGGCAGCGCACCAGTATCCTTGGGTCTATAGGTAAGGAGTTTGCTGCTGGAGTCGCTCCGACCGTCGCAGCGACTTTAGCTGGTGGTGCTGTTGGGACAGCCACAACAGTGGCAACTGCGCCTATATTAGGACCTTTTGCTCCCGTCGCGGGCGTAGCGGCGGGCTTAACAACCGCGTTAGGGACAGGAATCGCTGGTGATCTCTTGGAAAGAAAAGCTCTCAAAACTTATATACCAAGCTGGAATAGGGAATTGGAGATTGCCAATCAGTCTCATCCAAATTGGTCGATGGTAGGAAGCGTTCTTAGCAGCGGTGTAGCGCAGAGAAACCTGCCGCGGCATTTAATTGGTGCTGCTCTTAAGCGGGGTACTGCTAAATCTTTTGGTGAAAGAGTAGCTTTAGATCCAGTTATTAAAGAAGTTATTCCTGCTGGGCAGAAGTTTACAACCGCCCTTGCATTAAATCTTGCTACTTCTGTTGGTGCGGGTGCTGGTGGAGATATTGCGATGCAGATGGCAAATGCTGTATTAACGCCAGGAAAGCAAGATATTGATTATCGGAGATCAATTAAAGCTGGATTGTTGGCTCCGATAGCTGGCGGCGGTGATCCTAGATTTGGAAGAAAGCTAATGATGGAGCCTGCCAGAAGAATTGCTGCTGGGCAGATGCGGACCGCGGCTGGGGAGGCTCCCGTAACAGTTCCACCTAGAACAGACCGTAAGGCTGCGGCTAAAGCCTATCAAGAAGCCCTTAAAAAAGCTCCTGATGATGCCACTCGCGGTAGAATTACTGCCGAAATGGCAGAAAACTATTCTTTTACTCCTGAAAGCGTTGATGCATACTTGGCCAAGATCGACCAACAGGATGCTGCCGCCGCTGAAAAGACTCCAACACAGCAAAGAAAGGAAGCTTTAGCTAAAGGTCAGGTTGAAGATGCTATTGTTGACCAGGACATGGTGAAATGGCTTATAGCGAATAAGCGACTTAACGTTGGAGGCAAGCAAAAGAAGATGACCGCAGCGGAAGCTGAGGAGTTTCTGCAGAATCCTGAATCAGCAGCATTTAAAGAAGCCTATAGAGTAGCTAAAGAAGCAGAGAAATCAGCATCGCCGCCGGAAAAGCCCGCGGCACCTACTGCGGAGACTACAGATGCCATTCCAAAGCAAAGCACAGAGACGCTACCTCCACTTGAAACACCCAAAGTTGGCGAAACGGTGGGAGGAAAAGTACCCAGTACGGAAGGAACTGCCAGAGAAGAAGGAGGGCCAACCGTACCGCCGAAAACAGAAATAACCCCTGAGATTATTTCCGAGGCTGAAAAGATTGTTGGGGAGAGATTAGTACATCTTCCTTCTAATAGGGCTAGTGCGCTTTGGAAAGAGCATGGAGGAGGGCTCTTTGAGAAACTAGGCCAAACAGATAAAGCTAAGTGGATGGATGAAGGTGGAAAGCTCGCTCCTGATACTATTTGGAATTATTTTGAGGAGCTTGTTAGGACAAAGAGTGGAGCAACTAAGAGGGGAGATGCCGCAAGGCTTGTTAGTGATCCTGATCAGAAGATAGCTGAAGCAGTTGCTGCGGGAAAGGAGTTGCCGCCGCCGGAACCAAGAGCGAAAAATTCCCTCCCTCCTGCTGAGGCGGTGCCACCACGTCCTAATCCACTTCCAGAAGTCCCCCGCGGTCCTGAGTTCAACCCTATAAAAAATCCTGCCCATAAGACTTTCGAAGGGGTGCTTAAGCAACTAGGGGAGACTGAGGCTAGTTACACCAGGAAGATTGAAGATTCCCTTTGGGTGCCTGACAAGACTGGTGTCCCTGTCAAGCAAGGGGCTAGTGCTATTGAAGGGATCGGAAACTTTACTACACAGGATCTTCAGGCTGGTGCTGAGATTGCTCCTGCATTTGTCCCCTCTGAGACTAATCCTAAGGAGTTTATTAGGACCGCCACCGGGAGATTTACGAATCACTCTGACAGCCCTAATGCACGGATAGAGAATATTTATGGCCCAGATGGAGTACGCTCCATGCTGATAGCTAACCGCGGCTTAAAAGCTGGCGAGGAGCTTACCATAGATTATGTATCCGCGGCTAAGATGATTGAGGAACTTGATAGTTTCCTTAAATCTGGTAGCGTTCCTGTAAAGTCTAAGGTAGGGAAAAAAGTAGTTCCAGCGAAACCTTCAGTAGCAAAACCTTTGGAAGTCCCGCGGGAGCCTACAGTGGAGCGCCCACAGGATATTCCAGCCGCGGATAGGAAAGCTCGCCTAGAGGCAGCTTGGGATGCTGCCAAGGCTTATGGTGAGGATTTAGCTAAAAGCGGGAAAAAGGTTTCCCCACTTAGTGTCGCCGCGGAAAGGGCACTAACCGCCGCCACAGAATACTTGCCAGATAAGGAAGCATTTCATATAGCAAGTCTATTTACTAAACACCTTAAAGCAGGTGGAGCTAAGGATAAGGCTATTGCAGATGTTTTGCGGTATCTTAAATCTGCTGAGAAGAAGGCTATTAGTAAGGAAGGACAGCCGGTTAAGGCGGCGGTAAAGAAAGCTAGAAAGCCTATCACTGGTGAAGTTGGGGCATTGGGAGCGCGGGGAGATGTTGCGAGGGCCACCAGTAACGTAGCCCAAGACATCATTACCGGTACCAAGAAGGCAGGGAATAAGATTGGAGAAGTCCTTAGGGAAATCAATAAGGGATTCGAAGCAGGTAGGGGCGATGAACTATATTCCTTTCCTCCTCATATCATCTTTGCCAAGATGAGCCAAGCCATAGGAAAGCTTGTGGGTAAGTCTGCAATGTTCATGACAAAGAGGCTTGCTCGCGGTGCTGGAGAGGCTCTTAGAGAACTCCATCCTGTAATGGGAAATTACATCATGGATAACACTATTCCTACGTTTCAACTTGAACAGCGTAAAATGTTTAATGAGTTTCTTGCACCTCTCTATGAAGCAGGGAACCTTAAACTCAGCAAGGAGCAATGGAATAAGATTGGACAATACTCCATTGATATGGATGAATATGGTGCCAGCGCAATAACCCTATCCGCGGAGGAGCTTAAAGGGTATAATTATACGCGCGCTTCTTATGATGCCTCTAAGTTAGCACAAGATGCTGATGGCCCCACCTATAGTGGGCGCGCCGCGCATTTAACAGAGAACTTCTACCCCAACTCAGTACTATCGGAGAAAGTTCGGAAGATTTTAATGTCCACAAATAAAGAGGACGCTGCGGAGCGCAATCGAATTGTTGCCTTGCAGAGAGATTGGCACCGCCGCCAAGATCCGGAAGCTACCACTAAGGACATGGATGCACATTTAGCTGCCCTATTAGGAAAAGGAGTTTTCTTAGGCAAGCGCGATCCTACATTTAGCCCCCTATTCAAAGCCGAAGGTATTGGAATACACCCCGATCTTAGGGAAACCCACGCATTTAAAGTAGCGCAGTTTTACGGAATGCGATCCGCTACAGGCTTGGCTTGGTATCGTGCTGTGCAAAAAGACCCGATCGCGGCACGTATCTTTGGCGTGGCTAATAATGGAAAAGGAAAGAGTTATGTTAGCCCGGAGACAGATACCATAGACCCGACGATGCTTCCAGGAAGCGACGGAGACTTTGCGGCGGATGCCTATGAAATTAAAGACTATTCAGCTTACCCAGAGTATGCTAGGAATCTCTCCCATGACCCTAGCATAGAGTACTTTAGATCGGAGATGGGGCTAGGATTGCGGTCCAATTATGATTGGGTTGACCAAGCTACGGCGCTGGTTAATTCCATGAAGCTTGGTCCAAAGACTACGCTCCGAGATGTATTAGCATCTCTGCCGATCTCTATGGAAACTGCTACGACCGCGGAAGTGGCCAAATACTGGGGACCCGCGATGCAGAAGGTTATCCTAGGGCAGAGCGAGGCTACCAAGGTTGGTGCGGTGCGAGCAAAGGACACCGCGGAAATGGCTATTGACAATACTGTTCGCAATACCACAGGAGAGATCACTGATGTAACGCGAAAGTATCAGGGAAGAGATTTGTTCGAGCGCGGTATCAGGGAAGTCCTATATGAATTCTACCATTCTGTGGCGGATGCCAGACTGAAGAAAGGGGATATAGAGTTTCTAGAAGCCTGGGGAGGGAAACAGTGGAAGAAATATCCCACAGCTGTGCTCCTCCAGCGAATGGCAACAAAACTGATGGAGAATGTGCAAGGAAACTATACAGGAGAATATCTTCCCGCAGCTATTGGAAAAGGTGCCGCGCCTAACTTTCTCAAGACTACATTCTCTCTCAGTAGGTGGAGTATCGAACGTATGCGACGGTACCGCCAGACTGTACTTAAACCTCTTGCAGAAAAGGGTGATTGGAAGCCTTTCCTTCGCAGTAGTTTCATGCATCAGTTCTTTGCCGCCCCCGCTGTTGAGGCTATTGAGCAGTTTATTACTGGACAGAAACCGCAGGAACTTACTTGGGCGGAGTGGTTGGGATTGGCAAAAGATGATGGCAGACCTGATGATAATAAACTAGACGAACTCGCTTACACTATTCTAGCCAAAGCACAATTAACTGGAATGGGTGGAATGCTATCTAGTCTTGCCTTGAACGCATATCAATTGAAGCATGGCGAGGCTACCTACGGATTCCAGAATCCATTCTGGCAGTCGGCGGAGGATTTAGTAGGTAGAATTCTCCAATTCTGGGGAACTCATTCTGGGCCAGAGTTACTTCTTGCACCATTCAGTATCCCTTTAGAGACTGTTTTGCAGGAAACTCAAACCGCGCGCCTACTCCGGAATCGTATTAAAAAGGTTGGAGAAACAGGCATGCGCGAGGAGAAAATCTGGAAGAGAATGACAGGACAGACTTCGCCAGGAATGGCTTCTTTTATGCGGGGAAACCCTTGGGACCCCAGACGAAGAATCTCAAGGGCGCAATCAATGGAGGAGATTGTAAAAGAGATTCCTGGTTTAGTCAAGTCTTATAAAAAATATACACCTAGCGGTCCTACTAGATTTGCTAATAGGGAGCGACCACTAGATTACTACAGCTTTCTAAAGACTATCCAAGGAACGCCCGCGGCGGCTGGGCAGTTTCAAAGAGATATACAGAATGATACCTTGAACACATTACGAGATGCCGCCGCTAGGGCTGCTTTCACAACCGCGGTGGAGGATAAAACTCCCTTAGAGCGTCTCCAACTTAACAGGAGAATATCCAGGTGATTTAACCACCTTACCGTCGGAAAGTCTTTTAACTATATATTTTCCTCCAGGGCTGCTGGTGATCGAGAAGAGGTTCGGAGTGTCTTTGATGCTTCGAATCTCTTCTTCTGTCCAGAGTTTGGACATATTACTGGCGTGAATTAACCTAACCGCGGTTAGCAAATCGAAGCCTAGCGCCCAAGCCGCTTGCTCTAAGTTAAAGTACAGTTTCGTTAAGGTATCTAGCAGCCCCCTGTAGCATAGAACTTTCTCTTCCAGCTTTCTAATCAAGGCAACAACACTCATAGTAATATCCAGTTTAGGTTTGTCACCTTTATTGGGGATAATCTCAAGTTTTTTAGGAAGGTCTATTGGTGAAACTCCTACGGTTATTGCCGCACCAATGACAACATAAAGTAAATCTCCAAGAGCGTCTATGATTTCTTCACGTTTGCCCGCCGCACGATATTCCTGAAATTCCTCTGCAATAAGATTAATCCGCAACGGACAGTTTTTAGTATCTGCTTCTGCAAACGATCTTGCAATAGGCAGCTTAAACGCGGTATGAAACTCTATTAACATCTGCTTGTATTCATCGAGTCGTGTCATAGTATAATCCTTCCCTAGTTGTAATTTTACCCATGATAGCTAGGTCTTCTAGCATCTGTTTAAGTTCGGGGAATGCCGTTTCAGTCTGGAAATAATCCATGAGGTCCGCAAGACTTGCACCTTCTGGTTTATTAGTAATATATCGTAGGATTTCTTTTGTCAGCTTGGCGTTTTCATTCCTGCCAGTAGCGGCCAAGCACATAGACATCTTAGGTTCTATTCTTTCTAATAGGTCTAAGGCCTTCTGGCAGTCTTCAAGGGTTAAAGTCATATCTAAATTTTCAGAGAAGTGGCAAGCCATCGCAAGCTTTAGGATATGAACGCGGCTTCTGGCGAAGTATGTCCTCATTTTGGGATGGCAGCGGCGGACCTTAACTGTCCAGACTGTTTTATACCAGTTCTCTAGAAAGGGTTCCACGTCCGCCGCCAGAGAAACTGATCCATACAACGTAGAAAGAATCTTAATGTAATCTAATAATTCGTCTTTGCATTTGTTCTCGTCTTTTCCAGGCTGCCCCAAGAAAAAGGAAGTCAGCCGCGGTTCGTATTCATAGATGAAAATCATCCTACTGAGTGTGCCGTCCTCTAAGATCCCATGATATACACACTTCGGTAGAAAATCTGGAGTGCATCCAGCAAGTAGCGCCAAGCAAGGCTTTTTGATAGCATGTTCTCCTTGATGTTTAGTTTCATATTCATGCTCCTTGCAGTCATAACACTTGAGAAAGAGCTTGTTTAAGCTATCATCATGCCGCCTTTTGAATAAGCTTCCCATCTCTTCTAGCACAAAACTCATACTAGCGTGGCCATAGGCTACTTTTTTTCCTTCCCCGTTGACGTGCTTGAACCATTGAGTAGACTTCGAAAGTTTTTCACAAAGCTTTTCGTAGGTAAGATCATCGGGGCCGGGAGGGAACAAAAACTTTCGAGCGATTACTTTATCCACTGGGTTATCATTCGCATATGTGTGGTGTCTTAGAAGTTCACTAGCTTTACCTAGCACAAGTCCTTTTCCTACACCAGCGTCACCTACAAAAACTATATAAAGGTTGGGAAACAATGGATCACCTGTCATTTCGCCATACCACACCCGCCGCTGCAAAGCAGCGGATACTATATAGTACCAACCATAATCTATAAATGTATCTGGGGAGAAAAGAAATCTTGTATAGTATCGCCATTTCTCTAGATTCGTCATTAAAGTTCCTTCATCCCACAAGGGTTATCCTCAGGGTGGTACTTCCCCCAATTCTTCCCTACGCTCACGCCAGATTTCATTTTGAACTTTTCTCCTTTGGTTGAGGTAAGGTCCATTTCGATAGCGTTCCTGGCGGCGGCACAGCAGTCCTCTATGTCTTTATCTGGGCAGTCTACCAAGAAACTATCATGCTTATTGTTTAGAATGAACCAGTCTTTATTATGGGTTTCTATATATTTCTGGAGGGCAATAACCGCGAAATGGGTTATACATCCTACTGTACTCTGAGGAATCCAACTAATTGCCTCGCGGATCAGTGCGTCGTTCATTCTACCATAGAATGTCCTGGGGAACCCAAATAGATTCCGTAATGTTCTCGTAGTTCTAAGTTGATGCTCTGTTAGATTTTGCCAGTCGATAACTTCTGGGAATAATTCATCCCAAGTATTCAAGATATGCTTGGACTCATCATTCGATAGAACTACTTTCCCTTCCGTATCCGCGAGAACTTTAAGTTGGAATGTTGGCCATTTCATTTTATATGATCTAGCATGGTTTCCCATCTTACCTAGATCATACCTGCTGCCAGAATTTTTAATAGCCTTATTTAATCCTGGCCACTGTGGCAAAGCAGCTAGCTCAAAGGGGTCTCGTTTCCAGTAGGTATCTTTGGGGGAATTTCCGCGGAACTCGTCGATGAAAATATGGAGAGCAAAATAGCTATGCTGTTTAATTCCTGCCTCCAGGATTCTTCTATATAAGCCATTTCCTGCTTCCATTGCGACAACAAGGGATTCAGCACCCGATTGGTCTGGCTGGACAAAGCTGCGGTTCGGTCCAGAAGGGACAATACATTTGCATAATTCCGGAGGCGGGTTTTGTGCATTGCCTCCGTAGTAGCCAAGAAGTTTTGAGGTCGAAAGTCGAAATGACTTTGTTCCGGCAACGTTGATGGAAGTGGCGTAGTGCATTTCTTTTTAGTTTTCATTTGGGGGTTGGTGGGACTACTGTTATACTGGGCTGCTTGTAAGGGACAGGCGCGAGGAGGACAAAGGATTCTATAAAGTCTACGGGAACGAGGATCATGTCGTCTAGAGTTTCCATAATTTCCTGAGTGGATTGGACTCTTATAATCTGTGCTGATATGGCTAGGTTCTCTTTGAACTCATTATAAGCTGTCCTATTTAAGAGTAGCACCTGCGGGGCAACTCTTGCTAAGGCTACATGCTCTCGGATTACTGTTAGTTTTTGCTGTGCGTTCATATTGCAAGGTACATCTCTTGAAGCATTTCTAGTGCCTGCTCATTTGTTAGTTCGCGGAATACATAGACGGTTCCATAATCCTCCCCTAGCCTAATTGGTACAGCGCGGTATGTCACATTATCTGGGTACTCTATAAGATCCCCAGACCAGTGCATGAGTTGTCCATTAAAAGGACCGCCGATAGCTAACCTATGGAACTTAAAGTTTTTGTTCATTTTGCATCTCCACATCAATTACGAAGGGAAACTCTAGTTGCCCAAAGGTTCCTGGCGGCGGTCCTACTGCTAGTATTCTATAGCGGACTGTTGTATCCAACCAGTCTATAATTTCATCCTTAGCAATCATAGTACCTGCCGAGTTTTCCAAATACTCTGGGTTCTCTTTTATGTAGATATGGTAGTTATTCATAATCCCTCACCGAAATAAACTGTGGGCACAAAGGAATTCCTGAAACGCTGGTACTATGATACCTAACTGTGATAAGTTTTCCAATCGGCGGTTGCTCAAAATAATGTTTGAGCGTCTCGTAACTAATCCTGCCGCCGCCACAATTGAAAGTTCTCCCATCTGGTAGCTTAAGAACAAACTTCCCTACACGACCAATTCGTTTTCCTTTGCCTTCAATTACATTTACACACTCATACTCAGAGTCTTTATATGGTTTGCGTTTCCAAATACCAGAGATCCAGCCGCGGTAGATTGCACCTTCATAGCCACGGGAAATCCAATCAACATATATTGCACCAGCCTCGCGAGAACCGCGTACTAAGAGGGTTGGTACAATTAAGATATTAGCACTCGGAGGATTGAGAGTAGCTAAAATCTTCATACGGCAGTCTTGGGTAAGTTTCAAATCTACATCATAGACGTGCAGTGCAATGTGTTTTGTGAGGTCGTTAGGAAGATCTGGAGTAACCGCGGAAATGATCTTCTGCAAAGGCCAACCGTGGACGTAAAGTTCACCTATCAATGGGTATTCTGGCGACGGCCAATACATAGCCTTCTGAACCGCGGGAAAGTATTTCCCTGTTTTAGATATAAGTAATCCATCTGTATCTAGTGTACAGCTAACACCATTAAGCTTAGGCTGAATGAAGCAAGGATATAGAATCTCTAGCGAATTATATGTGTTCATAATGTGGTGGATTGTATGGAACAAAATCTAACATAGAACTTGCTTTGGACTTCAGTCTATAGGCTATAACAACATCTAGTAAAGGGTTGGGGTATTTTAATCGCAATTTGTAGATAGTCTTTTGATCCATCTTAGGTTTTCCTGTGGCGGTTGCTCCTGGGATTTCATAATGTAGTCCTCCGTAAAAATATTCTGAGCACTGTTGCGCGGAGTTAGGATTGAATGTTGGCTTCCCCGACAGAATCCTAGCTACCCGAAGGATTCCGCGGAGCTGCCTATGAAGTGTAACTTTAGTGCTCCCGAGAGCAATTTCATCTATTGGTAATCCTTTTAGCATGGCAAGAAGGTAAGGATATACGGAAGAATTAGCTTGGGATACAGAAGCAATTAATCCGGGATCATTGCAAGAAGCTAGATAGCTAGTCTGCTGCTTGTAAACCTCTCGCATAGCGTAGACATCTCTTGCATTGTATTCCCAAAGTTGTGCTTGTTGCTGGGGATTATGCGGATTCTCTATAGACATGTCCTTATGGAATGGGAGATATGTCCAGTAGGATATGGTATGCCCTAGGGATTTCTCCGCCTCCGGAAACATCCTGTGTTGGCACAACATCGTATCAAATATATTCCAGCCACAGGAAACACGATAATATCGAGCGAGATTAAATAAATCAAAAAGACTATTGTGAATGACAACAGTCGTATTAGGAAGAATCCTATTGAGCATGACTAAGATCTTTTCCGCATTACCATAGGCTTTTTGATTGTTGTAAAAGTAAATTGGTAGAACGAATACAGGAGAATCACCAAAGGCTATTCCTATACAGTTTAGCGTATGTTCCTGCCGCCGAGTTTCGATATCTAAATAAACTGTTTCGTTCTTATGTGCGTAAGCGTATGCTAGAAATTTCTCTAGGTTAGGACACGCATGATACTTCAGCGGCGGGTGTACAATAGGAGTCTGATATAACAGCTTCTCGCAGTCTCTCCTAATCCAGAAGAAGTAATTACTAGGCTGAGTTCTGGCAGTATCTTTGTTATCATCCGCCGCCAAGAAGTCTTCGCTATCCTCAGAGCCAGTTTGGTCGAATGCATCTATAGGATGGTAGGAAGCAATAGCGGGGCGATTCTGATAAGAGGTAAGCTGCCCGCGGAACTTATCCAGAGCCATCCCTGGATATGCGACATCCAAGGCTTTCTGTCCTAGGATGATTATCTTGTCCACTTTATCAGAGATACGGGGACGAGTAAGAGCATCTAAGACCACAGTGTTCTGAAGTTTGTTCCGCAGGCAGCCAGTCTCAAAGGCTTCCCACGGTTTGCTAGCGGCGGCTAAGCCGAAGCGATCCGGGGTTGTGAGGATTGCGATCATTTCCTCAAGTGAGGTGGAAGTCTGGCAGGATGATGTTAATAACTATTATCGTCCTCGCCTTCAGCGTCATCCTCAATATCGTTTTCAATTTCCGCAGTAATACTGGCCCTCTCTTCGGGATTGAGTTTGATTTCTATTCCGTCGGGTCCAAGTACACTAAGGATATTAATCTCACCCGGATCATCTGGCTCAATAGCCTGCCCGAATTTATCTCGTTGGCCTTTGCCCCCCTTGAGGTACTCGTACTTTACTGTATAACATCGTTCAATGTATGTTGTTAGGGTTTTCATAATAGTAAGTGCCAGCATCAATGCTTCCTTTGCTGGCGGTCAGACATGTTGCATTGGCGGTGAAGATAGCCATAGTCTGTCCTGATCTAACCTTGCTTGTCCGGCTTTAGTTTAGTTTCCTTGGTTTAGAACCCATCAACATCCCCTGCCGGGCCAGTGACACTTCCCCAATCAGCATCTAGTTGATACCCTGCTGTGATTTCCTTACCATTTGCGTCCTTAAGTGGTTGACGCTCAATGCCCGCCGCCCGCTCTTCGGGGGTAGGGTTGCGGAACATAACCCGCGGCTTGCAGGACAGGGTCATACAGAATGTCTTGCCAACATAAGCCTTGAGTTTTTCAGGAACATCTGCTTCGAAGAGTTCATCATCTTCGAGTTCCTGAACTTCTTGCGGCGGCAACCCTGCACGCTCTAGTGCTCCAACCATCTTGGCCAAGCCAAGTGGATTACTAGGATCGAGCATCCCAAAAAGCCTAGCGGAGATGCCCGCGGTTTGGATCGTATCCTTACCCGACTTCACAGTAGAGGGGGACACAATCTCAATGTCTGTGACAACCATAGGATTGCCCGCTTGCGAGCGGGTCTTTTCCATCTTCGTAATCCTGACTACGAAGTTGTTACTAGCGAACGGCTTGTCGAGACCACGGATGACTTCGTCTTTCTTATACGCCATATGTTTTGTTGGTTTGTTTTTGTTTATTTACTATTCTACCGGCAATTACCGGCAGAAATCTATATAGCAGGTTGTGTGCTAGCGTAAAGTCTGGCCAAGAGCTTTGACGAAATATAATGGTGGTATGCTGGAATGCTAGACTCTTGAAGAGGGATGCCCAATTCTTTAAGCATATATCCTAATGTTACATCTCCCCAACCAGTGGTAAATGGAAACTTTCTAGCTTTCATGTAAGACACCAATTGCTCTCTGATTGACTTATGTATAATCATGCAAGGGCCACTTGGATAGATTAAATAAGGATTACCAGGATACCCGTGGTTAAATCTACAATGGACATAATTAGGATCGGCATAAGATAAGAACTTCACTACCATCGGTAGATTAATCCACGTATCATGGTCTATATGAACGGACCAATCCGCGGTTGCTAGTCGTATTCCTGCTAGAGTCTTAGGTTCATTGCTGGCATAGTCCCACCCACCATATTCATCGCTTATGAAAATGGCCCTATCCCCTAGATACTTCTGATGAACCTCGTTCCATGCTTTAAATTTAGCTGATGTTATAATGGGAACTTGAAACATATTAGTTCTTTCTTTTTACCTGTTCCTCTGAAGTGGATCAAAGGCTTGCTTGTATCTGGCCACTCAGATACAAAACTATAATCCTGTTTTGGTAAGGTGAAATGATTAATCATTAATGTCATGTCACTGTTGTGCTTAGGATCAAGACGCCAGTCAGGTATAGAAATAACAAAGTGGATGAATTGTCGCACAACATAGAGTGGTATTTGGAGTAGCCCCACAGCATAGTATTCTGTTGGTACTGTATATTTAGGAAACTCTGTTAGAGATACATTGATTATATCATAATCTGCTAAGATTACAATGTCTTCGTCTTTAATTGAAGAGTCGTAGGCAAGCCAGCGGCGGAAGCAGCACAGTTCGTACTCTATATAATTTGTGACAGGGAATCTTTCTATAGATGCTAGGTATTCTTTTAGTAGAGGGTGCCCCAATGCCTGATGGAACGTGTGAACAACTACTTCATATCCTTTGCTTTCCCAGGAGTCTTTGAACTTACAGAGTACAGGGTAACTATAATCGTACAAGTTTTCAAAGTATGTGTGGATTCTCATATGGGATATTCTAGAAGATCCTTTTTCTTACTTCCATGGAAGTGGATTAAAGGTTTACTTGTGTCAGGGTATTCTCCTATTAGCGCATACTCTCCTGCGTTCCCCGCCGTTGGTATTCCTTTGGCAAAGTGGAGGTTGAAAATAATCATATCACTTACATGATTGGTCCATTGCCACGGAGGAAAACCTAGGATTGTGTAGATAAACTTACGGATTACCAGCGGCGGCAAGGATGCTAGAGCTATCCCAAAGTAGCTTAGTGGATATTCAGTAACTAGATCCTGTGGCATTCCACAGTTGAGGATGTCATAATCTGAGAATAATGCAGTGACCCCTACAAGATCGAAAGCTAACCAGCGGCGGAAACAACATAACTCATAGTTCTTATGGTTTAGCGTAGGAAAGTCCTCGCAAACTCTCATGTAATCTTCGTAGAGAGGATTGGACCTAGCTTGTTCTATTCCGTGGACGACTACAGTATATCCATGTTTCTCCCAAGATTGCTTAAACTTAGCTAGAATTTTATCTGCGTTGGAATGTAATGCCTCACAGTATGTATGGATTACTTGTGCCATGCCATTACCTTTGGATAGTGTTCTATGTTTCGCTGTGTGGGGGGAATAATAGTATACCCATTATCGGAGTATGAGCACTTGCTCGGGAGGAGCAGATCAAATACATCGCTGCGGAATTCACTGACTAGGTTAATCCCTAACCAAAGATCCCAGGGCACCTGCTCTTTAATTATACCTGCCCTTGCTGGA
>Ga0209606_1003819_pt1 | contig 14715 bp, 7 predicted proteins | sample AD_UKC057_MetaG_FD_184412 | JGI IMG/M metagenome (GOLD analysis project Ga0209606, IMG submission 184412) | Active sludge microbial communities of municipal wastewater-treating anaerobic digesters from USA - AD_UKC057_MetaG (SPAdes) (version 2) | ecosystem: Engineered > Bioreactor > Anaerobic >...
GAACTGTCGCTGTCCTGCAACGTTGCAGAAAGACTTCAAAGGTACCATAATGGCACTAAAAACGAGCGCACATCAGTTTTTCACGCGTGTTGTATTCATTGGCGTGGTATGTTTCGCGGGGGTGGCTTGTTCCAGTCAGTCCAACCTTATGAACCTTCCCGATCTTCCGGCATTGCGGCGAACGATGGAAAGCATGCGCAGTGAATACGGAACGGACTGGGTTCAGGCAGATGCGTATTTCGAACGGTTGGCGGCGCTGGAATCCCAGATAGGCGAGTGGGATGCCTTTTGCCGGAAAGGGGCAGATGGGGATGCAGGCGCGCAGGAGATTGCCGCAGAACTGGGCCGGCTTCAACGCGATGTGCTGTCGAAGGGGCCTGCACTGAATGGTGCGCAGGTCGTAATGGTGCGGCGGCACACGCGGCGTCTCGGTCTGCCCCAGAACTGGCAGGGAAACTCCTCGCTTCCTCGCGACGGTTATGACAATGAAATCGTGGAGCTGACCTTGCAACCGGACAATGATGAAAAGCCATTTGTTTTGCGCACCATTTACCGCCCGGAAAAAGAGGTGTTTGTAGGCGATATCTGCCTCCACTGGAACGGGGACCGGTTGCTGTTTTCTTCCCTTAACCCGGAAGGCCGCTGGCATGTTTATGAGATTGGCGTGGACGGAACCGGCCTCCAGCAACTTACCCCTGACAGCCATCCCGATGTCGATTACTATGACGCCTGCTACCTGCCTGATGGCAGGATTATGCTGTGTTCCACGGCGGGATACAGGGGGGTGCCGTGTGTTTATGGCGGCGACCATGTGGCCAATCTGTTTCTGTTGGATCGGGAAACGGGAAGTATCAGGCAACTTTGCTTTGACCAGGACCATAACTGGTCGCCCCGCGTGCCGCCCAATGGACGCGTTTTATACCAGCGCTGGGAATACTCCGACACGCCCCATTCCAACAGCCGCATGTTGTTTCACATGAACCCGGATGGTACGGACCAGCGCGAGTATTGGGGGAGCGGCGTCTATTTCCCAAATTCTTTTTTTTATGCACGGCCCTTGCCCGGAAAGACCGGTCGTGTGGTTGGCATCGCTTCGGGCCACCATGGCACGCAGCGAAGCGGCCGGCTGCTGTTGGTCGAGCCGGATGACGGGAGGGGGGAAGGTGACGGCGTGCTTCAGGAGATTCCGGGATGGGGCAAGCCGGTGACGCCCATCATCCGGGACCGGCTTGTGGATGGCGTATGGCCGCACTTTTTGCATCCCTATCCCCTTACGGACACGCAGTTTCTGGTCTCAGCCAAACTGGGGGAGGACCGTCCCTGGGGTATTTACCTGGTGGATATTTATGACAATATGCTGCCGCTGGCGGAAGAGGATTCCTATGCTTTTTTGGAACCGATTCCCCTGCGAAAAGAACCGTGTCCCCCGGTACTTCCCGACCGGGTCAATTTGGCCGAAAGCGAGGGGGTTGTATACTTGCAGGATATATACGAGGGCGGCGGCCTGGCAGGGGTACCCAAAGGTGCGGTGACCGCGTTGCGCGTGTTTCAATATTATTTTTCCCATCGCAGCCAGGGCGGATTGCACGGGGTCCTCGGCAATGATTGCGGCTGGGACATCAAGCGGGTGCTCGGTACAGTGCCGGTCCAGCCGGACGGTTCGGCCTGTTTCAGGGCGCCTGCCAATACGCCGATAGCGGTGCAGCCGCTGGACGCGGAAGGGCAGGCCCTGCAGATTATGCGCAGCTGGTTTACCCTGCAGCCGGGCGAAAAGGCTTCTTGCGTGGGTTGCCACGAATCCCAGAAAACGGCCCCCTTCAGCGCGAGCGCTTCCGCCTTCCGCCGGGTCCCTTCCGCGATTACTCCGGGATGGCATGCGCCCCACAGGGGCTTCAGTTTTGTCCGGGAAGTGCAACCGGTCCTGGACCGGTATTGCGCGGGGTGTCATGGCGATGTACCGCCGGAAGGTATGAGCGTGAAAAGGGGGCGCGAGTTTCCTTACCTGCGTGGGGACAGGATGGTTCAGGACTGGAGCACCCGGATCAGCGGCGGGGTCGGCCCGGAAATGGGCGGTGTATTTTCTGAATCGTACGCGGCGCTGCAGCGTTTCGTGCGCCGTCCCGGCATCGAAAGTGACCTGCACATGCTCTCTCCCATGGATTTTCATTTCAACACGACGGAATTGGGACAACTGCTGCGCAAGGGACACTACAACGTGCGGATGGATACGGAGTCCCGCGAGCGTCTGGCCGTATGGGTGGACCTGAACGCGCCCTTCCATGGCACCTGGCGGGAAACCCATCCCCGGCAGGATAGTTATGCATTGGAATGCGTCGCGCGGGCGGCGGAACTGCGTCAAACCTTCGCGCCCTTCGGCGCGGAAACGGATTTTGAGAAGGTGCCGCAACTTCCGGAAAAAGACCGGACGTTTCTGATGCCGGAACCGTCTGTCTCTCCGCAGGACCCTGTACCGGAAGTTTCCGGGTGGCCATTTAACGAGGTGGAAGCCCGGCGGAAACAGACGGAGGCGGCGTTATCCACGGCCCCCGGTGGAAACACGGAGCATGCGGTGAACCTCGCTCCCGGGGTGGACATGACGTTTGTGCTGGTGCCGGGAGGACGCTTCGTCATGGGCACGAACAACGGCTGTCAGGACGAAATGCCCGCATCCGCAGTGGAAGTGCCGGCATTCCTGCTGGGCAAGTTTGAAGTCACCAATGCGCAATACCGGATATTCGACCCCAGCCATGAGAGCCGGGACGAGTCCCGCAACGGCTATCAGTTCGGGCGCCGGGGATTCTGCCTGGACGGTCCCCAACAACCGGTCGTGCGCGTATCGTGGGAAGAGGCCCTTGACTTTTGCGATTGGCTTTCCCGCACGGCCGGACTGGAGGCGGGATTGCCTACGGAGGCGCAATGGGAATGGGCGGCCCGGGCAGGGTCGGACCAGTCCTTTTATTTTGGTTCCGAGGAAGCGGATTGCAGCGCTTATGCCAACCTGGCTGACAGGAAACTGCGGGAATTTATCCAATGCACGGCACGGGACAATTATGGGCGGGCCGATGTGATCGAGAATGCGAGCCGCCATGACGATCGCATTCCCCGCGATGACCGGTACGATGACCGGGGGATGGTATCCGTGGACGTGGGGAGGTACCTCCCGAATGCCTGGAATCTTCATGACATGCATGGCAATGTAGGGGAATGGACAATGTCCGCCTATTTTTCGTATCCTTACAGGGATGAGGACGGACGAAACGATGCCGGTAACCTGCAGATCGATCGTGTCGCGAGAGGAGGTTCCTGGCGCGACCGGCCGTATCGGGCGGCGGCAACGTTCCGCCTTCCCTACCGTCCTTATCAACGTGTCTTCAATGTAGGTTTTCGTGTTGCGGTGAAAATGACGGACCCGCTGACGGGCCCGGTACGAACCGCTTTGGACGCAGCGAACCTGAACAAGTAAGCGGGCGGACCATGACGACGCCGCCACGCAGAGAGACCGTGTGTAGCATTTCGTGATACTATAGCGTTTTTAGAATGGACCCTCTGAGTACAAAAAAAGAAAGGCCTTTACTATGAGCACAATCAAGACAATTGCGGAACGGGCAATGGAACAGGGCCAAGGCATCTTGCGGCTTACACCGACCTGGGTGCCCCGTGTTTTTTGCGTTCCAGGGCGTCGGATTAAATTGCATCCGGACGACTATTACGCGCTGGGCGGCAACCGTGGCGGCATCGATGAACGCTGGTTTTCTTCTACGACCCCGGCGGATAACGGCCCGTTGACCAGCAAGAATGAAGGGTTGAGCCATGTCATTTTTCAGGATGGCTCCCTGTCGGAAACCATTGTCCTGCGCGACGCCATCAGTGAACTCAAGGACCAGATTATCGGCAAACTCTGGGCGTCGTGTGGCTGCTGGCCCATGTATTCAAAGTTTTTTGACAACCAGGGCGCGCTGCCGCTGCACATCCACCATGATGACGCCCATGCCGCCCGTGTAAACGCGAAGGGCAAGCCTGAGGCGTACTATTTTCCGCCCCAGTTGAATAACCATGGCGGCGATTTTCCCTACACCTTCTTCGGGTTAGCGCCCGGCGTGACAAAAGAAGAGGTACTGGAAGCCTTGCGCGGGTTTGACAAGGGCGACAACCGAATTGCGGCGCTTTCCGCGGCCTATGTGCTGACACCGGGAACAGGCTGGAACGTGCCCCCCGGGGTGTTGCACGCCCCCGGCAGCCTGTGCACCTATGAGCCCCAAAAGGCCTCGGATGTCTTCGCCATGTACGAGTCGGTGGTACATAACCAGGTTCTGGATACGGAACTCCTCTGGAAAGATACGCCGAAAGAAGAACAGGGCAACCACGAATACCTGCTCGATGTCATTGACTGGGAACAGAACGTGGATCCCCTGTTCCGGGAGAAGCATTTCATGAAACCGATTCCCGTTGCCCCCCTCGATGAAATGCGCGCCGCCGGGTATGAGGACAAATGGATCTGTTACCTGTCCAAAGATTTCAGCGCCAAGGAATTGACCGTGCTGCCGGGCGCCACGGTCACCATCAAGGACGGTGGCGCGTACGGCCTGTATGTGGTGCAGGGCCATGGGACCCTGGGCGTATGGCCCATCGAATCGCCGGCCCTGATCCGCTACGGCCAGCTGACCTATGATGAATACTTCGTTTCCGAAAGCGCCGCGAAGGCGGGCGTTACCATCAGCAATCCCAGCAAGTCGGACCCCATCGTTATGCTGAAGCATTTCGGGCCCGACGCTCACGACAACATGCCGGTGAAACTTTAACCCCAGGGAGGAGTCTGGAAACCATGAGTAGCAATACCTATCCGAAACTGCACAATGCCGCATGGCCCGGCCTGGTCGGCAAGGGAGAGGGCGGCGAACCGCCCATCAGCCTGGAAAAGATGCTGGACATGACCGCTGCCGCCGAAGTGGACGGCGTCAAGTTCGACGGCATCGACCTGTTCCTTTCTGACCCGCATATCAGCATTGATATTTCCGCGGACGGGATAAAAGCGCTTGCGGACGATATCGCCGGACGGGGCCTCGAGATCGGATCGCTCGTAGCGCCGGTATGGGAAGGCACGGGCGGCGGTTCCGCCATGGATGAAGGCGAAGGGCGGCGCAAATTTCTGGAACAAGTAAAAAAAGCCTGCGGCATCGGCCAACAGCTGCGTGATTTGGGCATTCGCCCGACCGGAGGCATCCGGGTGGATTCCGCCGTCAGTCCGGCCGCGTGGGCCGAAGACCCGGAAGGCAACCAGAAGCGCATCGCCCAAACCTTACGGGAGGCCTGTGACATCGCGCGGAGTTTCGGCGAAGTCCTGGTGGCGGAAGGAGAAGTGTGCTGGGGCGGCATGCACAGCTGGAAGCGAATGGTACAGTTGCTGGAAATGGTGGACCGGAAGGGCATCCTGGGATTTCAGGCGGACATGGCCCATACGCTGCTATATTTGATGGGCGTGAATGCCCAGGAAGATGCGCTGTTACCCCCGAATTTTGACTGGAGCGATACGCAGGCCTTTGAAGCGGCCTACCAGGCTTTATGCAATGCCTTGAGACCCTGGACCCTGGACTTTCATATTGCCCAGAACGATGGCACCGTCAAGGGATCGGGCAGTCATGACAAAACCGGGCGCCACTGCCTGCCGGGCGACCCCGGGGGAAAACTGGATATTGTCAAATGCGCCGGGTTCTGGCTGCGGGACAAGGACGGCGCATTGACGAAGAAGATACGGCACCTCTGCTGGGACGGCTGCATGTTTTCCAATGAAACGCTGTTGAATCAGCAGACCTGGAACGACATCCTGGCCGCCATGATCGCCGTTCGTGATGCCCACGGATGGCAGGAATAGGTGGATTACGGACTGTGGAATACTCCGCAGTTCATAAACTTGGTTAACAAGGTTCTGAAGAGCCTGTAAATTGGTTTGACTAGCGAAAACGGAAAGGAATGAAACGATGACGAAAGTTAGAATAGGACTGATTGGTTGCGGGTTTATGGGAAGAGCGCATTCAAACGCCCATAATCGGGTGCCCAATTTTTTCCCCGAACTTAAATGCAAGCCCGTGTTGCAGGCTGTCTGCGACTCCAATGCGGATTGTGTCGAGGCCTTTGCCGAACAGTGGGGTTATGCTTCCACCGAGACGGATTGGCGCAAACTTATTGAACGCCCGGATATTGACGTTGTGGAAATCTGCGTTCCAAACATCTTTCACAGGGACATTGCGGTGGCGGCGGCAGCCCAGGGCAAAATGATTCTGTGTGAAAAGCCCATGTGCATGAATATCGCCGAAGGCGAAGAAATGGTTGCCGCAGTGGAAAAGGCCGGTGTCGCCAATATGATATCGTACAATTACCGAAGGATGCCCGCCGTCTCTCTGGCGAAGGCAATCATTGATTCCGGCAAACTGGGGCGTATCTATCACTATCGTTCAAACTTCCTTCAGGACTGGTGCATTTCAGCGAGTGTTCCCCAGGGGGGTGACTCTACCTGGCGGCTTGACGCCAAGGTGGCGGGGTCCGGCGTTACAGGCGATTTGCTGGCCCATTGTATTGATACAGCCCTCTGGTTGAACGGCGGCATCAAGACCGTGACCGCCATGACGGAAACTTTTGTCAAGGAACGGATGCACGCGGTAACCGGAAAAGTGGCGCCGGTGGGCATTGATGATGCCTGTGCGTTTTTGTGCCGTTTTGACAACGGCTCTCTGGGCCTGTTTGAATCTACCCGCTACGCCTGTGGCCACAAGGCACTGTTTACGTTTGAGATTAACGGCGAGCATGCCTCGTTAAAATGGGATTTGCACGACCTGCACCGGCTGGAGCTGTTTGACCATAATGATGCCGGGCCGGTTCGAGGATGGCGTTCCATCCATGTAACCGACCATGGCGGCGACCATCCCTACATGGATCGCTGGTGGGTGCCGGGTCTGCAGATCGGGTATGAACATTCCTTTGTGCACCAGGCCGCTGACTTTATGAAGTCCTTGGAAACCGGGGAACCTTGTGCGCCCACATTCAAAGACGCCCTTAAAACCCAGCGTATTTGCGAAACAGTGCTGAAAAGCGCCGCCGCGGGAAACTGGGCCTCTGTGTAATACAGGGCGGTTCCCGCAGCGCGTCAGGATCGGGGAAACCCGCCATATGCCTGATACGTCCGTGGAATAAATTCGCGGTGCGTAAAGACGGCCGGGCTGTTTTCGTCAATGCTTCTCACTGGCGTTAATGGCCCGGGGTCCGCTGCGTATTTGAATGTGCTGCAAATATATCTCGAATAGACGGATGGATGTCCCCACAGGAAAACTTGGGGCATAAATACCCGCACATGCCGGGGAAAGGTCAGAATATGAACGTGTTTAAGCGTCTGGGACTTATGTTGGCCGTATCCATGGTGATGGTGAATGCCATTGCCCAGGATGGCGCCATTGAGCTGGATATTGACGGACCCGTTGCGAAAGCGGCCGCGGACCCCGCACAGCGGGCGGCGATTGAAAGCGAATGTATCGCCGCGCTCGGTTCTGACAAGCCGTGGCACGATCGGTATCGCGCCGTCAGAATATTGTCGGTCATCGGGACGCAACAGTCCATCGCGCCGTTGGCGGTATTATTGCTCGACGAAAGAACGTCACACCTCGCCCGCACCGCTCTTGAAGTCATGCCCTTTGCCGAAGTGGACCAACTTTTCAGGGATTCCATGGAGGCCGCTCCGCGCAAGGTTAAACTCGGACTCATCTCCGCCATGGCCGCGCGTAAGGATAAAAGTGCCGTAGCGGTTCTGGAAGCCTTGATCCAGGCGGGCGACAAGCAAATGCTGGATCATATAGCGCAAGCCCTGGCCAGGATTGGTGGCGAGGAATCGGGACGGGTGCTTAATGCTTTGCTTACCGCAGGGGACGTACACGTGGAAGCCATGGCCGCCGAAGCCTCCCTGCTTCTGGCTGACGGCCTTGTGGCGGAAGGGCGGGGTGATGAGGCCGCCGACAGGTATCAAAAATTCCTGGAGCCGGAACAACCGGACCATATCCGCGCCGGCGCGTTGACCGGATTGTTGCGGGCGTTGCCGGCGCAGGCAACAGAAGCCTTGATGCAGGCCATCAAAAGTGATGACCCGCTTCTGCGCGATACCGCCATCGCGGCGGTTGCCACGCTGCCGGGGACGGGCATGTCCGCCCGGGTAATTTCGGAATTTCCCTCTCTGGCGCCCGCCGTCCAGTTGCCGCTGATGGAGTCTCTTTCGCGGCGTGAGGAAGCCATGGCCCCCGCTTTTCTCTATGGACTCCTGAAGGATGAGCGGGAGGACATGCGCGTCGCCGCCCTCAAAGCCATCGCCGGGCAAGGGGATGTTACTGCCATTCCGCCGGTGGGTGACTTGCTGGCTGCGGCGGAAGGCCGCGAGGAAAAACAATCCGCCATCGAAACGTTGCGCCGGTTGAAGGGGGAGGACATAGACGGGGCCCTGTTGCAGTATATGACCGCCGCACCCGCTCCACAGCGTCCCGACCTGATTGAAGCGCTGGTACAGCGCCGTGCTCCGGGCGTGGTGGAAGCGCTGTTCGCCCAGACGGCGGAGGAAGCGGTACGGCCTGCGGCCTTCAACGGCCTGGCACGGCTGGCAGGCGCGGGAGACGTGGACGCTTTATTGAATGCCCTGGTCGCCCTGGCCGGAGAAGCGGGCCGTCCCGAGGCCGAAGGCGCTGTTATCGCGGTGGTGCGGGAAGCCGGGTTGAAGGAAGGCGCATTGACCATCGACAAGGCTCTCTATGGCGAATTGCCGGGCGGCGAGTTCAAGGACGTCACGGGCAAGGTGCGCGAACAACTGAAGGAAGGCGCCCTGTCCATAAAAGCCTCCAACGACCTGTTCGGCGACGCCGCGCCCGGCAAAGTGAAACGACTGCAGATCGAATATACCCTGAACGGCGCCGCCGAAAAGCGGACCGTGCCCGAAAACGGAATGCTGAACATCGTTTCCCAGACCATCACGCCCGAGCTGATTGCCAAACTCACCCGTCCCCTGGATGACCCGGCCGTCAGCGATGAGGCGCGCGCGTCCCTGTTCCGTATTCTCAGCCGGCTCGGCGGCAACGACGCCTACGCCGCGGTGAAAGCGCATTTGAACAGTGAAACCCCGCAGCTGCGCGATGCGGCGGTGCGCGCGGCCGGCGCCTGGCCTGAACCGGTGGCGGCGGCGGACCTGGCCGAGGTCTTCGCCACGACACCGGACGGTGGACATCGCGGACTTGCCCTGCGCGGATGTGTCCGGTTGCTCCGGCTGAATGCCCTGTCTTCGGAAGAAACGTCCGGACTCTATGGGCGCCTGATGACGGCGGCAACCAGCGCTGAAGAACGCAAGCTGGTCCTTTCCGGGCTGGCGGAATTCACTGCTCCGGAAGCGGTCGCGCTGGTTCATCCGTGCCTCAACGATGACGCCGTCAAGGAAGAGGCCGCCCTGGCGCTGGAAGCCCTCAAGGCGCGCCTGGGCGAGGAAGCGTACAACAACGCCGTTGCGGCCGCGGCCGCTGCGCCCGCCGCCGCTTCCGAACCGGCGGGCGGCGATACGTTCGTTTCCATTTTTAACGGTGCGGATCTCCAGGGCTGGTCGGGCGATGCCGCGTTATGGCGCGTGGAAGAAGGCGCCATCGTGGGGGAGACCCGGGCGGAGCCGAAACTCGACTACAATACCTTCCTGGTTTGGGAAGGCGGGCAACCCGCTGATTTTACCATCAAGTTCCTGTACAAACTGGAAAGCGAATGGGCCAACTCCGGACTCCAGTTCCGCTCCGAAGTCTTCGAGCCCTACCGCGTCCGCGGTTACCAGGCGGATATCGCCCAGGAAGACTGGATCACGGGAATCTGCTATGAGGAAGGCGGGCGGGGCATCGTTGCCCGGCGCGGCCAGAAGACCGTCTTCGACGCCGAAGGCAAGGCGGAAACCACCTCCTTTGCCGAAGAGAACGCCCTGAAAGACTATATTTACACGGACAACTGGAATGAATACGAAGTGCAGGTGAAGGGCAACCGCTTTTACGGCCGCATCAACGGCCATAAGATGCATGAGGTCATTGACGATTCACCCCAGGCGCGCAAAAGTGGCAGTATCGCCTTCCAACTGCATGCAGGCCCGCCCATGAAAATTCGCATCAAAGATATCCTCCTTAAAACCGAAAAAGCCGCCGAGTAATACCGTCGGCGTACCCAACCCGAAAAAGGATGCTATACATGAAATCATCTTCCCCGATTACACGACGTTCCTTCATGCTCCAGAGTGCGGGCGCCGCAGGCGCGTTTACCCTTGCGCATAACCTCTTCGCCAGCGCTGCGCAGACGCCGGCAAGCGAACGCATCACGGTTGGCGCCATCGGTATCAGCGGCCGGGGCAATTACATCCTGAACGCGTTTCTGCAGTATCCCGACGTCCAGGTGGTCGCCGTGTGCGATGTTATCGCGAACCGGCGCGAAGCCGCCAAAAAGATGGTGGACGAACGTTACGGCAACCAGGATTGCCGGACTTACATTGACATGCGCGAATTGATTGCCCAGCCCGACATCGACGCCGTCATGATCGCCACGGGCGACAACAACCATTCCCTGATTTCCGTGCTGGCCGCGCGCGCGGGAAAGGATATCTATTGTGAAAAACCGCTCAGTGTGACCATCGCCGAAAGCCGCGCGGTTGCCGATGCCGTGCGCCGCCACGCCCGCATCTTCCAGTGCGGCACCCAGCGGCGCAACGTGGGTAACTTTGTCTTTGTCCGGGAGTTGGCCCGGTCCGGCGCGCTGGGCAACATCCATACCGTTTATGCCGAGAAAGCCTGGCCCGATTCCAAGCTGCAATACAAGGTGCTGCCTGAACAGCCAACGCCGCCCTACGAGGAAATGGCGTGGGACTTGTGGCTCGGCGGCGCGGCGTGGCGTCCCTACAACGACCAGTATCCCACGGGATTCTGGCGCAGCCACGGCGATTTTTCCGGCGGCTCCATCACCGAATGGGGGTCCCACACCGTGGACATGTGCCAGTGGGCGCTGGGCGCCGATGATACCTCGCCGGTCACCTACGAGGCCATTAATCCGCAGGGGGATATCGAGGCCGTCTACGAAAACGGCGCCAAACTCATCATCAAAACCGGGCTGCGTTTCGGTTCCTGTCCTGTGCGCATCGAAGGGGACGAAGGCTGGGCCGAGACCGGTGACGACAACATCATCGAAACCTATCCGGCCTCCCTGGCCTCGGGCCGCCATTTCTCTGGCGGCTACCCGGCGGACAACCATGTGCGCGAATTCCTGAACTGCGTGAAGTCCCGGCAACAGCCCCGCTCCACGGCGGAAGCGGCGCACCGTTCCATCTCCGCCTGCCATTGCGCTAACATTGCCGTGCGCCTCGGCCGACCCGTACGCTGGGACCCGGTCAAGGAGGAATTCCCCGGCGATGAAGCCGCCAACCGCATGCGGTCCCGGGCCATGCGCGAGCCCTACATGATTTAAGCACGCCGGTTTACTCTTTTACTGTTGAACGTTATTGGAAGCGCCGCTCCCCGGAGCGGCGCTTTTGTGCTGGGCATAGTCGTTTCAGTAGGCGTACCTTCCCAGGTGCGCCATAATGGAAAATATAAATCAATGTTAATCCACCGGTTCTGCCGGTGAGAATTCGTCAGGCTTTTTCGTTACATCGTTTTTCTTTGCTTATGAACATGTCGGCACTTTTTGCTATTTACAACGTCCTTGCGTATATCGTCATGCCGGTTTTTTTGTGACCGATGACTTTTATTAGAGCCGTTACCGGTATACCGCGAAAATGACCGGCATCCAGATGGAGGCGCCTAAGGGAGTCTCCCGGACTTGTACCCCCCCCTCCCTTTATTACCTCCCGCGGTCTTATGAATCTGGATTCCGGTCTTTTTCGCGGAGGTCTCGGTCCTGTTCCTTGATACACATGTTTGGTCGCGAAAAAACCGTAATGACGAGGGTCGGTGGGCGTTTATAGGCTTACGCAAAATACGTTGGTCTATGTGCTTTTAACGCACGTGCCTGCGAAGCCGCCTTTTGCGCCGCCGTGCACACCAGCCAACCCTTGGGGATCGCCGGTGGTATGCACGAATCACCCGGCATGTGTTCGTGTAAATATAACAAAGATAATAATAATAATCTTATAAGTATTATATCTTAGGGTCTAAATCATAAGTAAACTGACAAGTTTACCTCCTAATCTGGTCGCACACGGCCCCGCTACCGTGTAAAGCTGCCTTTCACCCCCTGTTTACAGAGCGTTTTCACTGTGCTTAAGCATGGCATGTCCGCGTTTTATGCATTACGCTCCGCCTACTAACAGAGACACTTTTTCAGGAAACGGGAGCTTGGCAACTTGTTCTAGAACGTTGCAGCCCCTGTTAACCCCAATCTACATCCCAAGGAGGAACAGTTATGAATGCAACGGCTACATTCACAAAAACGGCGGCGCCTTTACCCGTCGCACCCATGGTGAAGACCATGAACGAAGCCCACGACCGAGCCTGCATAGCAGCCGGGGAGTTGATCACGGAACACTTCCTCTGGAAAACACCGGAGGCCCGGGAACTCGTTGAAGAGATGCCGCCTCTTCGGGACCGGCGCCTCGATGCCATTCTGTCCGATATTCGCAGCGGCGCGGAGCACCCCGCTGACTGCGCTCTCGAACACGGGCCCTACCTGGCAACGCTCCTGGTGGAATCCCGCCGCATTCGGGACTTTGAACCGCTGCGCAGGCATATTGGCGCCTTTCGCCGCCTGGGCCGCGAATATACCCAGATTGCCCGGCTCGCCGCCGCCTGGAGCGACCGGGACAGGCATGTATTCGGCGAAGCCCTGGACGCGCTGCAACAGGAGGCCGCCAATGGGGACTCGACCGAAAATACCCAGGTCGCCGGCGCCTGTATCGCCGACGCTACGTCCCTGCCCGAGCCCCTGTTTACCCATGGGCCCGTCCCCGGCGGCTTCGGCCTGATCATCGGCACCGACGGCATCGGCAAGGGCTGGCTTACCCTCGACCTGCTGCTCGGTTGCGCCCTCGCGCGGCCTATGAACATTCCCGCCTTCCGGCGCAACGGCAGGCCGCTGCGCGTCACCTACCTGTGTTACGAGGACGACCCCCGCGTGCTGCGCTGGCGCCTTGACCGCGTTTGCGAATGCGCCGGCGTCAATCCCCAGGCCTGGCGCGACGCTGAACAGGACGGCAGGCTCCACGTTGCCGTGGACCTCCCGCCCCTGTTCATGCAGGGAACACGCGGCGCACCTGTTCCCACCCCCATCTGTAACGCCCTGACGCGCACCCTGAAAACCCGCAGGGCCGACCTCTGTATCATCGACCCCCTCGCCGCCGCCGCCGTGCTCCAGTCCGAAAACGACAACAGCGCCCTCAACGCCGTCGCCGTCACCCTGCGCGAACGCGCCCGCGACACCGGTTGCGCCATTCTGCTCACCCACCACACCAGCAAGGCCAGTCGCGACGACGCCGGCCACCACGCCTCACGCGGCGGCAGTGCCCTCACCGGCGCCGCGCGGTGGGTGCTCCGCCTCTTGCAAAGCCCTGGCGACCCTGATCGACTCACCGCGGGCGTTCCCAAAAACAGCTACGGCCCCGCGCGCCACGGCATTTCCCTGTATCGCCAAACCCAGGGCGTACTATGCGAATCGGACGAAAATGATCCCGGTCTCAAACAGGAGGAACACGTGAAACGGGTCGTGCAATTCGTCACCGATAACCCCCATATCGAAATAAACCCTAAGGCCATCACCAACAAATCCTCCGAAGGCGCCCGCACCCTCATTGACTACCTCGGCATTCCCTCGCGAAATGCCGCCCAGGCCGTCAAACGCGCCCTCGAGACCGAACAACTCCAACTCGAAGAACGACGACGCCCCAACAGCCGCCACAAATTCCGCGTCCTTATCCCCTGGCAGGACAACGACCAGGAAACCATCCCCTTTTAACCGGTCCCATAATGCTTAATTCTGAATTCACAATATTCCGCCACTCGCGATAGGTACGATGATTCAGAGGCTATACCGCGGCCTTCGCGAAATAGAATATCGCGCACAAGCGCGTTCCAAAGCGCAACTCGGGTCATTGCCCATATCCTTTACGAAATAACGGCGGGAGCAAGAAACGCCCTTATTTTGTGTTCAAAATCCCAACGGGATTACATAACATAGCCCAGGGTAGCGGTACCCCGCTACCCTGGGTAAGCGATGTCTCCCCTTCTCTCTTTTCTACTCCAACGGAGTTACATCGGTATGGGCCTCGTTACGAAATCGTATTTCGTAACGCAAGTGCAAGCGAAGTTGTACTTCGCGACCCCTGTGCACACCAGCGGATCCTTAGGGATCGCCGGTGGTATGCGCACCCCACAACGTGTGTCTGGGTCTCGTTACGAAATTGTATTTCGTAACGTAATTGCGGGCGAAGTTGTACTTCGCGCCCCTTGACGGATGCGCTGATTAGGGCGACGACCCCGGCATTCGCGAAATAGAATTTCGTGCCCGAGTGCGTTCCCAAGTGGAACTCTTGTCATTACCCACATCTATTGGCAATGAATAGTAGCAGCTAAAAGCGAATGTTTGAATTCAATATCCCAACGGGATTTAGGAACAAAGCCCAGGGTTGCGGTACCCCGCTACCCTGGGTTGGAAATCGCCCCCAATTCCCGTTTACCCCAAAGGGGTTGCGTC
>Ga0209606_1003821_pt1 | contig 14707 bp, 13 predicted proteins | sample AD_UKC057_MetaG_FD_184412 | JGI IMG/M metagenome (GOLD analysis project Ga0209606, IMG submission 184412) | Active sludge microbial communities of municipal wastewater-treating anaerobic digesters from USA - AD_UKC057_MetaG (SPAdes) (version 2) | ecosystem: Engineered > Bioreactor > Anaerobic >...
ACTATACCCGAATTATCCGAACAGGGAAGACTCGAACCAAACCGAATTCCCTGTCGCCAGGATGAAAAATGTGTTACCCATGTCCCCGAACACCTGTTACCTATGTCTCCGGCCCAAACAATGCTTGGAGAGGGGGTGAGGACGGACAGCAATCGGTCAATTTGTGAAATTCGGTGGAAAGCCTCCGTTGTAAATCTTTCCGTCTATTACCAGATTTCGCGTTACCGACGAGTCTCCTCCATACCAATAGATATCTCCCCAGCTGACAAGCCCGTTGGTCGAAATGTAAGTATTCTTTGTTCCGTTATTCCGTTGAACACCTGTGAACGGTTCGGCAGACCACAGGCCGTCTTCCAACAGATCGGGCGCCCGAGAGAAAATCATATAGGCCACATTCTTAGTACCGCGTTGGTAGACCCCTGTTTCATACGATGCGGGATAATCCTCCGTGGAGGTCATCGTTCTATCTTGAAAGGGATCCTCTGGAACGGAAGAAAGATAAGCAAGGGGGGCCGTCAGAAAGAACAATCCGCAACTGGATCGGACCCGTGTGCCGGTGAAGATGTCATCCTCGGACTCCGGCGGATAGGTGTTGTTGTCCAGGTAATACATTTCATGCGCCTTGGCGATCGCGCTGATGTCGGATTGCACGCGAGAGACTTTCGCTCGGATTCGCGCATTCATGAAATTCGGGACCGCAATCGCGGCCAGGATTCCGATGATGGCGACGACAATAAGGAGTTCGATCAGGGTAAATCCTTGTTTTCCGTGAAGGTCCAACATTGTTGTTTTCGCTCCTTTTCTATGGATTTTATGCCGCGTAGCCGGCGGAGAACCTATGGATTTCCGCCCCGTATAACCCCGGCTCTGTGACCGGTCGGCAGCGAAATTCCGTGCCGGATACCCTTTCCTCAGTATACAGCTTTTGAATTTGCTGTGTCAATCAGCTGAAAACCACGAGTGTATGACATAAGTGCACTTAAGCGGGTCAGGCGGTGGTAAGGGAAGCCCAACAGTCTTCTCATTCGCGAGACACCGCCGCAATGTGATGATGCCATTCGCCCCCCGTACGGTCCACCGCATGCCCGACCGTTCCAGACGTTGCCCGATCACCGTGTTGCAACCGGCTTCCACGACCCCCGATCCGACAAAAAAACCCGGCTATTGATGGGACGCAGTGATCGCGGAAGAATCCCACCCTGACTCTCCCTGTAAACGGGGAGGGAGAAGCGAACCGTCATTCCGGCGAAAGCCAAAACCCAGCGCCCACGGGCGGGACGCCCGTGCGATACCTTATGCTGCACTATCCCGGCAAGATGCCGGCGCCACCCCTTTCTTCATCATAGCCATCCACTGATCCCAATAATCATGGTTCAGACGGTTTTTCCCTCCTCCACACCTGCGTCAGCGGGCAGACGGCCCCGTAGCAGGGATTCCAGGCGCGGAAGCCGAGGAAAAGATGCGGATGGTCGAATACTTTGACTTGTTCATACCCGGATTGCTTCAGAACGGAACTCAGCGAATCCCGCGCGTCCGGCAGCGGCTGAACACGCCCAAACTGGCAAATCATCCAGTCCGGGCGCTGTTGAGTAATCGTGTCAACATCTACTTTGTGGAAAATAATCAAACTATATCGTTCGAAGGGGAACGGCGGTGTATGCCAGAGAACCGGCTTGCCCTCCGGTATTCCCACGGCCGCCCCTGCAGGGATTGTATCCGCGATCCACTTTCCAGCCCGATTTCTGTGCTGTGTATCCAGGACAAACGCCGAGGAAACCTGTCCCGCCTGCATAAGGATCACAAGCGCGCCGGCACAAATCAAAGCAACCTGTACAGACCGCCGTCGAACCCGCTCCAGAAGAAACTCGAATCCGGAGCCTGCAACCACACACAGGTACGGGATCAGCGGAACGACAAATCGCGGATGTCCCATCAGAAGTCCCAGAACGAGTACCGACACCACAGTGGCCACAGTAAAGGTCTCGCGACGACACACCAACCCCACCGCCAGCGCCACGCACGCCACAAATCCCAATGCCCCCGGCAGGCCGACTAACATGGACAGCAGCTTGGAAAGACCCGGTAATCCGTAACCCCACCCGGAGCCGGATGTATGTTCGCGGTACAGATCCAACACATTATGCCACGAGTAAATGAAAAATGGATTACTTAAAAGAAACCCGACAACAATCGGCAGGCACAGAAAAAAAGACAGCCGATAGAAATCACGGCGAAAGAAACCGATTCGTATCCCGACCCACACCAGGGCAAACACCAGAACAATTCCGCTGACTACAAACGCGCCGATACCGAGACCCAACACAAACCCGGCGGCAAGAACCCATCCCCATGGTAGAACCGTGCGTTCCGTACGCTCCCATTCCATCCCGGCTTTGTCTAATAGCGCCACGGCTAACAGATTCAGAAAAGCCGCATAGACATTCGGCTTGGCAATGTGGCTGTATGTAACAACTGACGGGGAGAACAAAAAGAAAGTCGCCGCCAGGAGGCCGATCCGCCGCCCCCACTTTCGTTCAACCCAGAGGTAAAGGATCACGCCGCTCAGGACAGCGGCGAGAGCGCCCAGCAATCGGCATGCCGCAAAAACCCGTGCCAGTTCATCCGGATGAAGGAAGTAATAATCCAACTGCCGAGACAGCGGGAGCAGACCGCTAACCATGCCGATCCCCAATACAACCGCGAGCGCGTAATAGTAGCCTCCGCCGTACCGGTACTCATTCGGGTCGAAATCGCCGCGCAGGGGATTCATGTTCGCCAAACCACTGAGGGTCTGCTGTTCGTCCGGGTCTCCGGTACGAAGCAGGTAAGACCGCAGGCTGTTCAGCATTCCCGGTTCGGGTATGACCGACGGGTCTCCCTGTGTGGGCGGGAAAACAGAGACCGTGGGTCTTTCGTTTTTGTGGATGGCCGATGGGCGCACGGTATCCGAGTTATCGACCCATTCATACAGTTCATCCCGCGCCCGGACCATCGGTATTGTCAATTCCCGAATGCGCTCTTCCGATCCGAATACCAGTAATGACCGTTCCAGGTTGGGAGTTCCCCAATCCAGGACGGTGAAATGAAGCGATATCCCTGCGCAAAGCAAGAGCCAAAGCAGTGGATTTTTGAGAGAATGCAACGGATTCATCATACCTATTCTGTTTCTACAAACTCCTCTCCTTTACCCTAACTCGTCTCCCAGAGGAAGAGAGGAAAGATCTACACCCGGATTTCTTCCGACATCGGACACCGATGCCCAGTGAGCGAAGATTCCTGTCGAGGCCGCGATAGCCCCGACGGTATAGATGGATTGGTGCAAGAATTCTCTACGTTTCATGGATGGACTCCGGCTTGCCCCAGACATTGTTCCTCAAGCGCCCGACAATAAATCGCCGATCAAACGCTGTCAACAACAAGGGGGACTGACCACCGCATTGGGTGCGTGGATGTCGGAATGCCCTCTTCTCTACTTATACAAAAAAAGAGGCCGGCTCACGTTGTGAATTGCCCGGGGTAATTGGGAGACTTGCGTCACGGTTCGGTCGAATTCCGTCTTGGGAACACATTCTCCGCAAAGGCAATCAGCTTGCTCACGGTCTGGATTCCATAGCGGACTCCCAGGATGGCGCGTCCCCCAACGGCCAGGAAAGTCGGCACGCCGAACACCTCAAACTGAGTACAGACAGCCGGGTTCTCATCTGCCACGCAATACCACCCCTCAACATCGGCGTCCATCTCCTCAAGCGCGGTTTCCAATTCGTTCAGCATACGACCGGACTTAAGATCCGCACGGTTGATGAATAGAATAATCGCACTGCATTCCTTTTCCTGGAACTTATGCAAATTCATATCGTTCAGTTCATTTATGCGAATGCTTTCCATTTGATGCGATTCCCTTGATGTCAGTCATATTGATTACAATTTAATTATAGAGCAATAGTCGTGCCATTATAGATACTATCTATGGCATTATGTAATATAACATTGCATCACTACGTTCCCCGCCTCAAACCGAGTTGTAAGCCATTACATATCAGGTAGTTATATTTCTCAATTCCGGCAGATGCCCCATCGTCGGTATGGTAAGGTTCAAAAACAGGCCGAAGTAGGTTGTCTCATACTGAGACTCCGTATCAGAAAGATACAGTGCGTGAAATGAGTTCCAAGAAAAAGCGAAGGTTACTGTGCGGGAAAATGGCTTATCGGAATATATCTAGTCTAATGAGACAGTTCCGTTTAAAGAATTAAGAATTAAAAATTGAAGAAAAGAAGGTGGACAAAGGGGGCAAAGAGCGGGCTTTCCCAGTGGGCAATCCACAATCCGCAATCTACAATTGGTCCGCCCGTGCCGGTGACGGAATCGAACGAATTACCGGATTGACTGAGCTCAGTACTCACATTCACGTGCCGCTTCCGCATAGATTCGAAGATTTTCGGGCGGGGTTTCAAAGAAATGATCCGAGGCCGACAGGATGTATCCGCCATCTTGCCCGAATCCCTCGAACAGCCGTCGGACCTCGGCGCGGATCTGGGCGGGCGTTCCGTATGTCAGGATATTCAGCTGATCCATGCCGCCGATCATCGCAACTCGTCCGCGGTACACATCGACTACCTTACGCGGGTCAGTGATATTCCCGCCCATGCCCGGCGGCGAGAGGGTTTCCGAGACGTCTGTCTCGTTCTCCAGAATGAGGTCAAGGATGTGCATCATGCCGCCGCAGGTGTGGTAGGTGCAGATATGCCCGGCATCGTGAACAGCGCGGTGAATCGCGCGATCGTAAGGAAGGCAGAACTCCCGATGCAGACGCGGTGAAATCAGTGTGTCGCTGCTTGCGCCGCCTCCGGTTTCAATCAAATCAAAATTCGCTCCTTTCAGGGATTCCTCAACGAACTGCAATTTCTTTTCGAGCAGAATCTTTAGAAATTCATGCACCCAATCCGGGTGATCCTCCGTTTCCAGAATCAGCCGGTCGGTCTCGATCAGGCAGCAGGCATGTTGCCAGCAACCGGCCTGGTCGCCCCAGACAAATCCGCGAAGAATTCCGGCATCGCCCACCTCGTCGCAGGCTGCTGCGATCTTCGCCCGGTCTAATCTGGCGACGGGCATGTATTTGCGAATCAACTCGATATCCTCATGCCGTTTGACAAGATATTCGGTGATCCAGGTGGTTTTCCGGTCACCGCCGGTTTTGTAAGTCAGTACGCCTTCGGGGGTAGTGATCGTATGATGAAGGATTTTGTTGTTGGGATTGGGATCGATTACCTCGATTTCTTCGCGCCACTGGGGAGTCTGAACAATGTATTGTTCCGCATCAGGAATCCAGAACTGTCCCATAGCCTCGAAGTACTGAATGGCGGCATCCATTCCGGTCATGCGAAACGCGGTGAGCGGATCGACCCCGCCCATGTAACGGTCCAGGTGGAATTGCTGCCACTGGTGGATGGTAACCGGTAGGCAGTCCGGTTTTTCGCGGTGCAGGGCACGCATCATGCGTTCTTTCGAGGTCATGGCGGTCCTCCATTCAAAAGAGTCGGCGTATTGTAACATAGCTTGCCTTACATCCTTGAAGGAGACCCGCAGATGAAAGTTTTCCTTTTCTTTTTTTCGGTTGTTTGTGTGTATAGTCCGGTTGTGTATGGACAGAATAGTCAAAGTGGGCTTCGCGGACACCCGGCAACGGCAGGTGAATCGTCGGTTTCCGGTTTGACAGCGAATCTTCTGAGCCGTCCGGCGGCTGTGGAGGCATCCGAATTCATTGCGCCGGGAACCGGATTTCATTTGATTGACGCTTTCGTTGTGGAGGATTCCATTTTGGTTGACGGCGAGGAGATTTGGCCGATGTTGCCGCAGGGTTACGGGATCCTGCTGGATGCCGGACGAGGCGTGGTGATGGCGCAGGATCAGAAATTTTATGCAGTGGTCCTGTTGTACTCCCTGGAGGGGGAATCGAGAATCATTGCCAGGGAGAGACCGGATTCGAAGTATGCGTTCGAACTCGGTATTCTGGGATTCTCGCAGGGAATCTTGATTCTTCGGGCCGACGATTACGTCGAGCGTCGTTGCATTCTGATTCGCGTTACCGGCGATTGGGGGGAGGAAATTGAAGCGCCGAAAGTCATTCCATCCGCCGATCTCAACCAGGACGGAAAGATCAATTCGAAGGATCTCCTGAGATTTCAGGGGTGGTGGCACCGGCAGGGGATGTAGCGAGGTTCTCGGCTACTTGTTCGGCAGGATGATGACCTGATCGGGGGGAATGGATACGGAGATGTTTCCCTGGAGAAGTTGATTTCCCCGTGTGATGCGGTAGATGAAGAGATCGCTGTCGAAGAGGCGGATTGTGTATGCGGTGAATGCTCCTCGGAACTCCGTTGCAATAATGGTGGTTTCCCAGCGGTTGCCATGTCGGGAGGGGCTGGTGAGGCTGTCCTCGATCTGAAGGGACTCAGGGCGCAGAACCACACTGACCGTATCGCCTGAATGATCGGGAACCGGCGGTCCGAGGATGGTCTGATTGGTTCCCTGAATGGCTAACGTGCTGGAACGTCGGTCGGACTCGATGATTCTCCCATCGAGCAGATTTGTATGTCCCATGAATCGTGCCACAAATTCGTTGACCGGTGTGAGGTAGACATCCACAGGAGTTCCGATCTGCTGAACCGTCCCATCCCGAAGAACGGCCAGCCGGTCGGAGAGCGCCAGGGCCTCCTCCTGGTCATGGGTGACATAAACCGTTGTGATTCCCGATTCATGAACCAGGTGACGAAGCTGGGCGCGTGTTTCTGCACGCAGTTTTGCATCGAGGTTCGAAAGAGGTTCATCGAGCAAGAGGACATTCGGGCGGATGACCAGGGCGCGCGCCAGGGCGACCCGCTGCTGCTGACCCCCGGAGAGTTCCCGGACGGAACGATTCTCCAGTCCGGTCAGCTGGACCATTGCGAGGGCGGCCTGGGTTCTTGCGGCGATTTCGACCTTCGGCAAGTGACGGGCACGGAGTCCGAACGCGATATTTTCCCCGACAGTTATATGCGGAAACAGTGCATAATTCTGAAACACCATGCCGGTGTTCCGCTCGTTTGCCGGGACTTGCGTCATTTCCCGGTTGCCGAAGTGGATCGTGCCGGTATCCGGTACTTCAAATCCGGCGATCATCCGCAGAATCGTTGTTTTTCCACACCCGCTTGGGCCGACCAGACTGAAGAACTCTCCCGCACGGATGTGCAAGCTGAGATTCCTTACTGCGACAATCTCGCCGTAGCTTTTCGACAGATCGGTTAGACGGACATCACTGGCCATGGGCGATGTATGTTCTTCCGATTCGACGGATTCGAAATCAGGAGCGATGCATCCATCGCCCCCTGCGTGTATGCGTCATTCCTCTATGGGATTTTCGGCCTCTATCTCCGTTAAAGCCCCCTCGAAAACCTCCAGCCCTTCTCGCAACGCCTCTTCGGAGATACACAACGGCGGATTGATTTTAATCGTTCCGCCTCCCGGTCCGACAGGGGCGAACAACATCACGCCTTTCTCGACACATCGTTGAACGACTTGTGATGCTGTGCCTGGATTCGGGTCTTTCGTTCCCGCGCGGGTGAACATAACTCCTGCCACCAGGCCTTTTCCCATCACTGCGCCGACAACTTTCGTGTGGCGTTTTTGGATGGCGTTCAGAGTTTCGTGCAGGATCGCCCCCAAGAGCGCCGACTGCCGAACGAGGTTTTCTTTCTCTATTCTCTCAATACTTGCCAGCGCGGCCCGACAGCAAAGCGGATTGCCGGAATGGGTGCTGGTCATTTCCCCCGGACCGTACAGGTCCATGACATCCTTTCGACCGATGACCGCCGACAGCGGCAGGCTACTGCTGATTCCTTTTCCCAGGCAGATGATATCCGGCACGATTTCGTAATGTTCGAATCCCCAGAATGTTCCGGTGCGCCCGAACCCGGCCTGGACCTCATCGAGAATCAAGAGGGCATTGTGTGTGTCACACCATTTTCGTAATGCCTGCATGTAGGCTTTGGGGGCAAAACAACCCATTCCGCCCTGGAAGGTTTCGGTAATCACTCCGCAAACCGTCTCAGGCGATATTCCCTGTTCGGCCAGGCTTCGCTCGAACGCCGAGAAATCCGTGTCGGTGTTCCGCCAGCCATCGGGGAAAGGAACTTGAACGAAACCGGGGATTTGTTCTCCAATCCACTCCTTCAGCGCCGGAGTGCCGCCCATGAGCTGCGCGCCGAGTGTCCGCCCATGGAACGCATTTCGGAACGACACCATCACGATTTTCCTGTCTCCCCCGACCTTCCTGCCGCAGGTCCTTGCCAGTTTGAGCGCACATTCTGTCGATTCTGCGCCGGTTGTCAACAGAAAAACCTTCTCAAGCGGTGGCGGAACGAGGCTGTTGAGTTTCCGAACCAGGTCGATGCGGGCCTGGTTTGGGAAGCAGTAGCTGTGCAAGAGGCCGTGGTCGATTTGATCCCGCAGGCTTCGAATGATCTCCTCAGCCGAGTGCCCCGCGTTTGTAACCAGAACGCCGCTGGAAAAGTCGATCCATTGATTACCATAGGCATCCCAGACCGAAAAGTCTTTCGCATGATCCCAGATAATCGGCGGTTGCCCGCCCATGGATCGTGGCTCACAGGACGCCATTTCCTTCAGGAGAGGGATGGTGGCCGGAACCGGAATCGGAGTCTGAATGGTTCGAAAGATCGTGGAAACGAAAGGAACATTGCGCGATATCAATGAAGTCTCGGAATGCATGGTTTCTCCCGGAACGTATCCATTTAAAATGAAAAATCGATTTTGTGTAAATTGATGTTACGACAGCCTGCGCCTGTGCGGTAGAGCGGTCAGGATGTTCACGACAATCTCCGGGAATGTAGACTGGGGCGCATGGTTCGGGTATTCTTATTTGGATTTCACTAGAGGGATGGAGGGTCCGGCTCTCCGAGTGTGAATGCAGGCCGATGGCTAAGAAACCGATCTCACGTGTCCGAAAGAAGTTTTTTCCCGGCCAGGTGTTGGTGAAAGAGGGGGAGATCAGCGGTTGGGCGTTTTTGATTCTGAACGGGCGGGTTTCAGTCACCAAGAAAGTCGGCGGGCGGGATCAGCTTCTTGCGGAACTGGGCGCAAACGACCTGGTCGGCGAGATCAGCGTGATTGACCGCAAGCCCCGCACGGCGACAGTCACTGCGATGACCGAGACCGATGCCCTGATGCTGAATCTGACCAACCTGCCGGAGGTTATGCGCGATCATCCCGATACGGCCATCGTTCTGTTCCGTTCTATGGCGAACAAACTTCGCCTGGCGAATGAGAAGGTTCTGCGCAACTATTCCCCAGAAGAAATTTCTTTCTGGAATCGATTGCTGACTTTAACCCGCCTCTGGCTGGATGCAACGGAATCGAATGTCGAGAGTCGCACCCCGGTCGATCTTCGCGAGAAGATCCGCATTGTGTTCGACATCAGCGCCGAACAAGCGCAGTCTCTGATCAACCGGATGATCGCCGCCGGGATTCTCGGCGATTCCTCCGAGGCCAAAGGCATGGCTATTCAATCGGAACGGCTCGATCAGTTCCTGGAGATCTATCGTCTGCTTTATGCGGAACAACAGAGCAAGATGAAACTCACTCTTTCGGACTTACAGGTTTCGCGGGTCATCCTGGGGGTCGTTGAACGAACATTCGGCAAGGTAACCGAATCGCACGTCGTTCTCCCTGCACTGGAACTGAAAGAAGAGGTTCTGAATACGGATCTGTGGCCGAGTTATTCGGAGCCGGAACGAGAAAGATTGTGGGAGGATTGCATCCTCCGCCTGACCCGGCACGGATTGGTCGGCTGGCGGCATGAGGAACGGTCCGAGATTATTGTGCTGATCCGAGAAATGATGAATCTGTTGACACTTGGCCTGGAGCCGGGTGGCGTTTTCGATCAGACCTGCGGGATTCTCACCGGAAAGAAGAAGTGATCTATTTTTGGAAATCTCGTTCTTTGTATTGCCAAGCCACAGGCTGGAAGCCTATGCCACCCAGAGACTCCCTCACCCAAACCCTCTCCCCGGAAAGAGAGGGAGAAGAGGGTGGCGCCGGCATCTTGCCGGTGACTTTGCCGGTACGGATCAGGTCGAATTGATGGAAAGAACTTTCGCATTTCGAACTGTGCCGAGAATCCTGTTCGGAGTCGGCTCGCGCAGACATCTTGCAGAGGAGGCGGCGAAACTCGGCTCACGTGCGTTTTTTATGGCAAGCCGCACTCCCTTGGAACGTGGCGATCTGGATGATTTGCTTTCAGCCTTGCGAGAGAAATCCATCCGAGTTGAGGTCTGTCCCGGACCTGTTGGGGAGCCGGAACTGGCGTATGTCGAGCAGGCACGGGCACAATGCCGGGAAGCCGGCTGCGATGTGGTGATCGGGATCGGCGGCGGCAGTGTTCTGGACGCCTCCAAAGCAGTTGCGGCGCTGGTTCATGAGCCTTTCACGGTTCGGGAGATTTTCGACGGTCAGCCTGTGACACAGGCCGGAGTCCCGTTTATTGCGCTTCCCACCACGGCAGGAACCGGATCCGAGGTAACACCGAATTCCGTTCTTAGCGACCCGGAGCGTCTCATCAAGCAGAGTATCCGTGGAGAAACCTACTGGCCGCGATTGGTTATCAATGATCCCGAATTGACCATCAGGGTTCCGACCCAAGTGAAAATCTGGAGCGGTGCGGATGCGCTGGTTCAGGCGGTGGAGTCATTTACATCGCTTGGCTCCAATCACCTGACCGATGCGTCGGCATTCGAGTCTTTTCGATTGCTTGTCGGAAATATGGAGAAGATCGCCCAGGGAACTCAAGAAATCGAGCCGCATATTGCCATGGCCGATGGGAGTATGTTGGCCGGGATTGCATTGGCAAATGCGCGATTGGGAGCGGTTCATGGCGTGGCTCATCCGATGGGCATTCGATATCGAATCCCGCATGGTCTCTGCTGTGCAATTCTGCTTCCTCCGGTCATGCGGTTCAATGAGCCGGTTGTCCGGGAGAAATACGAACGGCTCTCGGCAGTAGTTCAGGCTCCGGTGATCGAATGGATTGCGGACCTCTTTCGGCGTATGGGAATCCCGCCGGATTTTCGCGGCTACCGCATCCCCAAGTCCGACATGGACATGCTTATTCAGGAAAGCCTGCCGTCGGGGTCTCTGAAAGCGAATCCGCGCCCGGTGTCTGCGGCGGATCTCACGGAGATTTTGCGCGCAATTCTGCCGGACTGACTTTCCAAGAACGACCGTTTTCCATTACCATTTACAGATATTCTCCATCTTTTTCTTTTTCTGAGGTGAATTATGGCCCGTCCGAAATCGTTCGAATGTCATGTCATTTCCAATACGCATTGGGACCGGGAGTGGCTCTACAATTTCCAGGAAACCCGCATGATGCTGGTCCAATTTATGGACAAGCTGTTGCATATTCTGGATGTGGAGCCGCGGTATCACGCCTATTTGCTGGATTCGCAGACTATCCCGCTGGAGGATTACCTGGAGGTTCGTCCAGAAAAGGAGGAGACCATTCGGAAGCATGTCTCATCCGGGCGACTCCAGGTCGGTCCCTGGTACTGCTGCCCGGAGGAGTTTCTGGTGAACGGTGAATCGCTGGTACGCAACCTGGTGGTCGGGCATCGGGTTGCCGAGAAATTCGGACGAGTCAATAAGGTCGGTTACAGCCCGTTTTCGTACGGACAGACCTCCCAGATGCCGCAGATTTACCAGGGATTCGGGATTGACACGATTCTGTTCTATCACGGTATTCAATTCACGGAATCGAAGTCGGAGTTCTGGTTTGAGAGTCCCGATGGGTCCCGCTCGTTTGCCTCACGAATGGGGAGTTTTGCTCGGTACAATTTCTTCTTCCATGTTTTTCGGCCCGTGGTGTATGGGACAGAAATCAACGAGCGCACATACTCTTACAAAAGCGGCGGAATGCCTTTCCATCTGTGCCGGATGGGTCGCCATACGGGGCATCATTTCCTGGTCGATCCCGTTCGAGGGTTCAACAAGGACCGGATCAAGCCCTCGCTGGATCATCTGAGGGAATTGGAAAAAGAGCGATGCACCTCGCGGTATCTTGCCTATATGATGGGCATGGACAGCACGGAACCGGACCTCTCGGAGATTCGGATTATTGAAGAAGCGCAGAAACTGGACCTGGAAGATACGATTCTCCACAGCAGCCTGGAGGAATGGATCAACAAGGCACGCAAAGAAGCGCAGGGTCTGGTGGTTCTGAAAGGCGAGCGGCGCACCCCGCGTCTGCTCGGAACGAGATACCATCTCTATGGCGATGTCACCTCCGCACGCACCCGGATGAAACGGAAAAACGCGCTGGCGGAGATGGCTCTTCAGCGTGGTGCAGAACCGTTTGCGACTATTGCCTCCATTCTGGGATGTGAGTACCCACGCACATTATTGGATCTTGCCTGGAAATATCTTCTTTCCTGCCATCCTCATGACAGCATCGCCGGGGCCGGAGTGGACCAGATTGAGCGAGATGTCCACAACCGGCTGGAACAATGCCTCGGCATTGCAGAAGGGCTTCAACGCTATGCCTTCCAGGACATTCAGTTGCGGATCGACAACTCCGATTTCACCGCCGACCAGATTGCACTGACCGTTTTCAATCCGTCGCCATTTGAACGATCCGAAGTCGCCACGGTGGTGATTGACCTGCCGAAAGAACTGGGAATCGATCAATTTACGATCCACGATGCCGAGACGGATCAACGACTGGATCGCTGGGAATTCGCCCGGTACGAAATGGAGCCGGTGGTTCGTCATCTGGGCGATGCCACGATGGAGATGCCCGGTGTTCGGACAGAGGTTCATGTTGCATTGGAGAACATCCCCGCATTCGGGTATAAGACGCTGAAAATTGTTCCGCAGAAACTGGCGAACCGGCTGCATGGTTCCCTCGTGGACGGCCACAATTCGATGGAAAATGAGCATCTTCGCGTGAAGATTGAAAACGACGGGACTTTGACCGTGTTCGATAAGGAAACCGGTCACACATTCACCGGCCTGCATCGATTCCAGGATGACGGCGAGGCGGGGGTTGCCTGGCAGCATGTCCATCCGGCTTACAATTCGGTTATCTCCAGTCACGGTCATGCAGCGAGAATCTCCCTGGTGGATGGGGGGCCGCTGTTGGCGACGTACCAGGTAGATATCACGATGCGAGTTCCCAAATGCCTGGTTGAGGGCCGTGGCGATGAGGTCCGACGCCTGGATGGCAACGGCGATGATGCCCGCAGATCCGAGGTGTTGGTGGATCTGCCGATCAGTTCCTTTATCACGTTACGTCGCGGATCGAAAATGGTGGAGATTGTGACCCGATTCAACAACCAGGCGGATAATCACCGGCTGCGCGTTGTTTTCCCGACTTTCCTGGATGCCGATCATTCCAGCGCAGAGGTGGCTTTCGATGTAGTGGAACGCCCCATCGAGCGGGACCCGTCCAGTGTGTGGTACGGCCAGGACAACCCCACGCATCCTCAGCATCGGTTTGTGGATGTCAGCGATGGGAATGTCGGCCTCGCGATTCTCAACGACGGCCTGCGCGAATATGAGGTCACCGACGATCAGGAAAAAGCGATTGCCGTAACCCTGATGCGCGCTTTTGAAATTGCGCTTGCGACGGTGAGTTGGCGTTGGGAACGTCACCCGGAAATGCGACTTTCGCAGTCCCCCGGCGAGCATGAATTCCGCTATGCGATCTATCCGCACGCCGGGACATGGTGCAAGGCCAATGTGTATGAGCAGGCCGAACGGCTCACCACTCCGATGGAAATCGCCCAGGTCGGGCCGCACGCCGGCGATCTGCCCAAGAGCGTTTCATTCTTTAAAATTGAACCGAAAACGCTTATTCTTTCCGCAATGAAACGGGCAGAGCGATCTCAGCAGGTTGTTCTGCGCCTGTTCAATCCGACCGACAAGACGGTTCAGGGGACCATTCAGTGTTTCCGGAAAATCAAATCTGCCGAGTTGCTCAATCTCAATGAGGAGTCGGTCAAGAAACTGGCGGTCGGCGGCGATAAAAACTTGGTCAATATCTCGGTTCCGAAAAAGAAAATCTTCACAATCGGCCTGATGATCGCCGATGATGGGGAAATGACTCGATGAATACAACGGCAGAATCATCCCAATCCGTAGCCACGCCGAGGGATCTGCGATCCTTCGGCTGGCTGGTTGGCGGCGTGCTGCTTGCGCTGGCGGGCCTCTTGTGGTGGAGGGGGCACGGGATGGCGCGGGATGCCGTGGGTGCGCTGGGTGGCGCGCTGGTCGTGTGGGGGACGGTGTGGCCTTCAGTTTTGCGTGAGATTCATGCAGGCTGGATGCGATTTGCGCACGGATTGGGCTGGTTTAACACCCATCTTCTGCTGTCGTTGTTTTACTACGTGGTATTATGTCCTGTAGGGTTTGTCATGCGTCTTTTCGGTTGGGACCCATTGGATCGAAAGTGGTCGTCCGAGCAGTCCTCTTATTGGATTGTAAAGAAGGAACAACGCGCCAGAGACCATTACGAGCATCAGTTCTAGGGTTGTGTAGACGGATATTCTTGACAGCAGCGTCGTTGGGAGCGAAGTGTGGCAATCTCGCCGTTTGAACGTGCAGGCCTGAGATCGCCACGTCGCCGCCCTTCGCAGACTCCGGGCGGTTTCTCGCGATGACGGG
>Ga0209606_1003830_pt1 | contig 14683 bp, 9 predicted proteins | sample AD_UKC057_MetaG_FD_184412 | JGI IMG/M metagenome (GOLD analysis project Ga0209606, IMG submission 184412) | Active sludge microbial communities of municipal wastewater-treating anaerobic digesters from USA - AD_UKC057_MetaG (SPAdes) (version 2) | ecosystem: Engineered > Bioreactor > Anaerobic >...
CGCAGAGCGGCACCGGCTCCCAGAACGACTGCACCCATCTTGCCGTACGATCCACCAATCAGCAGGCCATGCCCGTAATCACCCTTATGACCAAACTTTTTCCTTGTTTTCAGAAGAGACAATATTTTTTCATTCTCCAACATCTCAAATGGAGTTTTTGTATTGATAATCTCTCTCTGGTCCAACCCTATCGGTAAAATGATCCAGGAACCTGTAAAAGGCTCATTCTCCCTGAACATGAATGCCAGTTTTGGAAACTGGAAGCTAAGGGTGAAATTCGCATTAATTATGTTCTCAGGATCATTTCCGTCATTATCCTCACCAAATAATCCCGATGGTATATCAACAGCAATTACAGTGCAGCCCGATCTGTTTATTTGCCGGACAATCTCTGCAGGCAGTCCTGATAACGGCCTTTTAAGGCCTGTCCCGAATATGGCATCAATGATTACATCATCATATCCGTTACGGGGAAATTGGTTCCCTGATTCAATTACAGTAAAGGGAACATCTGTTTCGTTTTTAAGTCTTTCCCTGTTGATCTTCCAGTCAGCCGATACCGAATCAGTAAAGTTAAGATGATAAACTTCCGCTTCATACCTGTTCTTTGCAAGTATTCTTGCCAGAGCAAGACCGTCACCGCCGTTATTGCCCGGTCCTGTGAAGATCAGTATCCGCCGCGACCTGGGAAACCTTTCACTATACCATTCAAAGAGTTTCGATGCTGCACGCTCCATAAGATCGACAGAAGCAACTGGTTCGTTCCTTATTGTAAAATCATCTATCTGCCGGATTTGTTCAGAGCTGAATATCTTCATGGCATGATTACATAATTGTACAAATTTAATCTCTTCGACCATTAATAAAAAAAGATTGATATATTTGTTTTCTTCCGGAAATCAGAATAGAGGGAAGGATTTCCGGGTAATTTTACTGGCAACCAGCCTGATATAAAGAAATTATTAAAATACTAATACAGAATTTTATGCTTAAAAATCATCCAAAAGGATTGCTCGTAGCCTTCTTCTCAAATATGGGAGAAAGATTCGGGTTTTATACAATGATGGCCATTCTGGTACTTTTTCTCCAGGCAAAGTATGGTCTTACGGCAAAAGCAGCCGGAGATATTTACAGCTGGTTTTATTTTGCAATTTATGCACTTGCCCTTATAGGAGGTATTCTTGCCGATTCTACAAAGAAATACAAACTAGTAATACTTGTCGGCATAGTAATAATGTTTGCGGGTTATTTTATAATGGCAATACCGGGTATGTCCCTTACTTTCACGATTGTAGGGCTTGGCACAATTGCTCTTGGCAACGGATTGTTCAAAGGCAATCTTCAGGCGGTTGTTGGTCAGATGTATGATGATCCGAAATATTCAAAGCTCAGGGATACTGCCTTCATGATATTTTATATGGGGATCAATGTAGGTGCATTTTTTGCCCCCTTTGCTGCAGACGGCATGCGTACATGGTGGCTTAAGACCAATGGTTTTCTTCACGACGCCAGTGTTCCGGCATTGTGTCACCAGCTAAATAACGGAACTCTGACAGATACAACCGTGCTTCAGCAGCTTGCCGACAAAGTAAGTCTGAGCGGTCCGGTGACAGATCTTTCAGCATTTGCAAATGACTATCTTAATGTTTTCTCAAAAGGTTATAATTATGCTTTCGGAGTGGCAGCCGGAGCCATGATAATCTCCCTGCTTGTATATGTAATATTCAACAGACTTCTTCCTAACAAGGAAAAGCAGGCAGTTACAGAGAAAACAGGGGAAAAAGAAGTTAAATCCTCTGAAAAGGTTGATTTCAAGCCGGTTCCGATAATTGCCGCGATTGTGGCATTGGGTATTACAGCATTTGTACTTCAGCTTCTTGAGCAGATTGATGTTGCAACGGGACTTGCCTTCGGATTATTTGCCGGGTTCGTAACATGGATAATACTAAGCTCACGAAAGGATGAGAGAGCCAGGGTGACTGCCCTCGTTCTTGTTTTCTTCGTTGCAATATTCTTCTGGATGTCATTTCATCAGAATGGACTTACACTGACTCTTTTTGCGAGAGATTATACAGCCAAACAGGTTGGCCCCTTTACCGGCCTGTTCTTTACATTACCTTCCATGCTTGCCTTTATCGGGGCAATTGCCGGTATTGTAATGCTGTTCTATAAAAACCAGTCAAAGAATTTCAGGATCACAGGTGCAGTTCTATTCGTTATTGCACTTCTTTTTGCTTCATTCTTCCTTACAGGATTTGATCCCACAGGATTACTTAATAAGTTCCTGACTCCTTTCAGTGCACAGAATTCCATATCGCCTGAAATATTCCAGTCATTCAATCCGCTTTTCATAGTGGCATTAACTTTCCCTGTACTTGCCCTTTTCTCATGGATGAACAAAAAGGGTATTGAACCATCAACTCCAAAGAAAATCGGCATCGGGCTGATAATTGCATCCATCGGGTTCCTGATCGTTCTTATAGCATCCATCGGAGCTCCATCACCGGCATCGCTGCATGGAACACCTGTAGCAGACTCTGACAGGGTCTCTCCCTACTGGCTGATAAGCAGTTATCTTATACTGACGGTTGCCGAACTGTTCCTGAGTCCGATGGGCCTCTCATTTGTCTCCAAAGTAGCACCATCAAGGTTCCAGGGATTGATGCAGGGAGGCTGGCTGCTGGCTACTGCAGCAGGTAATAAACTACTTTTCGTCGGAACCCTGCTGTGGGATAAAATACAACTAAGCACCCTTTGGCTCATATTCATAGTCTGCCTTATATTGTCAGCAACCTTTATCTTTTCAATACTGAGGAGACTGGAAAAAGCTGCATCGAGTTAAAATAACCCTCCCTTAATCCCTCCCTTAAGGGTAAGGGAGGGACTCTCAATCGAATATTTGCATCAGGATGATGCATTCTTTACAGAACAGAACAGGATGAAAGTAATCAAATTTGGTGGTTCTTCACTCGGAACTCCTGAGCGGATAAGGGGAGTCAGGGAAATAATCAGTGTTCAGACTCTTCCATGTATTGTAGTTGTATCAGCATTTGAAGGAGTGACCGATAGTCTTTCGAGGCTTGCAGATCTTGCCTCCGGGGGAAATGCAGGGTATAAAGCTGATCTTGAAAAGCTGATCGGTGATCACAGGGATTTTGCAAAAAACCTCCTGAACGATCCTGATGATCTAAGTGATGCATCAGATTATATTGAAAATATTTCAAAAGAACTCGGTGAGATACTAAGAGGTCTTTTTCTTCTCAGGGAATCAACAAAACATGCTCTGGATCAAATACTTGCTGTTGGGGAGAGAATTTCTTCGCGGATAATAAGCCTTTTTATTGAAGGATCAGTCTTAAAAGACGCAAGGGAGTTTATCAAAACCGAAGGAAAACCTGGTAATTCAGTCGTTGATTTTAAAATTACTAATCAGCTTATAAGAGCAGCTCTGGAAGATACAGACAAACTCATTGTAATTCCGGGATTTATAGCCAGCAACCAGAATGGTGACACAACAACACTCGGCAGGGGCGGATCAGATTATACAGCTGCCATTATTGCGGCGGCAATCAGGGCAGAAGTACTTGAAATATGGAAAGATGTGGACGGATTCATGACTGCCGATCCAAGGAAAGTGGAGAAAGCCTATACAATAGAGAGCTTATCATATTCCGAAGCGATGGAGCTTTCCCATTTCGGAGCAAAAGTTATTTATACACCCACCCTCCGCCCCGTCTTCAGGGAAAATATCCCTGTACTTGTAAAAAATACATTCAATCCCGAAGGAAAGGGAACACTAATAAATAATAAACCTTCTGTTCAGGGCCCGGGTCCCATAAAAGGTATTTCATCAATCGATCACATCGACCTCATATCTCTCCAGGGCCCGGTAATGGTTGGAGTAAAAGGAACATCGGCCAGATTATTCGGTGCACTGGCAAAAAGTGAAGTTAACGTAATCTTCATAACCCAGGCTTCCTCAGAGTATTCAATAACTCTGGCAGTAAGCCCGTCCGACAGTGATCCTGCAATTGAAGCCATTTCCACTGAATTTGCAGCAGAAATAAGCAGGAATAATGAGCTGAGAATAATTGTCGAGAAAAGAATGTCGATAATCGCCATTGTGGGAGAAAAGATGAAAAACACTCCCGGGATATCGGCAACCCTGTTCAGATCGCTGGGAAGCAATGGAATAAATGTAGTGGCAACCGCACAGGGCTCGTCGGAGCTTAACATTTCTGTAGTCATAAAAAACGACAGTCTTAACAGAGCGCTTAATGTTATACACGACGGGTTCTTCCTGTCGCGCATCAAGGAACTGAATCTGTTCATTGCCGGAACCGGACTGGTCGGGACAAGCCTTATAAAGCAGCTACAGCAGCAGCTTGACGTTCTGCTCCGTGATTATAAGCTTAATGTGAAGCTGATGGGTATGACCAATTCCCGCAGAATGATAATTTCAAAAAAAGGTATGGATCTTGCAAACTGCCGGGAAATCCTTAGAAACGAAGGAGAAAAAGCCGATATAACCGAATTCATTGAGAGAATGAAAATGATGAATCTCACCAATTCGGTTTTTATTGACTGTACGGCAGATTCAAAAGTTGCCGTGAGATACGGAGAGATTCTCGGAGGATACATTTCAGTTGTCACTGCAAATAAGATAGCCTGTTCATCCGATTATTTATATTATAAATATCTCAGGACCACTGCAGCGGAAAAAGACGTAAGGTTTATGTACGAAACCACTGTCGGAGCCGGACTTCCCATAATAAAAACTATAAGTGATCTGGTGTTGAGCGGTGATAAGATTTTTAAGATTGAAGCGGTGCTTTCAGGAACCCTGAATTTCATATTCAATGAGATGAGCAGTTCGTTGCCCTTAAGCAAAGCTATAAGGAAAGCCCGCGAAAAGGGGTATTCGGAACCCGATCCCCGGATCGATCTGAGCGGAACAGATGTAGCAAGGAAGATACTTATACTGGCCCGTGAAGCCGGTTACATACTTGAACAGAAAGATGTAAACGTCAGTAAATTCCTGCCCGATGAGTGTTTCACGGGTGATCTGAATGATTTTTACACTAAGGTGGAAGCATACGATGCAGAATTTGAAATGAAAAGGCTTGAACTGGAAAAGCTTAACCGTAAATGGAGGTTCTGCGCAACCTTTGATCAGGGTACAGCAAAGGTTGAACTTATTACTGTCGGACCTGAACATCCTTCCTATTACCTTGAAGGCAGTAATAATATCGTTCTCCTTACCACCGAAAGATACCGTGAACTGCCGATGGTAATCAAGGGATATGGTGCCGGAGCGGATGTTACTGCAGCCGGAGTATTTGCGGATTTAATGAGAGTTGTGAACGTATAGCAGGGTGCATTGTGCCGGGTGCCGGGTGCCGGGTGCCGGGTACAGAGAGATGAACGATCAGTAACGAGTTAAGATAAAAGCAATTGCCAACTGCCAACTGCCAATTGCCAACTTAAATATGAGTCATAAGATAAAATATTATTCCACCAATCTGAGAGCCCCTGAAGTATCATTCAGGGAAGCCTTACTCAGAGGTATCGCTCCGGACGGGGGCTTATATATGCCCCGGTCTGTTCCGGAGCTTACCAGGAAGGAGTTGGAAAGCTTTACAGACAGGGAATACTATGAAATTGCATTTGTGATCCTTAATAAATTCCTTAAAAATGAGATAGGGTATAAAGACCTTATGTCTCTATGCCGGGATGCATACAATTTCAGTGTTCCCCTGGAGCATGTTGCAGACGATTGTTATATCCTGAGACTCGATCAGGGGCCTACTGCATCCTTCAAGGATTTTGCCGTAAGGATGATGGCAAGACTGATGAATTATTTTATAGTACCGGAACAATCGCATTACACTATCCTCACAGCCACATCGGGCGATACCGGCAGTGCCGTCGCAAGCGCTTTCCACGGATTTAAGCATATTGATGTCATTATACTCTTTCCTCTGGATGAGGTCAGCGAGACACAGAGGAAGCAGATGACAACACTTAAAGGTAATATAAGTGTAGTGGCTGTCAAAGGTAAATTTGATGATTGTCAGAGGATTGTAAAAAGAGCTTTCGCCGATGAGGCATTCAGGAATCTTAGTCTCTCCTCTGCTAATTCTATTAATATAGGAAGGCTGCTTCCGCAGTCAGTTTATTATGCCTGGGCCTGGTCCAGGTCAGGCCGCAAACCGGTAGTTTTCAGTGTTCCATCAGGTAATTACGGAAACCTTATGGGAGGACTGATTGCCCGTGAGATGGGACTTCCTGTGGAAAAGTTCGTTATTTCTGCAAATGAAAATAACGAGGTCCCGGAATATCTGAGAACCGGTATATACCGGATCATCTCACCCTCGCTGAACTGTATCTCCAGCGCAATGAATGTAGGTCATCCAAGCAATATGGCAAGGATCATTGCCCTTTACGGAGGAGTAATGAATGAAAAGGGTGAAATACTGAGATCACCCGATCTTGGAAGGATGCAGGATGATTTCTATGGCATCAGCGTTTCCGATCAGGTTACCCGGGAAACAATTTTCTCAGGCTATAATGATCATCGTGTTCTTCTGGAGCCACACGGAGCAGTTGCCTGGAAAGGCCTTCAGCATTTCCTGTCAGGTAAATCTCCCGAAGAACTCAACGGAAGAGTTTTCATATCCCTTGAAACCGCTCATCCGGCAAAGTTTCCCGCGGAGATCAGGAGGATACTGAATTTTATGCCCGAGGCTCCCCCTTCACTGAGCAAACTGGCTGAAATTGATGAGGAATATCTGACAATTGAAAATGATTACAATTCATTCAGGGAATATATTCAAAAAACACATTAAACCAATTCTGACTTATGTATATTATTTGTACGGATCTTGAAGGAGTGCTTGTACCGGAAGTTTGGATAAATGTTGCGAGATGGACCGGGATTGATGAGCTTAAGCTGACCACAAGAGACATAAATGATTATGATGCCCTCATGAAAAGAAGGCTTGAAATTCTGCACCATCACAGCATAACGATCAAGGATATTCAGAAAGTCATTTCTCTTCTTGAACTGATGCCGGGAGCGCTTGATTTTATAAGCTGGCTTCATGGGAAAGCGCAGATGATAGTTGTTTCAGATACCTTCAGGGAATTTGCCGATCCGCTTCTCGAAAAAATGGGATGGCCCGTTCTTTTCTGCCATCATCTCACAATTGATAAGGACGGTATCATAACCGATTATAACCTCCGGCAGTCAGATGCCAAGATGAAAGTAGTTGAAGCCCTTCAAAACCTGAATTTCAAGGTAATTGCTGTAGGGGATTCGTACAACGACATCAACATGCTGAGAAAAGCAGAAATGGGAGTGCTTTTTAAACCACCACAGAACGTAATTGACGATAATAAAGATCTTACTGTTGTTAATTCTTTCCTGAGCCTTAAGAAGATAATTTCCGAAAAGCTCGATAACCACTGATTTTAAATCCTGGAAATCAGGATTACATTCTAAATATCAACATCCTGGTTATTTCAGGATTTCAGTTGTATATTTATATGCCAGGTCAGCCTGATCCTTTGCGAGTCCGGAAATTATAACCATCATATTTTCCTTCCAGGAAAGGAAAATTGTTCCGTTGTAGCCATCGGTAAATACAAATCTGTTCTCATCCTCAAGGAAAGACTCCATTCCGGCAACCGACAGATATGCTTTTGCCATTTTAATGATCTCGTCCGGATTATCTTTCCGGATCAGGTAAATGCCAAAAACATCATTACCTGCTTTATAACGGGCCTGGAATGCCGAACTGAGGAACTGATGTCCCAGTACATTATCATGAATATAGGTTTCTTCATTTATCATTTTGCCTTCGGCGGGGAATCTTGACAGAAGAGCCGGCATGGTTGTCTCCCCTGGAAGCATGTTTGCCACCCTCTGAGCCAGGGTACCGGATGCCTGAAGAACTTTAGGTTTTTCTGAATATGTCCGGATCTTTACATAGTGATTACCCTTAAAGAAATTGGTAGCTCCGTCCACGCTATAGCCCTGAGTGCCAAGATTAGTAAAACTGAAAGAAGACGAACGTTCTGAAGCATATATCCCGAAGGCCATTGTATGATCCTGATGTCTGTAAATTTCAAGTTTTATTACATTTTTACCTTTTTTATACTCAGCAACATGCAGGTCACGGAATCCAAAGGCCAGGAATCCGTCAGCAGCTCCGTTAATGAAATCCCATAAATTATCAGGAAGATATACAGGATAGTTAGTCAGCTTTTTAAAACCCTGGAGGTCAGGAAATACTATGTCCTGTCCTGTTGCAGTGACAGAAATTACCGCAAAAAGGATAACGGCAAGTAATTTATTCTTCATCATTGATAGTAATTTTTATAATATTTATCCTTTGTGTGACTTAGTGATCCCGTCCCGATAGCTATCGGGAGCTATCGGGACCTTAGAGCGACTACTATATAACTCACCCCTAAATCCCTGCCTGCGCTGTCGCTTCGGCAGGCAGGCCCCAAGGGACTTTTGAGTCTGAGCGCCCCCCTGGAGGCAAGGGGTGGCAAGAAGGGCAGGAGTTACTAAGGTTGATGTTCCTGAGTTCTCTAAGGTGTACACTTTGTGGTTAATAATGTCAGGTAAGAAAATCAAAAGGTATAGTGCCAAGTCTTGAAATGTCGGCAATTTTTTCCATCACCCGGAAATTCCTCAGACAATTTACTGTGCAGGAATCACATCCGCTGCATGGATTTTCCGAAATATTAAGCTCTGCCAGAAGACTTTTTGCCATAGCGGGATTTCCATATCCGTATGCATACATATAGGCTCTCATCAAATCCCTTACCGGAAGATTCTTTGAACAGCTCTGAGTACAATTATCACATCCGGCGCAGATCAGTCCCGGTTCTGAAAGGGATGCAACGAGTTCACTCTTTTCCTGATCTGTAAGTGTAAAATCTTCCATTATCCCGGAATTGATCTCCACCTGTTCAAATGCTGTCATTCCCGGGATTGCAGTATGGATATCGGGGTTCTGTAAAACCCATTTAAGGGCCGCAGGTGCATTTACCGGTTTGGTCCTCTCCCTGTCAAGGAATCCTCCTGCAAGTGTCTTCATTGCCACAATACCAATACCTGCCGATGCCGCTTTTTTTATCGCTGCATTCAATTCCGGCAGTGTAGCAAGCCTGTAATTATATTGTGTGAGTATTACATCCCATACATCAGATTCTGCAGCAGCATCAATTACAGTATGTTCATTCCGGTGGGTCGAGAATCCGATATACTTTATTTTTCCTTCTTTCTTCAGCTGCTTTATAGTATTTATTACAGGTTTATGATCGAAATACTCCGGATTGCTGATATCATGAACATACAGGATATCCACATAATCCATTTTAAGCCGCGACATGCTTACATTGAATGTTTCCATGAAGCGGTCTGCAGTAGCCTCATCAGTCGGTTTTCCGTCCCGGTCGGTAGGTGATTTGACTTTGGTTGAAATTATGAATGAGTCCCTCCGGTAATCTTTGAACACATTTCCAAGCATTGTTTCACTGTTCCCTCCCAGGTATCCGTTGGCTGTATCAAAAAGTCTCATTCCCTTGTCATAAGCAGCTTTTACAAGGCTTGGATTATCCGATCGCATAACACCGAAGCTTACAACAGGTACTTTTATACCCGTCCGGCCAAGTGTCCTGTAAATTATATTCTTTTCCTGTACCTGTGCAGAAATTATTGCCGGAGAAACAGCCATTGCTCCTGCTCCAGCAAGGCTCGTCCTGAGAAATCCTCTTCTTGATATCATATTTGTTTATTATTATTTTAAATTTCTGATCCTAACTTCAATATCAGTATCTTTCAACAGCTGTACCAGCTTGTCGGTTTTTGTATCACCATAATGATAGGGATAAAGAATTTCAGGTTTGAAAGCTTTAGCCGCATCAGCAACCATTTCAGGTGTCATTGTATATGGAAGGTTCATTGGCAGGAAAGCAACATTTATGTTTTTCAGAGCCTTCATTTCCGGGGTATTTTCAGTATCCCCGGCAATATAGAATTTCTTATCTCCTATTGTCAGAATGAACCCGATGCCTGAACCTTTTGGGTGAAATGGCTGTCCGGGTGATCTCATATTGACAATATTATAGGCGGGAACAGATTCAACTGTATGCTGCCGGCATTCCGGGTTTCCCCGGAATTCATTGGTTGTGCCCATTTTATTTCAGCAGCTGATTTCTGGTTGCAGAACATTACTGTTTCGGGTTTCCGGAGAGAAGAGATCAGTTTTGCATCAAGATGATCGTAATGTTCATGAGTTACCAGGATCAGATCAGCCTGCGGAAGATCCTTATAGCTTCCTGAACTGCTCACAGGATCGATATGAATACAGTAGTCATTCACTTTGAACATAAGCGATCCGTGTCCGATAAAGTACATTTCAACGTCGCCTGCAGATGTTTTTATCACATCAACAGCATGGGAATCCTGAGAATATGCACCTGAAGTCATCATAATTAAGATTAAAATTGTTAAAATCTGTGATTTCCTTTTCATATGATCTTGTTTATTCGTCCCATAAAAACATGCATAAAAGTAGTAATCTTATCATTTTTATCAAATTTATTATCATCAAGTACGTTTTAATGAAGTAAAATTAATAACTTGCCTGATGTTATTAGGTAATGGATCAATCATTTAACATTGATGCATTTAGGGTATATCAAAAAGTCATTGTGTCTGTTTAGTCTTCTGGTTATCACCTTAGTTATAAATGGTCAGGCATCTAAAAGCTGCAGGATCAGTTTTGACAGGGTTACTCAGACAAATGAAATCATTTCATCAGGACGTGATATCATAATAAATTACACCCTGCCGGAGATTGAAATAAGCGGATTCAGGGGTAATAATGGTTCTTTTTACAGGATATCAGCTCCCGGCCACATACATACTTCAGTACCAGGTAAGCCCGAACTCCCGGTTTTAAGCCGGCTTATTGCGATTCCGGGGGATCTGGTCTTTGAGGTCAGAATAACAGATGTCAGTACCCGGAGAGTCTATCCCGGCCGAAAGAAGATAGATGGCCTTCTTTTCCCCGCCCAGGAAGGTGAAACAAAAGGAGATCAGGATAAAAAGCGTACATTTTCGATAGACAAGGCTCTGTATTCCACAAAGAAATTCATTCAATCAGATACGGTTACAATCCTGCCTGCAGGTAAAGTAAGGGGAACAAGGCTTGCAAATCTCGTAATCTCACCGTTCAGATATAATCCGGGATCAAATATCCTGGAAGTGATCACTTCCATGAAAATCGAGATACATTTCACCGGTTCATCTGAAATTCGCAAATCGGGTGGGGAATCTGAAGCTTTCAGGAAAACACTGAGCAAGGGAATCCTTAATTATGCTGAAAGCTCCGATATTCCGACATGGTCCGACAGGCCAATGAGGATGGTGATACTTACAGACACGGCCTTCCGGTATCACCTTGAACCATTTATAAGATGGAAAACCCTTAAAGGTATAAAGCTTGATATATTATATAAAGGTGCTGAATTTGCAGGTGACAACTATACTGATATAAAGAAGTCTATTGAAAATCTTTATAATTCAGCCACCGCGGAGAATCCTCCTCCCGAGTATCTTCTGATCATTGGTAATACTTCGAAGATCCCGTATTATGGGAACGATAATGTAACAGATATGTATTACGGGGAATTTGACGGTGATGGTGATTATTTCCCTGAAATGTTCATAGGCAGGCTGCCTGTAGCCGATACAAATGAATTGAAAAGTGTTGTTGCAAAGCTTGTCAGGTATGAAAAGTTCGAATATGCCGATACCAACATGTTCCACTCCAATGCGATGATCACCTCCGGCTACGATGCAAGCTATGCGAACTATATGAACGGGCAGATCAAATATGCCATCACAAATTACCTGACACCCGCAAACAACATTCACGAATACCATTTTTACTATCCTCCACCTGATGCAGTTCATAAGGATTCAGTCATCGGACTGATAAATAATGGCATGTCCTTCATCAATTATACCGGTCACGGATCATCTACAGCCTGGCTTCATATAAATATTGATACATCGGACGTCAGAAAGCTGAATAATAAGAACATGTATCCATTTATCATAAGTAATGCATGTCAGACTTCTAAATTTAATATTAAGTCTCTGGGTAACAGGATGGTGGTATCAAATGAAAAAGGAGCAATAGGATTTATAGGCTGTTCGAACGATTCATTCTGGAACGAGGATTTTTTCTGGGCTGTCGGTACGGGAACGCCTTCGGATAATCCGACTTATGAGACCACAGGGCCCGGAGCCCTCGACAGATTATTCCATACACATGGTGAACCCATGTCGGAATGGTATACGACCATGGGGCAGATTGTTTATTCCGGAAATCTTTCGGTCAGTGCCAGCACCAGCTCACGTAAGAAATACTACTGGGAAACCTATAATCTTGTCGGTGATCCCAGCATGATACCAATAATTGGTACACCGGATTCATTCAGAATCGAACTTCCCGATACATTGCCAAATACAATCAGAACCTGGTCTTTTACCGCCGAGCCAGGATCCTATATTGCTGTTTCACATGCAGACACCCTTTGGGATGCAAGACATGCCAGCCCTTCAGGTGCAGTGACCCTGGAAATGCCAGGCCTTTCCGAAGATTCCTGTCTTGTAATTATAACAGGCCAGAATAAAGTGCCGTTAATGAAGACTATATATTTTTCAAATGTCAATAAAGAATTTATCAGCCTCAATAAATTAAAGATAAGCGATATTTCAGGCAATAACGATAACAAGGCTGATTTCGGAGAGACATTATATATCGATCTTACTATTGGTAATCTTGGCCTCACCGATGCAACGGATCTGTATGCAAAGATAACATCAGCTTCCCCATACATTACGATACTGAACGATTCGGTCATGATAGGATCGCTCGCTGCCGGATCAGAAAAACTTATAAGCAATAAATTGTCAGTACTGGTGTCGGATAATATTATAGATAACAGCCTGGTTACACTTGATATAAAAATTTCAGACCACGCAGATTCATATCATTTTCCGGCAGATTTCACCGTACATGCGCCGGAGCTTGATATTCTGAGCTTTTATCTTGAGGATGAAGCCACAGGTAACGGAGATCAGGTAGCCAATCCGGGAGAAACTCTGAGCCTTGTCTTTTCCGTTAAAAATGACGGCAGCAGCAGTATTTCGGGAAAATTCTCAATCTCAAGTCAGGATGCAGGGATCACAATTCTTGAACCCACAAAGAATTCCGGATTGCTGTCCGACGGGGTAATGACCGAAATACCTGTCCTTGTCAAGCTCTCACAATCAATTAATACCGGTACGACAGTTTCTGTCAATGCCGCTCTGGATTGTGGTCCCTACCATGTTCAGAGGACATTCTCCTTCAGAGTCGGCCGTATAAGGGAATCTTTTGAATCATCATCGTTTAAAATATTCCCGTGGATCAATGTAAGTCCGAAACCCTGGGTGATCACCGATGCCGGAGCCACTGACGGAAACCTTTCAGCACGATCAGGTGCGATCGGACACAATGAAACTACATCTCTTATAATAAAAACACTTTATGAATCAGCCGATACCCTGAAATTCTATTACCATGTTTCTTCAGAAACAAATTATGATTTCCTCGCTTTCTATCTGAATGATGCTGAAATGTTCAGGAAATCGGGAGAGACACAATGGGAAAGAAAAACTATACCGGTACCGGCAGGATACAATAAAATGGAATGGCGTTATAAGAAAGATCAGTCGGTTTCCCAGGGAAGGGACTATGCAATGATCGATATGATTGATTTTGCCGGACCGGGAGGAGTAACATATGTCCAGAAAGATATTGTTACTGGCAGGATAATCAGCCCTGTTCAGAAAGACAGGATAGGAAAGGAACCTGTTACTGTAAAGGTCCTTAATGCAGGTCCTGATATAATTAACGGATTTAACCTCGCTTACACAGTTAACGGAGGAATACCGGTCAGACAGTTTTTCAGCGATAAACTGATGCCATCCGGCGATTCCGTGACAGTAACTTTCGAGACCAACGCTGATCTTTCAAGATATGGAGTTTATGATCTGGTCGTTTATGGACAAAATAATAATGACGATTATCTTTTTAACGATACTGCCAGAATAAATATTGAAAACACAACCATAGATGAGCCTCTCTCAGTAAAACCCAATCCTTTCGATGATAACTTTACAATTGTGATAAATTCTGAGATCGATGCAACAGCAAACATTTCACTCATAAATGGTACAGGAAAAAAACTAATTGATTTTGAGATGGATATCATGCAAGGCACAAATGAAAAATTAATCAACAGCGATTTCCTCGCTCCTGCAGTTTATTATCTCAGGGTTGAATATCCGGGCTGGAGCAAAATCATTCCGGTAATTAAAGCCCGACCCTGATCTTCTTTTTATTCCCCGGATAAAATATTAACTTTAAAACCTTACAACAGTAATTAAAATATGTTGTGATTTCATTGAGTATACCTTTGTGCTCTTTTTGTATGCCTTTGTGCTCTGTGGTTAAAGAAAAATATTTAATTATGACAACTTATATTCCAACAAGGGAAGATGCCCTCCAGTTGTTTAAGAAATATAACAGCAGTGAAAGTCTTTTAA
>Ga0209606_1003832_pt1 | contig 14675 bp, 12 predicted proteins | sample AD_UKC057_MetaG_FD_184412 | JGI IMG/M metagenome (GOLD analysis project Ga0209606, IMG submission 184412) | Active sludge microbial communities of municipal wastewater-treating anaerobic digesters from USA - AD_UKC057_MetaG (SPAdes) (version 2) | ecosystem: Engineered > Bioreactor > Anaerobic >...
CACACCGAGAAAACAAGACTTTAAAAAGGTAATTGATAAAATATTGACAAACATCGAGAAAGTGATAAAGATACCAATTGAACAACGTAAATTTGATATTTGGTAAACTGATAAATTATGGATATTTCAGAACAATATAATGATTTGACAGCAAGGATTGCAGATAGTTTGCCACTAAAAGCATTCCCTATTCGAGAGTTGGTACAGATTTTTCGTAAAAATGGACACCAAATTACTTTAAAAACAGAGCTGACTATTACGAGTGTTTATAACAGTGGAGATATTTCTGGGATAATGTGTACTGTTGAATTAGATGATGGATATAAAATGGCTTGTGCTTTGATTCATCTGATTTTTCCAAAAACTGTTAAACTTTATTCTGAAATTTCTGATTATCAAAAGAAACGAGAGAAAAGAATAAAACAATTAAATTTAACGGGATTGAATTGAATAACGCCCAGCCTACAACAAACAATATAGCCAGTAAGAGTTTTTGAGGTAAGCGAAATTTTCTTAGCCCGTTTCAACTTTTGTTGTACCTTGTTTTTAAATCGCCCGCAACTTGCAACTTTTCATATGCTTTCCGTTATGCATCATGCTAAAGAATGCAAAATGGACTATTTTGTAAATGTGAAAGATTTAAATCAACTAACATTGATATTAACAATGATGTGGGGGAAAATCTAATATATAGGATTAAGTATGATTTTAGCCGATAGTATCCCAGATAATTTTAGACAAACATATTTTGATAATGAAAATGAATTATGACGATTGACGGGAATACAGAAAGTATGTAATGATGATTAAAATAGGAGAAATAATAGATATTGTTTAATATTCAAGGATAATTATTTGATAGGTTCGATAATGAGCTACAGAATCTCAAGTGAAGTAATATTTCATTTTCTTTTTGTTGACGGGCAGTATAGAAGAATAGGTATTGGTAAACTATTGACAGCAATGATAATTAAAGATTAAATTATCATTCATCCAGAAATAACAAAAATTGCAACAAGTACATCTAATGATATTACTTGTAATATTTTGATATTTGTTAACTTTAGACCTGATGGAAATTATTTTAAATGTTCAACAATAAAAACAGGGAGGAGTAGTATGGTTCAAAAAAAAATGCAGAAGACGGGGAAAAATAGCGAAGCAAAATCTTCTAAAAGTCATCCACGATGTGGACTATGCGGGAAAACGGGTAAACTTACAAAAACAGAATGCTGCGGTCAGTGGATTTGTGATGATGCAGACCAGTACGTTCTCTTTTCTTATGCTCGAAATAGTTGCTATCGAAACCATGACAGGTACACACTTTGTTCGTATCATTTCCATGAAGGCCATGAGGGGGATTGGAAAGAGTGTCAAAAATGTAGGGAAGATTTTGAAACCGAGATGTACGTATGGTATGGAACTAACGAGTATAACTTTGAAAAACTTCCAAATCCTCCTGAGTATGAGCCTACAAAGTGTGCAAAGTGCGGTAAAATTATCAGGCTGGGTGAAGATGGATATTCTATGTTTAAGGGGGAGTATTTCTGTGAAAAATGCAGAGGTCTCGAGCTATAAAGAGAAAGAAAAATGCAGGATTCAAGTTATAAATGCAACTTTATGGTAGGCGAATTACGCGATAAAGATTCATTTAGTGTTAAGAAGTTTAATTTTTACCCTGAACAGTTGTTCAGGATATCCTCCACCCGTTTAGTATCATAGCAGGTGTTGTTTCGATGAATGTTTTTTAGGGAAGTACAGGTGGGTGAGCCCATTGGTATTCTCATTAGCGCCTCTTTTCCAGGAATGGTAGGGTCTGGCGAAGTAGAAATCCAGGCGTAGGACGGAGCTGATCAACTTATGCTCGGCGAACTCCTTGCCGTTACCAGCGGTGATGGTATGCACCATATGCTGGTGGGGCGACAGGCGTTCAATGACCTTTGTTATCCAAGAAGTAAGAAGTCCCGAAATGAAGGCAAAATAAAAATCCCTGAACCGTGTAATGCTCTTAATGTTAGCCATATAAGAGCAATGGAAATGTTTAGAGAACTAGGAGAAACGTTCAAATTATCTTTCGATAATAAGTTAAACACCAGCAGTCAACAGCGTATTCAGCCTACTGGGGCTGATGATACAGATACGAAAGTTTTTAGTATTTTAGTATGTTTTTAACGTGGGATGACGCCGCTGGCTTTTAACTCCCCAGCAGCCCGAACCACCGACCGTTGTGCCCAATTTTATGAAGACACCAATTATCATATTGATTAGCATTTTGATTATGATTTCTTGTAAGGGAAGGCATAATCAAATTGATTCATATTTTTTAAAAGAGGACTCTCTGATTTGTCAGCTTATCGATTCAATGATAATGCCTGATTCAACATGGAGAAAGTATCTTTTAGTCCCGCCGCCATTATTCCCTGAGGATTTTTCAAAAACTGAATTAAAGAAGCAACGTGATAGTCTGCTACAAAGGTGGGATACTGCACAACTCTACATGGCATTTGATGATACATTGATTGATTTTTCAAAGTCTTATCATTCTGAACGATTCAAAGATACAAAGGGATATTTTAAATTCAATATTGAAAATGTTGATACATCATATTTTCAATTGTTTGATAAACTTGTAAATGATACATTACTATGCAGTCGAAAGATTGATATTAAAGGTTTTAGTACAAATTATAATTATAAAATCATACCAATAGATTCTATAAAATCAATACAGAAAAGAGGATTTCGGATTATTGAAATTCATCAGTTTTCAAGGATTGTTTTTAACTATAAATTTGATAAGGCATGCTTTTATGAACAAGGTGTTTGTGGCGGAGAATGCGGTGGTGGTTATTTGATATTTGTTGAAAAGAAGAATGGGATTTGGAAAATAGTTCAAAAGAAACTACTTTGGGTATCATGAAAAAATAAAAAACTGGGCACAACACATGGTATAGTGCATGCGGGTTTTAGCGATTTGCAAGCGTTTATGGCTCGTAAAAAATGTCGGTGTAAACTGATAGGAAATTGCCTTGTAATCCCGCACGACACCTTACCGGCAAACCGGTAGTCAACATTATAAAACACACCATGATGAAGCAAATATTGTTGATTTTAACACTATTCATTATCTCTTGCAGCCTGATGGCACAGGATTATGATGTCTATCTTAAAAAGGCGGACTCCGCCTACTGGGCCAAAGATTATACCTTGGCCGAGGAGTATTTTAAGTTGGCCTTTGCTATTAGCACGGAAAAGCACCTGTACAATGCTGCTTGTGCTGCTTCGTTGGCCAACGATTTTGACGTGGCATTCGACTGGCTTAATCTTGCCGTAGATAAAGGATTTACAAATATCAACCAGCTCCAGAGGGATGCTGACCTGAGCAGCTTACACGGGGATAAAAGATGGCCTTTGTTGCTCGAAAAAGTTCAGGGTAAGCTCGACATCCTGGAGGCTAGCTATGATAAGCCGTTGCAACAGGAGCTTATTCAAATCTTTTATGACGATCAGGACATTCGTCATAAGTTTGTTGAGGCGGAGAGGCAGTACGGGTACCGGAGCAGGGTAAAGGACAGCCTGATTCAGGTGATGATAAAAGTTGACAGCATCAACCTGGTGAAAATCAAAAATATTCTGGACACTAAAGGATGGGTTGGAAAAGACAGGGTTGGAGAGCAGGCCAGCGCGACCTTCTTTTTGGTTATCCAGCATTCCGACTTAAAAACGCAGCAGCAATACCTGCCGATGATGCGGGAGGCTGTTAAAGCTGGTAGCGCCAGTGCGGCTAATCTGGCATTGCTCGAGGATAGGGTAGCCCTGGGTGAGGGCAGAAAACAGGTGTATGGTAGCCAGATATGCTACGACGACAAGAGCGAAAAATATTATGTTTGCCCAATTTAAGACCCCGATAATGTTGACAAGCGGAGGGCTGAAGTAGGGTTGGGTTCAATCTCTGCTTACGTTAAAAACTGGGGAATAATTTGGAACCCTGACGATTACAAGTAAGCGTTGTTCAGGATATGAACATCAAGCGGAACTTTTAAACAGTTGGTGCAACCAAATATTGCTCCGGGGATTTTGGATTTTACGGTGCTGGTATAGGCGTTCCTGCAGCGCGATATGTCATTTTCCAGAGTTTCCTACCGATTAAGTCAAAGGTTGGCATTAAAACCCGCTCAGGGGGAGGAAAAGCGTAGGCAGCAGCAGCAGGAACCCGGCTACAATCAGGATGAACATTAGCGGAAGGAACCACCTGAACCACTTGTTGTAGGGTATTCGGGCAATGCTCAGCACGCCAACCATTACCCCCGATGTGGGGGTGATAAGGTTGGTAAAACCGCCGCCCAGCTGGTAAACCGTTACCGTGGCCTGTCTGCTTATGCCGATGAGGTCGGAGAATTGTGCCATCAGCGGGATGGTGAGGGCAGCCTTAGCCGATCCGGAGGCAATAATCAGGTTGAGCAGGTTGTAGAAGATGTACATGATGGCCATGGAGGTTACCTTCCCGTAACCCTGCATGGCGTTGGCCGAGTAGTTCAGCAGCGAATCTATAACCTTTCCTTGCTCCAGCACCACCACAATCCCGCTGGCCAGCCCAACAACCAGCGCAGCCGACATGATATCCCTTGCCCCATCAATGAACGAGCGTGTAAGCTGGTTGGCGTTCTTACCAAATGCAGCTGAGGCCAGAATACCCATGACCAGGAATAGCGATGCTATTTCCTTGATGTACCATCCATAGCCCATAACGCCAACAATGAGGAACAGGATGGTGAACATGAGGATGTTTACAATGAACAGCTGCACGGAGTGCCTTAATGCCAGAAGCCCTAGTATGACCCACACTACGGTGGCTATGGGAATAGCCGGAACCGAAATGACATTTTGGCCGACTACCAGCTGGCTGGTGGGGTAGAGGTAGGCGAAAATGGCCAGCACAATGGCTACCACGGCAAAGACAACCCATGCGATTTTGCCGGCTTTGGTTTTAACGATTGCCCCCTCTTCTGAAGCCTTGTGGCGCCAGTGCTCGTCAATCTCGTAAACTGGAGATAGCTTGGGGTTCTTCCTGATGCGGTTGGCATACCATAGCACGTAGCTAATACCTATGGTGTTGATCACCAGCCAGATTATGAATCGGTACTCAATCCCCGAAAACAGCGGTATTCCCGAAAGTCCCTGGGCAATTCCTATGGTAAAGGGGTTTAGCAGTGCGCTGGCAAAACCCAGACCCGCACCCAGAAAGCACAGGCATATTCCAACAATGGAGTCGTAGCCCATGCTTATGGCCAGCGGCACAAAAATTACCACAAAGGCGATGGTCTCCTCGCTCATCCCTATTACCGCCCCAAAAAAGCTGAAGCAGATCATGATGAGCGCTATCACCAGGTTATTCACCCCGATTGCCTTCAGTGGCTTGAACCTCTCTATTCGCCGGGTAAAGTTCAGAAACGACAGGATGGCCACATCCAACGCTTTACTCTCGTTTAGCATCCAAAACGAACCGCCGATTATCAGAATGTAGAAGATAATGTCGCAGGTACGCCTCATGCCCTGAAAAATGGAGGTGAACACCTGCCATGTTTGCGGGCTGTTGTCAACCTGGTGAAAGGAGCCGGGAACAATCACTTCGCGATCAATCCCGTTGATACTCTTCACCTCCCGGGTGAACTCCCCTCCGGGGATAAACCAGGTGAGAAGGGCTGCCACAACTATAAGCGTGAAGATGATGACGTAGGTATGCGGAAACTCGCGTTTCTTCTTAGGTTGTTTCATTGCGCCTATTTTTGAATGGCTAAAATAGTTTTTTTTCATATTCATCCATCGTCGGTGGTGGCAACCATCCATTTTTATTCTTTTTATAATGGCAAAATGCGCCCTGCATGGTTAATGCTACCCTATAGTAATTGTGCGGTGTAAAGTGGTAACAAAGGATTATTCAAATCCTAACGTTTTAGTAACATGTATTTTACAACTAAACTGCTCCTTTGCATAAAATTTATACCTGTAGCTAAATGAAGGATAGACAGTTGGACATAGCCGTGATTTCCGATCTGCACCTGGCTACCTATGCCTGCAAACCAAAAAAAATTCTGAAGTACCTTAAATCTATTAAGCCGCAGATGCTTGTCCTCAACGGTGATATTATTGATTCGTGGCGCTTCAGCAGAAATTACTTTCCCAAAAGCCACCTGAAGGTTGTAAGGCAGATTATCAAGATGATGGAGAAGGGGGTTAAGGTTTACTACATTACGGGGAACCACGATGAGTTCCTTAGGAAGTTTAGCCCTGTTGAAGCAGGAAATCTCAAAATTGTTGATCGGCTTGTTTTGGATCAGGATGGAGGGAAAACCCTAATCCTCCATGGCGATATTTTCGACCATAGCATATACATGACAAAATGGTTGGCTAAAATTGGTGCAGCCGGAAAAGGGATGCTATCGTTGATTGATGCTTTTATAAATGGGCTTCTTGGAATATTCGGGAGAAAGGACTTCATTTTGTACAAAACGATAAACCAAAAGCTAAACAGGGAGAGAAGTACCCTCATAGGCTATGAAAAGTCTATGCTGAAATCATGTGCTGAGCAAGGCTACCAAACGGTGATATGTGGGCATACCCACTTTCCTAAGGATAAGGAGCTGCTTATAAACAACAAGAGGGTTCACTACCTGAACTGTGGCGATTGGGTGGAGCACTTCACTGCAGCCGAGTACTACAATGGTTCCTGGCATCTTTACGTTCAAAACGAAACCGGGGATGAGCTGCTATATGATGAGCCGGAAATACCAGCAGGTCGCCAGCTGTACCAGAAGGTTAAACTCGAGTTGGCATTTTCTAACCTGGGGTAGCTCGCCGGGTAAATTTTAAATAGCCGGGTATTGAAATTAAAAAGGCAACCACCGGTTGCCTTTTACTGTTTTGTCGGGGTGATCCGACTCGAACGGACGACCACTTGCACCCCATGCAAGTGCGCTAGCCAACTGCGCCACACCCCGAAGCAAAATTTCGCCCTGCTTCATAACCGAAAATGGTTGAAAAAATTAGCCATCTCTCGAATTTCTGAGCAAAGCGTTGCAAAAATACACCCTTTTTAGTTTGTTTCAAAAATTTTTATTCAATCCTGCAAAGATTTTCATACCTTGCCCGTATGTTTTACTTTAGGAAGCCAGCTCTCCCGGCTAGGCGAAGGGCTTGTGTAACAAACCCAGCTGCACCTTGCAGATGGTTTCTACTTGCATATTTTCCTTTACACACGAGTTTTTAATGATGCAGGGCTCATTGTTTTTTTTACATCAGGTAATGGCTAATTGGAGTGGCAGGTAATGGCTCAGGCAGGAGATTGCTTTGTTGATGTTGTGCTTCCACTAGCGCTTCCAAGGCTCTACACCTACTCCATTCCCGATGAAATGATAGGTAGGGTTGAACAGGGAATGCGGGTTGTGGTTTCGTTTGGACGAAAGAAACTTTACGCTGCGGTTGTGTTCAGGGTTCATAGTGATGCCCCCAATGGGTATCAAACCAAGGACATCATCCAGCTTATTGACGAGCAGCCGGTTGTACTACCCGGCCAGCTGAAGTTTTGGAGTTGGGTGGCCGACTACTACATGTGCTATTTGGGTGAGGTGATGAAGGCTGCACTTCCCTCCGGCCTGAAGATGGAGAGCGAAAGCTTTGTGAGCCAAGCGAATGTTGAAGATATTAACTTTTCGGATAGCGAACGGATTATCCTGCACCTGCTTGACGGTAAGAAGAAGCGTAGAATACAGGATATTGCCACCATGGCAGGTTTTAAAAATCCTATGGGGGCGATTAAGTCGCTGTTGGAGAAAAATGCAATCTTCATCTCCGAGGAGATTGAGGAGGCGTACAGACCAAAAACGGAGAAGTACTTGTCAATTTCACCAAAATATTGTAGCAACGATGCTATCAACGAGTTGCTTAATAGCCTTGGCAGGGCTCCGGCTCAGCAGAGGTTGCTGCTTGGGATGCTTTCGTTGATCGATAATTTTTCTGAACTGTCCGATGTTTGTGTGCCGAAACGCAAAGTCCTCGAAAAAGTTGATGTCTCAGCAGCTGTTGTTGGTAGTCTTGTTGCCAAAGGAGTAATTTGTGAGGTTGAAAAGGCTGTTTCGCGGGTTAACGATGCCGACAACCAGCTGGGAAAGCCGGTGGAGTTGAGCAGTGCTCAGCTTGAAGCTTTGAATAGAGTTAAGGAATCGTTTGCCACCCACCATGTAACCCTGCTTCATGGTGTAACCTCTAGCGGAAAAACTGAGGTGTACATTCATTTAATTGGCGAAGCGCTTGCAGAAGGTAAACAGGTGCTGTACCTGCTACCCGAGATTGCACTTACCACACAGATAATCAGCAGGTTGAGAAGAATATTTGGCGATAGGGTAGGGGTGTACCACTCCAAGTTCAGCGATTCGCAGCGGGTTGAGGTGTACAACGGAGTGCTGCGTGCCGAAAGTACTCCGGGAAAACCTGCCTACAGCGTGATTCTTGGTGTTCGCTCATCGATTTTCTTACCCTTCAGGAATCTTGGGTTGGTGATTGTTGACGAGGAGCATGAAAACACCTATAAGCAGTTTAACCCCGCTCCGCGATACCAGGCCCGTGATGCCGCCATTATGCTGGCCGGGTTTCATGGCGCAAAGGTACTGCTCGGGACAGCCACACCATCGGTTGAAACCTACTTTAACGCCCGAACGGGTAAGTATGGTTTGGTGGAGCTTGCTGACCGCTACCTAAACATGGAGCTGCCCCAAGTGGAGGTGGTTGATGTACGGGAGGCCCGAAAGCGCAAGCTGATGCGCTCGCACTTCTCCGAAAAGCTTATTGAGGAAATTGGGCTATCCCTTGAACGCAATGAGCAGGTCATTCTGTTTCAGAACAGGCGAGGCTTTGCGCCATTTATCGAGTGTCATGAGTGCGGCTGGGTACCCCACTGCGAGAACTGCGACGTAACCCTAACCTACCATAAGGCATCGGACCTGCTGGTGTGCCACTACTGCGGCTACTCTGTTAAACCTACCCATGAGTGCATGGCATGTGGTAGCACCAACCTGCAACCGCAGGGATTTGGAACCGAGAAGGTGGAGGATGAGCTGCAAATATTTTTCCCCGAAGCTTCAATTGAACGCATAGATCTTGACTCAACCCGTTCACGAACTGCCTACGAGGGAATTATTGCCCGGTTTGAAACGGGGCAAACCGATATACTCATCGGAACACAAATGGTTACAAAGGGCTTGGATTTCGACAGGGTTAGCCTGGTGGGTGTACTAAATGCCGACAACATGCTTAATTTTCCCGATTTCAGGGCATCCGAAAGGAGTTTTCAGCTGATGGCGCAGGTAAGCGGACGTGCCGGGCGTAAGAACCGACGGGGCTTGGTAATCATTCAAACATCGCAACCTAACCATCCGGTGATTAAGCAGGTGAAGGAAAACGACTACATGGCTTTTTACGCCACTGTAGTTGGGGAGCGACAGAAGTTCCTCTACCCACCATTTTGCCGGTTAATTTCCATTTCGATTAAACATAAGGACCAAAATGTTGCCCGACAGGCTTCCGAAGTAATGGCAAATGGGTTGAAGCATAGCTTGGGTAACAGGGTGCTTGGGCCAGAAGCCCCGATGGTTGGAAAAATTCAGGGTTATTACATTCAAAGCATTCTGGTTAAGGCTGGCGGGCAGCAATCCCTTTCGAGGGTTAAGGAGCTAATTGCCTACATGGCCAACAGCCTGAGGGTAAATGGCGAGTACCGTTCGCTGGTTGTTGCGGTTGATGTTGATCCCCAGTAGGGAGGGCTATCTCTTTACTCCCTTTCCGAGCTACTTACCACCTCTTTGGCAATGTCGCTGAGCATATCAGTTTGAACCTTCTGCATCTCAACTATTTCTTGCTGCTGGCGTAAAATCAGGTGATCAATTTTTTCGTGAAGAGACCTGATTTCCAGCTCAGCCTTAAGGTTTATCATGTAGTCCTTTTTAGCCCTTTCCCGATCCTTAGACTCCTGGCGGTTTTGGCTCATCATAATAACAGGTGCCTGAATGGCAGCAATGCACGATAGAATGAGGTTGAGCAGGATGAATGGAAAAGGGTCGAAGTTCCGGTTGGCCAGCCAGAAAACATTCAGGCAAATCCAGATTAAAATAAAACCCAGAAAAGCAATAATGAAGGTCCAGCTACCACCGAATGCGGCAACCTTGTCGGCAATTTTCTGGCCGAAAGTACGTTGAGTTTCATCCTCAACCAGCTTATCCGAAAGGGTTGCCCGGTCGGATATGGAGTCTATCACTTTTTGCTCAAGCTCGGTGAGCTCGCCGGTTTGCCTCACCAGGTATTCGGTGATGTACTTCTCGCGGTAATCGTTAAGCTCTGTTAGCGATAGGAACTCTTCGGCTGAAAACTGAGGGAAATCCTTTTGAATCAGCTCCATGATCGGCTGGCGGATTGATTTACCTGAAACCCGTTCAGAAATTGGAAATTCCTGACCCGATAGGTCACTTTTGAATTTTTCCATAACCTTTCATTAATTTGTTCGTACCTGAAGGAGATTTGAAGTTTCGGACTGCTATATTAAGCTGGGGTAAAACGGGTAAACTCAACTATAGGTAGCTGGTTGGACTAGCCGGAGCAAAGGGCGCAATGGCACGCTGGTATATTCCCTGAACATAGGCAATGGCCATACCGTAGTTGGTAACTGGTATTCCCGCTTCAACGGCAGGTCTTATCCTGTTGATAAGCTGCTTGCGGGTAATCATGCAGCCGCCACACTGAATAACCAGTGCGTAATCGGTGATGCTGCGGGGTAGGGAGCTAAGCCCTGCCACCACGTCGTACTCCAGCTGTTTACCGGTGAAGTTGGAAAGCCACCTGGGGATTTTTGTACGGCCAATATCGTCGCAGGAAACGTGGTGGCTACAGCTTTCGAGAAGCAACACCCTGTCGCCGTTCTTTAGCTGCGAAATTTTTGGGGTTCCCTTCAGGTAGCTGGCAAAATCACCCTTCATCCTTGCAAGCAGTATGCTGAAGCTGGTAAGGGGAATATCCCTCGGGATGGAGGCATCGGCCTTGGAGAAAATCTGGCTATCGGTAACAGCCAGCGCAGGTTTGATACGGGTTTTTCTGAGGAAGTCGTCAACCTCACGCTCCTTCAGCACTATGGCCACCGCATCGTTATCAAGCACATCCCTGATGGCCTGAACCTGTGGTAGTATAAGCCTTCCGGCTGGAGCCTCAACGTCAATCGGAGTGATAAGGAGCACCACGTCGCCGTAGGATATTAAATCACCCAAAAGGGTTGGAACCTGATACGACGATTCGGGAATAGCCCCCTTTATCATCTCAACCAACGTATCCACGTTGTTAGGCCAAAGGCAGCTTATTTCCGCAAAGCCCCTGTGGGGTTTGGAACCCACAACCCGTTTGAACTCCTCACTGGCAGGGGTTAAATCGGATTTATTGTGGATGACCAAAAAGGGGGTATCGCTGGTTGAAAACTCTTCGATCAGCCTTTCCTCATAATCACCCCAGGTGTTACCTGCCACAACCAGAATAGCCAAATCTACCTGGTTGATTGTTTCCAATGTTTTACCAACCCGTTTTTCCCCCAGCTCGCCGCTATCGTCAATTCCGGCGGTATCAACCAGAATAACCGGTCCAAAGCCCGTAATCTCAAACGATTTCTTCACAGGGTCGGTTGTGGTTCCGGCAAAATCGGATACTATTGCTACATTCTGACCTGCAAGCAGGTTGATAAGCGAGCTTTTTCCGTTGTTGCGTCTTCCATAAATGCCAATGTGTGGCTTTGACTCTTTTCCTCTCTGCATGGGCTGGAATGTTTGTTGGCAAATTTAGGCATTCGTCGACTATTTATTCGTTCCTTGTTAAACATTATGCACAAGCTTCATGTCGGTATCAAGAATCTTAATATCAACATTAAAGAATGAAAATAATTTGCATTTAACAAAACTATCGGCTAAATTGCATGTAATTCCTTATAAATAACATACCATGAATAAGTTAACTACAACCATTATAATGGTTTCATTTATGATAACCGCTTTTAGCGGGGAATCGAAGTCGCAGGTGGGGGGAATGCTTAAGGATAGGCTTAAAAAGGCTGCTGTAAAGAGTGTGCTATCCAATCAGGATGAGGGTCAAAGCGATACCATTAGTGAAAAACAGCAAAACCAGCAGGCCGAAAACCCAACCGAAACCTACATGCAGGCAAAGATGATGGGGTTGATGGGAAAGGGAAACGTGAAGTACGATTTATCCTACACCTTCACCTCGAGCATGAAGATGGATTTTGAGGTGCTAGATTCAGCGCAGAATGAGCCTTTTACAGGAACCTACACCCTTTACTTTGAAAAGGATGGCAAAAATTTTGCCATGGAGGTTGAGACTGCCGGCAAAAAGGATGAGCCAGCCTCAAAATCGCTATTCATCTATGATTTCCGCAATTTGGCCCTGCTGATTCTTAGCGAGCAGGAAGGGCAAAATAGCGGCATGGCCATGGCTATTCCACCCGATTCTTCTAAGGTAGAACCTTCTCAGGTGGCGCCTACCACGGACACTGAGCTACCTGGCAACGAAGTTTCAACTGGTGATGTAACCTTTAGGGCAACCGGACGAACCAAAAGCATCCTTGGCTACAGCTGTAAGGAGTACCTTATGGAGAACCCCGAGGGTAAGGTTGAACTTTGGGTAACAAACGATGTGCGCTATGACTACTCCGATGCCTATAACCGGATGCAGGGATTCCAAATGATGTCGAACGTGAACTCATCAGCAACCAATGGAACAGTGCTGGAAATGCACTTCAAGGATTCTGGTTCACCTGCGCATTCCGACTTTTACGTCAGGGAGATAAACAAGGACAAGAGCCAAACATTTAACCTGGCCGGCTACACCATTATGAGCTTTGGGCAGTAGGCTGGTTGAGGATTTGGAGGCACTTGCCGCATTACTTCAAATGATTGCGGCATTTGCCATTTACGGCAGTTTATTGCAGGGGGAGCGCTGTAGGAATATGGAGCTAGATGAATATCTAACCTGACGCAATGGTCAAGGTTGTCATTTCTACCGTTTAGTTGTTATTACCGGTTGGTAATGCTAGAAAGGTTTTCCAGCTTAGCTATCCAACCATTAAAATGGCTGCATGTTTTTTTTAGAAAGTCAATCCCTATTTTCCCAACAATTACTGCCCCAACGCTTACTTTATCGTATTCCGGAATAAGTTTTATTATTCTTTTCGAAGGTGCTGTTTCGGGGTTATCATTAATTAGCTCTGGATTCACCTTTTCAGCGAGAAGTTTCTGTAAGTTACTTATTTCTTTGGAGCGCTCAAAATATTCAATTTTTAATTCTTCAGGTTTTGATAGTATGAGTGTTTCAAATTCCTATAGCTGAAGGTAGGGTATAAATCTATTATCTTGAATATCATCTGCAAATGCTTTTTCGAGGAATTCGACCCGTTCATAGGCATCATTAATTTTTTTTGACTCATTATATTTTGGAAAATCTTTTGGTTGGCGCACGATTCTATTCCTCAGAATGTTTCGGTAGTGGTGGAATTAAATTCGATTCGAAAAGTCCTTGACACGGGTCTGTTCATTGTAATAAGAAATTTAGGAGAAACAAGGGGTAAAAAAGGGCTGCTCAAAAGTAATTAGCCTGCCGATAAAATTATTGGCTTTCAAAATAACTCCTGGGTTTTTGAGCCAGGGCGTATATTTGTTAAAGACGGAACATGGCATATTCGTCAAAAAGCAACCGCAATAATTTTTGCCGGAGGCAAAAGTTCCCGAATGGGTAAGAGGTTGCTCCCTGTAAACGGAAAACCTCTAATTCAGCACATCGCAGAGCAGCTGGTTGATTTTCTCGACGAGGCAATTATCGGGGCAAACGATACGGAAAAGTATGGCTTCCTAAAGCTGAGGGTTGATCCTGATATTTGGAGAAAGGCACTTTAATGTGAATTTACTCATGTTTGCTGGCTTCGGACAGCGACATAAACTTTACTACAGCCTGCGATATCCCGGAAATGAATATTGAGCTAGTAAGTAGAATGGCCAACTTGGCGTTAGATTACGAGATAGTAATACCTGTGAATGATTCCTCACGGTTCGAACCCCTTTTTGTCGTATAACGTAAAAGCGTTGCTGCTAAGGCCAAATTGCTTTTGGATGAAAACAGGCAAAGGACTGTTGAGCTTCTTGATTGTACTGAATACGCTACTGTTGATTTTACTGACAATGGATGGTACCAAAATCTAAACTACGCTAGCGATTATTTTGAGTATGTAGGTAGATAATTTTTTCTGGAGGGGGTTGCGGACAACACCAGCTATACAGGAGTATCAAAAAGTTCCAACCAGGGGGAAGAACCTCACTGCCTCCTACGATTGCGATTCTTTCCTTAGCTTCAGGTACCTAAATAGCAAGTAACCAGCCAATGCCACAACCAGAAATAACAACAGGTAGAAGTACCAAACATTTCTCTTTCCTGAGGTTACATCCTGTGAGATCTCGTTGTACAGGTTAATTTTATCCTCATTAGACAGTGCATTGTAGGCGCTGATTGAAATACGTGAAAAAACTCTAAGCAGCTCGGGGAGGTTCTCCCTATAGCCTTTTGGGTTGGCTTTTTTATAGGCGGCA
>Ga0209606_1003834_pt1 | contig 14670 bp, 10 predicted proteins | sample AD_UKC057_MetaG_FD_184412 | JGI IMG/M metagenome (GOLD analysis project Ga0209606, IMG submission 184412) | Active sludge microbial communities of municipal wastewater-treating anaerobic digesters from USA - AD_UKC057_MetaG (SPAdes) (version 2) | ecosystem: Engineered > Bioreactor > Anaerobic >...
TTGGGCGTTCAGCAGGTTGCCGCCTACCCTCTGTTCCGTTTTCCTTATACTCCCTTTGGGAAAAACGGCAACGCACGGAATCACGGAATCCTCCCCAGCCTCAAGAGACGAAGAATGCTGGCCATTCTCGAGAGGATCTTCTATCAGGCGGGGTACGAAAGAAGTTCAGTGTGGGCGTTCACTCGGCGCGGAGTGCCCAGGTACTGTTCGGTGACGGTGCCACTTTACGTGGGTTTGGGCGCGAGCGGCGGGTCTTATCTCAAGGACGTGTTCTATCTGAACACCTTCGACGCGGCCGAGTACGTGAAGGCAATCGATGAACGTGGGACGGCCATCGCGCTGTCACTCGACCTGTCCGAGAGAATGCAGCGAGCGGGATGGCTATACTGGCGAATCTATGAGACCAAGTTCAGGAAATCCGATTATCAGGAGAGGTTCGGCGAGAACATCGACACCGCGTACGGCGAGTATCTGAGACTCTTCAGACTCCTCGGTTTCCTCCGCGACGACGGTGAACAGATTGTGCTTACAGACAGGGGCTCGTTCTGGCTCCACGCATGGGAAGACATCCTGTCCATTGACTACATCAGCAAGCTCTGGGGCACATCCAAACGCGATCCATGGCCTGAAAAGGTAGTCCTGTAGATGAACAAGGACTCGCCCAGTAGCAACAAGACGTCCTCGCCAAAGCCTTACTCTGCACTTGCGAGGAACTGTGCAGGGCCTCAATGGTTTCGCACCATATTCATGTGCGGACCCGTACGCGCCGTGGGCAGACGAGCCGCTCCGGCTCGACCCGCTCCTGCAAGAACGAATTGGAGCAACCGAGACCGACCAGCACACTCGCCGACCCGTGTACCTTCGTTGCATGCAGGTTCCACTCTATATGCAATCAGCAACCGTAAACACGCGCCTTTATAACAGTCAAGTTGAAAAGACCCCAAACCTGATGAAGGCCTCAAACATCGTCAGCCCACAATCGCTCCGCCCTGTCGTCTCCAGCCGGTCTTCCCGGCCAAAGACCGCCGTGGGCTGCCGAACCGTGAATTCCGCTTGCCGAAGCACGCATTTCTTGCGTCCATTCCCACATACGGGACAGGAGCCGAACGGTGATGACCGGCCCCTTTTGCATGTAGCTGTGGGCGATAGTTAGATTCGTCTCGGCCAGAGCTTGACCTGCAGCCGTACGAATCGGACAGGCCGGTCTACTAAGGCTATCGAAATTGGCCCCCGCTCCTGGTTTTCCTCCCACCGGCGCTCATGTTCGTACGGGGCCGTTCTCTGTGTGGGTCCCGCGCCCTCGCCAGTCCAACCGAATCGCAGGGCGATGCGCGCAGCAATCCGGGCCTTCTCCCTCACCTCTAGACACTCTGTCCCCCAAGCAGCGCGCGCGACCGTTTGCCAGGAACAAGCCAGGAGAACCCCGAGATTCCGAGCGCCAACACGGCGGCGAAGGTGAATACCATTTGGTAACCCATCGTCTTCCACATAAGCCCCGCCCAGAAGGGGATGACCATCGAGGCGCTATGGTTTATTGTGACGCCCAGCGACAACGTGCCCGTCAACTCAGCCGACGATGACGCCAGGCGCGATATATACACCGTCCGCCCGGTGCTTAAGGCAAAAAGCAGGTTGTCGAGAATATAACACGCGCCTGCAATCGCCAATGCGACGGCAGGTCCGCCGGGAAATCCTCCCGCATACCCGTAACCCAGGCATACAGCGGAAAGCACGAACCCATCGCCAACCATTACGACACGTTCGCCCCAGCGGTCCATCATCCATCCTGCCAGCGGCTTGAACAACAATCCGATACAGGCCGCAAGCATCAACAGAAACGCGATGTCCACCGGCGTCAGGCCGTATACATGTATCAGGACCCATGGCCCAAAGGTGATGAAGATTTGTTTGCGGGCCCCGAATAGAAACTCCAACAGGTAATAGAGCCAGAACTTCCGGCGCACCACCAGAAAAGACCGTTTATAGTGGATTCCCGGCACCCTCAGCCGCGTGTAGATGGCCGACACAAGGACAGCGCCTGCCGCCGCACAGAAGAACCCCACCATATACTGAGGGGCATCCCGGTCGAAGGTTAACCACACAAACCCTGTCCCCATGATCATGCCCAACGTCCCTATCCCTCCCAGTTGCCCAAGCCGGAATCCTCGCCGGTTCTCTTCGCTCATGGCGATCACGAGGGAATGCGATACGGGGGTGACGAGGTGCATCCCGGCGCTGCAGACCAGCATTGCGGCTATCATGAAGAGGTAAGAGTTCCCGGCAAGCGCGAGGCCGGCCGTTCCCACCGCAAACGTTATCGCGGCGAGGGCGCCCAGCCGCGTCAAAGGAACCGCTCCAAGGACCCCCGCAAACACAACCACCAGGAATCCGGGCAGCTCGCGGGGAAACTCGAGCCCCCCACGCGCTTCCGCCGTCATATGAAAAGTATCCGATAAGTAATTGTTGAAAATCGACTCGTTGATTCCCATCGACGCGGCCATGAAGACCTCAGCGAAGAAGAACAACTGAAGCGAAGAGAGGCGTTTCACTTGAGGTGATTCCGTTATCACTCGGGATCAGCCGGGAGCATTGGGTCCCAGAATCTGACACGGCCATTCCTGCCCGGTATAGAACGTGCCCCTGGTGGCTTGCCATGCCGAAAAGAACGAAATCCCGAACATAAGCCCTACAAAGATCCATTTCCAACGGGCGCGCAGCTTCTCGTAGATGGGCACCCCCATCAATAGTAATACCGGCATCGCGGCAATGAGCCACCGGAACCCATACGTCACGCCGCCATAGTCGTTCGTCTGGAGACAGTAGTACGCCGTCAGAGTTATCAGACCGAGCGCCCCGGCGAGAATCGGGCGGTGGTAGCGGAGACCTCTGCCCAGCAAATACCGTAAGGGACTCAACAAGCCGGCAATGAGGACCGGATACAGAGTAAAAATGCCACGCCGGCCAAAGGTCATATGAAACAGATAGGTGCCTTTAGGCTCATTCAGCCCGTCGATGCCTCTTGGGTGCCTCCAATAGCTATTCTCGTACAAGTACATTTCCGGATGCATCTGGACTGGCAAAGGGCTCCCTGTCACCTGCAACATAACGCCCGCGTGCACCGCCACGGGCACCGCAGCCGCCAGCACACCCCATAGCAGCGTTTTCCGGGGGAAATGGTAAACGAGGCACAACCCGGCAATAGCCGGCCAAATCGCTACCGGCATATCGATGGTCAATACCAGCCCCGCCGCCGCTCCAAACACCGCAAACCGCCACGACGACGGCCTGCATTTCTCATAGATGAGACCCAACGAGAGGTAAATGCATAGCATCAGGCAGAAGGTCGCGGGGATGTGATTGTTAACCATGAGGCTGTATCCCCAAAGCTGGGTCCCAAAGGCTAGGAAAAGTGTCATGGCGCAACGTATCAGAGGGTCGACGGAGAACAGGGAAATGGTGCGGTCGAAAAGAAACACCGTCAAAATAAAGGGGATGCCGCAAAAGGTCAACGTCAAGACACGGACGACCACCGCGCAGTCGGAATCGTTCCGCAACTCCAACCCGAAAACACTCCGGAGAAGCATATACTCCCCTGTCATCATCAGGGGGAGGACAGGTGGTTTGCTGGAAAGCAGGCGGCCCTTCGCCATCACTTTGTCGATGGTATGGGAAGCAAAAGGGTTGTCGTCCTTCGCACCCGGAGAGTCGAGGTAGAACGTCCCGTGTTCGGTCAGACTGTATATGGTCGCCAAACGGCTGAGTGCAAGGTCTTGCATCGCGACCGACGGCGCAAAAGTGCCGAACAGGACAAATACAATCACGGTCGTGTAAATGAAAATGTTGATGATAAGAACTACGTTAGCTTCATGGGACCGGTCCACGTTGCCCCCCGGGTTAGTGTCCATCTTCACTCGCGTTTCCATCGGGAGACCGTTGAAAGGCGGGCGCATGCCGTGAGCCTCTGCACGTCGATGGCCAGGCTGTTATCGGCCGAAAATGCTGCCAAACACCCGCTTGAAAATCCCCTCGTCCTCTTCCGGCAGAACGGTCTCTTCCTTCAACTTCGGCTCCACGGCCTGCCACTCTCCACCGGTGCGCTCTTCTTTCAACTCAACAACAAACAGGCTGGCGACCTGCACCCACCGGTTGTTGCGCCACTGATAGGTCAGAGTCTCTTTCCCTGTTTCCCGATAGAAGTTGGAGTCTTCCCGCGCATCATCCTTCTTCCGGTGCATTTCCGTGACGTAACGTTGTTTTGACAGCGTCACATCGGCAACCTCGGGAGCCATGCGCGATCCCGTTTCCCGAATGCTCACTTGCATGTCGCTAACGCTCTTCGGGTATTCGGAATACTCCTTCAGGAAGTATGGAGCGCGCTTCACAACAGGAGCCTCTTCCGGGGACGTTACCCGCGACTCGGTTGTCACATGTTCCTCAACGGTCTTGCGTAGTCTTTCTTCCTGAGATTCCGCAGAGGCCTGCTGCCCTTCCAGAGCAGACGCCCCGGAAGGAGGCCCCTCAGAATCCACCGTGCCCTTCCCCCGAAAAAGACTGCACCCAGACAGGCTTACCGCCACAGCTATTCCAAGTGCACACATGATTCGGTATCGATATACGGGTTGTTTGTACACCGGCCCGCTCCTTCGCCGTATGACAGGCCGCCCCGGCTGCCCGAATGGCGGCACGCTTCCCCTCCTCGGCACGTTTGCCGCGTATCATACCACACGCGAAAGAAAAGACACCACAAGCCTTGCGAGACACCGATGACACGGTCCTGCCCGCGGCTACTCCGCCGGGGCGTAGTTCCCCGAGACGTAGTATGCGATCCGGCGGTTCCGGAGCAGGTCCTCCACCACAGCTTCACTGCGCCCCACTTGGATTAGCCGAAACCTGCCCGCGAACTTTTCGCCGGTTTCTACCGTGACAAACTTGTCCCCGGCCTCCTGGGCAGCTTCCGACAGCGCGTTCAACCGAAACTTGGCCGTTCCGCCTCCGCGCTCCGGCTCGGGCCGCACGAGCATCATGCCATAGGCATATTCTTCCTGCTTCACTTTCTCTTCGAGCTCTAGAAGCGACTGGTCCGGGTCAATAATCGCTGCCTGTGACGTAAGTTCACGCGCACGAACAAGATCTTCCGGATGCCAGGGCTCGGCGTTCAAGTGCTCTTCGGCCTTCGCGGCGATCGCATCGCACACTTCCTTCTGGATAGCCTTGTTCTTCTCGCTCGCATCCAATCCGATGGCTTCGCGCGCCGCACTCAAGGCTTCCAAGAGCTTACCTTCCTCGAGGAGCTGGGGGGCCCGATTGGGGGGCGATACTTGCATGGTGACAACAGCAGGCTCCTGCTCCTCACCGGCCTGCATCCTATACAGCCCGAACCCGCCCACCGCGAGCACAGCCAGCACGATCAGAATGGCAAGGACGGTACCCAGCCGCTTTGACAAGGAAGACCCCGGTTGCGCATATGGCTGCGCGAAGGCCCCCGTCGGCCTCGATTCCTCATGAAGTGATGCTAACGCCCGGCTATGCTCGTCCAAAGACGGCAGACCGGACTCGGGCGGCGCCGGAGCATTATTTCGCTCTCCGGAGTGGCCCGCCTGCCCCCCAGCTGCACCCTCCTTGTCACTTTGGATGTCCCCGATGAGTTCGGCCCGAAACGTCTCGAGTGCCGCCATCACGCTCTCGGAAGGTGCATACTTGGTTGTGCGCCGTCCCCCCAGGTCCTCCATCGAAAAATGCCGTTGGTCTGTTCTCGGAGGATCAACACGCTCGCCACAATGAAAACACTTCGTGGCAAAGACGCTGATTTCCATCCGGCAAAACGGGCAGATCCGCGTCTTATCTTGTCTATTCTGTTCCCGGCCTGCCAAAACATAGCTCCCTGGTTCTTGGCCCTCACCACTCCTTATGCAGCATAGCGCACACACGAGGTGTATGCAAGCGCCGCGTCCGCGCGTCTATCTATCCCGCAAGAAATGCCCAAGAGACTTCGTTTCATTACTAGTGTAAACGATCTGCAGTCCCTGGTCCTAGTTTGCCTGCAAACAAGAGCGCTTCCAAGAGAATGGTGTCAAAGCTCCCGCTCCGAGTCAAGGATCATGCCGCCACGGCGAGACAGTCCTTTCCAGGCGGGGAATCTTCGGGGCTGGGCGCAGAGACTGCCTATTCGGGCTTGAATAGGCGGGTTCCTGGCGCGTACACGCTTTGAATGCGGTGCAGCGCCGTAATCTCACTGCTGGAAAGGGGTTCCGGTCTGCCCAGCAGGTTCGCCCAGAGAAGAATCTCAGCCGCGTGCTCGATTTTCTCAAGCTTGTGGTAGGCATCAAGAACATCCCGGCCAACGGTAAGAGAACCATGTTTCTCGATGAGCACGGCGTCGCATATCCGGATCAATTTCCGAATAGCCTCTCCCCCCTCCCCCGTAGCCGGAGTAGCGTATTCCGCCGTCGGAATACCCCCAAGCGTAAGGAGCAATTCGGGCAAGACGGGTTCCGCCAGAGACAATCCGGCCAGCGATGCCGCTATAGCCTTCGGGGGATGGGCGTGAACGACGGCTCGGATATCCTCGCGCTCTTCATACGCAGCCAGATGAGTTCGAAACTCGGACGTGACGCCGCCCTGTCCCGATACCTTGTTCCCGGAGGCATCCGCGACGATCAAGTCATTCGGCGCCATGAAGCCTTTCGAGACCCCGCTCGGCGTACACAAGAAGCGTTCGTCGGAAAGGCGGACGCTGATGTTTCCGTCCGTGGCGGCCACGAAGCCCTTTTCCCACAAACGGCGTCCGACATTGCAGATCGCTTCGCGCAACGCCCTTTCGTTTTCCATCAGTCCTCTTTCGGGGAAACCCGGGCAGCGCCGGGGATCAGTACACGGGAGTGCACCACGACCGGTATTTGTCTACCTTGCCCATGACCACCTGGAAATAGAGTTCTTGAAGCTTGCGCGAAATCGGCCCGGGCTTCCCGCCGCCAATGAGACGCCGGTCCACCGACCTCACCGGCGCTACCTGCGCCCCCGTGCCGCAGAAAAACACCTCATCGCAGACGTACAGCTCGGTTCGGGCTATTGGCCGTTCCACCACATCGATGCCCAGTTCGTTGCGCGCCAATTCGATTACGGTGTTCCGGGTGACTCCCACAAGGATGTCCGCGGTCGGCGGCGTTGTAATCAACTGGCCATTCATGACAATGAACATATTCATCGCGCTGCCTTCCGCGACGCTTCCGTCCTGGCGCAAGAAGATTGCCTCATCAAAACCGGCCTGCTTCGCTTCGGTCGCGGCCAGCGACGAATTCACGTAACTTCCGACACTCTTGGCACGGCTGGGAATTGCGTTGTCCGAAAGACGCCGCCAAGAGGAGACAACCACGTCCAGTCCGGATTCAATGTCGCAATACTCGCCCAGCTTGATTACGTAGCAGCATAGGCGGCTCTCTATGCCGCTCAGACGAGGCCCCAGAGATAATTCGCTCTTGTAGCAGATAGGACGAATATAGACGCCTTCCCGGAATTTGCTCCGCTTCACCAATTCGACGCAAATCCGCGACATATCGTCGGGGGTTTCCGGGACCTCCATGCACATGATGTTGAAGTTCCGAACCATGCGGTCAATATGGTCCGCCAACCGGAAAATCAACACGTTATCCTCGCCCGGCGAATAGTAGCCGCGAATTCCTTCAAAGAGACCGGTGCCATAGTTGAAGCTATGCGTCATAACGCTGACTTTGGCCTCCTCAACCGGCACATAGCGGCCTTCGAAATAGACAAATTGCCCGGGCTCCATCAACTTGCTCATGTCATTTCTCCCGCGTATCTACACCAGATACATATGAATCTTCATGGTTCGGGTTACCTTTTGAACGCACATACGAGGCCACGCTTGATTGACCCGAATCCATGCGCACGTGTGGCGAGCTGGTGGGGTGTCCCCCAACGTGTTCATCAGCTTACGTATGCGGAACGCCCTTAAGTATCGCCCGTCAGGCCGCCAGGATGCAAATACGCGCCCCCCCGGTCAATAAACGCGCGCGCGGCCCCTACTCATAGTATCGTCCCCCTGCTGCCGCCGCGCATGCTTGCGCCGTCTGACCCGCGCGTGACCTTTTGTGCGGAAGCGGCGGTTCTATCCGCGGTGAACAAGCAGGCGCATCCTAAACGGTCCGTGCGCGCGAACCGGCTCAAAAATAGAGTCCCCTCCTGAAGGCGCACTAAGGCCCCAGGAGGGAACAGAGATACCAAGACGCCTTCGGCGTCTACCCACCAAAATCAGAAATCGATGACCGGAGCGTCAAAGGAAATCCCGAACGGCTTGAGAATGGTGTTCACGAACAAGAAAAGGCTGCCGATCAAGCTGTTAACGAAGCACTCCGCGAAATTAATCAGACTATCCATGGTACTTTCTCCTTCTTCCCCAACGCTAAACACTACTCACCCAGACATATCACGCTACAATCGGCAACGCCAGACATTACACACTCTGGAACGCTGCCGGAGGTTCCTCGTTCGCAGGCACGTGCAATAGCCGCATACCTTTCCCCTCCTCCTCCCCCTATTGCATGCCTTCCACTACCATGGCAAAGACATTATCACTTTATGCGAAGCCCTGTCAAGAAATATTGAGGGGCCCTCAAAAGGCGCCTGTGCGGCCCTGCGCCCATCGCTGAAACTTTTAAAATGCCCTTCTAAAAGGCTAGACTAACCGGGTACCATGAAAAGAAGAATACCGTAACATGGCCAACCGCTATTTGCAGGAGGAACGCGATGACATCCATGACCTCTTCGGGACTTGCCTTGCTGGGCGGAACCCCCGTGCGAGGCGTCGACAAGACATGGCCCTCGTGGCCGGTTTTCGATGACACCGAACGCCAGGCGCTGCTCGAGGTGTTCGACAGCGGCAAATGGTGGTATGGAGAACGCGTGAAGCGCTTCGAGGGGGAATTCGCGGCGTTTCAGGATGCGGCGTACTGTGTGACCGCGACGAGCGGCACCACGGCAGGAGAGGTCCTCCTTCAAGCTATCGGGTTAGAACCCGGCGACGAAGTAATTGTTCCGCCTTACACGTTCTACGCAACGGCAAGCATGGTGGTGCGCAAAGGCGGCGTGCCCATATTCGTGGATATTGACGACTCATGGTGCATGGACCCCAATCTTATAGAAGCGGCCATAACGCGCCGCACCAAGGCCATCATGCCCGTGCATCTGGGCGGCCGCGTTTGTGACATGGACCGCATTAACGCTATCGCCGCCAAACGAGGGCTGTTGGTGCTCGAGGATGCCTGCCATTCCTGGGGCGGCAAATGGAAGGGAAAAGGCACGGGCGCGCTCGGTAAGGCCGGCATCTTCAGTTTCCAGGCGTCAAAGAATATCAATGCGGCGGAAGGCGGCGCGATCCTGAGCGATGACGAGGAATTGGCTGAGCTCTGCCGGTCTATCACGAACTGCGGACGGTCCAAAGGAGGAGCGTGGTACTCCCATCCCAACCTCGGGACCAATGCGCGCCTGACCGAGTTTCAGGGGGCGATCTTGAGCGCACAGATCGCGCGGCTCGAAATGCAAACGCTCACCCGGGAAAAGAATGCGGCCATTTTGAACAAAGAACTGGCCAAGATCGAGGGGCTTACCCCCCAACCGGGCGACAGCCGTATGACGCGCAGAGCCTATCACCTGTATTGCCTGAGGATTGACCCCGAAACGTTCGGCGTTTCTCGAGACAAGATGATCGAAGCCGCTCGGGCGGAAGGATTGCCCCTCATCAGTGAAGGGTATGCCATTCCGCTCTACGAACAGCCATCTATAAAGAACGCCAAAGACGCGCCTGACTACTCGAAACAGGAGTGTCCCGTCGCGCGCGACATCTGCACGCGCAGCGGGATCTGGATCGGCCACTCGGCTCTCCTGGGTTCGGAAGAAGATATGCGGGACATCGTCGCCATCTTCGCCAAAGTCAAAAAACACGCGGAGGCCCTGAAACGGGCGTGAAAACCAACCCAGCACCGGAAAACGGGACAGAGACTCCCGAGACGCCTGCACGAACGGTGACGTGTCCTCACTGCCGGTATGAATACCCTGCGCGGGAGCGTCGCTGTTCCATTTGTGGCTATCCCTGGCCATGGCTGGAGAGCGAAAACGTTGGCAGGAAAGAGGGTTGACGTCCATCCGTTGCTTTGCCCCGAAGCCGGGACTTCTGATATAGTTAAGTTGGCTGTGACGGGTGGCCTTTTCGACCCGCTGCTTTTTCCCAAAGGCCTCGCGCCAAACATCGGGTTTTGGTGTGATAACAGCGCGGGAAACCCTTCCGAACAGGGAGCATTCAGCCCGGATTGACGGGGAAGAGAGGAAATTTGCAATGCCTTCACTTCAGAAGATTCTGACATATGCCGTAAAACACGGCGCTTCGGACGTGCACCTGACGGTAGGGAGCCCGCCGGCAATACGCCTGGACGGCATCATCCGGTTCGTCGGCGAAGACCCAATTACCAATGACGACAACCTCGGGTTTCTCGACGAAATCATGATGCCGGAGGATAAGGAGCGGTTCTTGCGCACAGGGGATTCCGACCAGGCCCTCAGCTTCCCTGGGCTGGGCCGGTTCCGCGTCAACGTTCTCAAGCAGCGAAATTCAGTCGGCATTGTGATGCGTCACGTGAAGGCCAAGATCCCCAGTTTCGACGAACTGAATCTCCCCCCTGCGATCGAGAAACTGGCGCAAATGCACCGGGGTCTCGTCCTGATAACGGGAACCACCGGGAGCGGTAAGTCGACTACGCTTGCCGCCATCATCGACAAAATCAACACGGAACGCAGGCTCCACATCGTCACGATTGAGGATCCCATCGAGTTCCTTCACTCGAACAAAAAGAGCATTGTTACCCAGCGGGAGATGCACATCGACACGCATGACTTCCATACGGCGTTGCGGGCCGTCATGCGTGAAGATCCCGATGTTATCCTGATCGGCGAGATGCGTGACGCCGAGACCTTTCAGGCGGCCATGGCGGCCGCCGAAACGGGGCACCTTGTATTCAGCACCCTTCACACCACCAACGCCATGCTCACCGTGGACCGCATCGTCGACCTCTTTCCGTCGAATCAGCACACCCAGATCAGGTCCCAGTTATCCCTGCAACTGCGCGCCTGCATTGCGCAGCGCTTGCTCCCGAGCGCCGACGGCGTCGGCCGCGTCCCAGCGGTCGAGGTCATGTTCAATAACCCGGCTATCGCACAGTTGATCAAAGAAAATAACGTGCGGCAGATTCCCAACGTGGTCGCGGGCGGAAGAGAAGACGGGATGCAGACTTTCAACATGAGTCTCTACGACCTTATCAAGCGGGGACTCGTCACCGAAGAGCAGGGCATGACTGCCTCGGATAACCCCGATGAGCTGGCCATGAACCTTCAGGGAATCACGCTCAGCCAGGGCCGCGGCGGCATCATCCGCCGGTAAGCGCCACAAAGAAGGCGCCCATGACAGACCGTCGTGGGTGCGCAACACTCATTGGATGGAGAACCTCGGAAGCGGTGTGATCTCCCCCGTCACGGCGTCAACCCGCAGGACATGGAAGACTGCGTGGAAACGGCCTGGCAACGACCATTCATTCTCGCGTGTCAGGCAGATGAGCGCGTCGCTTCCTTGCCAGTCAAAATCGACGCAGTCGCCGTCCAGCCGGACATGCCGCGGCTCGAAATGATCGAGCGCACTGAAGACGAGATGGCCCCGAGGACGTTCCCAGGCCGCCCAGGCACCGTCGAGAGACATTTTCCCTTTCGAAATGGGGCATCCCAGCTCGACTAGTTTTCGCGCCTGCCATCCGCCGGGCGTTTTCGAACACTCGATCACCGTGCCCTCTTCGAACAGGAAACGCAGTGTTTCCGGCCCCCGAAAAGCAGGCGCCCCCACCACACCGGCCTTCTCATAAACGCATTCAGTGGTTTTCGGTGTGGAAAACATGACCCGGCCTTTCCCGTCAGTTTCCGAAACAAAGGCGCATACGCCCTCGTCACCATGGCAGGCAACGGAGCCAGGGACAGGTCTTTGAAGTGTTTCGATTGTGACAAAGGCTTCGTAGGGAGGCGCCGCCAGGATCCACCTGGCCCGGTCGCTGATCTCGAGCCTCGCCAGCAGGCGCTCATCTATCCATCCCAGAGGCTGGCTTGCCCGCCGGCCAAAAGCATCCTTTATGCCCTTGTTTTCCTCCCAGACATGCGTCTGGCCCGTCCCAAATGCCAGACGGTCTCCCGCAGGAGACCAAAGCAACGGTTCCACAAGAGGCTCCGGAAGCCGAACGTATTCCGTCCCTTTCGGAGCCGTACGGCTAACCCGGATGGCTTCCGCCTTGCCCGATTCCCATCGCTTGACCAATCCGACGGCACATTCGCCGTTGAGGCTTACGGCAATACATGTGGGCCACTCACGCCGCGGCCAGACGTTATTGGCACGCTGCACGTCGGGCATCTCGAAATAGGGGTCCAGGCACACTCCTTTTACCGCGTCACCCACATCAAATACAAAGACGCCGCCGGTGACGCCGGGCTCGACTCGGTGCAGGTCCAGCCCTTGGGCCGTGACAATGCCGAGCGTTATCGCCTCAAGCGCCGGCATGTCGCCGACATTCTTGACCGAAATCCGGACCTTGCCGTCATCCGTTCCAACGCCGCTCACTTCATAATCGCAAAAGCCGGAACGGTCGAACCAGACCCGGAAAAACTCCCCGAGGTCTTTCTCCGATGTCAGCTCTAGCGCGTGTCGAAACGCGTCCAGGGTGACGGCATTGCCGCCATGCACGCGCACCACATCCCTGACAGCCTCCCAGTAAACCTCGCGGCCTACGGTGCTTTCCAGCCAGCGCGCGATGAAGGCGCCGTCGATCTCAAGCGTTCCCGCTGACGCAGAAGAGAGCCGCGCCAGATCCATGGCGCCGACTGTGCGCAAGGGTTCCGAAAGAGGCGCGGGAAACTGCTTCTCAATGAATTCCAGCGCTGCGGCGCGTCCCCGGAGCTCTCTTAACGCCGCCCATCCGGAATAGGCCGACAGTCCCTGCAGGAGCCATGCGCCGCCATCCGGCCGCGAAGGATACCAGGAGGGCGAAACGGAATCCCCAAACCATCTGTGGGCAAGCGCCGTGGCGACAGCCACCGTGGCCGCATCGGCGCCGCCCGGCGCGTCGAAAGGCACGGCCGCGAGCCCGTTGCCAAGATACGTGGCCGTCGCCACATGCTCGCTGACTACTGCGCAGATGGCGCCGGGATTCTCGCCCAGCAGCGTGCGCAGCGCCGCTTCCGCTGACGGTATAACCGGTTCGTAGATGTCGGCGGAGGCCTCTTGACCAGGGCTGAAATAGATCTCCCACGGAATATTTCCATACGAACCCGAGCGCCGTGAGTAGTTGCCCGCCACAAGGGGCAAGCCCATACGCGCCTGCACGGGGCTCATACGGTAACTGCGCCAGCCAACGTTCCCCTTGGGCGTCTCCTCCACGTCCCCTGCCAGGCACAGGCCGCCAGGAATATCAACTGCACACTCGAAACGCGCAAAACTGGTGAAATCCACGGGATGCCAACAGGCCGGCCAGGGCAGCCAAACCTCAGCCTCATTGATATGTGCGCTTGCGAGCGAAGTGTTCTGAACGGAACCTGAGTACACGAGCTCCAGTTCAACGCGTTCACCAGCTCTCAATTGCCCGGGCAACGCCACACAAACCAGCCCGCCTTGCCGGGAAACGGAAAGAGGGTTGCCTTCACATGATGCCGACAGCGTCTTCAGTCCGGGATTCAGCAGGAAGTAAACCTGCTTGATATCCGAACCGCTGCTCTCGACTTCGAGCACGGTCTCGGCATGAAGCTCGCCGGTGTCGGGCAGTATGCGGGCTTCTATCGACTGGCTGATAAGGCGTTGGGCGGGTATTGCTCGAGCCACCCGGCCGTCGACATGTCTCTGCAGCCAATCCGGGCCATCGGGGTACCCATGCCACAGACGATGAACAAAGCAAACGGAAAGCGGCGCTATGACGAATATGCATAGCGCGCAGAGAGCCCCCGCCAGCTGTATTCGGCGTCTTCTTTTCGTGGTATTACGACCGCTCACCGTGTTCCGTACGGTTCAGCCTTTCGGTTCGATGTGGGGTGACCCGTCATACACGATCTTGACGAAATCCCCGCCGTTGAGTATCGACATCCGGGCTGCTTCGGTAACCAATTCGTTGACGCTGCTGTTCGCCGGCGTGGCGATCAGGCGTTTAGCATCGATCTCCGCAATGATTTCGCGCCGGCGCGCGAGCGCGGCGTTTTCGTCGAGACCCCGCGTCGCCGCGCGTATTCGGCCAATTGCGCCCAGGTTCGCCGCGACGGAATCGAATCCGTATCCCATAGGCTTGTATCCCGAACCTTCCCACGGGCCCAGTTGAAAGAAATCGGGGTTGATGTAATTGAAAACGGTTCCGCCCGTGCCAATCCCGCGCATGTACGAGTGGCTGACCCCGCGAAATTGATCGTTGTGCTGGAACAGGCCGGTTTTCCCGTCGCCCTCGCAGTAAATGACCAGCCCTTGTTCGTTGGGGCCCGCCCCCTCATCGGGGTACCCCAAGCCGTTTATGACCGACAACACCGCCTCATTCTCGAATACGACCCGCGCCTGAGACCACATATAACCCACATTCCCATTGGGGAAAGTGC
>Ga0209606_1003835_pt1 | contig 14669 bp, 15 predicted proteins | sample AD_UKC057_MetaG_FD_184412 | JGI IMG/M metagenome (GOLD analysis project Ga0209606, IMG submission 184412) | Active sludge microbial communities of municipal wastewater-treating anaerobic digesters from USA - AD_UKC057_MetaG (SPAdes) (version 2) | ecosystem: Engineered > Bioreactor > Anaerobic >...
TGGATGAAGAAATGCCTCCTTCCGATAACGTCCACAGGAACGAATTCTATTCCGAGGCAGGATTGCTTGATTTTGTAGAGTTTCTGGACAAAACCAGGGAACCCCTGACACAGAAGCCTATATACCTTGAGAACAACAAAACCAATATCCCAATTGAAATTGCCATGCAGTACAATACGGGATTCACGGAAAACATCCACGCCTATGTCAACAACATCAATACTATAGAAGGGGGAACCCACCTGACAGGATTTCGAAGGGGGCTGACCAGCACACTCAAAAGTTATGCCGACAAGACCGGAATGCTAAGCAAATTGAAATTCGACATCGATCCTGCCGATTTCAGGGAAGGATTGACTGCCATTATCTCGGTCAAAGTCAATGAGCCGCAGTTTGAGGGACAAACAAAAACCAAGCTGGGCAACAGCGAAGTGACAGGCGCCGTTTCGCAGGCTGTCAGCAATGCTCTGGAAAACTACCTGGAAGAAAATCCCAAGGATGCCAAAACCATAGTGGAAAAAGTGATTGTGGCTGCCACGGCCCGTCACGCTGCCCGTAAGGCCCGTGAACTGGTCCAGCGCAAGAATGTTATGTCTGGCGCTGGATTACCGGGGAAACTGGCAGACTGTTCTAACAGGGATCCCGAACAAAGCGAGATTTTCCTGGTTGAGGGAGACTCGGCAGGAGGTACAGCAAAAAGCGGAAGGGACCGTTCATTCCAGGCGATTCTTCCCCTGCGCGGCAAGATTCTGAACGTGGAGAAAGCACAGGAACACCGTGTTTTTGATAACGAAGAGATACGCAATATTTACACTGCCTTTGGGGTTACCCGAGGCACCGAGGAAGACAGCAAAGCTCTGAATATGAGCAAGCTCAGATACCATCGTGTGATAATCATGACCGACGCCGATGTAGACGGAAGCCATATTGACACCCTGCTGTTAACTTTCTTTTTCCGCCACATGCCCGACCTGATCCGTAGTGGTCACGTATACATCGCTTCTCCCCCGCTCTATCTTGTCAAAAGAGGCAAAGAAGAACGGTATTGCTGGACCGAGGATCAAAGACGGAATGCTGTGGAAGAAATCGGTAAAGGAAGGGAGAGTTCTGTTACCGTCCAACGTTACAAAGGTCTGGGAGAAATGGACGCCATCCAGTTATGGGATACCACCATGAATCCTGAAAACAGGATCCTTAGGCAGATAAACATTGATAATGCTGCAGAAGCAGACCGAATTTTCTCCATGCTCATGGGTGACGAAGTGCCACCCAGAAGGGAGTTTATTGAACAGCACGCCAAATACGCTAACATAGACGCATGATTATGGACATTTTTGATAGAATCATACAGGATGAAGGAGGCCCTCTGGGCCAATACCGCAGGAAAGCTCACGGATATTACATGTTCCCAAAGCTGGAAGGACCCATTGAGCCGTACATGACATTCCAGGGAAAGCAGGTGCTGGCCTGGACATTCAACAACTACCTGGGACTGGCCAACCATCCTGATGTTAGAAAAGCCGATGCCGAGGCAGCCGCAAAGTGGGGCCTGGCTTACCCCATGGGGGCCAGGATGATGAGCGGACACACTTCCTTACATGAGCGTCTGGAAATGGAACTGGCTGAATTCGAAAAGAAAGAAGACGCATACCTGTTCAATTTCGGATACCAGGGAATGGTTTCAACCATAGATGCGTTGCTAAACCGTCGCGATGTTGTGGTCTACGATTCCCAGGCTCATGCCTGCATTATGGACGGTATGCGCCTGCATATGGGACAGCGTATAGTTTACCCCCACAACAACCTGGAAAAGTGCGACAAAGCACTTGAGCGGGCTACCCGCCTAACACAAAAAAGCGGAGGAGGTATCCTGCTCATCACCGAGGGTGTTTACGGAATGACAGGTGCCCTTGGCTTTCTGGATCAGATTGTTTCTCTTAAGAAAAAATACAATTTCCGTATCTTGATTGACGATGCCCACGGATTCGGGGTCATGGGAAAGAACGGACGGGGTACATCCGAGCATTTTAACGTTATGGATGAAGTTGACCTGTATTTCGGGGCTTTTGCCAAATCCATGGCAGGGATTGGCGGATTTGTCGCAGGAAAGACAGATATCATTAATTACCTTAGGTACAACCTGCGTTCCCAGATTTATGCCAAGAGCCTGCCCATGGCCATGGTGGAAGGACTGCTCAAACGCCTGGATATGATCCGGACCATGCCAGAATTAAGGGAAAAACTATTGCTAATCACTTCTAAACTCCAGGAAGGATTAAAGAAGAACGGATTTGACATTGGTCCGGCCGAAGCCTGCGTTACTCCCGTTTTCCTTAAAGGAGAACTTCCCGAGGCTACAAACATACTGATAGACCTGAGGGAAAACTACAGAATATTCTGCTCTGTTGTGGTATACCCGGTAGTTCCCCGGGATGTGATCATGTTCCGGCTTATTCCCACTGCCATGCACTCCCTGGAACACGTAGAATATACCCTCAATGCTTTTAGCCAGATCCAGAAGAAACTAAGCCAGGGTTTCTATAAGGGAGGTGAAGTCAAAGACATGGCTGTCAAATAAGTATGGCTGGTTATCTCAAGGGCAAAGTAGCCATCATAACGGGGGCCTCTTCCGGCATAGGACTGGAATGCGCCCGTGTTTTTTCCGCTGAAGGAGCCTCTGTTGTTCTGGCAGCACGTTCGGAAGATAAGCTCAAAGCCCTGGAAAAAGAATTGAACAACGTCCCGGTATTGATTGTTGTTACAGACGTGACCGTTGAATCTGACTGTAAACGACTGGTAGAAGAAACAATCGGCCGTTATGGCAGGATAGACATACTGGTCAACAATGCCGGTCTTTCCATGCGGGCCCTGTTCAAAGACCTGGACCTGTCTGTTATGAAAAGACTGATGGATGTCAATTTCTGGGGATGCGTGTATTGTACCAAATACGCTTTGCCATGGCTGCTTGAAAGCAAAGGGTCTGTTGTGGGAGTCACATCCATTGCAGGTTTCAGCGGGCTCCCGGCACGTACAGGTTATTCGGCTTCAAAATTTGCCATGAATGGTTTTCTGGACACCCTGCGCACCGAACACCTGTACGATGGATTACACGTAATGACGTTTGCACCGGGATTCACATCATCCAATGTACGTATTGCTGCCCTTTCAGCAGACGGAACCCCGCAAGGTACTACTCCCAGGGCAGAAGAAAAAATGATGACTGCCAGGGATGTTGCCCTGGCCATGCTCAAAGGGATCAGAAAACGGAAAGATTTTGTGATCCTTACAACAATGGGAAAAGCTACTGTTTGGCTGTCAAAATTTTTTCCACGGTTTGTATCCAGGCTTGAATACCGTGTGATGGCCAAAGAACCCGACTCTCCACTGTCAGGCGCTAAGCAATGAAGCGTGGTCTGTTGGTTTGAGATACCATAAGGCATTCTCCTTTCTGAACCTTTCCTCCCCTCCCCCTGTAATGTTGAGCATGATAACGGACGAGGTGTCCATATGTCCCTGCTTAACATTCTTTATCAGGCTGGCGGTGGCTACAGCTGCTGCAGGATGTATGTCAATGCCTTCTGATCTGATAAACAAATCCATGGCCTGATCCAGTTCTTCATTGGTGGCATAGTCCATAGTCCCGCCCGAATCTACCAGGGCATCGTACAGGCCCCCGGGCACACCGTAAGGAGGTTTCCTGTTGGAAAGCACCCTGGCTTTGATGCAGGCAAATTTTTCCCTTGCTTCCCTCGCTTCCATGACTTTCATTTCACGTCCGCTTGTTTTCCAGGCTTCATAGATAGGCAAAAACGGCGCATTTTGTGAGGCCACAAGGCGCATAAGGTGATTCCCAAAGCGGCCGTCACCTATCAGGCGCTTATTTGCTTCCCAGGCAGCAATCACTCCGGTTCCGCTACCCACTGCCTGAAAATAATAATCGGGAATACGTCCGATGAAGGTCGTGGCTGAAAGGACGGTAGTTCCCATGCCATCCCTGCGGGCTATGTTCTTTGCCCCGCCCTCGGCAAAATAACGATTTGTATTTTCACAAATCGTATTACTCAGTTCAATGGCATCAAAGTAATCCGTACCGGGAGGGGAACAGACCAATTGCACGCAAGGGTCCGGTTCTTTGTCAAACCACAGGGTATCCAGATTGTCATAAGGCACAAAAAGAAGCAGGGGAATCTTGTTCTCCGAACACACCTTAGCAAATGCACGGGCAGTATTTCCTGCCGAGGCCACAACCATGGTACGTTTTTCACCTTCAGGAATATGAGCACAAACAGAATAAGCCTCGGTCTCCTTGAAAGAGCACGTCTTCATGAATGCCCCTCTTTCCGGCCAGTACCCGCTGAACGTTATGTACAGATTCTTTAGCCCTAAGTGGCTTGCCAACCCTTCGCTTTTATAGGTTACCGGTGCCGCAGAATCTTTCAGTATCCTGTTAACGGGCATCCAGTCGGCAAAGCGGTAGATTCCTTTATCATGGTCGCTGTAATGAAGTTGCTTTTTATGATACAAAGCCCTGATAAGGGAATGACCCGTATACCGGGGATCAGACAACAACCAGCCAGAATCTTCAAATACCCTTCCTGTTGCACAATTCTGTAAGACATATGCTTCAGCCATAATTACTTCTTTTTCAGGAGTTTCTTCATGTTTTTATTGAGTTTGTTCAGAACCTCCGCCACTTTGGCCAGTTCATCTTCGGGAATGCCTCCAAGGATGTTGCCAGCCGCGTTTATGGCAATGTGCGTAATCTCCTGTTTTTGCGCCTGCCCGTAAGCCGTCACAACTACCACATTTTTTCGGCGGTCATTATTATCTGTTTCCCTTAGCACATACCCTTTCTTTTCCAGCCCGTCTATCAGTTTTGTTATGGAATTCTTATCCTTCTGCATCCTGTCTGCGATTTCCTTTTGCGTAAGCGGGCCCTCGTCCCAGAGCAAATCAATGAGCAGGTATTGTTCCGGGGTAATATCCACGTTGTTGTTTACCAATTCTGTAAGGAAACATTGCTTGAACAGGAAATGCGCCTGGTTCAGGTATACACCCATTTTTTTACTTAGTAACATATTATATAGTAAATGCTGTTACAAATATACAAATCTTATACATAACGGGCAATAAATACCCTGGATTCTTTTACAGCAGGGGGCTCAGCAAACGGGTAAGCTGCTCGTAAATCTTTTGGCGGAAAGGCCTTTTGTCCCAGGATTTTCGGACTATCAGGCGGGAATCGTTCAGGTACCTGTCAAACTGATCTTCCACCTCTATACTGACAGAGGGATTGTAGATGATAGCACCCACCTCAAAATGGTGTTCCAGGCTTCTGTTATCCAGGTTGGCAGAGCCTATCACACAACAGGTGCCGTCTATGCTGATGGTCTTGGAATGAATGAATCCTTTGGTGTACATATAAACCTTCACACCGGCATCCAATAGCTCTGTAACATAGGAAAGGCTGGCGTAATGTACAAAACGGGCATCGGACTCCCGGGGAAGCATGATACGCACTTCCACCCCTCCCAGGGCTGCTGTCCTGAGGGCGTTCAGGATGCTTTCGTTTGGAATCAGGTAGGGAGTGGTGATGCTTATACGGGTGCGGGCTTCTGTAATAGTGGTCAGGTACAGTTGCATGATGTCGGCCCAGTCACTGTCCGGTCCGGAACTGACGATCTGCATATAACAGGTCTCGGGAACAGTGTCTTCTTCAAGGTAAGGAAGCTGGTAACTGTAATGTCTCCTGCGCCGCAGGTTTTTATGGGTAATGAAATACCAATCCATCAAGAAACTCGATTCGAGCTGTTTGACCGCTTCTCCCCGGATACGTATCTGGGTATCGCGCCATTCCAGACTGGATCCCCCGTCATAATACCTGTCCGCTATGTTCACCCCTCCAAGATACCCTTCCTCTCCGTCCACAATCAACAGTTTGCGGTGATTCCTGTAATTGATCATAGCCCTTAAGCCCGGAAAACCCACCTTCCCGAAAGGCTCAATATGCACCCCTGCTGTACGCATCTCCTTTATAAAATATTTAGGCAGATACCAGCTGCCAAAATCGTCGTATATGACGCAAACATCCACTCCTTCCATAGCCTTTCTGCAAAGCAGGTTTTTCCACCGTGTACCGACAGAATCATTTTCAATGATAAACGATTGCAGATGAATATGGTGCCTGGCTTTTCCGGCACTTTCGTACATGGCTTCCAGGGCTTCCTTTCCTGTATAGTACAGCCGGGTACTGTTATGAACGGTAAGAATGCTCCTGCTGTTGTTCAGTGCCAGGAAGACGAGTTTTTTGTGCACTGCGATATCGGCAGGCAAATTTTCCTGTGCCTGATTCAATTGCTCAACCTGGAGTGCGCTCAGCTCTCTTTTAAGGCGTTCGTCATGAAGGCCCTTGCGGCTGTACATTTTGTTCTTTCTGAAATCCCTGCCTACATAAATGTAAATGATCAGCCCCACATAGGGCAGCAGCAGCATCACAACAATCCAGGCCAGAGATTTTGCAGGATTGTGTTTTCTGAATATCAGGTCATAAATAAAATATAGGGCCAGCCCCAGGTAAAAGAGATAGAGCAGCAAGCTGAAGATTGAACTTATACTATAATACGTCATGTCCTGTTTTTTTACCTGTGAACAATACCACAACACCAGGGAAGAGCCGGGTGTATGCAACCTGCACGAACCCTGCCTCTTCCAGCTCACGGCAGATCGTCTGTGGCGCAGGGAACGATGCTATCGAGTCCCTGAGGTAATAATAAGCGTCTTTTTTCCCGGTGCTGAGCCACCCCAGCAGGGGAAGGACCCTGCCGATGTAAAATCGTTGTAAAGCCATCCCTGCGCCGGCATTCGCCTTAAGCGAAAATTCCAGGATGAACAGTTTCCCGCCCGGTTCCAGCACCCGCAGCGTCTGGCTGAACGAGGCATCCCTGTCGGCAAAATTCCTGATTCCGTAAGATATGGTGATCACCTGGAAAGATTTATCAGAGAAGGGAAGCAACTCGGCATACCCCTTTTGAAAAACAATGTTGGGCCTGTAGGGGGTTCTGCCCGCGGCTTTCCGGAGCATGCTGTCCGAGGGGTCCAGGCCGGTGACCTGCGCTCCAACCAGCTTCCCCAGTCTTCTGGTGAGCGTACCGGTGCCACAGGCCAGATCCAGGACTTTTTGGTGTGATACCTTCTGTACCTGACGGATCAATTTATGTTGCCAGAAACGGTTCAAACCAATTGACACCAGTGTGTTTGTCCGGTCATACCTGGTGGCAATTGCGTTGAAAATCCCGTTGGTTAGATCATATCTGTCGGATATTTCCGTAGGACTGGTCATCAATGCGAATATCCCCCTTTGTTACGTGGCCCAGCGTCATAACAGTTATCTGGTTGTCAAAAAGAAATTGGACCAATTCCTCGTCTTTGTCTGCGGGCACCGCCACAACAGCACAAGTACCCGGGTCTTGAAAAAGGAACTGCTCCTCGGGTATCTCGGAATCTGTGGTTATGTCGAATCCCAGTCCGGCAGGCATGGCGGCCCTAAGCAATGCCTCAAAAATTCCGCCATCGGATACTTCCTGAACACATGAAACAAGGTTCTTACGCATGGCAGAAAGCATAACTTTCTGGATCTTGTAGTCCTTGTCCAGGTTAACTTCTGTAGATCCGGTTTCTCCCACCAGATATATCATTTCTCCTTTGTTCCTGAAAAGGCCGAATGCTTCTTCCGGTGCTGGTTTATCAGCGCCTTCGCGGTGAAGCCTTGCCCTCATTTCAACAACCTTGCGTAACAAAATGCTTTGCGTATCCATAGTCTGATTTTTACCAAACAAATATAGGAAGAATAAGGAAAAATATCTTATATTTGCCGCGCAAATTGCCCAGGTGGTGGAATTGGTAGACACGCCACTTTGAGGGGGTGGTGCCGGTTGCGGTGTGCAAGTTCGAGTCTTGTCCTGGGCACATGATGTGAGACCAAACTATTGAAAATCAGTAGTTTGGTTTTTTGTTTAACCGTTTTCGTCCCCCAAACGTCCCCCACTTGAGAAATAGAAGGCAAAAAAGAGGCAAAAATTGAAATAAAAAAGCGCCGGGTTTTTACACCCAACGCTTCACTTTGCTTAAAATTATCGTCTGACTCACGTCATAAGATGGTACGAATATAGTCAATTATTTCATACCCTAAAACGTCAGTAAATGATAACTCAAACCGATCCCGATGTACGGGATCGGTTTGATGGTGTTTTGCTGGTATGTGAGACCGTAGCCGGCCTGAATGCCTATCCCCCACCGTCGGGGCTTGACGGGTTTCTGGTGGATGGTGGTTGAGGTGATGACCTGATGGGTGTTCCGGTATATGTGGATGCTGTCCAGTTGGGGACGGTAGCCGGAGATCCAGGCCCGGAAGTTTTCTTCCCGGTAAATTTTTTGTTCTCGGGGAAGGTTGAGGTACACGGTGTCTTTGATCCGGACTGTGTCGGTTACCGCGACCAGGAACGTGTCGATGGTCTTGATGAGTTGAGGGACGGGTTTTTCCATGCGGATGGTATCGTGGAGGTATAAGGTGTCCATCCGGACGATGATCTCCGGAGCGGTACTGTTGTTCCTGTGACAGCGGCTCATGCTGGAAACGCCGGCAAAAGCGATCAGGAAAACGATCACAATGCCGGCAATGCGGGCATACAGTTTTATATAGTTTATGGAAATCATAGTGTCGCCCCCCTGTATGATTTGTCATAGAGGATCTGATGCCGTTGTGGCCCGGCCGCATTGAACGAGAGATGCAGGAGGAATTTGTACAGGATCATCTGATCGAAGGGAAGGCCGCTCCTGAGCACAGTCTGTGCCAATAACAATGTTTCCAGGGCGCCCTTGCAATACACGTCGGCGGCTTCACCTCTCATGTGTTGGGAGTTCTTAGCCCCTCCCACTGCCTGGTTCAATGCAGGAGATCTGTATCCGCTTGACACAATAAGCGGGCGATGCAGGAGGTTCCTCAACGGCTGCAGGAGATTCACCACCAGAAGCCGTATGGCGGAACGGATTTCGTCGGACGGGATGCGATTGTCCATGTCGAGTTCCTGTGCCTTCCGGCTGTATTCAAATTCTTCATAGGTAAAATGTTTGGTTATGGGTGTTTTCATTGTTCCTCCTTTTTATCAAGAATCTCTTTTACTTTTTCCGTACTGCCAAACGGCGGGACCCGCTTGACGCATTTGGTGACGTAACAGCGCATCAGTTGGGATACGGCGAAATTGGTGTTCACCGCATCGAGCTGGGTCCGCAGGTCCGTGTTGATGTCATAGAGCTTGTCGATCTTTTCCGTAGCCGCTTCATACTTCTGATTCAACGCCAGGAAATCGCGCTCTTTCTGTGCCACGATCAGTTGCCATTGCTCGTTGACCTTTTCTGTGTTGGCCAGCTGGGCCGCGGCTTTCTTTTCGATGATCAGGAACAGGGCGACTATGCCGCCGGTGCCGAACAGGGCCGAGATCAGTTGGATTATCAGTTCAGGTGTCATACAGGCCTCTTTTAAAGAAATCCCTGCGTTGTATCACTACAAGGCAGGGAGTGGTCAGAATAGGAATTGAAGAAGAAATTGGTTGGTGAAGAATTCAATTTAAACAGACAGTGTGGCCAGGCCCATCATCTCCCCTGATTTTTCGCCGGTAGCGGTATTGACATAAAACCATTTCACGAATACCTTCGGAGCGGATGCGTTCGGAGCCTCATACTTGGCATCGTAATCGGTCTTCAGGTCAATAGCCGTGTCGACGGGGGTCAGCGGTGAGGTAATGATTGTTGCCCTGGCGTAGGCATCGCTGATTCCGTTGGACTGGGGCATGGATGCCTTGACGATCAGCTTGAGGTCGTAAACGTTGTCGGGGAGACTGTCAAGGGTTAGGGTAAAAGCACTGTCAGTAAGTGTCAATGTGGCTTCCGAGGGAGCTTCCACACCACTCAGCATGGGAGGAGTCGTCATGGGATTACCGCCACAAACGACCGCCCAGTGGTTCAGACGGAGGTACAGGTTCAGTCCGGAGATCTTGGCCCTGGAACCGAGGGTGGACCGGCCTTCCTGGGTTTGGGCAAGGGTGTTCCAGGCAGTGATCTGCGCGAAGGTCAACGATTTGAAGCTCTTTGCGAGTTGACGGAAGATGGCTTTGATTTCACTTTGGGAAGCTGAATTGGAAGGGTTGCCGCCTCCCTTGTTGCGGATGTATTTGCGACCGCGGCTTTTGGCTGCGGTCACGCCTTTTGCAGATCCTGCAAATTCATCGAAGGCAATAGACGGGGTGTACTTCATGGGTATAGGGTGTTAAAAGGTTGGGTTTGTTGCAAATATAATAATTTTTTTAATACACATATATTAAAGTATTTAAATGATATTATATAAAGTATTACTTTATATAATAAATTGAGCCGCGCAAGGCAAAAAAATTGAAAAGAGCTCCCTTTCCACTCAAGTTGACAGCCCCTTCCTGATAGCTGAATGTAAGATTGCCGTTTTCAAAAGAACCGATGGTAATCATGGATCCTTTCTGATCAGGCAGAAGGACCCCATGCACTATTAACGGAATCTCTACCAGGACGTCGGTGGCAAATCCTGACAACAACACAGTAAAAGGACCCTGACCGTAGTTATCATAGTCAGGTAAAGAAGAGAGGCGACCCTTGTAATATACAAAATCAGCAGCATCCACATAACGGGCAAAGCCAATACCGAACTGGTCGGTGTTGAGAACGCTCGGGTAATACAGGGTGGTCGGTAAGAATTCTCCCCTGTAACACCTGGTAACAAAGGCTGCATTGATATAGATCTCATAAGGGCCAAATGTATCCCATAAGGTGAGCTTTTCTATACAAAGCCGGTTGTCCTCGATCCAACATTGCAAAACCGTCCCGTAGCGGTATATGGGAGCATTGGAGACAAGAATGGCGTTGGATATCGCACTTCGAACCATCGTGAAGCCCACGGGAAGATCCAGTTCCAGCCTGGTTGCCGCCATATAGGAGGAATGGGCGGGATCGACGGTGATTTTTCCACTGAGGACACAGAGGGTGCTGCTCTGGAAATCCCTGAGCGTCACGCTCGCTCCTCCGAAATTATTGGTGTCAAGAGTTATCATGATATAAAACCTTTATTTGGTAACACAATAGGTCCCGAATGTGTTAATGTGGTCTGTGTGCATTCCTACACACATGGAAATGTGTATCCTGGTTGAAACAGAGTTCAGAACGATAACACACACATAATGAATTATATAATTTTCTTCTTCTGTTCCCCTGGCGTACTGGAAGGAACGCTCATAATTAAAATCAGATGACAATCCCTTGTGGGGGATATTGCAGCTCTGGGCTGTTTCTCCTTCCAGTCGTTCTGCGACAATTTCATTGGATGTGATCCTTAAATAGTTTGAAAACTCGTAATCGCAACGTTCAGTCTTGGAGTATACGGTACGTGGGATAATATCATCCATGGTAATCTTGGCGCGAGGCCTGTAAGCTGCGTTGCCCAAGATGGAAGTCTCCCGGGCAGTAAATACAAACTGTGAGAAATTTTTGAGGTAACCACATTCCGAGTCTAACCAGCAAATAGTGATGAAGACCTTTTGTCCAATGGCCAAGGGGGCACCGAATTTCTTAATGAATGCACGCGTGATGTCAATATCGCCCCAATTGGTGTCAGGAAAAATGGCTACACAAACAGTCTTGTTCCAGCAACCCGTTTCGGCTGGACTTGGGGCAGGATACATTGCAACATGCAGCACTTCATTGGGATTCTCTCTATTTCCAATAGCCGTAAATTCGATATGCCCGGGACTAATCCAGAAATCCCCATAACTGATAGAGCGCGACGGTTTCAATGTGGCGGGAGGATCCGCACAGGGCGGTTTGCCGCAAATTCTTCGGTAGGTGTTGATGGCCACATACAGGTTGTGGCCGCTTATCGCCGTTTTGCCTGTGGATGTGGAATAAGTTCCGAGATTGCGGGCCAGTGAGAACCAACCTTGGCGCTGCGCCTCGGTAATGCGGGAAAAACCCCTCACGGTATCGGTGAACCGGCAGCGTGTCGAAGCTTGGAAACGTGTCTTTTTCCTGGAATGTTTTGTTCGTGTGGAAAGGACCGTTTTGTCTCCTCTTTTCCGGGCGGTTACGTTACCGGCCGAGCCGGAGAAATCGTTAAAGGCTATGGAAGGAAGTAGCTTCATGATCTTGCAACAGTTAAATTAGTAACTAATTCATCTATTGCAAATATAATAATTTATTTGAAGTATTGGTTTAGGTAAATAAACCCTTACAAAGAAAATAAACAGGATAGCTTTTCACACACATTGCGGTACCCGGTCACCGTATCGAGCAGCAGGTAACGCAGGTGCACCGTGTACCCGGGAAGATCCAGGCCCCACACGGACCGGTAGTCGGGAATATTGAACAGGATTGTCCGGGGATTTGACGGAACCGGGGAAGCCTCAACCGAAAGAAAATTCCGCAACTTCCCGGGATGGCAGCCCCTTCCGGGGGCAACCAGCTGGATCTTTCCCAAGGCTCGGTACCTCAACGGATCGTCGGTGCCACCCACGAAAAGCGAAAACCGCAGCACCATATCGGCATTCCCGGCAACCTGTGCGGAAACGAATGACGCATAAAACGGAGGAAACGCCTCGAACCGTGCCGGAGCCGGAACGTGCTCGTTCCCCAGCGTCGCGAACCCGTGGTATGCCGACACGAACAGGTTGTACCCGCTGATGTGGTTCTCATGCAGGAACGGCGGCCGGTGGGCTGCCACCTCCCCGGCGTACCCCGCCCATTGCAATTGCACTTGGTGGTCCAGGGTCCGCCAGGCAGCCAGGGCGCGAAGGTGCACCGACTGGTGATCCAGCTGCCCCAGGGTCCCGGGGAACACCGGGGCCGGCTTGCTGCGCCAGTAACATTTTCCGTTCCTGTGGTAGAACGTGATCCCTCCCACTGAGGACCAGCAGTCGGAGAATCGGATATTGGGGTGATAGACGGGCATGGGCACAGGCGCAGGTTACAAGTTACAAGTCTTAAACACAAGGTTTGCTTGCGTGCAGGCACAAAGTTACAAAATCAGGATGGCAAACGGGAATGCGTCGGACCATCGCACCGCTCCCCTTTTATGATTGTTTCCGGAAAAAAGAAACAGAAAGAAAAACCCGAAAAAAGAAAGAAAAATAAAAAAGGACTGCTTGCATGCCCCCGGGACGGGGCTTGTCAAGGTTGAGTCGGTAAAAATACGACCGCCCCCTTCTTGGGGAAGATGCGTCGAAGGCTCATCTTTCCCGGCGGTGGAGATTTTGACCGGGCGAACCCGTCGGGCCGAAGGACCTTTACAAGGAACGGACCGGGGGCTACCTTTGCAATCTTTTTTATTTGACGTGAGGGATCTGAACAGGAATTATTCAATGATACGGGATGCCATCAATGGATTGATGCGGGCGAGGGTGCGGAGGGAGCGAAGCGGAAGGAGCACGCTCGCCTTATTTTGTGCTGCTGGTGAGCGGAGCATTGAGGAAGTGTGGAGCGGAGCAGACCGGAGGTCGCGCAGGCAACGCAGTGGCCGGAGCGTTCACCGGAGGGATGCGATGCGGAACAGTTCCGTTCCGCTGAGGTGCCCCGGTGTGCCCGCTGCGAAGCAGCGTGAAGACGATACCGCTCTCTTCCTTGTGAAGGCGGAGCCGGCACAGGGAAGGTCCTCTTGTTTTGCGAAATTTGATTGGAAAAAGGCGGATATGCGTCATGAAGCCAAGGCGCTGAGGGTGCGAAGTCGCCCTGGCTTTATCGAGCATTTCCGCATCGAAGATTCCGGATCAGGGCGTTTGCGGGGGAGCGAGTGAAGTGACGCCGCAATTCAGGAACTGAACGGAACGAAAGGAGCTCTCCCGCCGGCAAAATTGGCGTATGCGGGGTTTGGAATGGAACGCACCACGGGATGCAGTGGAATGACAAAACCGGCAAAGCCATCCACTCTCTTCGCTGGGACGGCGGAGCCGGGTCAGGGAAGGTGTACTGGCAGTTTGGGTGGGTCGAGGCAGTCGGAGAGGTGCAGCGGAGTGTTCCGGAGGTTGCGGAAGCCACGGAAGCCATGGAGTGGCTGGAGCGGGAACCGTTGGGATACGGAGCGGAACCTGTCCGGTCAAGTGAAGGCGGATCGTAGGGCTGGCGAGGGTGCGATGGAATGGAGTGAAGCGGAATGAAAGGAGCACGCTCGCTCTGGGGTCCCTGGCGATTGTGGGGTTTGGAGGGGAACGCAGTGGAGCGAGAAACCCGACAATCGCTCAAAAATTGTTCAACTAACTTTTGTAAATGATGCTGGCGGGCGACTTGGGTAAGGAAGATTAACGGATTGTGGGTCCTGTACGCATACAGGCTCACCCATGCGGCAGGGGGCGGTGATGCTGATAATGGCTGAAAAAGCCCCAAAATCAAACCCAAACAGACCGAAATCAAAGTGATATTCACCGATCACAAGAATTGGTTCTGTTGGAGTTGTTTTTAGATTAAATTTATACAATCGTGTAATGGTCTAAAAAATTTGGACAGGAATTAATAACCAATTAAATTTCTGTCACTATGAAAAGATCAAGAAGAAAATTCACAGCTGAATTCAAGGCCAAGGTAGTCTTGGAGGCAATAAAAGAGCA
>Ga0209606_1003837_pt1 | contig 14654 bp, 5 predicted proteins | sample AD_UKC057_MetaG_FD_184412 | JGI IMG/M metagenome (GOLD analysis project Ga0209606, IMG submission 184412) | Active sludge microbial communities of municipal wastewater-treating anaerobic digesters from USA - AD_UKC057_MetaG (SPAdes) (version 2) | ecosystem: Engineered > Bioreactor > Anaerobic >...
GGCGTGTTGACGAGATCGCACGGATTATCGGCGGGATGGTGGTGACCGACAAAGCCCGTGAGCATGCCGGCGAGATGCTCGGCGCGCGGGACGACGGCCTGCTGCTCTGAATCGCGGGCTTTTGTCCCGTCAGGTTGCCAGACCGATGTCGATCTTCAATAATTGGTATTTGCCGTTCGTTGTTATCTCGGGGGTTTCATGAGAATACTTGCATCACTCGTTCTGCCTGCGGTTCTTCTGCTTTGCGCATGTGGTCCTTCCGGGGGTGAAACCGACAACGGCCCAGCCGATACGCTTCAGGACGCCGACCCGTGCGGTGGAAAATGTAAGTCGGACCAGGTCTGCTTCGATGGTCAGTGCTGCACACCGTTCTGCGATGGACGACAGTGTGGTGATGACAGCTGCGGTGGATCCTGCGGCGATTGTCCCGACCTCAAAACATGCTGGCAGGGTGTTTGCTGCCTTCCGAACTGTGATGGCAAGGAATGCGGCGACGACGGTTGTGGCGGTCAGTGCGGTCAGTGCGGCACGGATCTTCCATGCAACGCGGGCAAATGCTGCGTTCCCGTCTGTGGCGACGCCGTGTGTGGCGAGGACAGCTGCGGCCGGCCGACAGGTTGCGGCACCTGCGGGGACGGATTCCGCTGTCAGGAAGGGCAGTGCTGCAAGCAGGCCTGCAATGGCAAGGATTGCGGTGACGACGGGTGCGGCGGAACCTGCGGCGAGTGCGCCGATAACCAGTTCTGCGAGGTCGGCGCCTGCCGTCCCAGGGGATGCGAGGGCAGATGGTGCGGCGATGGCGCCGGTGGTGTCGATTGCGGCGAATGCGGACTGGACGATGTCTGCTTCCAGGGCATGTGCTGTACCCCGGATTGCAGTGGAAAGATCTGCGGCACCGATGGTTGTGGCGGACCTTGCGGCGCGGGCTGCACGGGCGACGAAGTGTGCTGCTTCAACGGAACGGCATGTTGTCCCGCGTCATGCGCCGGTCGTGAATGCGGACCGGATGGTCTTGGCGGGTACTGCGGCCCGAGCTGTCCCGGCGAACTCTCCGGCGTGTCGGTCTGTACCGAGGCCGGTTTGTGCTGCAGCCCCGACTGCGGTCCTGGAAACATGTATACATGTGGTGAGGACGGGTGCGGTGGAGAATGCGGCAAGTGCGGTCCAGGCGTGGACTGCCGGAATCACTTCTGCCCGATCACGACCGGCGAGTGCACGAACGGATTCTGCGAGACGTGCAATCCTCAGGTGGATGACTGCACGGACGTCGTGGACGAGGGATGTGCCACATGTCCCGGTGATTGCGGCGAATGTGTGTTCCCCGAGCAGTGCATAAACAACAAGTGCTGCGAGCCGAAGTGCGGCGAACGTGAATGTGGCCTCGACCCCAACGGATGCGGGTCGTCGTGCGGAAGCTGCGGACATGGAAGTCTATGTAATGAACAGGGATTCTGTGAACCATGTGACGACACTTGCACGCCCGGACAGTACTGCACAAATGACTTGACTGGAACCTGGGACTGTGTTTACGCGACAGAGGGCTGTAACACTAAAACGTCCCCGACCGCGTGCGAGAACGGCTGCTCGGCGGCCATCAATGACTGCATGAATTCGTGTCCACCCACGCACGGAAAGTGTTCCGCGCCCGGTGCCTACAAGTGTTTCATCGACGCGCCCCAGTGCCTTTTCATGTGTCCCGCGGATGAATCGATTCCTGCTGCCTCCCGTTACTGGACCGTGCTCGCGAACTGCTCCGCCTCCGGTGATACCTGTGAATGCGGCGAGTTAGGCGACCTTGCGACCTGTATCGAACAGGACGGCCTTGGTCGTCCCTGCTATGGCCAGCGATACGACTGAACCTTGATTTGACAGTGGCTGAAGCTGTTTCCTCTTGCGCGCGATCCGCGTGCCGGATTAGAATCTCCGTTATTGTCGCGGATATTCCGTTGTCCAATTGGCAGTGGAATAGCGAAACTTTCTGAGGGGGTACCATGATGGCCGCCTCAAGACTCAGCCCGCCGGGGGAAATTATGAAATATGAACAATTGCTCACTCCAGTCGCCCTTGTACTCGTTCTTATCGGGCTCTCATGTTCGGATGGCCCGGTGATTCAGCAGGACGTCCAGGGCGACGCGGCAGACGCGCTGTCCCAGGACCTGGTTGTGGATCGGATCGAGCCGGAACCCGAAGTCATAGTGCTCGATTCCGGTCGCGACACATCCGCTGAACTGCCTGGCGACACGTTGTTTGACACGGTCGATGTCACGGATGTCGACACCGCGATCCAGCCCGGCGAGTTCGGTTCGCCCTGCCTGCAGAACACCGACTGCGAGGGCGGCTTCTGCGTCGAGGGTGTGGATGGCCTGGTCTGTACCAGACCGTGTACCACCGATTGTCCGGACGACTGGCTTTGCCGCGCGGTTCTGCTCGGCGGTGACCTGGTCTCGGTCTGCGTGCCGAGCGGCGCCTATATTTGCCGCGCCTGCACCAGGAATGCCCAGTGCGCGAACGGTCTGTGCATTCCAATCGGTGAGGATGGAACCTACTGCACGCGTGAATGTTCCGATCTGTCTCCCTGCCCGGAAAACTACAACTGCGAGCTGGTTACCAACCAGGAAAACCAGACGCAGTCAAGGCAGTGCGTGCCGAAGAACGGCACATGTTCATGCAAGGCGGTCAACGACAAGGAAGAGCGGACCTGCGCTGTTGAGAACACGTTCGGCACCTGCCTGGGCTTCCAGACCTGTGACGTCGCCACCGGATGGAGTACCTGCACCGCCAACCAGCCTTCGGCCGAAGCCTGTGACGGAGTCGACAACGACTGCAATCGCATCGCGGACGACAATCCCGAACTGCCCGAAGGTGTCTGCCAGAATTCCGTTGATGGCGTCGGATCCTGCCCCGGGTCCTGGGTATGCCGCGGCGAGTCAGGCTGGGATTGTGTCGGCCCGCTGCCAGCTGTCGAGACGTGCAACTATCTCGATGACGACTGCGATGGCGATACCGACGAAGAATTCAAGACGGACGGCGTGCTGGCCGATTTCCATAACTGCGGACAGTGCGGTGTCGATTGCGAGGGCCTGATCCCGTTCGCCCAGGAAACCGCGTGCGACGGAACCAAGGCTGTTCCCGAATGTATCGTGACCAAGTGCGTGCTTGGTTACGTCCTGGTCGACGAACATACCTGTCGCCCGGCGATTTCCAGCCTGTGCGTGCAGTGCGATGAGGATTCCGACTGTGGCGCCGGTGGCGTCGACAAGTGCCTTCCCCTGCTCTCGGGCGACTACTGCGGACGTGACTGCTCCGCCACCGGTCCGTACGGCCCGGATTGTCCGCTGGGTTACACGTGCAGCGATTTCGGCGCGGGAGTGTTCCAGTGCGTGCCCCAGTCAGGCACATGCGAATGCACGATGGCCAGCGACGGGATCAAACGTTTGTGCGAGGTCTCCAACGGATACGGAACGTGCCAGGGCAACGAAGTCTGCGACGGCAGCATCGGCTGGGTGAATTGCTCGGCCAGGACGCCCGCGCCCGAACTGTGCGACGGGATCGACAACGACTGCGACGGTCTGGCGGACAACGATCCTGAACAGCCCGCCGAGGAATGCGAGAAGTTCTGGACCGACCCGGAAACATCCCTGGAATACCGCTGCACGGCCAGTTGGACCTGTTCCGCCACCCAGGCCGGCAAGGAATGGGTCTGTCCCGCCAGGGAACCTTCGGCGGAAGTGTGCAACAACCTGGACGACAACTGTGACGGTTTGATCGACGAGGCCTTCAAGCTCCCGGGTACCAACAAGTACAACCATATAGATCACTGCGGCGCCTGCAACGTGTCGTGCGAGGGCCTGGTGCCCAGGGCGACCATGATGTGCGACGCGACCGGTCCACAGCCCAGGTGCGTCGTCGACACGTGCGACGAGGGGTACTGGAAGGCATCGGATCTTTCGTGCCAGCCGTTCCCCGAATCTCTCTGCATGGCGTGCGCGTCCGATGCGGCCTGTCAGATCCCCGGCGACCGCTGCCTGCCGGCCGATGCCTCCGGCAGCTCCTACTGTCTGTGGGATTGCAGCGTGGACGCCCTGCGTCCGGAACTGGACCCGGTCAGGCGTACCTGTCCCGAGGGTTACTACTGCCGCGAGACGAACGACCTCGGCCAGCCGCTGTTCAAGTGTTTCCCGAATTCCGGCGCGTGCGACTGTATCGCCGGCGACGAGGGGCAGGTCAGGGTCTGCGTGACCACGAATTCGTTTGGTCAGTGCTATGGCCGGGAGTCGTGCGTGCCGGGAACTGGCTGGACCGCCTGCGATGCCCGCGTGCCGTCGGCCGAGATGTGCAACACGCAGGACGATGACTGCAACGGCCTGGTGGACGAAACCTTCCCGTCGGTCGGAGCTGCCTGCACCGCCGGCACGGGTGAGTGTCTGCGCGGTGGCACGATGGTGTGCAATCCTGCCGGCGACGGTGTCGAATGCACCGCGGTCGCCGGTTCTCCGGAAGCGGAACTGTGCGACGGCCTGGACAACGATTGCGACACCTCGTTCGACGAGGATTTCACGGACCTTGGAAAGGTCTGCTTTGCCGGCACTGGCGAATGCCTTGCTTCCGGGTTCTACGAATGCCGCCTTGATGGCTCCGACACAGAGTGCAACGCAGTGGCCGGTGCTCCTGAACTCGATATATGCGATGACAGGGACAACGACTGCGATGGCGCGGTCGACGAGGACTTCGTCAACAAGGGACGCGTGTGCGATGTTGGTGTCGGTGAGTGTTTCGCGAACGGTGTCTGGGTCTGCACGGGCGACGGCACCGAACTCGAGTGTGATGGTGTCCCCGGAACTCCGACGGTTGAATTGTGTGACGGACTGGACAACGACTGCGATTACCTGATCGATGAAACATGGGCCGAAAAGAACACGGTATGCACCGTCGGCGTGGGCGCCTGCGCCAACACCGGCGTGTTCAGATGCACCGCGGACCTGTCCGGGGTTGAATGCAGCGTGACCGCGGGCACCCCGACCGCCGAACTGTGCGACGGTATCGATAACGACTGCGACGGCGAGATCGACGAGGACTGGACGAACAAGGGTCGCGCGTGCCAGGAAGGTGTCGGCGAGTGCCTTGATACCGGCGTGTGGGTCTGCACGGGCGACCTCAGTGGCGTTGAATGTGACGCGGTCCAGGGCATGCCGTTGGACGAGGCTTGCGACGGCCTGGATAACGACTGCGACGGCAGCCTCGACGAGGACTTCACGAACCTGGGCCGCGCGTGCAGCGCTGGCGTTGGCGAATGTCTGGCTGCCGGTGTTTACCAGTGCACGGTCGATCTTTCCGGCACGGAATGCAACGCGGTTCCCGGCACGCCTGTCGCCGAACTCTGCGACGGTCTGGACAACAACTGCAACGGTTCTGCCGACGAGACGTGGACGAACAAGGGCACGGCGTGCCAGGAAGGCGTTGGCGCCTGCCTGGCGAACGGCGTCTGGGCCTGCACGGGCGACCTTAGTGGTGTTGAATGCACCGCCAACCCGGGGACTCCGACCACCGAACTGTGTGACGGTATCGACAACAACTGCAACGGCTCGGTTGACGAGACGTGGACGAACAAGGGCACGGCTTGTCAGGAAGGCGTTGGCGCCTGTCTGGCGAACGGCGTCTGGGCGTGCACGGGCGACCTTAGTGGTGTTGAATGCACCGCCAACCCGGGGACTCCGACCACCGAACTGTGTGACGGTATCGACAACAACTGCAACGGCTCGGTTGACGAGACGTGGACGAACAAGGGGCGTGCCTGCCAGGAAGGCGTTGGCGCCTGCTTCGACAGTGGTGTCTGGGTTTGTCGGACCGACAAGACCGATGTCGAGTGCGACGCCGAACCGGGTGCCCCGACCGCCGAACTGTGCGACGGCCTGGACAACGACTGCGACGGCAGCATCGACGAGGACTTCACGAACCTGGGCCGCGCGTGCAGCGCTGGCGTTGGCGAATGTCTGGCTGCCGGTGTTTACCAGTGCACGGTCGACCATTCCGGCACGGAATGCAACGCGGTTCCCGGCACGCCTGTCGCCGAACTCTGCGACGGTCTGGACAACAACTGCAACGGTTCTGCCGACGAGACGTGGACGAACAAGGGCACGGCGTGCCAGGAAGGCGTTGGCGCCTGCCTGGCGAACGGCGTCTGGGCCTGCACGGGCGACCTGAGCGGTGTCGAATGCACGGCAAACCCTGGGACCCCGTCCGCGGAACTGTGCGACGGCATCGACAACGACTGCGACGGTTCAGCCGACGAGACGTGGACGAACAAGGGCACCGCGTGCCAGGAAGGCGTCGGCGCCTGTCTGGCGAACGGCGTGTGGGCGTGCACGGGCGACCTGAGCGGCGTCGAATGCACGGCAAACCCTGGGATCCCGTCCGCGGAACTGTGCGACGGCATCGACAACGACTGCGACGGTTCGGCCGACGAAACCTGGACGAATCTTGGTCGTTCCTGTCAGGAAGGCCAGGGCGAGTGCCTGGATATCGGCGTGTGGGTCTGCACTGCCGATCATTCGGGCGTTGAGTGCGACGCGGTGGCGGGAACCCCGTCCCCCGAGGTCTGCGACGATCTTGACAACGACTGTGACGGTGCCATCGACGAGACCTGGACGAACAAGGGTCGCGCCTGCCAGGAAGGCGTCGGCGAGTGCCTTGATACCGGCGTTTGGGTCTGCACCACCGATCTTTCGGGAGTCGAATGCGACGCGGTCGAGGGCATGCCGCTGCCCGAGGAATGTGACGGTCTGGACAACGACTGCGACGGTTCCATCGACGAGACCTGGCCTGAGAAGGGCACCGCCTGCCAGGAAGGCGTCGGCGAATGCCAGGCAAACGGCGTCTTCGTCTGCACCGACGATTTCAGTGATGTCGAGTGCAACGCGGTCGAGGGCATGCCGCTGCCCGAGGTCTGCGACGAACTCGACAACGACTGCGACGGCTCCGCCGACGAGGACTTCCCGACCAAGGGTTCGGTCTGCTTCGCCGGCGTCGGCGCCTGCCAGCGCTCGGGAACGATGGAGTGCTCCATTGATGGAACCGCCCTCGACTGCTCGGCTACCCCGGGTAGCCCGGTGACCGAACTGTGCGACGGTATCGACAACGACTGCGACGCGTTGATCGATGAAACCTTCCCGACAAAGGGCACTGTCTGCACCGTTGGACTCGGCCAGTGCGTGGCCACTGGAACTTGGCAATGCAATCCGGCGCAAACCGGCGTCGTGTGTCCGGCAACCCCCGGAACGCCGACGGTCGAGGTGTGCGACTACCTGGATAACGATTGCGACGGCGACACCGATCAGACCTTCAAGGTCGGTGGTCAGTACGCGACCGACACCGCGTGCGGTAACTGCTTCACGGACTGCACCGACATCTATGATCTGCCAAACGCGTCCGGTGAATGCAACACCGTTGGCGTTCCGGTCTGCGAGATGATTTGCGATACCAACTACTATGACCTGAACGATGTTCCTGACGACGGTTGTGAGTTCTACCTCGACCCGACGGCCGTGTACGTATCGCACAACGACTCGGGTGCCATTGATGACTCTTCGTGCGGTCTCGCGCCGTCCTCGCTCGGGATTGGACAGCATCCGTGCTTGACGATTCAGCACGGAATCACGCGTGCCGGCGTTCTGGGACGCACCAACGTCCTTGTGTCCAACGGCCTTTACGGCGAGGCGGTCACGCTGGCGGCCGGAATCAACGTGAAGGGCGGCTACCGCGCCGATACATGGGAACGTGACGTCGATGCCACCATGACCACCATCCGCGGTTCGTCGGGCACGACGCACAAGACGGCTGTGACGGCATCCGGTATCACGACGCCGACGCTGTTCGAGGGTTTCATCGTCTACGGTCCGACGAATTTCACGGCCAGTGGCAATTCGTACGCGCTCTACCTGTCGAACTGCACGTCGGCCCTGACGGTTTCAAAGAACCTGATTTACGGTGGATACGGCGCGGCCGGCGCAAAAGGTTCGAACGGATCGGATGGGACCGACGGTGTGGACGGCGTGGCGGGCGAGAACACGATCGAGACGAACACGTGGAGCAAGAGCACCTGCGACGGATACTCCTACACACCTGGGAATCTCGGGACTGCCGGTGACGGCGGCTCCAGGACGTGCGGCTCGGACAACGTCAGCGGAGGAGCCGGAGCTGGCGCCGAGTGTCCCAGCAACAACTCACTGCAGCCTTCCGGCACGGCGGGACAGCCCGGCGTTTCTGGCGGAGTGGGCGGTTCCGGTGGCGCTGGCGGCCATGATCGCGATTCGGATGATTGTGATGGTTTCGATACCGGTGGTTACACGGCGACCGGCGAGCCGGGTGGCGACGGCGGCAACGGTACCGACGGCACCGGCGGCGCGGGCTGCCCGGCCGGAAACAACGGTGGCCAGGTCGTTTCCGGCCACTGGTCGGGCTTTGCCGGCTCGAACGGCAATAACGGAACCCCGGGTGGCGGCGGCGGCGGCGGCGGGGCCGGCGGCGGCGCTGACGTGAATTCCAACTGCTCCGGAACCGACGATTGCCTTGGTGGTTCCGGCGGTGGCGGAGGATCCGGCGCCTGTGGCGGCCAGGCGGCCACCAGTGGTCGGGCGGGCGGCGGCGCGTTCACCATCTTCATCACGTTCAGTTCGCCCAGCTCCAGTTACCCGGTGCTGACGAATAACCAGATCGTCCGCGGCCAGGGTGGCCGTGGTGGTGACGGTGGCAACGGCGGCGCGGGTGGTCTCGGTGGCGACGGCGCGCCCGGTGGAGCGGTGTCCGGACACTGGGCCTTCGCAATGGGCCCGGGCGGCCGAGGCGGCCAGGGCGGCGACGGTGGTCACGGTGGCGGCGGCGGCGGCGGCTGCGGCGGCGTGTCGTACGGGATCTTCGTGTACAACGGAACCGGGACCCATCCTTCCTACGCCAGCCAGAACACGATGGAGGCCGGCGGCACCGGCGGGGCTGGCGGCTCGGGTGGTTCCTCGCTCGGCAACAGCGGTACTGGCGGCGCGACAGGCGCCTCGGCCGATGTGGTGTTCTTCTAGTCCAGGCCCCGCGAAGTCCCGTCTTTTCTACCATCTGTCGATCACTGACGGAACATTTACGTTGACTCATATCGACCGGCGGGGGAAATTATCGCCCGGGCCAATTTCCGGGAGGCTTCCTTGTCCAGAAAGAAACGGATGACTGAACGTGGCACCAGTCTGTTGAAGAAGGGCTTTGAACGTCCTCTCTTTCTGATGGCGCATCACGACGACGAGATATCCCAGGCAGGTGTCTTTCAGCGGCTCGGGCCGAACTTGAAGGCGGTCTGGGTGACCAACAGCGACGGTCTGTATTACGAGTCCGAACTGACACCGGTCGAGTATGGCAAGGTCAGGATGCTGGAAGGTATCAACTCGGTGGCCAGGGCCGGAATTCCGGAGTCGTCCACCAGATGTTACGGCTGGTCCGAGGTTGAGATATATCGCTGGCTCAGCGAGATCAACTCCGGAAAGCGCACAATGGCCGAGGCATCGGAGTACTTTGACCGCATACTGGCCGACGTGCGCGAGGCTGTGTTTCAGGCGAGGCCTGATGTGGTATTCACACTGGCCTGGCAGGGGGGGCAGCCCGAGCATGACCTGACCCACTTCTTCACGTCGCTGGCGATTCGTGAATACGAGGCCGCAAACAACTGCGAAGTGGCTTTCTTCCACTTGCCGGCCTACGAATACACGATCCTTGTGGCGCATCGATTCCATCCGCTGTATCGGGGCGAGCGTCTGCGCATCCGTCTGACCGAAGACGAGATGGCGGTCAAGATGAAGATGATCGGCGAATATCCGACGCAGACCAGACTCTTTTCGGATTTCCAGAAGGTTTTCAAGCTGATCGGCAAGCTCGGTTACCTGACCGGGGGGCCGAAAAACGCCGACGAATGGCTATCCACCGAGGAGTTTGGACCCGTGCCCCGCGACCTTGACTACAGGAAAAACACCCACGTTCTGGACCGCTGCACGTACATCAACGACGATTTCGAGGGTGCTCCGGTAACATTCAGTGGTTCCGTTCGACCGATTGTCGACTGGTATCTGACGAAGGCGGGCAGGTGATCCGGGCCAGCCCGGGGTTCAGATGACCGTCCCGTCGGGGATAACGGCGTTCTTCGGAATCACTGTGATTCCGTCGCAGACCCAGTAGTTGTCGCCCTGGATGCATTCGCCGTCCGGCTTGGGCGTGATTATCACGTTCGACCCGATTCGCGCGTTCTTGTCGATTATCACGCGTTCCAGGTTCGAGTTCATTCCGACACCCATCGGCGGGACGTCGCTGGCCGGTCTGGTTCCCATAGGCCAGGCGGTCTTCTCGCCTTCATAATAGTCGGCGCCAAGCATGACCACGTTCGTCAGCCTCGCCTCTGGCCGGACGATCGAGCGGACACCGATGATCGAACTGCGCAGAACCGCGCCGGTTACCACGCTGCCTTCCGAGAACAGACAGTTCTTGATCTTGGAACGCATCACGATGGCTGGCGGCAGGTTGCGGGCGCGTGTGTATATCTGCTTTCCGGCATCGTAGAGAGGGAAGGGCGGATTGTCGCTGACCATGGCCATGTGCGCGTCGAAGTATGACCTGATGGTTCCGATGTCCTCCCAGTGACCGGTGAACGGGAACGCCATCACCTTGTGTGAATGAATGGCGGCCGGAATAACCTCCTTGCCGAAATCCATTCTGGACTCGTCCGAAAGCAGCTCCTCGAGCACGCTCGGCTTGAAGACGTAGATCCCCATCGATCCGAGGAACCAGTCGTCGCCCTCAAGCCCATGCCGCCGGTTTGTCTCAACCGGACTGCGGAAGCGTTCGAGAACATCCTCTTCCTGGGGTTTTTCTACGAAGTCCGTGACGATGCACTCGGGGGATGCCTTCAACAGCCCCATTCGCGGCGCCTCCACCCTGGGAACCGGCTGAACCGCCAGGGTCAGGTCTGCGTCGTTTTCGAGGTGCTGGCGAAGCATGTCGCGGTAATCCATCCTGTACAGATGATCGCCGGAGAGAATCAGGATCGCTTTGTTATTGAAGTCCTTGACATGCCTGAGCGATTCGCGGACGGCGTCCGCGGTGCCCTGATACCAGGCTGATCGGTTCGGAGTCTGCTCGGCCGCCAGGATCTCAACGAATCCGCGCGAGAAGGCGTCGAACCGGTAGGTCGCCATGATGTGGTGATGCAGGCTTGCCGATAGAAACTGCGTGATCACGAACACCTTCCGGATGCCGGAGTTGATGCAGTTTGAGAGGGTGATGTCGATCAGTCTGTATTTGCCCGCCACCGCAACGGCAGGCTTTGACCTTTCGAGTGTCAGCGGAAACAACCTCTTGCCCTGGCCCCCGCCAAGAATCAACGCAATCACGTCGTCCATCTTTGTCACCGTCAAAAGGGGTAATCAGCCTTGATCATCAATTGTGTATCATTAAGCCCGAAACTAGCAAAGCCCGGGCGCCCCGAATTAACGCAATTCACACGTGAAATGGGAATCGGACTGAGTTTCTGCTATCCTATACGCAAATTTTTTCGGGCGTTTCCCGAATCGCTTTTTGTATGCGAGGTTTCCTGATGAAGAAGATATTGATTGTGGCCGTTTCTGTTGGTGCCGTCATTCTGGGCTGCGGCCCGTCCGGCTCCTCGGATGTGGTCGATCAGGACGTCGGCGTCGATGTTGCCGCCGATGTCGTCTGGGACGCCACGGTGGACGTCGCGACTGACACCGGTCGCGACAGTGGCGGGGAACCGGACGTGACAGCCGACGTGGCGGTCGATGCCGTCATGGATGTCGTGCCGGACACGACTTCCGATGTCCAGATTCAGTGCCCTGGAAACGCAGGTTGCGAGTGCCTCCAGAACTCCGAGTGCTTCTCGCTTTTCTGCATTGAGACCAGCGGCAGAAAGGTCTGTTCGAATGCCTGCGACGACGAGGACTCCTGCCCGCGCGGCTGGTCTTGTTCCCAGGTTTCGTCAGCGGGTGACACCGTCTATATCTGCATCGATCCGTTCGCCCGTGCCTGCAGACCGTGCGTGGAAGACTCCGACTGTCAGCCACCGGTCGGCGCGGGAAACGGCGTCTATGACTGCATTCCATACGGACCGGATGGTTCGTACTGCGGTAACGGTTGCGTAACCGATTCCGACTGCAAGGATGGATTCGAGTGCGTGGAAAACCCCGATGGCGCGGGTTTGCGTTGCATATCCGAATCCGGAACGTGCGAATGTACGCAGAACTACATCGACAAGGGCTATCTGACCGAATGCTACGTCGAGAATGAAATCGGAACCTGTTTCGGGACTCGCACTTGCGATGGTGAGTGCGATGCGGTTGCCGCGCTGGCCGAGACGTGCAATCAGTTCGATGATGATTGCGATGGCGCGACCGACGAGGGGATCTCCGGCACGGCCTGCACGAAGGACAGCGAATTCGGCACGTGTTCCGGCACCGCGACATGCGTCAACGGCGTGTTCTCGTGCAGCGCGCAGGATCCCAGGCGGGAGTCCTGCGATGGCGTCGACAACGACTGTGACGGTTCCACCGACGAGGATGCCTCGAACTGCACAAATTTCTATCTGGACGGGGACGACGACGGCTTCGGCCTCACCGCCGATTTCCAGTGCCTCTGCCAGGCATTTGAAGACTATTCGACCACAAAGAAGGGCGACTGCAATGACGGGGATGTGAACGTCTATCCGGGCGTCGCGGAGCGTTGCAATGGCAAGGACGACAACTGCGATGGCCAGACCGACGAGCAGGGCGCTCTGAACTGCATCGAGTATTTCCTGGATTCCGATGACGATACGTGGGGCGTGACTCAGGACAAGGTATGTCTGTGCGGCCCGTCCGGCGACTACACGGCGGTCCGCGGTGGCGACTGCAATGACGCCGATCCCCTGATCAGCGGCGGCGGAGCCGAGACCTGCAATGGTATCGACGATGATTGTGACGGTCTGACCGACGAGGAGAACGCGCAGGGTTGCGTCGAATGGTACAAGGACGTGGATGGCGACACGTTCGGCAGCGTGCTCGAGCACAAGTGCCTGTGCGCCAGCACCGACGTTTATAAGGTTGACATCGGTGGAGACTGCAACGACGGCAATGTTGCGGTCAATCCCGCGGCGGCCGAGAACTGCGACACGATCGACAACGACTGTGACGGCCAGACCGACGAGGAGGGCGCCGTGGGGTGCTCCAGCCATTACTACGACAACGACGGCGACCAGTACGGCGTGGGCACCCCCAAGTGCCTCTGCGCCGGCAGCGGGAAGTACACGGCGCTCCAGACCGGCGACTGTAACGACTCCGACGGAGCGGCCAATCCCGGCATGACCGAGGTCTGCAACAGCAAGGACGACGACTGCGACGGTTCGACCGACGAGGCCGGGGCCACCGGCTGCACCAATTACTTCCTTGATACCGACCGCGACAACTACGGTGTCACCGCCAATTTCGCCTGTCTGTGCGCCGCGACCGGCGACTTCCGGGCGACCATCGGCGGCGACTGCAACGACGCCGACGAGACCATCAACCCGTCCAAGACGGAGAAATGCGATGGTCTGGACAACGACTGTGACAACGTCACGGACGAGGACGGCGCCACCGGCTGCACCGGTTACTACATGGATTCCGATCGTGACGGCTATGGCGATGTGACCAAGCACCGATGCATGTGCCTGCCGCTGGCCGGAACCTATGACTCGACGAACGCCTCGGACTGCTGCGATATCGATCCCAACGCCTACCCGGGCCAGATGGGGTACTTCGGGTCACCGACGCAGTGCGCCATTGAGGGCAAGGCCTACGACTTCAACTGCTCCGGCGCCAACGAGGTCCAGTCAACCGCCTCCGGCGACTGCAGCACCTTCGTCGCCGGATGCGACGCTGAGCCGGAAGGCTGGGCCGACGCGGTTCCGGATTGCGGCGTTTCCGCCAACTGGATTTACGACTGCAAGTCAGCCTTCCTGACCTGCGACGAAAAGTACGAAACCAGAATCCAGGGCTGCCGCTGAGAAAGGGCGAATTGTCATTCGCCCCTACGCCGGAAACCGTTCCTGTCCGTGTAGCGGCGAATTACATTCGCCGTCGGGGAAAGGCGAATTGTCATTCGCCCCTACGCCGGAAACCTATCCCTATCCTGTTCCCGTCCCTGTCCCCAGGCCCGCCGCATGGCGGGCCGCACATCCACAGCCCACGGCCTTGGCCGTGGGATCAACGCACCACACCCACACCGCGGCCGGCCCGCAGGGCCGCACGCCCATTCTGTTCCCTGTCCGTGTAGCGGCGAATCACATTCGCCGTTGGGGGAGGGGGGCGCCATGATCCCAGGGCCTCGGCGTCGCCTGCGGCGCCAGCCTCGTGCCTGGGCTCAGTATGAACGGGCGGCCCTTTGGGCCGGCCTCGGAAAGGGCGAATTGTCATTCGCCCCTACGCCGGAAATCCGAACCTGTCCGTGTAGCGGCGAATCACATTCGCCGTCCGGAAAGGGCGAATTGTCATTCGCCCCTACGGGGATGCTTTTTCGGTGTTCTTCTTGTCGATCTTGGCCATCAGGCCGTCAAAGCCCTCGGTTTCCCAGATCTTGTTGAACTGGCGGCGGTAGTTCTTCAT
>Ga0209606_1003839_pt1 | contig 14650 bp, 12 predicted proteins | sample AD_UKC057_MetaG_FD_184412 | JGI IMG/M metagenome (GOLD analysis project Ga0209606, IMG submission 184412) | Active sludge microbial communities of municipal wastewater-treating anaerobic digesters from USA - AD_UKC057_MetaG (SPAdes) (version 2) | ecosystem: Engineered > Bioreactor > Anaerobic >...
ATTTATTGGGGGCGGTGATTTCTTCGGCCGATACTTATATCGCCCAGAATAATATTAAAAATAATACTAATACCGGTTTGATAATTGGCGCCAAGCCTTTATTTCTCTCTTATAATAATTTCTTCAACAACAAGCAATATCATTTGAATAACAGCGTTTATATGCTGGCCGCCGAGAATAATTACTGGGGCAGCACCGAGCCAACGGAAATTGCCGCCTCAATGCTGACGGTAAATGCCAGCAGTACTTACCCGGTTGATTACGACCCTTTCTTAAAGGAAGAATTTTCAATTAGAAGTTTATTGCCGCCTTTTATGGAAGCGGTTGAGCGCAGTACTACGGCCGCGGCCGTTTATTTTTCCGGTTTGAAACCGGCGGGGACGGACGTTTATATTAACGACAAATTGCTGGATGTTAGCCGTGATGAAAATAGTTGGATGTTCAAAGCCGATTTGAAATTGGGGGAAAACAATTTTTCCATCTACTATCAGGACGCTAACGGCAATAAAAGTAGTCGCCAAAATATCAGTATCCAGCGCTATGAAACCTTGGCCGCACCGACCGTTGATGCTTATGAGAAGACGACTACTTTAGCGAAGATTACTTTGACGGGCACGAAGCCGGCCGGTAGCAGCCTTTTCCTTGACGGTCAAGAAATCAAGCCGGCCTCAGACGATACTACCTGGACCTATAATTTTGATGTGAGCATGGGCAATAATACTTGGTCTTTAACCGCCTACGATGCTAAAAGCAAGCAGACAAGTTTGGCCACGCTTATCACCATTAATAGAACCAAAGACACTGTGGCCGAAACAATTGCCGCCGAGAAAGCGGCCGTCAAGACCGTTGATGCGAAATTGTCCGCTAAATTAGCCGGCCGCCTATTGCTGCAGGTAGAGAAGGGCGGGGTAATCTGGTATGTGAATCCAAGCGACCATAAACGTTATCTTGTCACCCCTGATAATGCCTTGAGTCTCTTTAGAAGTTTATCTCTAGGCATTACCGAAGCTAATTTGGAAAAGATTCCGACGCCAAACAGCCAGCAGAAAGGGGAGGCGGCGTTAAGGAAGAGATTAGCCGGTAAATTGCTATTGAGAGTGGAAAAAGCCGGCGCTATTTCTTATGTTGATTATCAGGGCTATCGCCATGACGTGACGAGAGAAAATTTGATGGATCTTTTCCGTTCCTTGTCTTTGGGAATCTCTAATGAGAATATCTATAAGATTGCGGTCGGTGAAACAAAATAGGTATTATTTAGAATTGATTGTTATTAAAACCCGTCTTTAAAAGGCGGGTTTTGATAATACTTGACAAATATTCCCGATAGGGTATAATATGTTTATAATTTAACAAATACTAATATTACTCATGTATTTAGCTTTTTTCTGCAGAGACCAAGATCACGAATCTTCTCCTGTAAAACAATTTCTATTATCTCGGTATGGCCGAGACTTAGGGTTACGCCTCGCAGAAAAACAGAAGGTTTTTTCCGCTTTTTCATTCGCTTTAAGTCGCCGAGGTCAACCCGGCGGCCAGTATCTTAAAAAGTTGGGCCGAGGCTATGACGCCATAGAAATTAGAGTCAAAAGAGGCCTGGATTTAATCCGTTTTCCATATTTTACCGATATCTTAAATAACAGGCTTGTATTATTGTCCGGGTTTTATAAGCGTGACGGCTACAAAGAAGGAGGAAAAATTGATAGAGAAACAAGAAGAAAATTAGACGAAGCGCAACTATATTATGAAGAATATAATGGAGATAATTGTAAATATTATATTGATAGAGAAATTAATGAATATATAAATTAATTCTATGAAAAAAAAATCAATTAAAACGAAGGAATTTAAGGAAGAAATACAATTAGGGTTGTTTTTTATGGGAATTGGCGACGCTATATATAAAGCGCGCAAGAAGATGAATTTACGTCAATATGAATTAGCCCAAAAGACGTCTACGACCCAGAGAATCATTTCCCAAATTGAAAACGCGGATAGTTATAATATGGGGGCAAAAATGTTGTTTAAGCTGTTTAAATTTCTAAAAATTCAGATGATAATCGACGGTTATGATGTCATTACCGGTCAAGAGATTCAAGTCGGGAATAGGCAGATATTGGATAAAGATGTTTCTCTGTCTAATAATACCGCTTTTACGGTTAAGGTTGAAGATTTATCCAGTGATAATTTATGTAGATGTTTATAATATCCGGTAGATATAAATAATTATTCTAAAATAATAATATTATTATTATGCAAAATGTTTGGTCTGTTGTGTGTAAAAATTCAATAATTGACGGTGAAACTAACTCTTTAAGCTTACTGGAAACATTAGATGAAATTACAATTAATTATAGGGAAGGGATAGATTCGCATAATGTTAAATTATTGCCGGTATCATTTCATATTGTTACCCTTTGGTTTGACGAAAATGTTAAAAAAGATCGCAAATTTATCTTATCGATTGATATAATTGATCCTAAAGGTAAGGTTTTAAACACTTTTAATCAGGATTGTGTTATACCAACGGGCAGCGTGAGACTTCGCGCCACTTCAAAAATTAACGGCTTTAGTTTTACCGATGAAGGAAAGTATTTGGTGGTTGTGAAATATAAGCAGACGGGAAAATTTATTCAGGTTGCCGAAATTCCGGTAAGTATTCATTTTAAGAAAGAAGCCTAGCTTAGTTAGCAGCCGATAAGTTAAAGGGTTTTGATATAAAAATGTCATCCGTTATAATAATTGGCGTTTTAAAAAATGCCGCTTGATATCTCGGCGGCTTTTTTATTTGCAAAAACGGTCTTTTTACTTATCCACAGCCAAGCTCTTGCCTTTCGGTTTAGTTTCGGGTATAATGATAATATCAATAAATAAGGCAGTAAATATGAGTATTTTAACGAAAAAACAAAAAGAAGTCTTTGACTTTATTTCCGAATACGAAAGCGAGAAGGGTTATGCGCCGGCGCTCAATGAGATTAAAGAAGCCATCGGCGTTGCCGCTGTTTCTACCGTTCATGAACATGTTTCTAATTTAATTAAGAAGGGAGTTTTAAAAAGAGTGAAGGGCGCGGCGAGGAGTTTAGAGCTGGCAAAGGTGAAATTTGGCGCCAGTCTGTCCGTGCCTTTAGTCGGCGTGATTGCCTGTGGTGAACCGATTGAAGCGATTGAGGTGCCAGATGCCGTGGTTCAGATTCCCGCGGACGGACGTTTCCAGGCCGGAGAATTATATGCTTTAAGAGCGAAAGGCGATTCCATGATTGGGGACGGCATCTTCAGCGGCGATTTCCTGATTATCAAGAAACAGTCTTGGGCCAATAACGGCGAGACGGTGGTGGCAATTATTGATGATAACGAAGCGACTTTAAAAAGATTTTATAAAGAGAAGGATAAAATTAGACTACAGCCGGCCAATACCGATTATGAACCGATTTATCGTCGTCAGGTGGATATAAGAGGTATTGTCGTCAAAGTTATCCGCGATCTTGTCCCCGCTTAATTAATTAACTTATTTATTTTTATTAATTTTAAACATATGATGACTTCAATCTTCTCCACTCAAAAAAAGCTGATAAACATTGTCAGCAAAGATTCACCCCGTGATCGCCGCTTGCTGCGCTCCAAGTACAATAAGCTGATGCAGTCCCGGCAGGTCCTAATTTGGGCGAGATAAGCCCTTCTTCTAAAATCCGTCCTCGTGGCGGGTTTTTATTTATACTTTAAGCTGGCTTCGGGTGATTTATGCTAGAATGTAAGAGGTAGGAGTGAAATGTTTTTAATTTATTAAAATTAGCTTAATAAATTTATGTCCAAAGAATCTAAAAATAAAGCGCTTGCCATTTTTGCAGGCAAGCAAATCCGCCGCCACTGGGATGAAGAAAAAGAGCTGTGGTATTTTGCGGTGGTTGATGTAATCGCCTCGCTAACAAACAGTGATAATCCACAGGTTTATTGGCGTGTTCTTAAAAAACGTCTTACTGATGAAGGCGCAAACGAAACCGTTACAAAATGTAACGCTTTGAAAATGTTGGCGCCTGATGGCAAAATGCGACTTACAGATGCCGCTGACACAGAAACCTTGCTTCGCCTTATTCAATCCATCCCCTCTCCTAAGACAGAGCCCTTTAAGCTTTGGTTGGCTCGCGTCGGTTATGAGAGGTTGGAAGAAACATCCGATCCGGAATTGGCCATTAATCGTGCCCTTAAAACTTATTTCCGGAAAGGCTATAGTTTGGAATGGATAAATCAAAGACTTAAAAGTATAGAGATTCGCAAAGCTTTGACTGACGAGTGGGAAAAGCGAGGCGTTAAAGAAGGTTTGGAGTTTGCTATTTTAACCGATGAAATTACTAAGGCTTGGGCAGAAATGTCCACCAAAGAATATAAGAAACTGAAAAATTTAAAGAAGGAAAATTTGCGCGATAATATGACTAATCTAGAATTAGTTTTAAATATGCTAGCGGAGACTGCTACCACCGAAATATCTCAAGCAGTTGAACCGAAGGATTTTGAAGAAAATAAGACAGTAGCCCAAGAGGGTGGCGGTGTGGCCGGTAATGCTAGGCGTGAAATTGAGTCAAAGACCGGCAAGAAGGTAATTAGTCGCAAAAATGCTAAAATACTATCGAATAATAAGAAATTAAAGTAATTAATATAATATTTAATATTAATTAAGTAAAGTTTGTGAAATAGTATTTTAATAAATAAAACTTTAGGGGTAAAAGGGGGGTAAAATAACAGCTATTATTATATATCATACAAATATTTGTAGATTATTGACATATATATTTATTTTTACTATCATTTGAGTGGAATCAATTAAAATATATTAAATGTATGATCCATTCATTTTCGTGTAAAAATTTTTATTCATTTAAAAATTTAACGACGGTAGATTTTAAGGTTAATGAGAAGGCTCCAAATAATGATGCTTATTTTAAAGCTGATTCTGGATGGCGCCTCTCTAAGATCGAAACGGTTATTGGTCCGAACGCTTCAGGAAAAACTAATTTATTAAAGGTTTTGCCTTTTTTAAAATGGTTAATTGTCAATTCTTTTAATACTTCTCCGGACGCCCCTTTGCCGATTAAGCCTTTCTTATTTGGAGCGAACAAGAATAAGCCGGTAGAGTTATCGGTTGATTTTGAAATTAATGGCCATATTTTTGTTTATACCTTCGTCTTAGATGAGAGTAAAATTATTTTAGAAGAGTTAAAAATAAAAAATAAGAGCATTGAGAAAGTGACTGCCAAGAAAGTTTTTTCTCGTCGTTGGCATGAAGAAATAAAGGCCTATGAGTTAGATGACAAGAAATTCAATTTACCCAAGGGGATTAAAGATTCTTTGCGTTTAAACGCCAGTGTTATTAGTGTCGCTGCTCGCTTTAATCATAAAAATAGCCTAGAAGTCTTTAATTTTTGGAAAAAGGTAGAAACTAATGTCGTTGAGGCTGGTTGGGTTGGAGATCGATTGTTGCCGAATTCCGGGCAGCAATTAGTAGAGGCCTTGGATTTTTTTAGTGAGAAAGAAAATATTCATATTAAAAATGAGGCAGAGAAGTTGTTATCACAATTTGATCTTGGGCTTGATTCGTTAGAGATTGTTAAAGAAAAAAAGGATAATAGTTTAAACATCAAAGTAAGGATGGCCCATACTTTCGGTGGAGACAAGGAATATCTTCCTATGCAATATGAGTCATCTGGCACTAAACAGCTTTTGGTATTACTGCAGACTATTTTATTAGTTTTAGCTAATGGCGGGGTAGCGATATTGGATGAATTTGATGTTAATTTACATCCAGAGATAGTCTCGGCTTTATTTGATTTATTTTTACAAGTTGAAACAAACCCCAAGAATGCCCAGTTGTTATTTAGTAGCCATAGTCATTTAATTTTGAGCAAATTAGATAAATACCAGATTATTTTGACTGAAAAAAATAAAAAAGGAGAAAGTGAGGCTTGGCGTTTGGACGAAGTGACTGGAGTAAGGGCGGATGATAATTATTATGCTAAATATATGGCTGGGGCTTATGGCGCTTTTCCTCGACTCTAATTTATGTCTAGAACCAATCCCTACAAGAGAAAACAACGTCAAGCAAATAGAACTTTGTTAATCTTTGGTGAAGGGATGAATGAGGAAATGTTTTTAAAGCATTTACATAAATTATATTGTCTTGATACGAATGTTGCCGTTCGTATCAAGAAGGGAAAAGGCGGTGACTCAGTTAGTATTGTTCTTGATGCTGATCGTGTGCCGGGTGGGTTCGATCGAAGAATAGTCCTTCTAGATAATGATAAAGCGAAGAGTGAAATAGAGCGGGCAAGAAAAACGGCTAGAGACAGGGGAATTGAGTTAATAGAAAATACGCCTTGTCTGGAGTATCTTTTTTTATCTATTTTAGACTCTGCAAAAGATATAAATTCGGCGGAATGTAAAAAAATATTTGAAGCAAAATATATAAATAAGAAGAAAAGAAGAGAGCTTTGTGAATATAATAAAATTTTTCCGAAAGAATTATTGAATAAAAAAAGGAAAACAGTCAAAACACTTGATTATATTATTAAGATAATGGAGGGCAAGTAATTTGGAGAAGGGTAATATTAATGTGGGTTTAAGTTTATTAAACAGATTTTCCTCCGCTTTAAATTTTAGTGCCGATAATTGGTAAAAATATTTAATTTTAATTTACCTGGTTTTAAATTTAATCCCTCGGCTCAGGTTAGTGGGTGGATACACATTATTAAGCGAAGCAAGAGGTTAAACCGGAATACTAGTTTTAGCTTTTCTAAATAATAAACATCAATAATCATATGCAACATCATTGGTCTGTTTTGTGTCAAAGCTCAGTTATTGATATCGATAGCAAGCTGCTTAGTTTGTATGATTGCTTGGAGAAAATTAATGTCAATACCCCCTTAAAGCCGGGCATGCCCATTAATTTACCCATATCCTTTGAGGTGGTGAGCTTTTTAAGCGATACCCAGGCAAAGGGCAAGCGCAAATTAGAATTAAAAGCTGAATTGCTTGATCCTAAAGGTCAGAAGATAAATCAATTCGGAGGCGAATTATTTTTTAAGGATGGCTCTCGGCGTTTGCGCAGCCGTTTAAAAATCCAAGGTCTAACTCTAAATGACCCTGGGCTCTATTGGCTACGCCTCCATTTTCAAGGTAGGGACGGTCTTGATTTTGTGGCCGATTGTGATTTACCCCTGGAAGTCAATATTAGTTACAAGATTCTTTAAATTATCCGTTTAGCTCCCATTAAAACCCACAATCAGGCTTTATTTGACGCAGATGGACGGCAATGAGTCAAACAACTGTAGCTAAAAAATTGACAGGATCAGAGTAATGTCGCCCGGAGGGAAAGGTGCCTAAAATTTTAGCATTAAATGATTGGCTAAAGTCGCTTTGGTCCTAGGGGCTAAATTGAGTATTAAACTGTCTTAAATGTTAAGGTCTTTTTCCTAGGGCAACCATTAACAGAATATAATTAAAATGATATAATAACTTTGTAAAAATAGAACCTTAAAATCATTGGCCGCAGTAGAAAGGGGTGTAATATTATACTTTTTTCTACTGTGGCCAAATCAACAACTGATTAGCCCACCAGTAATAATCCCAAATATAACCATGGACAAACAACACTTACACTTAATTGACTGTAACTCTACCCCTTTTATTCCTGAGGGGTGGTCGCTTGAAGAACACCGGAGGAATGGATTTTTTAAGTTCGACCCGGCCAAAATTTCCCTCTATCGATCCAGAAAGCAGAAAAATGGAAGGATCAGTGGACGCGATTTACGTAAAGAATTAGCAGATAAATCGACAATGAATGCTAACGTGCTCGACTACTTGTTAGCATACCCCGAAATTATTCCAATAAAATGGAAAGATAAATATGTTTTTTTCTGGGGTACGATTTATCGCGACTCTGCTGGCAATCTTTGCGTTCGTTACCTCCGCTGGAGTGGTTTCGATTGGCGCTGGCGCTATGCCTGGCTTAATCGCGTCTTCGATGCCACTGCTTCTGCCGCTCTTGCAAGTTGTTAGTTCTTTAGTCTTCTGACTTTGGTTTATAAACATCACGTTTATATAACCAAGGTCTTTTTTTAAATATTTTTTTTATGCTAAAATAGAAATATCCAAGGTGAATATGCAGTCGGTTACGGCTGGCCGTTACCTTGGTCAATCTTAGCAATTTTATTTTTAAATTTAAGCTTTATGTCGGCTAAAAGCTATCAACGTATCCTTCAATTTGGCGTTTTCGCCTCTTTAGGAGTAATCTTTCTTTTGTTTGGGAACCTTCTTTTTCCCTATATATCTTCCAAACAATTAGTTTTTAACATCTTAATGGAGTTGTTATTGCCTTTTTGGCTGGTATTAATCTGGAAATTTCCCGAGTTCCGTCCCCAAAAATCTTGGATTACCTGGGGCCTCATTGCTTATTTAGCCGCTATCCTCTTATCTTCCTTTACCGGCGTTGATTTCAATCTCAGCTTCTGGGGCGACGTGGAGCGTTTGCTCGGTGTTTTTCATGTTTTTCATTTCTTCCTTTTGTATCTTTATTTGATTACCGCCTTCCGTCGGCGCGAGGATTGGTACTGGCTGTTAAGCGCTTCTGTTTTAGTGGCAGCGGTTGAGGCGATTATCATTATTCGCGGCGAGGCTATTGGCACCATTGGTAATACCGCTTACGTTAGCGGCTACATGCTTTTTAATCTTTATTTTGCCGTCATTTTGCTTCTGCGGACCGCTGGGAAATGGCAATGGCCTTTTTATGTGGCCATTGTTTTGATGTTAATGGCTTTTTTCAAAGCCGATACTTCCGGCGCTATTATTGGCTTGGCGGGAAGCTTGGCCTTACTCTTGTTTCTTTTTGGTCTTTTGGCCACAAAAAAGAGAGTGAGACCTTGGTCTTGGTTGATTTTGGCGGTGGTTATCGTCGGGGTGGTGGCTCTATTTTCCCAATATAAACAGCCCTGGTTTCAGGCCAATCCCATTCTTCATGATTTAAGCTTTAACAAAAACACTTTTCAAACCAGACGTTTATCTTGGGAAGGGGCGATCCGTGATTTTCCTCTCCATCCTTGGTTAGGGACCGGCTTTGGTAATTACGCCATTATTTTTGATCGCCAGTTTGACCCCAGTTTCTTTAATTATGCTTTAACCGAAACCTATTTTGATCGGGCACATAATAATTTAATTGATATTGCTTCGACTGCCGGTTTAGTTGGTTTGTTGGCCTATCTTTCCATTTTTGTCGCCGCCGCTTGGGATTGGTATCGCGCTTTAAGGCAACGGGGAGGCCGAATTCTCCCCGGTAAAGACGGCGTCCCCGTTCGGGAATTATTGGTAATCGCCGCTCTTTTGTCTGCTTATTTCATCCAAAATCTTGCTATTTTTGATTCTTTGGCTACTTACATGGGATTGATGATTACTTTGGCTTATTTGGTTTTTTCTGTTCAAGAAAAAAAAGAGGAGGAAGAGGCGGTCACTGCTTTTCGGTTGAACGCTACTCAAGAAGCAATCGTTTTAATTCTAAGTTTTATATTGGTGGCGACCTCTATCTTTTGCTTTAGTGTTAGGCCTTGGCAGATGTTGCACCGCGTCATTGTCGGTTATTCTCATATCGCTCAAGACCAAGTCAGTTCCGGTTTTTTAGCCTATCGCCAAGCTTTTGCTCTGGGCACTCCCTTGGACCGCGACGGCCGGTCGACTTTGATAAACATTGTCATTAACAATCCGACGATTTTTACCAAACTTCCGGACGAACAGGTGCAACCGGCTTTGGAATTTGTCGCTTCTTTGGCGGAAAAGAATTTAGAATATAATCCCGATGACAGCTTGGCGCAGATGCAGGCGGCCCAGCTTTACGATATTATTTCCCGTTATTATTCTAATGAGCCGGCGATGTTTAAGAATTACTCCGATAAGGCCTTGGCGGCCGTCGAACATTCTTTAGCGTCCAGTCCTCGCCGTATTCCTATTTATTTTATTTGGGCGCAAGTCCAGGCTAATCGTGGCGATTGGCCAGCGGTGGAGAAAGCTTTGAAAATGGCTGAGTCTTTAAATCCTAATTATATTGAAACCGCCTGTCAGTTGGGTAATTATTACTTTTTAGAGGAAGCTGATATTTATCAGGCATATGTTGACCGTTGTCTTGATAAAGGGGGCAAAAGTTTAATGCCGAATGTTTTAGAGAAGGCGGTAGAAAATTATCTTGCCAAGCAAGATAATGTTCGCCTATTATCCGCTTATCGCCTCTTGGCCCAAAAAGGCAGCCAGGATCCTCTTCTCTATGTTAATCTGGCGAAAGCGGAGTTAGCTGCCGGTAATGTGCAAGCGGCTTTGCAGGCGGCTATTCAGGCCGCGAATATTGATTCTTCTTTACGACCGGCGGTCCAAACCTTCCTTAAAGAAATTTCCGGCAATGCCAGCGGTACGTCGGTTTGGCAAGAATAATTTTGAAGTTTAATTCATTAAGAAAAAACGTCCTTTTACGGGCGTTTTTTGTTTTTTCTTCTTAAGCCTTTCCTTAGGTTTTTTTTCAAGAGATTTCAGCCCCCTTTTGCTATGCTATCAGTCGGCGCCATTAATGCCGGTAATCCTTTCCGCTCCTGATTAACGCGCCCAGTCGGGGGCGGAAAGGTCGGCACCTATTTTATGTTAATGCCTCTAGAGTTTAAAAAGAAAAAAGACAATAAAACCTTAGCGTTTATTAAACGTTATTGGCCGTATTTAAGTTTAGCCTTGTTTTTGCTGGTTTTATTCCTACTCTTATCACCCTACCTTTTTCGTAACTGGACCGAATATCCGGAAGCTTTACGCGCTGAAATCGCTTGGCGTAATTTTCAGGCGAGTTTTCAGACTGCTTGTCGAGAAGGCTGCCTGGCTCAGCGTCAAAGCTACGCTTCGATTTGGCGTCCCTATTATCAAAAGAATCCGGCTTTGGCTCTTGATCATTTTTCCGCGGTGTTTGCCGATGGCCCGGAAGAATTGCAGGCAGCCCTTATTAAGATTATGGCGGCTGACAGCCAAGATGGCTCTTTGCCGCCGCTACTAGCGAGCGTGATTGCCGATAGCAAAGCCAGCGCGGAAAATAAACGATTAATTGTTACTTTCTTTCCTGACGCTTTTCAGGATGAGGCTTGGCAAGAACAGTTGCGGGCAATGATCGCTGATGAATCTTTGTCTTTAAGCGAGCGTATTTATGCGGTTGAGCTTCTGGCTTCTTTTCCCAATACGGCTAATTTTAAGGCTTTAACGGCCTTAATTTTGAAGGATACGGATGAAGATTTATTATTCGCCGCCATTCGTTCTTTGTCTAATTGGCCGGAAGCGGAGTTTTTTTGGTCGGAAGGGGAAATTGAAGTTTTAGGTGATTTAATTAAACGGTCTAAAAAGGGCCAAGCGCGGTGGCGGCGCCTCTGGATTGTGAATTCTTTGACTAAAAAATATCCCGACAAGACGCGCACCCTTTTATCTTCTTTGGCTAGTGATGAGTCTTTGGATGCAATCAGCCGCGGTTTGGCGGCAGAGGCGCTCTTGTCTGATTTTAATATAAATATAAAGACACCGGTCCCAGCGGCGCAAGACTGGCAGGAATTTTATGAAACTTTATAGTTTTAAATCTTATATTCTCCTCTCTTTTATCTGGTTTTTTTGCCTGCCTGTGTCCGCTTGGGCGCTGGAACCGGGAACGCTTTTATTTCGCACTTCCAGCCAAGGCAAAATGTATGGCTACAGCAGCCAGGATTTGTTGTTGGAAAAATTCGGAGTCATTAGCCACATTTATCCCGGTCATGCCGCCATTTACGTCGGTCAGGAAGAGGGCGTTGATTATGTGGTCGAAGTTTTAGGTACCGGGATTGTCAAGACGCCGGCTAAGTATTTTATCAATGAAACTGAAGGCGAAGAATTGGTGGCGGCCAAATTGCCGATTGCCTCTACGCCCTGGCAAAGAGCGCGGGCGGTGGCGTTGGCTAAATACTTGGCGAGCGCCGATTTAGCTTATGATTTTGATTTTTCTTCTCAGAAAGGGCCTTGGAGCGGTGATTGGACTTGCGTTGGCTTGACGGAAAAAGTCTATGAAAGCGCCAACGCCAATAATCCCGAGCGTTTGGGCGCTTTAGAATATGACCCTCGCTATTATGCCGTTGATATCACGCCCGACGGTTACGATCATGATAGTTTATATAACGATAAGGGCGATTGTTTTTCCACGCGTCGAGAATTTTCTAAAATTGCCAGGCGTAAAAGCATAATTTTGCCCGCTCCGGAAATTATCGGCTATAGTGCGGGGAAAGAATATGGAGGCGAGCGTTATATTTTTTTACCATATACTCAAGCTTCCCAAGACAGCTTGAAAGATGTGCCGGTTGATATCCAGTTAAGCAGCCGTTTTCCCGATGAGGCGGTCAGAGGCAAGGTCAACAATCTGGGCGTGGTTTTAAAGTGGAGTTTAATTAATAACCCGGTGTCGAGTATTAAAAAAATAGCGACGGCAGTTGGTAATGGTCTCAATTCTTTATTAAATGGTAAAGAAGAGTCTAGCGTTTTAGTTTGGGAGGAGAATTCCGGCGCTCAGACAACCGCGTCAAAGTCTAAATTAGCCGCTGCTCCTTTGGCGGTTGAAAAAAATCCGGCGATTACTTCCACCAATCCTCATTATCCAGACAATTCTTCTTTAAATTCTCCGGCTTCTAAGGAAAAAAAGATAGAAGTAGCTGATAATCCAGACAAACCTGATATTAATTTAAGCCCGGATGTTTTTAGCACCGTCCGTCCTTCATTAGTAGCCGAAAAGGAGGTGACCACTCCTTTACCGAAGGAAACGACGTCTGTACCGATAAAAAACAGCACCAGTTCCGTTGTTGTCGGTAGTAACTCTAACCCTAAAACCCAGGTTGCCTTGTGGTCGCCGCTAGTGTCGAATTTACAAACCGCTACCAGTACAGCGACCAGTACGGTGACAACAGAAGATAATAATCAGAGTGGGGAAACGGAAGAGCTATCATTAACTTTAGTCATTAGTCGTCTGTATACGGAAGGCAATGATGATTGGTTGGAAATCTGGAATTACGGCGAAGAGGATATTGATCTGGCGGCTCAGAAAATTCGCTTGGAAAAAAGCCGGACAGCCCTTGATCCCGGCATTATTTTGCGTTTTGATGCCACTACTGATGCCGAATTTCCGGGCGGCACGATTATTCGCGCTGGCGCCCCCTATTACATTGTCCGCGATGATGCCGCTTTGGAACTGAAAGCGGCCGCGGATGCGATCGCTTTGCGTCCGGATTTCACTTTAATGGATAACGGTTACACTCTTTACTTAGCTAAAGCGGCGGTGAGCAGTCCTGACGATCCCGATATTATTGATGTGCTCGCTTACGGCGAAGCTAAATATTTTGAAGGCAGCGGACCGGCCGCGGCGCTATCGACCGGATATCTTTTGCGGCGCAAGGCGGTGGCCACGACCACTTTAGCCGATATTTTAAAGGACGGCAGCCAGGCGAATTGGCCGCCGATTTATGATAATGATGACAATGCTCATGATTTTTTGCTATGGCCATTGGGCGGTGTCTTGCCCTCTGAAAATGAAGAGGAGGAAGAGAATCAAGACGATGATGAGGAAAATGACGATGATGAGGAAGAAAATGGAGATGATGAAGAGAATCAAAATAATAATGATGATAATAATCAAGAGAATAATGAGGGCGGCAATGACCAGCCGTTTACTCTGCAACCGGGCATAAATAGTGATGGTTTGCAATACTTATGGTCATTTTCTGAATGCCAAGGAGACAGTACGGCGGAGATGATTAGTCACAAGACTTCTTTAGCTTTAAGCGGCGGCGGCGAGTGGATGGTCGGGCGCTGGGGTTGCGGTCGCCGTATTTCTTATAACGGCGCCGAAAATTTTCAAGTGAATTTGACGCCGGCTTTAAGCGGTTCAAATTTCAGTTTTGCTTTTCAGTATAAAGGTGACGATGACTATAGTCATCCTTATTTTGTTTTTAGCAATACTGCTGAAAATATCAGCTTGCGTTTTGAAATTTTTGCCACCATGTTTTCTTTTTCGGGTTTTCCCGGTTTAGACGGACGCTATAACGCTAACGGTTATATGGATAAAGCTTGGCACCAGGGCGTTTTGGTGTGGAATGCCGCCGGCGGCTACTGGGCTATTTATATCGATGGTCAAGAAATGTTTTTTCAAAATTTCAGCGGTCTTGGTCCTGATTTTGATAATCTGCAAATCGGCGCCTATGCCGGCGTGATTGTGCTTGATGAGGTTTCTTTATGGAACCGGGCTTTAAGTCAAGAAGAAATTATCGCTTTAGCTAATGCCCATCAGCCTTTTAATCCACAAGTAAGCAGGGAAGCGCCGCCGAACTTAACTTTGTTGCATTCCTGGAACTTTAATGAAGCTAGCGGCCACATTGCTCATGATAGTGTCGGCAACATTAATTGGGATTTGCCGGCAGGGGCTTTAGTGTATGATGGCTTAGACGGCAAGGCTTTGTCCTTTCCGCCCATCGGTTCGGTTTATAACTTAGAGATTCCGGCGATTAATACTAATAATTTTTCTGCCTCTTGGTGGTGGCAGAATAATGCCGTTTTGCCCTATAGCGGTCGCCTGCATCTTGATTTCAATCAG